>SWBW01009854.1_pt2 | contig 35644 bp, 33 predicted proteins | sample 4693041 | NCBI WGS metagenome assembly SWBW01 (sample SAMN10267271, study PRJNA491770) | bioreactor metagenome | isolation source: DHS bioreactor inoculated with marine methane seep sediment | place: Japan: Omine Ridge, Nankai Trough | collected 2006-05-06 | reverse complement strand
GCCTCAATAAGCTCTTTGAGGAAAATTAAGTCTTCAGCACTTTCCTTATAATTCACCTTATGAATTGACACGAATGTCCCGTTCGGAGTTAGTGCTTTCTTGCACTTTGATTTCGAGACTTTTCCAACGGCATCAAAGATGCAATCATAAAGCTCTCCGCTTTCTGTAAAATCCTCTTCGGTGTAATCAATTACGTTATCGGCTCCCAGAAATTTCACCAACTCTAAATTGGTGGTACTGCATACCCCGGTAACTTCTGCCCTAAAATTCGTGGCAAGTTGCACCGCAAAAGTACCTACACTTCCAGAAGCGCCATAGATTAAAACTTTTTGTCCGCTCTGGATATTTCCTTTTCTAAGAACCTGCAATGCTCCAATTCCCCCTGTAGGAACGGCGGCAGCTTCCTCATAGGTCATGTTGGCCGGTTTTATTGCCACCACCCCAACTTCTGGCAGACATTTGTATTCGGCATGAGCGCCAAATTCCAAACCGCAAGATGCAAAAACTTGGTCACCTTTCTTGAACAGCTTTACATCTTTACCTACTGCTTCAATTTCCCCAGCTAGCTGCATCCCTAGTATAGCTCTCTTTGGTTTTCTAAGACCTAAATATATTCGCGCGGGGAGCCATTCCCAGAAAGGGACTGTGAAACTTCGCATTCTCACGTCCCCTGCTGAAACGGTTGTCGCAAATACTTTTACCAGAATTTCATTGTCCTTGGGAGTAGGTTTTTCTACCTCTTTGAGCTGAAGGACCTCCGGTGGTCCGTATTTTGTGTATACAATTGCTTTCATTTTTTGCTTGAAATTATGGAAGTTATTAACAAACCCAGACCTAATCCAAAGAGTATAGATCCAACGAATGCTAAAGGGGATTCATTTAAGAAAAAAAATCCAACACCAATACCCATAAGTATGCCTCCACCAATAGCCCATGTGCTCTTATCTTCTTTTTTATTTGTCTTTTCCATCTTATTCCTCCTAATGTTAGATTTTATTATTATGTGCCACAGTTATTACTACAGTTCCCTTTTTGTGTCCTTTTTCGACATACTTGAAAGCTTCGGCTGTCTGTTCCAACGGATAGGTTCTATCTATAACCGGTTTTAACTTTCCCGATTCAATAAGTTCTAAGAAGAAATTTAGATTTTCAACACTTTCGATTGATACCCCGCCCTTAATTTTCTTACCGCCTATAATTGAGGTCCACATCATTTTTACTATATCCTGCAGCTCAAGCAGATTTTCAAGATAAATTCCTTTTTGTTTTAATGAGCTTTTACATTGTGAGAACGTAATCTTGACTACCACGTCAAAAATAACATCATAAGTCTCACCACTTTTGGTAAAATCCTCTTTAGTATAATCAATTACCTTGTCTGCTCCTAAAGATTTCACCATTTCTGCATTCGTGCCACTGCAGACCCCGGTAACTTCTGCCCCGTAGTACTTGGCAAGTTGAACTGCATAAGTCCCTATTGCTCCAGAAGCGCCATGGATCAGTATTTTTTGTCCGGCCTGAACTTTCCCCAGATCTCTTATAAAATACAGTGCAGTATTCCCTGCTAAAGAAATGGCCGCGGCTTCCTCATAGGTCATATTAGCCGGTTTTATTGCCAACACTCCGTCTTCAGATATACATATGTACTCGGCATGGCCACCAAAATTGCTTCCTGGTGATCTAAAAACCTGGTCACCTTTTTTGAATCGTTTTACATCTTTGCCGACTGCTTCAATTTCTCCGGCTAGATCAACACCCAATATATTTATTTTTGGTTTTCTGAAACCAAAATACATCCGTGACGGGAATCTAAATGATTTAGGTACAAATGTGAAGTTACGGGCATTGCAGTCCGTAGTTGTCACTGTTGTCGCATGGATTTTAATAAGTACTTCATTATCCGTAGGGATAGGTTTTTCAACCTCTTTGAACTGTAGCTCATCCGGTGGCCCGAATTTTGTGTGTAATATTGCTTTCATAAGCATTCCTCCAAAGTTACTATTATATGTCCTTTTATCTTCCCCGCCTCAATAAGTTCTTGAAAACAAGCTATCGGGCTTCATTCAGGTGTTAGTCCTGTTAGTAGATCCAACTCATCCCACAACCTTTTTCCCAATACCTCGTCATTCATTGCCTTATTAGGTTTTTCAATGCGTTTATCCAGTTTGAACAAGGCTCCATTGATTGCACTACGATCTCGATGCGAAAGCATCAGGTCTGCAATAGGCTCACCCGCAACCGCAGGTGGCTTTGCAAAGAATATTGTCATCATCCGCCAGAAGAAACCCATAAATCCGGTTGGCCACCTTTTCTTTAACTCCTGATCTGTTTTATCGATGACATACGTAGGATTGAATGCTACAGAGGAGATCTTTCCGGCATATCGTCGAGCCAACTCAGCAGCGATTACCCGATTGCATGTCTTGGTCCTGTTGAATGCAGTCCCTGTTTTGTGATTTTTGATGCTTTCAAGATCATCCCAGTCGATTTCTTTATAGAATGGTGCAATCACATGAAGGACCAATCCGTCTGATTGCTGCATCCTCTCTAACAACAGCCGGGTGAACAGAAACGGCCCCATCACGTTCGTAGCAAACATCACCTCATGACCGCTGGGCAGGATGTTCGGACCATTTTGGACTAAGGTGCCAACAGATAGTATCAGACCATTTATCACCGGGAACCGGTTCATAGCCTCCGCAGCCGCGAGTCTCACAGACTCCATATCAGAGAAGTCGATTACCAACGTGGCAATATCCATATCCTGATACTCGATCCCCGCTTCAGATAGAGCGACACGGATAGAATCCGCCCTGGCTTTTAATTTGTCGGGACTACGTCCGAGCAATACAACTCTGGCGCCACGTTTTGCCAATGCGATTGCGGCAGCTCCCCCAATGTTTCCAGTCGCTCCGGTAATCAGTATTGTCTGTTTATTCGTCATTTCAATTTCGCCCAAAATTTGTCAGATTTTGTTATCATGTCCCACAGTGATGACTACATTCCCCTTTTTGTGCCCTTTATCGACATACCTGTGAGCGTCAACAATTTGTTCCAAAGGATAGCGTTTATCAATGACCGATCTTAACTTTCCTGCCTCAATAATCTTTTTAAGGAAAATGAGATCTTCAATCTGGCTTGCGATTCCAAATATTATTTTCTTGCTACCTACCATTGAAGTCCATAGTGCTTGAAGAAGAGGATAATCAGATGTAAGATATACCCCTCTTTGCTTTAGCGAGCTTTTGCAACTTGAAAACGATGTCTTCATTACCGTGTCGAAAATGACATCGTAGGTCTGGCCGCTCTTGGTAAAATCCTCTTTAGTGTAATCAATGACCTTATCTGCACCAAGAGATTTCACCATTTCTATATTCGAGGTACTGCATACCCCGGTAACTTCCGCCCCGAAGTATCTGGCAAGCTGTACTGCAAATGTACCTAAACTTCCGGAAGCACCAACGATTAAAACTTTCTGTCCGCTCTGAATATTTCCTTTTTTAAGCAAATGCAATGCTGTCAGTCCCCCAATAGGGGCGGCGGCAGCTTCCTCATAGGTCATATTGGCCGGTTTTATTGCCACCTCGTCTTCAGTTAGACATTTGTACTCGGCATTAGCACCACCAAAACTAACCTGCCAGATAATTCCAAAAATCTGGTCACCTTTCCTAAATCGTGTTACATCTTTGCCTACAGCTTCAATTTCCCCGGCCAGCTCATTTCCCGGTATAGTTTTTCTTGGTCTTATGAGACCAAACATTATCCGCCCGGGGAGCCAGAACCAGGGGGCCCATGTTGAACTTCGAAGTCTCACATCCCCTGATGTTACTGTGGTAGCGTGTATTCTTATAAGCACTTCATTGTCCTTTGGAGTAGGTTTTTCTACCTCTTTGAGCTGAAGAACTTCCGGTGGTCCGTATTTTGTGCATACAATCGCTTTCATGAATATTCCTCCCAATTTACTTTAATTTGGTCATTTTACCTTGTTTAATTCTGTTTTGGCAGACCCGGAAACGATTGCAGATGAATTGAATCCTTTAACTATCAGCCATACCGCAAATACCATTTCTTGCACAGCTATTGGATAAAATAAAATTTCAACTTGATTATTGCTGAAAAACTGTAGCAAATAATATGCCCATATCAAAACGGCTCCAATAAAACCCCAACCTGATAACCATCGAGGAATGAGTTTTGATTGATATAATAAAAAATTTAAAATCAGAGCAGATAGGGTAAAAGCGAGTCCAAATCCAAACAAAAAGGCCCAATCACCTGCTGATAGTAATAAAGTGCCTAAGGTTTGATAATAGGAAGCATCCAGAACTCCTGCTTTTACAAATTCATGACTTAATGTCAATAGTGTTAGTATGAAGATTACATTAACAGTAAAGAGTACGCTCTCAACAATCCTTGCACCAGCGTACCCTAGAGCTAAAGTCTCATTATGCTTTTTTAAGATTGGATATATTACAATTCCAATGCCAGCAACTGCAACGGCATCAATTAACACAAGGAGCGCTCCTATTATCACTTGGTTTTCATTTTCAGAAGCCTTAGTAAGATAATCTGAACCACCTAGAATTGGGTCTAAAAAAATAACACCAAGTGAGTATGCAACCGTCGCAGTTATGAATAATACTCCTACAATTATTGCGGTCTTTCTGTGTGAATCCATATTTTCCCCCTTTTCGATACGGTTTAGCATTTCAATTCCTCCTGATTTGTCAGGTTTTTTTTATTTTGTTCCACAATTATGACTACATTTTGTGTCGTTTTTCGACATATCGGTGAGCTTCGGCAGTCTGTCACCCAGATGGTTTCGTTAATCTGGACAAGTGTTAAACTTCTGAGTGTTGCCGTTATCCACCAGCTGCCCAATCACCCCAATCCTATCATACATAAAGCACTTATCGAGAAAATAATAAGGCCAATCTTTTCTTTGCTCATATTGAGCCCATGCTATTTATGGAATTTTTATAAAGGTTATTAACAATTATTTGGAAATAGGAATTATATATACTTTACCCCCATATTACATTATTATTAATTATATATTAATACCATAACCATCCCACACCATCCGTCCAGCACATCACCAACGGCAGCAGCCTGCAGGGACATAGATGTGCGTACGTTCCGATTTGCTCCGCCCGGCCTTGTGAGGGGAGGAGGCAGGCGCTTTTCGATTCTTTTGGCGGTTTTTGGGTCTGACGTGGGAAGGATACTTGGGTGGGTGTTTGCAGGCGGGGGGCCCTACCTGAAATATAATTTCAATGTTATTTAAATAAAACTAACTGTAGATGAACGCAAATAAACGCAGATGCGACAACAAAAATCCGCTTTCATCCGCATTTATCTGCGGCTAATAATAAATTGATTCCAGCCCCATCCCTTCTTCGCTTCTCCAGCCGCCCCTTCACCTTCACTCTGCCCGCTCTTGTAGTGAGGGGGTGGCAGGCGATTTTTGATTATCAGGCGGTCTTTTGGTTCGAAGGGAGATGGATGCTTGGGCCCGCAAGGCATATTCCTCCTTCCCCAGGAGGTCCGGATGATATAGGGCGACGGCAGCGGCAGCGGCTCGTTTCTCAAGCAAAGTGTCGGTGCTTTCCCGGAGCCAGACGGACCCCTAATTCAAATCCGAAAAAGCATCTGGATGATGCACTTATATTTGGTAAAGCTGTTGGTTTGCTGAATTTCTGTATTCTTATTCGGGTGCAGGTGTGCAATTAAAGGAACTCAGTATGTAACTTAACCATATCTTTAAACTGAAATCTAGCCTTAAAATGTCTCAATGGGAGATCCCTGCCATAAGTCACCTTTATTGGGGGAATTTTATTCCTATTTTCATATAAAATTTTTACAGACTCTACTACGGAGTCCAAATCTTGCGTTTCGTATCTGAGTCTTGGGATAGCAAATCTCACAAAATTTAGTTCTGGGAACATTTCCTTTTTTGTCTTTTTATCATAAGTACCAAATGCAAAATCGCCAAGTTCAACTGCTCTATGACCATAAGCAGCCAATAAAATGGCAGTAAATCCTACACCACCAAAATCCTCAGGTTTCATTTCTGTATCTATAAAGAATTTATTTACATCCAAATAAACGGCATGCCCACCTATTGGTGTTAAAATGGGTAATCCTTGTTTATGAAGATTCTCGCCGAATTCTTTAACTTGGTTTATTCTATAACTTAAATATTCTTCCTTGGTTACGATCTTCAAACCAACCGAAATAACCATCATATCTCTTCCCGACAGTCCTCCGTATGTGGGATGTCCCTCTTTAATAATCTGGTAATCCATTAATGCATCCGGGATTTCTGGGTATTTTTTAATAAACAGGCCATTATCTTTCAGAAAAAGTCCCCCACCCATATTTGAAAGCCCGTCTTTTTTGAAACTTATAGTAAACCCATCAACATAGGAAAACATTTCTTTAATAATATCGCTGATATTTTTATTCACGTTGCCTTCTTCATATTGTTTTATAAACCATGCATTTTCTACAAATCTGCATGCGTCAAAGAATAGTGGAATATCATATTTATGAGAAAGCTCAGAAACAACCCTTATATTTTCCATTGAGACAGGCTGACCACCACCAGTGTTGTTGGTTATGGTTAAATATGCCAGAGGTATTTTATCGTGGGACTTCTCCAGGAGTTTTTTAAATCCCGGCACATCCATATTACCTTTAAAACGTGATTCAGAGCTCTCATTTAGTAATTCTGGAGAAAAAAGGTTCAAGGATTGAATTTTATTTTTATTTATGTTGGCTCTAGTGGTGTCAAAATGCCCATTACTGGGAATAATAAGGCCAGAACCCAGTTTTCCTACCATTGTGAAAAGGGCATCTTCACTTGGTCTTCCTTGGTGGAAAATAAAAGCGTTAGGCTTTCCAGAGTTTGGGTCATTAAAAAACTCATCTCCGAAAATTTCTTTAATTTGTTCCATTAATAAAAAATAGCCTCTATTTGAACCATAGGCTTCATCTCCAAGATGCAAAGCAGCCCATTGTTCATTTGTCATTGCTGTTGTTCCGGAGTCAGATAAAAGATCGCAGCCAGTTATCATCTCTGATGGGAAAAAAAATACATTTAAGCCTACAATATCCAGCATTTCAGCTCGTTCTTCTGCCGAAAAAATATTTTTAAATTCTATCGAATGATTAAAATATGGTCTTGAACATGTTGCGATATCTTTTTCTTCAGGAAATTTTTTTATTAAACCAGAGATTTTCATAGTTTAGACCAATTAATTATTATTATTTTCACTATAACCTCTGCCTAACTCATCTCCTCCAAAAAGAGATTTGGTACCAGAGCAGCATTGCATTTATTATTAGGATTGGTGTTTAATGCTTTTACAATTCCTTTATTGCATCGTATGCCAAGAATTCTGAGCGATAACATTAAATGTCCTCCTACATATTCTCCAAATTTTGTTAGTTCAGTATTTCCCTTTTATTAATCCCAATTTTTTTTCTAATTAAATTTTGGTATCTAATGGACTTATAGTTGTCCCTACTTCTTCGGCTCACCTGCTGCCCCTGCCACCACTGCCCGACAGGGCAATAAGATGGCAGCCAACCTTTTGGATTTGTGTGACTATTGAAATGCATTCCCCACCTCATCTATTCTTCCGCTTTACTGCCACACCTCTCATCTTCACTCTACCCGGGTGCCCCCCTCCTTGATCTGCACCGCCCGTCCTTATGATTTCATTTTTCATCATTCTCGTGCAGGATTGTACAGGCGAATTTCAATTTTTTTTATTTATTGACTGTCTCATCAGGGTCAATAAATCAAATATTGTTTGCTTGAATTCGTCACCAACATCTTCCCATGTCAGCTTTTCCCTGGTTTTTTCCTTATATTTCTTACCCTGTAAGGATTCACTTTCATCTGTTTTCGATAATTTCACCAGAATTGCAATATATCCCCCGATCAGTACCATCATAAAAACCAGCGGGTAAACGATAAATGCGATCCTGTTGAAGATCAGTAAAATCTGTTCATCCAATATAATGTCGATCAGGGAAAATATCCTGAATAAAAAGGCTACGAGAAGGACGCTGGCACTGGCATTGAAAAGGGGGGCGGGCAGGTTGAACGGGAAGATCAGGGCATTGAATACCTCACCGAACAGGAAGACAATGGACATGACGATAATGAGCCAGATATTGTTGTTAAGGAACTGGATGATTTGGTAGTTCAGGGGATTTTCTGTAAAGAACGCCAGATGATTTGCTACATATAGTAGAACTAAGAACAAAATCAATCCGAACAATCTCTGAAGTACGATAATGGGGATCGACCGGTAACTGGATTCTGTCATCTTCTCACTCCGGGCTACAATAACATGTCAATACTGACTTATAGTTTTCTCATGTATTTTCTATATTTTTCTTTCATCCAATGACTCTTTGCCACCGAGATCAAATACAAGATATTGCAGTAAAATTTAATTATGTCAAATAGATGTAAATCAGGATTTCATAAAAAATGAATTCCAGCCCCCATCTCTTCTTCCGCCTTTGTGGTGTGGGGGCTGGCAGGCGTTTAGAAGTAATTCAGTGCTTTGCCTGACATACATAACAAAAATTTTCATTTTGAATATGAAGGAAAAAAAATATGTTTTAATATACCATAAAATAGGCATAACTATAAGCCAAGTACAAACATTTAGAAAGCCCAACAACTTTTAAGCGTAAATTAATCTTAACTTTCATACAGTTGTGCTAATAGCTCTTAATTGTTTTTAATAACTTAACGAAGCGGACAAAAAAAAGCAATTAAGCAGCTTTTTTTTGAAAAAATATGGAAAGTTTAAATATGGACAAATTTAAAAATCTTGGCATTAGTGTGCCCCTTCTGAAATCTATAAAATATGAGCATTTCGATAATCCTACCGAGATACAGGAAAAAACAATCCCGTTAATTCTTGCAGGGAAGGATATTATAGCCGGATCAGCCACAGGTTCAGGAAAGACCCTGGCATTTGCTTGTGGCATATTACAGAATGCTGAAAAAGGAAAAGGGATACAGGCTTTGATCCTGACTCCCACCCGGGAATTGGCAGAGCAGGTTGCAGGTGCTTTAACGAAATTTTCAAAGTTCGACCCCTTAAAAATTATGGCAATATATGGTGGTGTAGGGATCAGCCAGCAGATCAGGGGCTTAAAGACTGCTGATGTGGTGGTAGGAACACCGGGCAGGATACTTGATCATATCAATAGAAAGACCATTAAATTCAATAAAGTAGAAACACTGGTGCTTGATGAAGCCGACCGGATGTTAGATATGGGATTTAAGGAGGATGTAGTTCAAATTGTAAATAAATGTTCTGATGACCGACAGACCCTTTTGTTCTCTGCAACGATCTCAAAAGATATTACCAAGCTTGGCAGGAAATATATGGATCAACCGATCCATGTACAAGTTGAGTCTTATATCGATGCAACACTATTGGACCAGATTTATTATAGAGTTCAGGATAATATGAAATTTTCTTTGCTCTTGCATCTACTGAAGAATGAAGACTCAGAATTGATAATGGTTTTCTGTAATACTAAAAGATATACTGATACCATCACCAAGAACCTGAAATCTTCAGGCGTGAAAGCCCGGGCAATTCATGGCGGATTAACCCAGAACCAGCGGAACAATGTTATGAAGCAATTCCATGAAGGTAGGGCTGATGTTCTTGTATGCACAGATGTGGCTGCAAGGGGGCTTGACATTAATGGTGTTTCTCATGTTTACAATTACGATATTCCCAGGGAAAGTAAACAGTATATCCACAGGATCGGAAGAACTGCAAGAGCTGGAAAAGAAGGCAAGGCAATAAATATCGTTTCCAGGAAGGATAATGATAATTTTAAAGATGTATTAAAATTTAATGATGTCGCGATAAGGAAAGAAAAGCTGCCTGCTCTGGAAAAGGCTGAAATGAAAAGGTCGGTGCAAGTTGGAACTCAACATAACAATAAACGCATCTCCAGAAAGAGTCCTAATTCTAACAGGCGCAAGAATCGATAGTTTTTTATTTATGATTCTCAACCCCTTAAAAGGACATTGGCAGGAAAAATATTAACGTAGGAGATGGCTGAAAAGCCACATTTTTTTTTTATTGCTCTTTCTCTTCTCAGATTAATTTTGAACTGATTCCAGCCCCATCTTTTCTTCAGCTCCTCTGCCGCCCCCTCTCGCCTCCACTCCACCCGGGTGCCCCTATCACTGCCACCGCAGCCCGGCAGGGCGGCAGGTGGCAGCCAACCTTGTGGATATGTGTGAACTTTGAACCGCCAAGGACGCGCAACCAATTTTCGAAAGTTTATTAATCAATTAAAGTAAATTTAATCCTGTTTATGATATTTGCAGACACAATTGCCAATTACTGGCCACAGTGGTTGTCGTGGGACGCCGCCACACTGGTATTTATCTTTATAATCATAGTTGCAACCATCTTTTTTGCCAGGCTGGCTGACAGGCTTCTCCAGGGTTATTTCAAAAAGGCCAGTCTGAAACTGAGAGTGGACCCCACCGGTTACAGGCTGCTGCGACACCTTATTGTGGCCGCCATTTACATTGTGGGTCTTATAGTTGTCATATCCAGCGTCCCCCAGCTTCGCACACTCTCGGTAGCATTATTCGCAGGTGCCGGTTTTGCAGGTATCATTATCGGATTTGCAGCCCAGAGTACACTTGCCAATATTATGTCAGGCATATCACTTGCAGTGTTCCATCCCTTCAGGGTAGGAGATATTGTCACCATCCATAATGAGTACGGCACGATCTCGGATCTGACACTGCGTCATACCGTAGTGGTCACCTGGGATAACAGGCGTCTCATTATTCCCAATTCCATTATCAGTGATGAAGCTATCATAAACTGGTCAATTGAAGACCCCACTGTAATATGGCCTGTGAACATTGGCATTAGTTATGATTCAGATATCGACCTGGCCCGGTCCATCATGGAAGATGAAGCCAGGGCTCATCCCAATGTCATGGACCACTATGAAGTCAGCCGGATACACCCTGAGGTGGTAGAAGACAGCGAGGTTAAAGTCCTGCTGACAGAACTGGGTGATTTTGCAGTAAACCTCAGGTTGATGATCTGGGTGCGTGACAGAAGCCTGGCTTATTTCACAGGCTGCGAGTTAATGGAATCCATTAAGAAACGATTCGATGCAGAAGGTATAGAGATTCCCTTCCCGTACCGCACGATCCTGTATAAAAAAGATATGCACCCCAATACTGTACCAAAGCAGGAGGATGAGGGTCCGGGAACAGGTGCAGTAAGAGGCACAGGAGTAGGAAAAGGTGCAGGTGCAGGAAGAGACGCAGGTAAAGGTGCAGGCATGCGGCATTTCCAGGAAACCAGTGAACAGTCTGGTGATTCCGGTGATTCGGATGAATAATGAAGAAGTATTAAATCCTCTTAAAGAGCTTGTCCAGGTCTGACCTGCTAAAAGTAACTACGGTTGGCCTGCCGTGTGGGCACGTATGCGGATTTTTAGTCCTGTACAATTGGGCCACCAGGTTTTCCATCTGCTCCCTGGTCAGTGCGGCCCCGGCCTTGATAGCACCCCTGCATGCAGTGCTCTTGTACACCTGCCCGGATATGCCGGTCCCGTCCCTGACCCTGCCGCCAGATAATATATCGCTTATGATATCATGTACCACAGTAGTATCTTCCAGCCTGCCCAGGATATGGGGCACTGCAGTCACAGCAAAGGAATCGGGACCGAACTCGGAAACGATAAAACCTGCCTCTCCAAGATGCGGTAAATAGTCCTTTATCAGCACCTTTTCCTTTGAATTAAGATCAAGATTAACAGGTGTTATAAATTCCTGTACTCCCTTATCTCCCGATTCCAGCACCTGTTCGTACAGGATACGTTCATGGGCCGCATGCTGGTCGATCAATACCAGTCCATCCCCGGTCCTGGCGACAATATATACATTATCCACCTGGCCCAGTATCTGCAACTCAAGGTGCGGCCCCGTTTTTGTTACCTCGTGAGTCTGCGCCAGGTACCTGTCAGTACGGGTAAGCCTGCGCTGGGTATCTGCAACCGGCACCTTGAACTCGGTCTGCACCTCATTGATATTCTGTACTTCAGTTGAAGGGGCGGGATATAGTTTCGTCCGCTTTACTGCCTCCTTTGCTTCAGGCACCAGTTCAGTCTCGGATAGTATCGAACCCACAGCTTCTGACACAGCATTCATCAGGGGTAGTTCATGACCGAACCTCACATGCTGCTTTGTGGGATGTACATTTACATCCACTTCCGATGTATCCAGTGCGATATTGAGCACAGCCACCGGATACCTGCCCCTTGGCAGCATGGTGTAATATCCCAGGCTAATGGCGTCACTTATTGTCTTTGACCTGACCGGTCTTCCATTTATAAAGAATGCCTGGTGGTCCTTATCGCTCCTTGTAAAGCCTGGTTTTGAGATATATCCCGATATCTGCACAAGGTCATTTGTGAATTTTACTGGTATAAGTTCCCTGGCAATCTCAGGCCCGTATATGTGCACAATAGTATCGAACAGGTCACCCGATGCCGGGGAGCGAAACAGTTCCCTGCCGTTGTGTGAGAGATAAAATGATACATCATTATGGCCCAGTGCATTCCTGGTGACCACGTCCACAATATGTGCCAGTTCGCTTCGTCCCTTTTTTAAAAACTTCCTGCGCGCAGGCGTGTTAAAGAACAGGTCTTCCACCACAATGGACGTACCATCGGCTGCCCCTGCATCACCCATACTCACCACCTCGCCGCCTTGCACCACCACACGGGTGCCGGCAACTTCACCGGGACGTTTAGTGGTAATCTCTACCTTTGACACGGCAGTAATGGATGACAGGGCCTCGCCCCTGAACCCCAGGGTCAGCACCTTCTCAATATCATGGGCATCCCTTATCTTGCTGGTGGCATGTTTTAAAAAAGCGATAGACACATCCTCCCGGCTCATACCGCTGCCGTTATCAGTGATCTTGATTGACTGGATGCCGCCGCCCATAACCTCTATCCTGATATCTGTGGCACCGGCATCTATCGAGTTCTCGACCAGTTCCTTGACAACAGAACCCGGGCGCTCGATCACCTCACCCGCCGCTATCTTATTGATGGTAGCCTCATCAAGAACCTGTATCTTATTTACTGACATCATCTCCACCGGCCTGTTTTTTCAGTTCATGTAATTTGTTAAGTGCTTCCAGTGGCGTCATGCCATCAATATTTAATTCTCTTATAGTCTCGACAACCGGGTTAGGCTGCAGGGCTTCGCTGCTGCCCGGGTCGAACAGCATCAACTGGGTGTATGTTGCACTGCTCTTTCCTTTATGTCCCAGGCTTTCGCTCTCTACTTCACTTAGTACTTCCTTGGCTCTCTGTGTCACCTTCAGGGGCACTCCGGCCAGACGTGCTACATGGATGCCGTAACTCTTGTCAGTGGCCCCGGGTACGATCTTTCGTAAAAAGACCAGGTCATGTCCCTCTTCCTTTACAGCAATGTGATAATTCCTAACCCGCTTTAAACTTTTTTCCAGGCTGGTTAGCTGGTGGTAATGTGTGGCGAACAAGGAGCGTACCCCTACACGGCCTCTGTTGTGGATATATTCAACTACAGAGCAAGCGATGCTGTACCCGTCAAAGGTACTGGTCCCCCTGCCTATCTCATCCAGCAGTATCAGGCTCTTAGGGGTTGCATTATTCAGGATGTTTGCCAGTTCAACCATCTCTATCATAAAGGTACTCTGCCCGCTTGCCAGGTCATCGAATGCCCCTACCCTGGTGAACACCCTGTCAACGATACCGACAGACGCATATGATGCAGGCACAAAGCATCCTACCTGTGCCATGATAACGATGAGAGCGGTCTGGCGCATATAGGTGGATTTACCTGCCATGTTCGGGCCTGTGATGAGCAGGAACTGGTCACTGTTGCAATCCATATGGGTATCGTTGGGAACAAACCCGCCCTGTACGGAATTCTCTACTACCGGGTGGCGTCCGTCCCGTACCAGGATCTCGCAACCCTGATTTATCTCTGGCCTGACATAGTTGTTGTTCACTGCCGCTTCGGCCAGGGTGATGATAACGTCCAGTTCGGCTATAAGCCCGGCTGTCTCCTGTAGTCCGGCGGCCTGCTGTGCTATCTGATCGGTGATCCGGGTAAACAGTTCGTATTCAAGTGCCACTCGTTTGTCGTTGGCTGAAAGTATCATTGACTCCTTTTCTTTCAGTTCAGGTGTGTAGAACCGCTCGGCATTGGTCATGGTCTGCTTCCTGATATATTCATCAGGGACCTGGGACTGATTGGCCTTTGTTACTTCAATGAAGTAGCCGAACACTTTGTTATATCCCACCTTCAGCGACCTGATGCCGGTACGCTCCCGTTCCTGCTGCTGCAGTTTGGCCACCCATTCCTTGCCGTGTGCGGTCATGTCGTTCAGCTCGTCCAGTTCGGGCTTGTATCCTGCCTTTATCATACCGCCCTCGCGCACACTGACCGGCGGCTCGTCCACTATTGAGCGCTCCAGCAGGTCGGTGAGGTCAGTAAAATCGTTGAGTGAATTGTTTATGGAAAAAAGGATATCTGAGCTGATACCTGCTCCATGAAGTGCCAATTTTATCAGGGGCAGGGCGCCCAGTGAAGTGCGAAGTGCCACCAGGTCCCTGGCATTGGAATTGCCGTAAACGATGCGTCCTGTGAGCCTCTCAATGTCGCGTATGCCTTTTAGGAGTGTACGCAGGTCATAGCGCAGCAGGGTGTTTCCAGACATTTCTCCCACACCATCCAGCCGCCGGTTAATGTCACTTACAGATACCAGGGGTTGGACCAGCCATTTTTGCAGCCGCCTGGAACCCATGGGTGTACTGGTGTGGTCCAGTACTTTCAGCAGCGTGGAGTTTGTACCTCCGTCACGCACGTTTTTTACCAGTTCCAGGTTGCGCAGTGTAACAGCGTCCAGTACCATGAACTGGTTTTCAAAGTACGTCCTTGGGGTCTGGATATGGTCCAGTTCCCTCATCTGGGTATCCCTGGCATAGGCGAGTGCGGCACCTGCGGCTGTAGTGGCAGCGGGCAGGTCCTTAAGTCCCATACCCTCCAGGGTGGCAGCGTGAAAATGGTCCAGCAGGCGGCGCATGGCTGTACCTGGTTCGAAGGCGTCTTCCTCATATTGATGGATGATGAGCTTAAGGTTATCTTCCAGCCTGGCTGTAAGTTCGCTCTTAGTGTACAGTTCAGGCGGCATTATGCACTCGGCAGGCCGCATCCTGACCGCTTCACTCACAACGGCGTCATAGGGTGCTTTGTCTTCCACCTGTGTGGTCATGAACTCGCCAGTGGAGATGTCTAAAAATGATATGCCTAAATGGGTATCATGGCGGGCCACAGCCATCAGGTAGTTGCTGCCCGAATCAGAGAACATGGATGAATCCATGGCCGTACCCGGTGTGACCACCCTGACCACGCCCCGCTTGACCACACCTTTGGCTTGTTTAGGGTCTTCAAGCTGCTCGCAGATGGCAACCTTGTAGCCTTTCTTTATCAGGCGGGGCAGGTATGAGTCTATGGCGTGGTAGGGTATGCCTGCCAGGGGCATCTTCTCGCCGTCTTTGTCCTTGCCCCTGGTGGTGAGTGTGATGTCCAGTTCCCTGGCCATGGTGGCTGCATCCTCGCCGAATGATTCATAGAAGTCGCCCATCCGAAACATGATGAGGGCATCGGGATGCTGCTGTTTTGCGTCGTAGTACTGGCGCATGGCAGGGGTAAGTTTTTGCATTGGGTGGACTCCGGTTGGGATGGTGGTTGTATGAGGGATATGTATTGGTGCGGGAGGTATTTTTGTTTTGGGGTTTTGTGATGGATGGATGATATAGTGTGTATGCTTAGCGGCAAAGGTAACAATACAATATAACAAAAATGTTATATAACGAAATTGTTATATAACGAAAATGTTATATAACGAAAATGTTCTGCAACATAGAGGCTGTCCAGTGGTTTAGAGGCATACAAGATAGCAGGCAAGACAGCTCCTAAAGAGAAACTTATCGAATGCGCCAATATATGTATTGTGAAAAAACGGCAGGCTGATGCGCGAAAAGCACTGGTGGAAGCAAATAAGATTCAGGGTTGGAAAGTATTCCAAACTGATTTGAAAATTTGTTAGCCAAACAATACAAATTTCATTTTTTGCTTCAATTATGGTTTCTCTAGGCTGCAGCTCATTGTTTGAAATCTTTTGGATTAGGGGATTTTACAACAAAAAATTCTAAAAGTGGCGAATGCTCGTTCTGGACAAACATCTTTGTGTTGTACGGGATATTGATTATCGACCCATGAAGGTAGTCGTGTGCTTCCTGTTCTCCTAATGTCAGTTTCATTTCACCCTGTATGATGATTAAATACACATTTGAATTGGAAAAATGCTCGGGCATATTCTGTCCTTTATCCAGAATAATGTGGTTTATGTGAACATTTTCGTCGTTGACTATCCTTTCAACCAGTTTAACATCTGAACTTTTAAAATCATACTTTATCTCTAACATAGTTCCACCAATGAGTAATGAATGGAGAATAAAGGCATAAAGGTTTCCACATATTCAGTACTTCTGATTATCTGCAGTTCCTAATGAAAACAATTTTCGTCAACGACCCCGGACGTCGCTGCGCTCTGTCCGGGGCATCGTACAGTTTTTCAACACCTAATATCGTTCCAATAGGAAAGCATATATTGTTGTTAGGAATTATCTCATATGTTCTTAGTTTTGTTTGCATGTTTGATCACATCAAACAAACTAAGGACACTTGTATTAATTATAACTGTCAAAGTTGGGTAACAGTACAGGGTCTTCGTCTACTTAAAGTCAGTGATATTGACCATATCAAGTATTGCCCAGACTGTACTGTCAAATCGCCATAATTAAAAAAAATACGTTATGGCTGTAAATTTTTTACCCATGCTGGCAGTAATAGATTAAGTTCTAAGGCTACTAGGATGCCGCTGAGTACATTTTAATTAATTATACAGGTAAAAGTATAGGGTTTATGGCTTAAAAACCAATGACGGGCAACTTCTTCTTAGAGTATGCATATGCTGTCATAAATTATTACTATCATACCCGGCCAGTGTAAAACCGAAAACCTTTGAATAAAAATTCAGCTCGCAATCCAGCGCACGTTTGATATTCTCAGCTCGGCGGAACCCATGTTGCTCGCCCTCAAATAGTACATATTCCACTGGCAATCCTTTTGCACGCAGCCCGTCCACCATCATCTCGGTCTGGTTGGGTGGGACTATCTTATCTTCAAGTCCCTGAAAGAAGATCACCGGACATGATAAGCGCTCAATGAAGTTGATAGGTGAGCGTTCGTTATATAGCTCGTTTCCTTCATAAAAAGGACCTATCAACCGGTCAAGGTAACGCGACTCGAACTTATGTGTATCCTTTACCATGGCTTCAAGATCACTGACTCCGTAGTAACTGGCTCCCGCTTTGAAAATATTTCGGAAGGTGAGTGCACATAGAGTAGTATAACCTCCTGCACTTCCTCCTCTAATAGCAAGCCGCTCACTATCAACCTTACCCTGCTCAATAAGGTATCGTGCGCCGTTCACACAATCGTCCACATCAATGATTCCCCACTGGCCATCCAGGCGCTGGCGGTACTGTCTGCCATAGCCGGTACTTCCACCGTAGTTCACATCAAGTACAGCTATCCCACGGGTTGTCCAGTACTGCATCATCAGGTTAAATGTATCTGAAGTAGATGCAGTCGGACCTCCATGGCTGATGACAAGTAAGGGGGGCTTCTCATCAGGCGCAGCTGCGAATTCAGGATTTTTAGGGGGATAAAAGAAAGCGTTTGCTGTGAGTCCGTGCTCAGTCGGATATTCAATAGGCTTTGGTTTTGAGAGATAGTTGATATCAATATCAACACCTACCACGATCTCGCTTGAACAGCGCATCTCATGCATCTTGTGTGTATCAATATCTAGCCTGACCACTGATGGAGCAGCTGCAGGTGAACCCCCGATAAATACTATATATCCGGGTACAGCTTTGAGGTATCCTATTGAAGTATAGGGAGTATTGATCACATCAAGTCTGCCTGATACAGTATCAATACTTGCTAAGTACCAGGTTCCCTGTCTGGTATATGTGCATATGATACGGTTCTTTGATGCAAATGAATAAGTGGACTGTCCAAAGACCCACTGCGGCAAGCCAAACTCTGCTTCCATCTGGCAAACCGGATTGATATTTTTATTATTATTTTTATTATTTAGGCAGTAGAGATTCCACCAGCCGTTTTTATCTGAAATGAAGTATAAAGTGCCATCAGGCGACCACTCTGGCTGGAAAATAGATTCATCAACGCCACCTGCTATCTGGTCTATATGTCCGATCGACCCGTCTTTTTCTATTTCACCTACCCATAGTTGTGTACCATCCCATGGCATGTTCGGATGGTTCCAGGTAAGCCAGGCAAGATGTGAGCCACTGGGACTCAGCCGGGGAGAGGAATAAAAATCATGACCGGATACCAGGACCTGACATTCATTATTAGCATCAAGATCAATACTTACCAGAGTATTGGTTGGTTCGTGTCCGGTGTGTGTATGATCCTCGCGTACACATATCAAATTATTCCTGATGTTATCAATAATGATATCAGCAAAACGATGATCCAGTGCAGGAGTAAGTGGGTGTGGGTCAGATACGGGGAATTGACGATAGAGACGTTGATCATCGAAATTTGAGAAATATGTTGTGCCTTCTACAACTGTGAATGATCCGCCGCCGTACTCGTGTACTCGTGTACGGGCATTAAAGTGAGGTGGTGTGATATCTGTACTTTGAATGTCTGGTGAATGACGTACTATTACGTATCGTCCACCTTCTTTTGGTCTATTCTCTATCCAGTAGATATCCGGTCCATCGATAACTATCTGCTCAAGTCTGATGGTTCCTGAGACGATCATATCTGATGTGACAGGAGATTTCCAGGATCCGTATGGGGTTATTTTTTTTACAGTATTCATATGTATTAAATAGGTATGTGCTCATTGTTAAATATTATTCGGTGATAACTATCTCTGTACTAACAATACAGAGTCTTCATATACATAAATAAAACGGTTTTAGACAGTTGTTTCTGAAGTCTTCGAAATTAGGTATTGAGCTGTCAACCTACTGGTTTTTAAGTACTATTACAGCAACATGACCACCAATAATCAATATGCGGACATGTAGTTTAAAATAAAATTCCTGATATTGCCTGCCCGAATGCAGAATCTAAGCAAAGTGGATACCCCATCTATGCAAAATCTAATTGGCGCACATATTTCATCTCACTCGTTATACCCCGCAGCTCTGCTGCGGTTGGGTGTGCCGTTGTAACGTTTGACTGTATACAAAAACGCGGTCCAGGGTCGCATTACTTATGAACCACCTCAACACTTTTGATATCCTGCATCTCTTCCTTCAACCGTTTCAAAACACCGTCCTGTACAGCCACTGCCGGTATCGGACACTTGCCACATGAACAACCAGTCCTGACCTTGAAGGTCATCAAAAAATTGCTGAATGTGACCGGGACGTGTGTCTTTTCCAGGGCGATCTTTACAACTCCATCACTGAAATCTACTAAAGTGATATCACCACCATCGGCTTTTAGAACAGGGCGTATGCTCTCCTGTATGATCCTATCTATCATCTCAAACGACGTACTTTCATCCATCTGATCTGTGACACCTCTTAGAAATATCTATGTGAACAGTAATAAGACTTCACTGGATGCTATGTGCCTTCAAAGCATATCACTCATATTACAAATACTGCTAAACCGGGAACTGGTTCGCATTACACTTGTCATAGCTTTTTTACCTTGCGCATTTAACCGTATATATCTGCGTTTGTTCTTTGAAATCTATCGTTTTATTTTTCCTTAATTAGTGATAAACGTCAAAAAGTATATAGTTAAATAAAAACAGAAGAAGCTTTATTCAACTAATAATTTTAAAATAATATTTTAATAACACATAATAACACCCCTTACTTTGTATTTATACAAATGAAGAAGACTTACTAATGTGAATACAACCATGCTGCAACTAATCGTCAACGGGATTGTCCTCGGAAGCATCATCGCCCTGGCAGCCATCGGCCTGACAATGGTGTATGGCGTCCTGAATTTTGCCAACTTCTCCCATGCCGATTTAATGGCATTCGGTGCATACATCGCCTTTGTGCTAAATGTTGCTCTCGGCCTCAATATAATATTATCATTCTTCATTGCCATTGCAATAGCAGGTGCACTGGGTGTACTCCTGGATTTCCTTGTCTGGAAACCCATGCGCAGGAAAAATGCTGACCTTGTAAGCCTCGTTATCGTATCTATCGGGCTATCCCTGATCGTTCGGAATGCTATTATCTTTATATGGGGCGGCAGTACCCGGAACTTTGACCTGCCCGTGCGAAGAGGCATTGAGATGCTTGGAGTGACTATAACCCATAATCAGCTCATAGGCCTGGGTACAGCCATACTGTTCATGGTGCTGATCCATTTTTTCCTGAAAAATACAAAACTGGGTAAAGCCATGCGTGCCATCTCCGATGATATCAACCTTGCCCGCATGTCAGGTATTGATTCGGATAAAGTCATTATGTGGATGTGGTTTATTGGAATAGGCCTGGCAGCTGTGGCCGGTATCCTGTACGGACTGGAAACCACAATCAGGCCCAATATGGGCTGGTTCCTTATCCTTCCCATGTTCGCTGCCGTTATCCTGGGTGGCATTGGCAACCCCTACGGTGCCATGGTGGGCGGCATGGTGATCGGTCTGTCCCAGGAATTGAGTATGCTCATCCTGCCCTCAGAATACAAAATGGGAGTAAGCCTTGGTATAATGATATTAGTACTGTTGATTAAACCAGAAGGACTATTCGGGGGGACAAAAACATGATCGACTATCTGGTAGCCATCAGTATCATTGTTGGGATCTATGCTATATTCGCAATAGGCCTGAACCTGGAGTGGGGCTTTACCGGACTCATCAACTTCGGCCACGTGGGATTCTTGGCTATCGGTGCCTACACAACAGTACTGATGAACCAGAGTGGTGCGCCGCTATGGCTATCTATGGCATCAGGCGTAGTACTGGCAGCCTTTTTCGGCCTTCTGGTCGGTATCCCCACCCTCAGGCTCAGGGAGGATTATCTTGCTATAGTCACAATCGGTTTTTCAGAGATAGTCAGGTTGTTCCTGCTCAATGAGGAATGGCTCACCAGGGGACCCATGGGACTGTTCGGATTTGACAGGCCCTTTGAAGCAATGGTACCCTTTGACTACAATTATTTCCTGTTCATCCTTGTATTCGGTTCACTGGCCGTTATTTACCTGCTCATTGAAAAACTGGTACACTCTCCCTGGGGCAGGGTGCTGAAATCCATTCGTGAGGATGAGGATGTGGCATCCGCTCTCGGTAAGGATGTATTCCGTTACAAGATCCAGGCGTTGATGATCGGCTCGGCCATTGCAGGACTGGCCGGTGCCTTTTTAGCATTCAATATGCAATACATCAATCCCCGCAACTTTATCCCGATGGAAACTTTTTATGCATGGATAATCGTGGTGCTGGGAGGAAGTGCCAGGAATAAGGGCACCATCATTGGTGCTATTTTAGTCCAGTCCTTCTACACCGGGACCCGGTACCTTCAGGACTATGTACCCCTGGCATCCCACCAGATGGCTGCCTTACGGGTCATGGTGATAGGATTACTATTGGTATTGTTGATGATGTATAAGCCGCAAGGACTGCTCGGCAAAAAAGAAGAACTGACACTGGGGCAATAAAATGGTGCAGGAAATCCTGAAGGTCCAGGGCGTGAAAAAGTATTTCGGTGGCGTCATGGCTGTTGACGGTGCCTCTTTTAGTGTGGAAGAACAGACCATCAGGGGGCTCATCGGTGCTAACGGCGCAGGCAAGACCACCCTGTTCAATCTCATAACCGGCTACTACAAACTTGACAGCGGTAAGATATTCTTCGAGGGCGAAAGAGTAGACCAACTACCCACTTATAAAAAAGCACTAATTGGCATGGTCAGGACGTTCCAGTTGACCAAGGCACTGTCCAGGATGACTGTACTTGAAAATTTACTCCTGGGACCCAAGATGCAAAGCGGTGAGCAGATACACAACATATTTTTACGCCCGAAAATGGTGGCGGATGAGGAAGCAAGAATTTTGGAAAAGGCTCTCGAAACACTGGAATTTTTTGACCTGATGCATATGAAAGATGATTATGCCGGAGCTCTTTCGGGCGGCCAGAAACGGCTGCTTGAGATGGCCAGGGCACTGATGACAGACCCGAAGATGCTGCTGCTGGATGAACCATTTGCAGGGGTCAACCCTACCCTGGCACGGAAACTTGTCGGGCGCATCAAGGAACTTAAGGAGCGGGGCATGACGTTTCTTATCATCGAACACGATATACCGCTCATAACCGAGGTCAGCGATACCCTTAGTTTCATGAACCATGGCAGGATCATTCTTGAAGGAGCACCCGAGGATGTCAAGCAGGACCCCAGGGTACTGGATGCATATCTGGGGGGCGGGTCATGAGCATACTTCAGGTGGAAGAGGTAGTGTCAGGCTATACTGACATAGATATCTTGAACGGGGTAACTATTCATGTTGAAAAGGGTGAGATAGTCTCCATCATCGGCCCCAATGGTGCAGGCAAGTCCACATTGCTTAAGACCATTATCGGGATGCTCAAACCCAGGAGCGGGAGTATATTTTTTGAAGGCCTGGACATTGCAGGTATGACCACACATAATATCGTGGCCAGGGGCATGGGATTTGTACCCCAGGAAAAGAATACATTCCCATCCCTGACAGTTATGGAAAACCTGGAGATGGGCGCGTTCCTTAAGCGGGAGATGGGTGATGTCTTAGAAGAGGTGTTTGACATCTTCCCGGTACTTCGGGATAAGAAGCACCAGAGGGCTACCACTTTAAGTGGTGGTGAGATCAAGATGCTGGCAATGGGTAGGGCAATGATGCCGGAGCCCCAAGTACTGCTGCTGGACGAGCCCACAGCAGGGCTGTCCCCGAAGTTAAGGGAAGTCGTGTTTGAGAAGATAATGGATATTAACGGCACAGGGACCACAATCCTGATGGTGGAACAGAATGCAAAAAAGGCGCTGTCTATATCCCACAGGGGTTACGTGCTGGAGATGGGGAAGAACAGGTTTGAAGGTGAAGGTTCATCCCTGCTGGAAGATGAAAATGTCCTGAAACTTTATTTAGGTGGGTAAAAAAGGAAAAATGAAAAAAGAGGGAACCGATCACCCAAGATCGATTGAATCTCCCCATTCTACGCTACCGTTATCTGCTACCTGCCACTTGGCATAATATGCAGTGGTAATATCTCCGTTCTCGTCGAAGTTGACATCACCGGAAGCTCCCTGGTAGTTGATATCTGTTCCTTCCCGAATCAACCTGAGACCCTCGCCGATATCTGTTACTTCAACACCTGGCGGATTGGCTACAGCCCTGATATTGTCCCGTATTGCTGTTCCGTTGGCACTTCCTGCTTTCTCGATTGCCAGGGCAATAACTGCTGCCGCATCATAGGTGTTGACAGTGAAAGTAGTAGTTTCTGTACCGTATTTTGCCACATAGGCATCATTGAATGTCTGATATGCCGGACCTGTGACCCTGGGGTCAGGTGCAGTACCCTTGAAACCTGCAATGATATAATTGCCGTCTACATCCTTACCTACAGATCCAGCCAGGGATTCATCTTTCAATCCTTCTGACAGCAGCCATTTGGTATTGTCTATGGCACCTTTTTCATATGCTGCCTTCAGTATCAAACTGCCAGTTTCCGGATAAGAGATCAAAATAATGACTTCAGGTTCGTTCTTGACTGCCTGTTCGATCTCGGAATTGAACATGGAGGCCTGTGGGTCGTATTTTACGTGGTCCAGTATCTCTCCACCCATGTTTTCAAACTCCTCTACAAATACTTTTTCGAAACCTACGCCATACGCATTATTCAGTACAAGGGTGCTGGCTGTTGTATAGCCTTCATCTACTGCCAGTATTGCCATGGCTTTGCCCTGTAGGGCATCTGACGGGACGGTTCTGAAGTAGAAATCATTGTCCTTATACGTGGTAAAGTCAGGCGCAGTATTGGAAGGTGATATCTGGACCACGTTGTTACTTGTGGTTATTTCAATGAATGACAGGCTTATGCTGCTGCCTGCTGCCCCTATGATAGCAGGAACTTTATTTATCTTGACAAGTTTATTGGCAGCATCCACTGCTGCTATCTCTGAGGTCTGGGAATCTTCATTGATCATTGTTACTTGTGTTCCCAGCAAGCCGCCGTTCGCATTCACTTCTTCGATCGCAAGTTTAGCTGCATTTTCCATAGGTCCGCCGTATGGGGCAAGATCGCCTGTGATCGACAATAATGTACCGATCTTTACCTCCTCCTGTTCTGCAGTATCAGTAGTAGTATCAGTACACCCTGATAATGTAACTATTGCAATGATGAACATTATTGCAATTAATCCTTTAGCATGTGATTTTAACATAATCTATTCCTCCTTAAATCATCCTGGAAGTAATCATCATGGATGAGTTTTTCCTAATGTTTTTTTGGGTTGGGCTTTTTACTTAAAGTTATCGTTTTTTTGTATTTGTTTAGCTGCTGCCTAACTCTAATCAGTGTTCAGTCGTTTGTGTATAGAAGCTGTCCAGTAATTTAAAATCTAAAGAAAAGGAAGATGGATAAGGGCTTTAAATCGAAAAGGAAGCAAGAGAATTCTTACTGTCGTATACACTTCAAAAAGCATGGTATTTTGACCGGATTTACAGGATTTACAGGATGTTGACGTTGCGGTATATCCTGTCGATATTGTTAATCCCGTCTAATAATTTTTAAATTACCCTTAGATTTGAAGTGAATACAAACTAAACATTTCTATGTGTTTATTGGCATTTTAAAGCTGTTACATCCATTTTGCCGGAGGCTCAGTTATTTCAAATGGATGCAAAACAACAATGGCACCTGCTAACAATCATCCATTTCTATGTTTATTCGAAATAGTATCATTAATGGCCTTAATCGCTGCATCCATCAAAACCTTATGAAGAAAACGATTAGCTTTCACAATGGTCCAGAGAACATCTGGAATTGTAAGAACCGCATGTCGATGAGGAACATTGAACAACGCTTTTTCGAAGGATTTTGCCCATTTATCAGTATGGTTCTTACCACAATTAGTGCAGATACGGCTGTTGCAACCAAAATAGACAGTTAGATCGGTTCCACAATGTTCACAGCGATAATGAAAAAAACCACGGTTTTCATCCTTACAAGACATCATCTTATTGACTTCTTTAATCTCAACATCACCAAGAATGGCTTTGTTAGCAAGGCTATATGCATCCCAATTATGATTGTCCTCGAATATCATTCGAACTGAAAGAGGATGAACAGTTTTTATGTCTTGCTGAGATAGTAACTCTTGCATGTGGCTAAACATGCATGGCATTCCCTCATATTTGAGGGTTTGCCTTTCTATCTTGACATGCTGGAGTCTATAAATGCATTTCAGTATGTCGAGATTTTAGGAGATAATTATACTTTATATACCATAAAAAAAGAAAACAAGAAACTGCTCACTTGCGCTTACAGTTACTTGAGTACACAATCTTATAGATCATACACAAAAAGAAAAAACAAACTGATGTTTTCACACCAGTTTATTGATCGGATGGTTTGGATCCATTATTTCCATGCCGAGATCTTTTGCAGTCTCTGCCAGCATGATATCCACTAAGGCAACTGCAGGGAATACTGACCTGACATTTTCAATAGGACCGTACAGCAGGCAGTCTGCGCCAACTACCTGGCATACAAGGTTGGTTCCAATATCCGCGGGCATGTAGGCTTCCTTATGTTCCTTTTTGAACTTCTTGAGCCAATCCCATGCAGATGCCATGTTATGGAAACCACCGCCAGTGGGAAGTCCCAGATGTCCCTTGACTGCCATGATTGACCTGACAGTTGCACCAGCACCTGAACCAGGCGGCATAGCTGCCACATCGACAATTGGTCTGGTTATTCCACAGTCCTTGGCAACGTCAAGCATACCTTTTGCCTGGCCAGTACCGCCAATCTCAAGGATGTCCATCTTGCCTTTCACTGAAGGGTCTGTAGCATTGAATGCCAGTACGATGGCTGCATCCAGATCGCTTTCTGTGACTGCTGCAATCTCTTCTTCATTGACACTGGCATTGATAGAGTTGTGTATGGCCCTATCTGCCACGCCAATCTCAGTACAATACTTTGCTGCTGCTGCTCTCACATCACCGGCTGAAGAGTCTATCAGGAATGCTGTTTTATCATCGATATCGACAAACCAGTCTATAAATTTTATTATAGCTTCTGGTGTTTCACCCACGATCTGGTTAATATAGGGAACACCTGTTACGTCTCCCATCTCCTGTTGTGTGTGCCACAGATCATCTGCCTGGTCTTTGTTAAATATACCTTTATCTTCGTCAGTCACAATTTTGTGCTTGCCGTAGAACATAGTACTGATCAGGACAGTGGGATACTGTCCTGGCTGCCCTCCCATCTTTACGCCGCCAAAATCGAAAACTTCCTGTTCTTTATCAAACCTAAACATTTATTATCACCTCGTTCACTTAAATAGAATTCTTAATACTGCATTCAAAAGGCTTTCATCTCCCTGTAAGGGAATCGGATCTGTTGGGGATAATCCCAATGTTGTTACTATCAACAGATACATTACTACTATTATTAGAGCAACGCAAATGCCATATAGTATTCCGATATCCCTGCCAAGTCGTTTTCCTATTCTCTGCTGGATCTCACTGTTAGTGAATTCGATCTTCTCATCAATGTGGTCCAGTTTCTTGATAACCTCCTGGTAGTCAGTAGGGTCAACGATTATCTCTGGAATTGTATTTTCAGCCATTTCATTAACCTCCCCTTACGATAATGGGCAGTCCGATCATAATGACCGCAAATACAAATCCGATCACAAGCCCTTTGAAACCAAAGGAGACTCCAGAATCAAGTTTCTGGTTTCTGGCAATTAGCTGTCCCCTGTATCTGATATCCTCAAGAAGTTTATCTAAAATCGGAGCTCCGGGTGGGTTAACAACCATAGGAACTCCTTTGTCATAGACATATTCTTCGGTTTCTTCAGCCATGCTATACACCTCCCATGATCAGTAATCCAAGAATTCCAAGTGTCAGGGTAAGCCCCATCATAACACCTTCGATCTTTCCGGAATAAACACCTGATGCGAACTTGTTCATGTTGCCTATATCGATAGTTTGGGCTTGAATATTCCGGATCCTCGACTGTATAAGTGCCACCTCGGCAGCCATAGGCCTGATACCTTCAAATTCTTCTTCACCCTCACCATCTTCCGATACCTCTATGATCATCGGTTCAGCATCAAACGCTCCAGGATCACGGCCAGCCAGTTCTTTGATCTTTGCAGATATCTGTCCCTGGTCTTCCGTGCCTATCATGTCGATAATTTCAACCTGTTCCTGGAATCTGACAATGGCTTCCTCAGTCAGGTTCTCAATGTAGGGAATAGCTCCTGCTGCACCGACAATCCTGTTCTCCTGAGTACCATTGGCATGGAATTGCATATAGGCATCCCCGGTCAGGTGACCTTTAACCTCTGAACCCGTGACTACGAAGAACCTGATGTTCGGGTTAGATATGATATTTGCCACAAGCTTTTCGATACCAATATTCTCTGTCTTACAGGGACCTGTGATGGATGCACCTGCTTCAAGATGTGGTGCTCCAGAGAGATGGGATCCTAATGTGGTAACAGCAACCGGGTTATTCGGGTCGCCAATCTCATACTCACCTTTCAGGACAGGCCATCCCTCTGCCGGTTCTCTTTTGTCTGCCATTTACAAGCCTCCTATCTTCATTAATACGGTAAACAGGAACATCAATATAAGACCTCCTATAAAACCGTAAAATATATTTGTCCAGACACCTGCAGTAACGGCTGCTTTTTCACGACCCGGGAAGGAAGCAAGTAGTGGATGATCCGGACCAAGTGAGTACATCATATCATCTGATATTTTATCCAGTTCTTCCACCAGTGTTGAAATGTGGTCAAGGGAGTATTCCAGCACATCCTCCTTTTCCTCAGCCAGGATTCCCGACATGGGTTCCAGGATCAGGTGGAGTTCGGGTGCAACTCTTATATGGCTCATTCTAATTCCTCCGCTGATGGCAGTAAACCTGTACCAACGACCTTATATGCTTCACGGTGGACAGATTTCATGAATTTATTGAAGTATACCAGGAATATGAGCAGACCTACTAACATGGTCACTGCTGCTGAAACCGCATCGATTACGGTTAATGAGGCAAAACCTGCAATTACCATAATAAGGGCTGCTTTTTCAATTGCCACGTACAATGTCCTGAACTGTGTCTCATCGGGTCCGAGGTTTGCATTGAATGGATGAAGTATAGTCATTGCACCGCCAATAAAGACTATGGCAATGTATCCTGTACTTACCACACCTGGAAGTATGGCATCATTGAAAGCAAAACTTCCGGCGATAGAGGCACTAAGACCCATCATTACCAGGGATCCTGCACCTGCGATCTCGATCATGGACTTCTCCATGATAGGGATGTTCATATTCAGGATCTTGTTCGATAATACACCAATTACCAATCCGATCAAGGCTGCCACAATAAAAGATATTACCGGGCCGAGTATTGCTGGAATTGGCAATATACCTGTTTCAGGTATAATCAATCCGAATATGGCTGCTACAACACCCATACCCAGGGCCACCATACCAATGGAAGGTACACCTGTACCAAGACCATAACTACACACCCTGCGTACCGCATCTGCACCCCATACTACAGCGAATATGGAACCGATACCGCCCATGACAGAGAATATTTTAGTATCAAAAGTCTGGTTCAGCATTGTCAGGTATATTCCTGCGAGTCCGCCAATAACACCAATCGCAATGATCGTATTTGGTGGCAGACCACCACTTGCCGGTCCTCCTTCTACAGCTGACATTAACTAACACCTCCCATAATAGGTACGGCAATGATTGCACATAGAAGTGAAGCGATCAGGCATGATATGATTGCCTTTGGTACCCTCTTGAACTTTGGGTCATGGAATCCTTCGATAGTGCCCCCGATATTATATGAGGCAAGCACTGCGTTCACATAGAACACACCAGTGGCAAAAATTCCTGCAAGAGCGACTATGGCCGGATCAGCCGGAGCGTTTCCTATCTGCATTAACTGGACATAGATCATTGAACCGCCCACTCCTCCGAACAGACCGCCAATAGTACCGCTCACAAAACTGACAGTAGGGACGCCGTGGCCTTCAGTACCCTGTGAAACATAGATATCCTGTCTATCTCCTGTTATTGGGTCCTTATCGACCTTGGCAGATACCGGGGGAACACCCACACAGTATACATATACTAACTGCCCGATGAACATTGTCACCGTGATCATGATCATAGCACCCACGGCACCAGAGGCCAGCACAAGTATGAAATCCGATGTACCGAAACCACCAGGAGCTGTCGCAAGGAAATTATACATAAATCCTGCACTGATCAGCCCGGTAAGTCCGGCACCTGCCGCCAGCTGCACTGTACCTGTACCCACACCTGTTGCCTGGGCCATTGCAGCCGGTGCACCACCAACTGGAATAAAGTGGACACCTAAGCCGATAAGCACTCCGCCCAGAGTAATAAGGGCAATAGAAATTGGATCAATTATCATGCTGGTTCTGCACCTCCTTCCTCATCCTTGTACGGTCCGTAAGCCTTCCTGGCCTTGACTTCTACCAGCCTGTTTGCAAGTATAAGTATCAAGACAATTATCAAGCCGGCAATTACTGCATTCATCCCACTAAATACTGTAGATCTCCAGTTATCGAAGAACACTGTCCAGCCAAGGGCAAGTCCGGTAACAGGTCCTCCGAATTTTGCGCAGGCCCATACATTATCCATACCGTTCCTCAGACCTGATTCGCCCTTTCTCACAATGTTACCTGACTGTGCTGCATTCAATCCAGCACCGAACGGCTGGTTCTGGAACTCTCGCTCTGCACCATAATGAACGTCACCTGTGGACGACCCTATAGCTCCTGCGGTTATTCCCCACAGTAAAGCAAGTAGTGGTAACGGGAACGGGTGTAGTAATATTTCGTTCATGATATAAGAAAAACTAACAATACAAAATACTGCAATAAACCCATGTGCAATTATAGAGGGCACATGACCGATAACCATGTCCATATAAACTGGTTGTTTGAATCGTTTCTGACTTGCTGTACGTCCCATATGTGCGGTCACTGCGAATAGGCCAAGCAATATTGCACCAGCAAGAGAGCCAATGGCAATTGCGAAAATCACTGACATATTCTGTGCCAGCAGGACACTGGCCACTGTAGCTCCGGTCGCACACCATAGCCCGTAAGCCGGTGGTTCCCCGGAAATAGCTTTGTTAAATATCCTATGTGGAAAATCCATTTGGGCGGCAAGCTGCACCTGTGAGTTAGGATTGCTCTGAGAACCGACGTCTGATTCTAAATCTTCAGCAGCACCGGCAATCGTTGCAAGAGCACCCATCAGCGCAACAATACCTAGACCCGTAATTGGATCAATCATTTATTTTCATCCTCCTGTACTTTTTATAATCATTACTGATGAAATCAAATTATATATAATAAATAACTTGATTACACTAACAGTCTTATCCAAAAACTAGCATTTTGACTAGCATACATTGGATTACCAGAAACCCCATATAAATGTTTCTAAATTAATATGCAGTGAACTAGTTAAGGGTATAGGATAGCATTAATATGACTAATTAGCATTTAAAAAATAAAATGGATTATTAGCAGATGTCCTTGATATAAAATTGGAAAATATCACAAAAATCTGCCAGGTCAATGGGCCGGTTATGTGCCTGTTTCCCACCCTTCCATATATTCGAATTGATGGGGTTTTATCTTGTCGATACACATCCCCAGAGCCTCAAGTTTCAAACCTGCCACCTTCATGTCTATATGTTGCGGCACAGGATGAACCCCGGATGTAAGCTTGTGAGTAGCTATATGTTCCACACACAATGCCTGGTTGGCAAAACTCATGTCCATGACCTCGGCAGGATGCCCGTCCGCAGCAGCGAGATTTACCAGCCGTCCATCTGCCAGTACATTGATGCGACGCCCGTTAATGTTGTATTCCATAATATTGTTACGTACTTTTTTTGTTGAGGTTGCCATGGCCCTTAACTCATCGAGGTTGATCTCCACATTAAAATGACCTGCATTGGCAAGTATTGCCCCGTCTGTCATCACTTTGAAATGTTCCTTGGTAAGTATATCCACATTACCGGTAGTGGTGACAAATATTTCACCAATGGCTGCTGCTTCGTTCATTGGCATTACCCTGTAACCATCCATCCTGGCCTCCAGTGCACGTATCGGATCGATCTCAGTCACAATGACATTAGCTCCCAGACCCACTGCCCGCATTGCAGTCCCCCGACCACACCAGCCGTATCCTGCTATGACCACGTTCTTACCAGCGACCAGCAGGTTGGTGGTACGTATTATACCATCCCAGCTTGACTGGCCAGTCCCATAGCGGTTATCGAACAGGAACTTGGTCAAGGCATCGTTTACGGCTATCACCGGTATCTTCAGTGCCCCATCCCGTTCCATGGACTTGAGCCTGTGCACACCAGTAGTGGTCTCTTCACATGCACCCAGGATATCTAGCATCATGTCCGGTCTTTCTGTGTGAAGTTTAAAAATCAAGTCCCCGCCGTCATCTATGGTAATGTCAGGCTTGTGGTCAAGTACCGCATCGATGGCAGTATAATACTCGCCATTGGAACAGGCATGGATAGCATAGCACCTGATATTATTCCTTGTATCCAGGGCCTGTGCCACATCATCCTGTGTACTTAACGGGTTACAGCCGCAAATTGCCACTTGTGCACCCCCGGCTGCCAGGGTTTCCACCAGCACCGCTGTCTTTGCCTCAACGTGCAGTGCCATCCCCACAGTGTGGCCGGCAAGAGGCTGTCCTGTTATGAATTCTTCCCTGACATGGGCCAAAACCGGCATGTGGTTCCTTGCCCATTCTATCTTCATGTTACCTGATTCGATCATATCTTCTGTCATTCAATTAACTCCGCAAATAGAAATATCAATTAGCCTTGGCTTTGTCAGCAAGTCTCCTTGCCGCACTGGAAGCTTGCTCTATTACCTTTTCCTGGTCTATTGACAGGACTATACCATCTTCCATCAACACCTGTCCGTTTACGATGGTGGTCTTCACATCCGGACCCCTGGCTGCATATATAAGATGCGATACTGGTTCATGGACCGGGGTTAAGCTTGGTGTGTGCATATCTACCAATATAATATCTGCTGCCATACCATGCCTTAATATCCCGGCAGGAATGCCCAGTGCCTTTGCACCATTGGACGTACACATCTTCAATACCTCTCCTGCCGGCATGGCAGTTGGGTCCATTGTATTTACCTTATGCAGCAGGGCTGCAGTCTTCATCTCGCCGAACATGTCCAGGCTGTTATTGGAGGCACACCCATCCGTACCCAGTGCAACATTCACGCCCCTGCTTAACAGTTCAGGTACCGGTGCGATCCCTGATGCCAGCTTCATATTGCTGACAGGGCAGTGCACCGCATTGACATTCTTTTTAGCCATGATATCCATATCTCCTGCAGATAGCCAGATACAATGGGCTGCAAGCACATCAGGTCCCAGGAATCCGATCTCATCCAGCATGTTCACGCTGCACATTCCATATTGTTCCTTCATCTGGTTCAGTTCGGCCTCGGTCTCCAGCATATGTATATGGATGCGGGCATTATCTTCAACTGCCTGCTCCTTGACCTTTGACAGGAACTCGCGGCTGCAGGTATTGGGTGCATGGGGGCCGTACATAGTAGTAATTCTACCATCTGCGGCATTGTTCCATTGTCTTACAAACCGGCCCCCTTCCTGTAATTCGGTCTTAGCCTTAGCTTCATCGAACAGTTCTATCATACCATAAGATAAGGATGCACGTATGCCTGATTCATCCACTGCCCTGGCCGCCTGGTCCATGTGGAAATACATATCAGCAAAGGCTGTAGTACCTGAGCGTATCATTTCCAGGCATGCCAGCATTGTTCCGGTATACACATCATTATCTGTAAGATGGGCCTCTACCGGCCAGATATGTTCTTCCAGCCACTGTTGCAGAGGCATATCATCTGCATAGCCCCTGAATAGTGTCATTGCAGCATGGGTGTGGGCATTTACCAGCCCTGGCATAACAGCACAGCCCTTTGCACTTATGACCTGGTCCGCTTTTTGCTCTTCACGGCCCACATAGGCAATCCTGTCATCCTCTATAAGGACATACCCTCCCTCAATCGGTGGGCCGTCCATAGTAATTACATAACCGTCCTTGATGAGTATTCGAGACATGTAATCCGTGTTACTGTTTCAATATTCTATAAGGTTTGCCTTGGATGATTACAATATAAAAAAACACATATGCGCCGATCGGGATTCGAACCCGAGTTCATGGCTTGGCAAGCCACGGTGATAACCACTACACTATCGGCGCACAGTGGAATCAGAGGAATCCACATACGAGAATATAGTATATAGGTTTTTGGTTTGCAAAATCACACAATTATATCTGCAACGTGGGACAACTGATTGCAGTACAGGACAAACGATGCTGTAATACAGGACAACTGATGCACTTGGCTGCATATCTTGAAATATATCCCCTGCCAATTTACACCCTGATATGAGGCTCAACTCAATCCAGTTTTTTACCAGCGCATCCATAATGATGTCCATAATTTTCATCCCCAACCTGGCTGAGGAGATGGGTGCAACCTACATTCAGGTGGGCATTATAATGAGTGTGTACGGTGCATGCTTCTTCTTTTCAACCTACATTTTCAGTAAAGCGGCAGATGTATGGAACATTAAAAAACTAATGCTCCTTGGACTTGCATGCTCGGCCGTAGCTTATTTCCTGCAGATATTCGCCTACGATCCATTAAGCCTTGCACTGCTGCGAGGATTGCTGGGCATATGCGTGGGCATGTATCCGGCAGCCTTTATCATGCATGTCTACGGGCTAAAGCGCAGCATTGGGAAATTCAGCTCCTTTGGTGCCCTGGGCTGGGCGCTCGGGTTTTTCGGAGCAGGGTTATTGGGGGACTTTGACCTGATATTCCTTGTCAGTTCATTGATGGTGGTATTGTCTTTCATCCTTGCAGTCCGTATGCCTGATGTACAGTTGGATAAGATAAAAGTGAATTACTTTTCATTTTCCACAATTAAAAATAACTGGAGTATTTATCTTCCGTTCTTCATCAGGCATACAGGTGCAGTTGGATGCTGGACCATTTTCCCGCTGTACATGTTCAGCCTGGGAGCGGATAAGTTCTGGATAGGACTGATATTTTCTATAAATCCGGTAGTCCAGTTCTTAATAATGCGGCGGTTGGACGGCTGGAACATGGAACTTGTAGTAAAAGCTGGATACCTGTTGTCTATACTGGCATTTGCCAGCCTGGTTCCTGCCACTATCTACTACCACATCATACCCAGTATGTTCCTGGTGGCCTTATCATGGTCGTTCCTGTTTGTGGGTTCCACTGAACTGCTCCTTGTGCGCAATAAGGATAAGGCCACATCGGCTGGATATATTAATTCGGTGATCGCCCTGTCCATGATAACAGGGGCTTTGCTTGGGGGCACTCTCTCAGGCATGTTCGGATTTACTGCAGTGTTTATTGTCGCGGCAGGACTAAGCCTTGTCAGCCTGCTGATATCCCTTGCATTTGTGTGATTTTGAGGTTGGGAAATAATGCCAATTTCAACCCAAAAACTTCGCATTTCATCTTCATATATACGCAAATTCAAGAGAAAAAACAAGGATGGAACAGTCAAAACATACTATGCAGAAGTAGAATCAGTTCGGGAAGGCAAAAAAGTAGTTCAGCGTCACATCCGTTCATTAGGCACTGATCCTGACAACCACTAACTACCCACTTGAACCCGCACATTGTTCATACCTCGCTTTACGACTAATGCAGAGAAGCTTGACACCAAACGATGTATTCGAAATGCTGGAAGGAATGGGTGAACCAGTCACAAAAAGGGATTTGGAAAGCATCGGTATATGTTATGATTTTGGAAAAAAAAACGTTATTGATCTACCTATATTACACAAGGGACTTAAAATCACAAGAGGTTGGTATCCACTTCAAATCTATGGCGTCATTCTGGCATCTGTGTCAGTCAAACGTTGCGACGACACACCCAACCGCAGCAGAGTTGCGGGGTATAGTTATTAAGATTAACGGTGATAATTGAACTATTCAATTATCTCATCCTTCTTTTTTTTGTTTTTTTGTCGGTTAACAGTCATTTTTAACAGTCATTTTTAACAGTCATTTTTAACAGTCAT
>SWBW01008579.1_pt1 | contig 35660 bp, 32 predicted proteins | sample 4693041 | NCBI WGS metagenome assembly SWBW01 (sample SAMN10267271, study PRJNA491770) | bioreactor metagenome | isolation source: DHS bioreactor inoculated with marine methane seep sediment | place: Japan: Omine Ridge, Nankai Trough | collected 2006-05-06 | reverse complement strand
GTCTTCTCGGACAACGGCGACCTGGTGGTCTATACCGAGGGTCGCAATCCCGAAACCAGCCGCGAGGAGTTCCACGCCACGGCGGCGGGCTATCGCTTCGATAAACCAGTAATTGTGCTGGTGGATAACGGCTCTGCCTCGGCATCGGAGATCGTTACCGGCGCGCTCAAGGCGTGGGATCGCGCCATCATCGTCGGCACCACCACCTTCGGTAAGGGTTCCGTCCAGACCCTCTACCCCCTCGCCGCGCTCAGTCCTGGTGCGCCGGAGAACATGGCGGTCAAGCTCACCATCGCCCGCTACTACACCCCGGACGGTGTCTGCATTGATGGCGTGGGGATTGACCCCGACGTTTACCTGGAGACGGTCTTCTACACCGCCTTCAGCGCGCGCTTCGTCGCGGCGGGCTACCATCGCGCCATTGCCACGGAGTACCGCCTCAGCCACTCGATCAACACAACTGGTTCATTTGAGGCTCTCAGCGAAGAAGAACTAACAACGCTGATTAGCAACTTCATGGCGGAGCAGGAAGACCCCTTCAACTTTGCGGAAGGGGAAATCGCCGACGAAACCGTTGCCCAGCTCCGCATCAGCATTACCGCCGAGCTGCTCAACCAGCTTGGTGGTACCGAAGGTCGCCACGATGCCGCTCGCTACCGCCTCACCCAGGACACCTGGATTGCTGAAGTCCTGCGCCTCTGGGACGACCCGGCGGCTCTGGAGCAGGCACGAGCCGAGACAATCGAGAAACTTGCCGAGCTGGCAGAGGAAAAAGAAAACGCCGACCGCCTCCGCCATTAGGTGGCTACGGCCACACCGAGTATCGCGGCTACAGCTGTTGATCTGACAACACCAATTCCCGCGCCTGGAACAACAGAAACGGGGGAGACTGTAACCACTCGCGCGGTGCGCTGCACCACAGTATCGCGGCTAACATTTCTGATTTGATCCGGCTTATTCTCGCGTACACGCTCCCGTTGGTCGCGGCCCCAGGTGAGCGAGTGAAACGAGCGTGTATGCGGGAAGATACACGGGAAGTAGCGTGATGGTGAGCCGCAACTCTATGTGCAGCTTTAAGCTGGCAACGCGGTGCGCTGCATCACAAGGCTGACCTTCGGTCAGAACACCTTGAGCTTATCCGCTTTTTTGGTCGTTGCCCAATGTGAGTTCAACCCAGGGCGCACACACAGGTGCGCCCCTACAACAGCAGTCATCGCTCATGACCCAACCAACCAAACTACTTCTGCTGCTCCTCTTGTTAACGATGACGGCGCAGGCTGGTGTCTGCTACCACTGTGGGGCGGAGAACACCGATGACAGTCGCTACTGCGCTGCCTGCGGGGCGCGGCTGGTTGATGCTGAGGCAATCTTCGCCGTCAAGGGTGCCGTGGTCGGTATTCAGGTGGAGTCCGACCTGGTCATTCGCTTGCCGAAGGAGCTACCCGCCCTTAGCGAGAAACCGGCTCCCCGACTCCGGGGTTCCGGCTTTGTGATTTCCACCGACGGGCTGGTGGTTACTACCAGCGCGGCGATCCAGGGCTGGCGCAGTATTTGGGTGCTGACCAGCGATGGAACCAGTCATGGAGCCTCGGTAATCGGCGACGACCCGGCAACGGGCATTGCCCTGCTGCGGATGGATACTCCGCCACCGCCAGCATTCTGGGGCGAAACAACAACCCTTAAACTGGGAAGCGACGTGGTCGCCCTGGGGCTGGACGAACACCAGCGGCTGCTGGTTTCTCCCGGAGTGATTGCCGCTGACGGACGGCGACGCAACGGATTCCTGCAACTGGAGCAATCCCTGGTTTTTGATGCCGAGGTACAGCCGCTCAACTCCGGTGGAGCGTTGATTGACGAAACCGGGCTGGTTGTCGGGATGGCTCTTGTTCGAGAGGGACCGCTGACCGAGCGAGGCCGCGCCTTCGCCATTCCAGCCGAGCAACTACAGCGGGTTACAGAGCAGCTACTGGCGGAAGGAACCATCCGCCGTCCCTGGCTGGGACTGGTTCCGCAGTACATTCCCAGCGACGAGCTGTTCGATGAAGCAGCCCGCACCGTCGTCCGCTTCATTCTGAAAAACTCTCCGGCAGAGCTGGGTGGATTGCTCTCCGGCGACGAACTGTTGAGCCTGAACGGCGAACCCTTCGAGCTTCCCACGGAGCTACTCCTCCGACTCCTCGATTGGTCGGTGGGCGAGCAGGTCGCCCTGGGGATTCTCCGCGATGGCGTTGAGCTGGAGCTGACCTTTACCCTGGCGGAGCGACCACAATCGCCGCGCCTGCGACCACTTGATGCGCTGGAGTTTCACCTCGGACTGCGCTTTGAACTGAGCGGGGCAGGACTCACTCCTCTTGCCGTGATTCCTAACTCCGCTGGCGAGGGCTTCCCGCTGGATAGGGGAGCCGTTACGAGACTCCTCGCCGGAGCCGACTTCGACGAGCCGATTTACAATCTGGCAAACTCCGAAGAGAAACTAGCCGAGGTCGTCGAACAAAGCTACCTTGAACGCCACTTCGCCATTGGTCTGGTCTGGGGCAAGACCATCGCCGAGGGCGGGGTCTTCATCGTTCCCCTGCGCTGGCCTCTGATGCTGTAGGAATACTGATTAAGGTAATTAAAAACCCCCGCGCTGGCTCCGGGGGTTTCTTAGTTACGTGCAGAGGTTCGGCTACAAATCGGCTTTTATCTGCCCCCAGGTCGCTTCCTCGACGGCGGAGTCCACCGTGTACTCAACAGTCAACCTGGGACGTTCATCCGCGTGGCTGTTATCCGAGGAATAGATACTGGGCAGGCGGCATTCCTCCGGCGAGATGATTACCATGCCATAGTTGTCGTAGGTGTCATCTTCCCAGCCCACGATCAAATCGGTGATGTCAAACTCCCACCAGCTGTCAGGATAGCCATCAGCAACAACAACATCGGTATAGTTAGAATCGTAGCTTGGCTTGTTGGTCCACTTTACAGAACCCTCCTGCCAACTGCTGGTCAGGCGGTGGAGATAGTAAAGCGCGTCAGCCTCGCCAGTAGAGGATACAAAAATCTCCAGAGTGGCACTGTCAATAGTTATATCCTGTCCACCAAACGCGTCGGTCAGATCGAACTCGATCAGACCCCAGGAGATAACACCTCAGCCACCCCAGCCATTGAGCAGATAAAGGTGATCCCCGTAGTTACTGTTGGGATTTACATTGGTTACCTGCGCGTCTTTACCTTCGGCACCTGGCTGGGTGGTGTAGGTCTCCGCCCAGACTCCGGTAATAAGAATAAGCAGTACAAAGAGCAATACCATCATCTTGCGCATGTTTTCCTTTAGGTTTGGGTTGACGGGCAATGCGTATGCGCCACATAGCATACGCAAGCAATCTCGATACACTTCAGCCTATATTGTTTGTATCACAAAAATACAAAGTGCGCAAGACATACCCGCAAGAACAGAGTAAAGAAAAGGAAGCTGCTAACAGCCCCCCTTACTTAACACAATCAGGCTGACCCGTTTAAGTTGGGTCTGTGCGGCCACAAGGTTACGGCTACAGATCGGCTTTGATCTGTCCCCAGGTGGCTTCTTCAACGGCAGAGTTCACCGTGTACTCAATGGTGATCTTCGGACGGTGAGCAGCATCGCTGTTATCCGAGGAATAGACAGTGGGGAGCGTACAACCAGCCGGAGAGGTAATCGCTAAGCCGTAATTCTCAGCGGTACCATCAACCCAGTCCGTAACCGGACCAGTGATGTCATACTCCCACCAGCCAATTGCGGCATCTGTTTGGATATAATCTGTATAACCGCCCTCTTTTGCCGGTCTGTTATTCCAGTTAACGGAGGTTTCACCCCAGGACTCGGTGACTTGATACAGCGTGTAATACATGCCAGTTTCGCCAATTCTTCCTTCGTACACTTCCAGGGTAGCACTGTCAATGGTTACGCTCTGTCCACCAAAAGCATCGGTCAGATCGAACTCGATCAGACCCCAGGCGATGACACCTCAACCACCCCAGTTATTGATCAGGTTAGCGTGGCTACCACCGTTCCAGGAACTGCTCGCACTGGTGATCTGCGCGTCCTTCAACTCGTTACCAGGCTGGGCGGTGTAGGTATCTGCCCAGGCTCCGGCTACGAGAATAAACAGCACAAAAAGTAAAACGATTGTTTTGCGCACGGTTTCCTCCAAGTTTTAGTTAATGGTATATGCGCCACATCGCATATGTAGCTGCTTCCGACAACCACGCCGGACACCGGGACAAGGTATATCACAAAAATACCAAACAGGCAAGGACAATTCGTGATCTTGTTTGTTTAAGTATCCCGACGCTCTCAAGGTGTTCTGACCGAAGGTCAGCCAGGTGATGCAACGCACCGCCAGCTTGAAGCTGGACACACTTTCGCGGCTGGTCATATCAGACAGCCAATGTTCTCCTCCGCGTGGACGCTAGTTTCACTCACCTCAGTAACATCATACTCAGCAACAGGTAGCGACGACCAGCGGGAGGCAGCTTAAAGCTGCGCATAGCCTCGCGGATAATGATTGTATAGCTGTAAAGACCATCTCCGCGTTTTACCGCTCGTGATACTCGCTCCATAACATTATATCACCAGTAAGTAGCGACCAGCGGGAGCGAACGCTCTCAGGGTGTTCTGACCGAAGGTCAGCCAGGTGATGCAACGCACCGCGTTGCTGCCTACGGGCAGTCCGTTTTAGTTGGCACCAGGCGTGGGAACGTACCCTGAGTGGTTATTTTGTTATTCGCGAGACTCAGTGTGGCTTGGCCACCTAGAAGGTGTTGGCGATGGAGAAGTGGAGTCGCCCGTCGGGGAGGGTGTCGCTCCAGCCGTAGTCGAATCCGAGGAGACCGATCATCGGAATGTCCAGTCGCGCGCCGATGCCGTAGCCGTGGGCGAGGTCGTTGAAGTCCAGCTTGGTGATGTCCGTCCAGGCGTAGCCGGCATCGAAGAAGACGAAGGCAAATATCATATTCTCAACGACGGGGTAGCGCAACTCGAAGTTGGTGTAGAAGCTAAAGTTACCGCCCTGTAGTTTACCGTTGGCATCGCGCGGTGAGAGGGTGAAATCATCGTACCCACGCACGTCGTTACCGCCGACGTAGAAGCGTTCGTAAACCGGAACGGTTTCTGTGTCGGAGTATGGCGCGATGTAGCCAGCGTTGACACGCATCGCCAGAGCGGATTCCCAGAAGGTGGAGAAGTAGTTGGTGGCGTAGCTTTTGACTTTGTAGAAGTCCACGTCGCCGCCGAAAATGCCGCCTGCCAGCTCGAAGCTGACGTACTGACGGGAGCCGCTGGTGGGGAAGAAGTAGTTGTCCCTGGTGTCGCGGCTTAGTGAAAGGGTAACGGAGCTGGTGAGGGTGGTTCCGGCGTTCTCGATGGTCGCCTCGGAGGCACCGTCGTCGGGCTTGATGGTGTTCTCTACGTAGTCGTAGCGCAGCCGCCAGTTGGAATCGGCACCGAGCGGTCGTCCGACGATTCCGTAGAAGCCGAACTTGACTTGTTCGTAGTCGAAGTAGGTACGCACGGTGTTGTGATAACCTCCGGCACCTATCGTTGTGCTGGTGTCGAGGAACCACGGCTCCATGAAGTTAACCGAGAAGTTGGAGACATTCGCGCCAAGCTCCGCCGAAAGGGTAAGCGACTGCCCGCCGCCTTTGGCTTTCCAGAACTCTGGCAGAGCCTCGGTATCGAAGTTAATCCAGCCGATGGAGAAGTTACCGGAGAAGCCGTCTCTGGTGGAATAGCCCGCTCCCACGGAGATCTTCGTCGTTCCTTCTTTTTCGATAACCCGCACGGTGAGGTTAATCACCCGGTTCTCGGTATCCACGGTCCAGTCGGGGACGACGTTGTCGAAATACTGGAGGTTAAAGACCCGCTCCAGAGAACGGCGGAACGCCTTGCCGTTAAAGACATCGCCCGGGTAGATGGTGAACTCGCGGCGGATGACCTTATCTTTTGTGTAGGCGTTGCCGACAATCTTCAGCTCGCCCACCGTGGCAGGCTCGCCCTCTTCGACTATCCAGTGGTAGCTGATGACGTTGGTGGCTTCGTCGATGTCCTTCTGCTCGTCAACCCGCATAAAGACGTAGCCGTACTCCCAATAGTCATCCTGCATCGTGGCAAGGGCGGCTTCGTAGAGGGACTGGTTAAAGACCTCACCGGGAGCCATTGTCAGGCTGCGCTCGATCTGGCGGTCGGAGAGCAACAGGTTGCCCTCCCAGCTTATTCCGCCGAAGTAGAAGCGGTCGCCCTCGTGGATGGTAATCAGGATGTCAACCTCTTCGTCGTCATCACTGAAGTTGAGTTCGTAATCCTCAACGCGAGCGTTCAGGTAACCGCCGTTGTTATAGCCGGTTACAATACTGGCGAGGTCGTCCTCCAGGGTGGTTTCTTCAAAGGACTCACTATTCCAGAACTCGTCCTCGGAGATAGCCATAAAGAGGTTGCGAATCTCCCAGTCCGAGTAGGCGGTGTTGCCCTCAAAGTCGATATGACCGATCCAGATTTCCGAGCCTTCTTCAATCACAAACTTGATGTCGGTCAGCCCGTCGGCGGATTCGCTCAGTTCCGGCGTAACCCGACAGCGGATGAGTCCTTCTTCACGAGCCAGAGTCTTAATCGCCAGCTCTACCTCATTCAGCGCGGAGGGGTCGAGGGGTTCTCCCGAAGTAACCCACCTGTTGATTGCCTCGGAGACATTATCGTCGTCAAGTTCCTCGACTCCAATGTAAGAGACCCGACCAATCGTGGCGCGTTCCTCCACAACGTAGGTCAGCTTAACGCCATCGGTGTACGGCTCGAAGTACACCCGGATATCGTTAAAGACACCCTGGTCGAAGAGCCGCTCAATATCGGCGGCAACAGCGGCGGGGTCTAATATCTGACCGATCTTCGAGGAAATGCGCTCGAAGATATACTGGTCGTCATAGACATTGTTACCCCGAACCTCCAGGGCGCGGATCATGTAGCTCTCCTGCGCGGCGGCGAAAGAAACCGTTAGCAGCAGTAGAATCAACAGGATACGAGAGCTAAACCTTCGGTGAGTATGGGGCATCTTTGCTTCTGCCTGGAGGAGGTATTTTTTGTTTAACTAACCCTTGTCTCGCTCGTCCGGTTGTATCAGTGCCGTCGCCATTCTGTAACGAGCTGTCTCAGCTATCGTTACGGGTATTTTAAGTACCAGGCAACGACCTCCTGAACCAGCGAAAACTCAACTACGTCGAGCAAGGTCTCAGACCGTAAAAACAGGTTCCATAAGGACGGCATTTTGACACAGGAGGGAAGCCCTGTCAACGCCAACCGCCCACAGGGTGAGCCGCGCGAAAGGTTCCGGCAATCAGTTCTAATCCATACGCCCCTACTCAGGGGAAAGTTCACTCAGCACCCGCTGGGTGCTTTCACTGTAACGCGACAGCCGGGACAAGGAGCGACCGCCCCCCTGCCGAGGTTTGCAAGGTATCTCAATCATGGCGGGCCGACCTAAAGGTCGGCCCCTACGTAACACCTGCAGAATATAACGCTATCTCAACCACCTTCTCAGGCCTTTTTCCAGTGGGGCGGCAGCTTGAAGCTGCACACACCTTCGCGAAAACGGGCAATTACATTCAATCACCTATCCCCGCGCACACGCTCCCGTTGGTCACTCTCACCGGAGGGTCGCTGAGCAAGTAGCTCAGGCTTTTTTCCAGTGGGGCGGGTCGTCCTCTGGTTCTTCCTCGGTATTTGCCAGCCAGGCGCAGCCCTGACGATAGTGGAGGAACAGCTCGTCCTCACCACGCAGGATGTCAAGAAGAAGCGACAAGCTGGAAACCGACTGGTACATGATGATTATATCGTTGTTGCGGCGATCCGTGGTCATCAGCTCCTCGTCAAAAAAGATGATAAAGCCAATCGTCTCGCTAAGGTGCTTGAGGCGGATGAGGGCGCGCTTTGGCTCGAACTCGCTGGTTCCGGCGAAGTGCAGCTCGTACTCGGTAATCGGCTTAACAATGGCACTCATGATTGTCCTTTCATGGTTGTCCTGTTATAGTTGCTACCTTGTTGTTATCTCTATCGTTGTGGGTAGAATGGCTGTCGAAGGTCTGATTCTGAGGGTTATCTCGACGGGGGTAAGCTAACTTAAAGACAGTTAAAAAACAAGCTACCTGACCAGGTGTCAGCCCCGGCAGCATCGCAAACCCACTGTGAATGACAGGGCTGGACTGGAGACCCCTTTATCAGTTACATTTAAGCTAACGATGCTGGCGGAGTAAAATCGGGCGGATTTGTTATTTGTTATTTGCTGTTTGCCGGAGATGGGGCGAATCTGATGAGTATAAATGTTGAAGGGCTTTTCAACTCCCTTCCTGAAGTGCTGGAGCTACTGACTACTTCCAGGAAACCAGAGGAGACCGCTGGCTCTCTGCTAAACCTGATTGATAAGGCTGGTGGAGGAACACCGGGCGCGGAGACCCTGAAGCGGCTGCTCGCGCCAACCGGAGAGACGGCTTCACCGACCCTTACCGCTCTTCATTCACTGGCTCAGGGTGAGGCGGCGGGAATCTCCGCTGACTTTATTGAGGAAATGGGAACACTCTTCGACCGTCTGGGTAAGGTGGCAGACCAGCCTGCCGACAAAGCCACGCTGGAGCAACAGCACGCCCGCGCCAGTGAATATCTCGGTCGCTACCGCTCAGGTCTGGAGCGCGACGTTACCCGACAGCGACACAAGAATCGCGTGCGGATAGTCAACCTTTTGGGCGGAACACCGAGCCGCTGGGACGACTGGTTCTGGCAGATGCGCAATCGGGTTACGGATATTGAGACCCTCGCCGGACTGGTTTCGCTCCACAAAGATGAAGCCGCTGCCATTGCCGAGGCAAAGCCGGGCTGGCAGATTACCCCGCACTACCTTTCTCTGATTGACAACGACCCCTCTCGTCTTCACGACAGCGTGCTGCGCAATCGGATCTTCCCGATTCCGGCTCACCAGCCGACGGGGGATTTTGAACCCCTGCCCCTTGTGGAGCAAACCGCACCCTTCTCGGCGACGCTTCGTCCCCACCCCGCGCTACTCCAGACCGATCTATATCGTCCCCCGGCTCCTCAATCCGATGTTACGGATTCCGAGCTGAATAAGGCACTGGAGTGGTTTGGTGAGAACTCCCACCTCGAAGAGGCAATCATTGCCGGCGGCGACCTGCTCTGCCTGGAGGACGGAACTATCAAGCTGGTGCTTGCCGGACTGGCTCGACACAAGCACATTCGGCGAATCAGTCTGGAGACCAGCTTCCTCCTTGCCCTGCCCCAGCGGTTTACCTCCCTGTTGACCAAAGAGATGTCCCGCCGGGTCAAACTCGGCGAGATGGAGCTTTCGGTCATCACCCGCTTCGCCCACGCCTACGAGGTTACTCCTGACACTATCACCGTGGTGGAGCGGCTGCGCGAGGCAGGAGTCGCTGTCTTTAACGAGACCCCGTTGACCGCTGACAACTCCCGCCGCTTCGAGCTTGCCGCCCTGCGTCGGACACTCCGACTGGTCGGGATAATCCCCCGCGCGCTGTTGAACGTAAAGGACGAAAACGCCTCGCCGCTGTTCCGGGTTCCGCTGGCTCGACTCCAGCAGGAGCTTGCCGAAGAGGCCGCGCTGATGCCGGGGCTTGACCACCTCGATACGCCAACGCTGGTTCTGAGCGGGCGACGCTATCCCCTCCACACTCAGCCAAAGCTGATAGCCCTTCGTCCTGAGGATGGTCGCCGGGTCTATCGCCTTGCCGATGGGGCTGAGTTCGTCGATGCCTCGCTCCCTGCCTACCTCCGCGCCCTGGAGGAACGGGGCGAAGACCCCGCCGACTACAGTGATCTCTATGCGTCCTGTGCCTAACCCAGCGATGGAAGGACTCTCCTCCCGGCGGGGGCGGATTCTCCTCCCCCTTCTCTTTCACCTGCACCAGCCCGTGGGGAACTTCCCCGGCACCTTCGCCTACGCCTTCCGGCGCAGCTACCAACCGCTGATAAACACCCTCGACAAAAGCGGTCTGCCCTTTAGCCTCCACATCTCCGGCGGGCTGCTCGACTGGATGGTGGCGGAGCAGCCGGGCTACATCGAGCGGCTGCAGGAACTGGTTCGCGAAGGTCGGCTGGAGCTTCTCGGCGGCGGCTACTACGAGCCAATCCTGACCATGCTCCCCCACGATGACCGACAGCGTCAGCTTCTCCGCCTGGCAGACCGGGTTGAGGAGCTGTTTAGCGTTCGCCCCACGGGAGCCTGGCTGGCGGAGCGGATATGGGAGCCAGCACTTGCCAGCGACCTGCACCAGGCGGGCTATCGCTACACTCTGCTTGACGATGCTCACTTCCGTGGACTAACCGCTGCTGGCAAAAGTCACGGGGAAATCTTTGCCACCGAGGAGGCCGGGCTGCCCCTGGCAATCTTTCCTATCAACGAACAGCTTCGCTATCTGATTCCGTGGAGCGAGCCGGAGGAAGCACTAAAGTACCTGAGCGAATGCCGCCGTCAACTCGGTGAAAACACAGTGGTTACGGTAATGAACGATGCCGAGAAGCTGGGGCTTTGGCCGGGAACCCACGAGGTCTGTTATGAAGAGGGCTGGGTGCGGCGGTTTTTGACTCTGCTCCGGCAGACCGACTGGATTGAGCCACTGCTGCTCAGTGAGGCTCTGGCAACCGCCCCGCCCAGGTCGAGCGTCTATCTGCCAACTGGTTCCTACGATAAGATGGAGGTCTGGGCGTTGCCCACGGACTATCGCAGGCGGCTGGAAAATCTGCCAAAGCAACTGGAGCAAGCCGGGCTGTCCGATGAGTTACGAAGCGAGGTTGAACTCTTCAGCCGGGGAACCCTCTGGCGCAATTTTTTGGTAAAGTACCCGGCGGCACTGCGACTTCATCGGCTCTATCTCTATGTCCACGACCGACTTAACGCGGCAGAAGGATTATCTGAAACCGAGCGGGAAGAGCTTCAGGACAAGCTGGATCAGGCAGCCGTCAACGACGGCTACTGGCACGGTCTCTTCGGCGGGGTCTATTATCACTTCCTGCGCCACCACTGCTACGCTCGACTGGCAGAGGTACTGGCACGGCTGGACGGAGGAATCGAGCCGCAGGCTGTCCGGCTGGACTACGAGCGACTGGGGCGAGAGAGCAATCTGCTGCTTGACCGCCGCCAAACCGTGGTTCTGGACCACCGGGGCGAGGTGCTGGACTGGCTGGCAAAAGACCCCGCGCTGGGGCTGGCGGGGGGCTTTACCCGGATAACCGAGTCGTACCACCGCCCCGCTGAAAAGAACTTTACCGTGGACAGCAGCCGGCGGGGTTTTCTCCGCTTGCTGGTGTTAACTGGTGAAGCTACGGCGGGCGATTTTTTAATAAACCAATTCATAACCAATCAATTCATAATCAACCAATCAGCGGCGATTCATCCCTCGTTCGTTGAAGAGGATAATGAAGAAGATAACGACGGAAAAAGCGTCGCCTATCGTAGCACGATTTCGATAAATCGTAGCACGATTACCCTCCAAAAACAGTACGAACTGCTTGACGACCGCTGGCAACTTACTCTTGTCATTACCAATCAGAGTGAGGCTCCGGTCAATCTGACCCCGCTGCTGGACTGCTCACCCTCACTGCCCAGCGGCCCCGTTGACCTGCGCCTGCGGCTCCAATCCGCCACAGCAGAGCGTTCGCTCAAGCTGGAGGATTCCCTTCGTGGCGAGCAAACCGCAGTCTCCCACTGGAGCCTTTGCGATGAACGCCTCGGCGTGGAACTCTTTGCCAAAGCCGCGCCATCGCTCAATCTACACTGGGCGGCGGTGGAAACCATTGAGCAGACCGAGGCCGGCAGCCGCCGTTCCTGGCAGGGACTACAGGTGTTAATGAGCCAGCGGCTAACCCTGCAACCCGGTGAGACGCGGGAGCTTAGAGTGATGTTCGGCTATCGGAGTTTGTAACAATATCTTATGGAAACTGAAGAAACCACTCTTGACCTCAAGCTGAAAAAGCTGCCCCACGAGCCGGGTGTCTATCGCCTCCTCGGCAAGGGCAGCCGGATTCTCTACGTGGGCAAGGCGGGGGATCTCGCCAGCCGGGTGCGGTCGTACTTTCAGGAGTCCGCCGACCACAGCCCCCGCCTGCGAAGTCTGGTGCGGCGGGTGGTGGATATCGATATCACCATCACCGCCAATCCCGTTGAGGCACTCCTCCTCGAATCCTCGCTGATCAAGCTCCACAAGCCCCGCTACAACGTAAACCTCAAGGACGACAAACGCTACCCCTACATCCGGCTGACCCTGGAGGACGACTTCCCCCGGGTTCTCTTTACCAGAGATACCAGCGAAAAGCGCAGCGCGTACTTCGGTCCATTCACCAGCGCGAAGGCTGTCCGGCGGACGATCCGTACCCTCCAGCAACTCTTCCAACTTAGGGTCTGCAAGCGAGAGGTTCACCTCTGGAAGGAGCAGGGCGGTACGGAGCCAATGCCCGACTGGCAGCCCTGCCTGCGCAATCATCTTGACCACTGCTGCGCTCCCTGCGTGGGGAAGGTCAGTCAGGAAACCTACGGCTCTTATGTAAAAGCGGCGCGGGACTTCCTCCTCGGTCGCCGAAGCGATGCCGCCGACAAGCTCCAGCAGTCAATGCGCGATGCCGCCGGACGGCAGGAATACGAACTTGCCGCCCGCTATCGGGACATGCTCCGCTCGATTGACGCTCTGGTAACCCAACAGCACGTCATCAGCGAGGGACGGGACGACCTCGACGTTCTCGGTCTGGCTCGCCGCCGTGGCGAGACCGTGGTTGAACTGCTGAAAATCCGCGAAGGCTACCTTCTCGCCGATGAGCATTTCAGCCTGGCAGCGGCTCCTGAAGAAAGCGACGGAGTCATCCTCTTCGCCTTCATCAACAGCTACTACACCGGAGCCGATTGGATTCCCCGGCAGATTCTCCTGCCATCGGAACCCGAAGACAAAGAGAATCTGGAACTGCTGCTCACAGCCCTGCGCTCCGACGGCGGCGTTACCGAGACCACCAGAAGCCTGCTCCTCGCTTCTCCCAGCGGCAGTAACGAGCGTAAGGCGCGTCCGGCGAAGGTTCATCTGGAGATTCCCCGGCGGGGGTCGAAGCGGCGGCTGATGGAAATGGCAGAACGCAACGCCCGCAAGAGTCTGGAGGATGAGCTGATTGCCGCCCTGGCAAGGCGTGGGCAGGCCAAGGCGGCAATCGAGCTTGCCAAACGTCTGGGGCTGGCAGACGTTCCCACCCTGATTGAGGGGATGGACATCTCCAACCTCGGCGCGGAGCATCCCGTCGCCTCCCTGGTTTCCTTCCGCAACGGACGACCGCACAAGGCGGGCTATCGCCACTACAAGCTCAAGACCCCGGGACCCGACGACTTCGCCATGCTGGCGGAGCTGGTTCATCGTCGCTATCCCAAACTGGCGGCGCAGGGGAAGCTCCCCGACCTGGTAATCGTTGACGGCGGCAAGGGTCAGCTTAGTGCCGTGGTCAAGGCACTCGAAGAGGACGGTCTCGCCAACGCCTTCCCCGTAATTGGAATCGCCAAGAAAGAAGAGCTGCTCCACCAGCCCGGACGAGGGACTCCTATGCGGCTGGGGGACGACTCCCCGGCACTTCACCTTGTCCAGCGGGTGCGTGATGAGGCACACCGCTTCGGGCTGCGCTTCCATCGGCAACTCCGGCGGTCCGATGGCCTGCAGTCGGTGCTGGAGCGCATCCCCGGTATCGGCGCGACAAAGCGGCGCGCGCTGCTCGATGCCTTCGGCTCGCTCAAGGCAATCAGAAAGGCCAGCCCCGAAGAGCTGACCACGGTAAAGGGCATCACCCTCAAGCTGGCAATGGACTTGCAGAACTACCTGAAGATTCATTACTTCTAGGCATATCCCCTTCCCCCCTTTGGGGGGAAGGTCGGGAAGGGGGTGAGGGGCAAAATCACATAGGGCGGACACCAATCTCCATCGAGAATCGTTGCCGCCCCTACCAGCGTATCTTAAGCATCCTCGTGGGGTTAACGTAGGGGCCGACCTTTTCAATAGTATCTCCTTCCCCCCCCTTTGGGGGGAAGGTCGGGAAGGGGGGCTAACGGTGAAAGCGTACGCTTGTGATAAACATCAAATGGCAGATGGTTTTTCTGGCGCAATCACCCCATCGCAACTCAACGTTCGTTGAGAATAGCCCCCCTCCCTTAATCCCTCCCCCCAGTGGGGGGAGGGGAAGGCTTTAGAGCAGATGTGAATCTGTAGGGGCAGATCCCCTTGCCTGCGCTGATTTACAGAGGGCGCACACATAGGTGCGCCCCTACCAGCGTATCTTAAGCATCCTCGTGAGGTTAACGTAGGGGCCGACCTTTAGGTCGGCCCGCAGAATTATCATGGGCTAAGGATAGCTCTTCGAGGTTGAGCAGGTTGGAAGGACTTACATCTCTTGCGGCAGATGAGCTACGCTCATCTAGCGGGCGACCGTGGACGGTCGCCCCTACAGGTACTTTAGACGCTATCTATGCTCTTAACAGAAACTCCCCCTCGGAGAGGGGGAGTTTTGGCAAGATACCGCCGAGCCGTAAGAGTTGCCATTCCAGAACCGACGCACCAGGTGGGTGCCGTGGGGTCAGGGAGCCGATGGTTGGAAGAGAGGCTCGCGCCGCAATTCCGCTGGCAGCCAGGCCCACTTTCGGGGTCCCGTCAAATAAAGTGTTGGTTCTTTAATTAGGCTCTGCTCACGCGAACGGAAGAAATCCCCGCCACCCACAGACTACTACAGAACTGCTGATGTGGCAAGCGTTAATTTTGGAAATCGGAGTTTAAGCGACTCCCAGCTCTTGTTTGATACCGTCCCAAATCTGCTGGATAATCTCCCTGATTTGGGGAATAACGATGGGTGCTTCTCGTCTTGCCAACGCCCGGGGGATATTCTCGTCGAAGGGGATTTTTCCCACAACGCGAATGCCGAGTTTCTCCGCCAGCCCTTCGATCTTTTCGGTAACTTCAACGCAAAGGTCGTATTTGTTGATGATAACAACGGCTTTGGAGTTAAAGTGTCCGCAAAGCTCAAGCAGGCGTTCCAGGTCGTGCAGCCCCGACGACGAGGCCTCGGTTACCGCCACCACCAGGCTAACCCCGGTGATCGCGGCATGAACGGGACAGCCGATGCCCGGCGGACCATCCAGCAGCGTCAGCTCAATACCCCTGGCTTCAGCCCGTGAGCGCGTATCCTTGCGAACCTGGGCGACCAGCTTGCCGGAGTTGTCCTGGGCGATTCCCAGCTCCGCGTGAACCATCGGTCCAACCGCTGTTTCACGCTGAAAGATCGTTCCGACGCGGACATCGCTGAAGGAGATCGCGTCGGTCGGGCAGACCACGCTACACGCCCGACAGCCCTCGCAGGGGATGTCATCCACAACCGCCGCGTCGGTATTGGCGGGGATTGTGATTGCCGCGTAGCGGCAGACCTCCACGCAGGCACCGCAGGCAGTACACGCTTCGCTGTCCACAAAGGCGACTTGACCAGCAACGAAGGATTCCTCGCTTGTATCGTTACCCGTAATCAACAGGGCAAGGTTCGCCGCCTCGACATCGCAATCTCCCAGGGAGACCTTCTGCTCGGCAAGCAGAGCGAGAGAAGCCGTCAGAGAGGTTTTCCCCGTCCCCCCTTTACCGCTTAACACGACGATTTCTTTCACTTTGATGCTCCTCTCGTGATGGTGTCCAGCTCTCTGGACAGAAGCATCAGCCGTTCTCTAAAGTCCACGCAAGTGCTGACCGGCAACTGTGAAATGGCGTATGACTCTGCCACCGCGCGGTCGAATGGTATCTCTGCCAGCAGGGGAACGGACTCTTTTTCCAGCAGCTCTTTCGCTGTGTTATCGCCCAGGTCGGAGCGGTTAATTACCGCCGCCAGTTTCTTGTTGAGCGCGCGCCCCAGCTCGATGGCTAACTTCAGGTCGTGCGTTCCAAAGGGCGTTGGCTCGGTAATCAGCAACAGCAGGTCGGCTTGCTCAATCGCCGCCATAGTCGAACACGACGTTCCGGGAGGAGCGTCAATGACGATGGTCTCCCCGGCTGAGGCGTTATCAAGGGCGGCATCCACCACCCCGGCAATCAGAGGCGTAACCCGCGCCTCGCCGACATCGAGCCGTCCGCCGTAGAACTTCACTCCGTCCGCCGTACCCTGAGAAATGGTTCCGATTTCGCGATCCCGTTCGGTGAGCGCGTTATCAGGGCAAGCCAGCAGACAGGCTCCGCATCCGTGGCAGAGTTCGTTAAAGACCAGAACGCTGTCTTTGAGGGAAAGGATGGCGTTGAAGGCGCAAATATCCTGGCACTTCCCATGACCAGCGCACTTTTCTTCCTTCAGCACCGGAACCTTTACCGAGAAGCGTTCTTCGCGGGTAATCGTCGGATTCAGCAGCAGATGACCGTTGGGTTCATCGGCATCGGCATCGGCGTACGAGACGACCCTGCCCTGATCAGCCCACAGTCGTGCCAGGCTGGTCGCGATAAGGGTTTTGCCCGTACCTCCCTTGCCACTGGCAATTGCCAGACGCATCGGTCTCCTCTCAGGACTTCATCTGTTTGAGGGTACCGGCGGAAAACTTGTCCAGTACCTCTTTGACGGTCAGTCCTTCGGGAGTCATCCACATTTCAATGCCAAAGCCCCCCAGTGCCTGCGCGGCCTTTGGACCAAACGCCCCGGAGATAACGGCATCGACCTTATTGTCGTTCATCAGTGCCGCCGCGCCAGTTCCGGCTCCGTGAGCAGCCTCAATCGCGGTGTTTTTGAGCTTGGCTACTACCTCCATCTTTTCAATATCAACGACCAGAAAAGCTCCCGCTCTTCCAAACTTCGGATCCGCCGGGGAATCGAGTCCACCAGCTTGCTTGACCGTCAGACATATGAGCTTTGCCACGACATCCTCCATTTTGTGATTGTTGCGGTAGTCAGAAAATCATCTGAGTCGGAAGTGTACCATAATGAGAAGAGTTCTCACAAGGTTGGTAATCGAACGGATTCGCCCCGAGACGAATGTCCGCGCCCTCATCCACTGCACCAAAAAACAACCAACGGAGGGCGACTTAAAGTTGTCGGCAGAGAACCTTTGCCGGGCCGTGGACAGGCTCGCCCAGGGGTTCAATGACCCGTGCCGTTATCAGCTTCCCCGCCTGGTCGTCGGGGAGGTCTGTCAGCTCGCAGCGCAGGTAGTTCCCGGCAACACCGAGGAGCCGACCAGCGGCGGACTTGTGCCGCTCTACCAGGACGGAGAGTTGCCTGCCAACCTGGGTTTGGGCGTACTCCACGGCGAGCTGGCGGGAGAGGTGGCGGGCGAGTCTCGACCGTTCCTTTTTCACGCCAGCGGGAATCTGACCGGGGTAGTCGGCTGCCGGGGTTCCGGCACGAGGAGAGTAAGAGAAGACGTGGAGGTAGCTGGCTCCGCACTCCTTCGCCGCGTTGAGGGTAGCGTTGAAGTCGGCATTCGTCTCGCCGGGGAAGCTGGTGAGAATATCCAGCCCCAGACCGAGGTTAGGGATCAGCCGCCTGGCTGCCGCCATCCGCTCCATCGCCTGCTCTACCGGATAACCCCTGCGCATGGCGGAAAGAATGGCGTTGGAGCCGGACTGGAGCGGGACGTGAAGGTGCGGTGCCATCCGCCCCTCGCTCTGGGCGATGAGGGTCAGCAGCTCGTCGGTCAGCTCCTGGGGCTCCATCGAGGACAAGCGCAGCCGACCCAGCCCGGGAACGGTGAGCAGCTCCCTCAGCAGGTCGGTCAGCGACAGGTCGAACTCCTTACCCCAGTAGCCGAGGTGTACTCCGGTCAGCACTACCTCTCGGTGTCCGACCCGAACGAGCCGTTCCAATGCCAAACGGGCATCATCGGCGGGACGACTCCGCGCCGGACCACGGGCAATCCGCACCTTGCAAAAGCTACAGACCCCGTCGCAGCCGTCCTGTACCTTGAGGAAAGCTCTGGTGTGATAGCTGAAGGAATCGCCCTCGGTGAGGTCAGACCATCGCCGGGTGTTCTCCTGAGTCTTGTCCAAAATCCCTGGCAGCTCCGCCACTGGCCCCGGGGCAATATCGGTAACACCTTCAATCTCAAGGAGCTTCTCTCCGTCGGTACGGGCGTAGCAGCCAGCGGCGATGACCCGCCCACCGGGAGTAACCGCCTTTGCCGCCCGGCGCAGGAGGTTGCGGGAGCGGGAGTCGGCGCGTCCGGTAACGGTGCAGGTGTAAACGAGGCAGACCTCGGCCTCCTCGCCGAACTTCACCGCCTCGTAACCGGCGGCGGTGAGGGCGGAGCGGGTTGCCTCGGCCTCGTAGGCGTTGAGCTTACAGCCCAGACTGGCAACGGCGACACGGGGTTTTTTCACTAGAAGATTGTCCCTTTGGTAGTAAAATAAACGATTATTCCTCTTTAGCTTGTCGGCGATGATATTCGCTGAACAATCCGCTGGTTTCCGAATCAAAGTGTCCGAGAGGGAAGAGGTGAGTACCATCTACGCATTCCCAGTTAAGCTCATCTCCCCACAAGACACAGTTATTTGTATCCTCATAGATTCCAACTGGATGCAAGGTGCCAAAAGGGTCTGAGTTGATGCCATAGCCAATTAGTTTGTACTCTACTTCCTCGCTTAATAACGAATCGTCAATCGAAAAAACATCAACAAGCCTGTGCATACCAAGTATTACTGGCTCCAATGAATCGAAACCTAGCACGATGTGAACAATGGATACTCTCTGTTTCATAAACGCACGGGAAATATCAGTTAGATGATTATACGATTCCTCTGTGCCATTCTTCATTTTTTGAAGATCAAGAGAACCAGCGGTCAAGTCAAGACTGTTGTAGTAGTCATGGCAATCGTTCCAAGCCTTCCACCAACTATCATAGATGTTTTTTTCTCCCTCATAAGTAATCGGATTTTCACGGTCAATTGCAAGAGGGTAACTTAGAGCTATAGGTGCAAGGTCTTCCGAGAGTAGCTCAATCGGCTCACCAATAGAAATTACTTCACCCGGATATAACCTGGCAATATAGTCGAATAAAAAGACATTCCCAACTTCTGCTGCATCGTCAGGCAAAGATAGTTCAATATAAGCAAGCGGTTCAACCTCGTAGGTGAATGCCGAAGAGGCGAGAATACAGACAAACAAAACTTGAAGCAGCACTACACTCATTTTGAAAGACATTGTTCTCCTAAAGTTTAGCTATCAATTTAGATTTATGTTTCATGGGGAAGATGGACTTCGTCCATGCGGCGGGGATTGCCTCATCGGCAAACATCCCCGCCCTACATTGTCGTTGTGTAGTTTCGCCCTTTAGCCCAATTTAGAATCATCAAGCGACCAGCGGGAGCGTTAAAACGCGGGAATAGCCGCAATTCTGCCCAGGCGGTTAGCCGCGAGACTGTGTCCAGCTTCAAGCTGGCTAGTGGACTTGCTCCAGTTCCAGGTTATAGAAGCTGGCGAAGCCGCGCCGTACCTTCAGCTCGGTTATCGGCAGGTAGGTTATCAGCCGCTGCTCGCCCAGGTCGGCGGTTGCCTCCAGCAGAAAATACGTTCCCGGTGAGACCCCGACAAGCTGGAACTCCCCGGAGAAGCTGCTGGTGGTGGTCTTGTAGGGACGGCGGTCGCGATAGTCCGCCTCGGTGCGGTAGAGGGAGATGCTGGCTCCTGGAATGGCTGTTCCACGGACGAGAACCTTGCCCACCACGATTCCGGTGGTCTGGGGGTCCATCGTCATCGAACCAGCGGAGCCGTAGCGTCCGCCGTCGAGACCGGGAATCTGGAGGGAGTCGAAGATGCTGATAAGCTCACGCAGCGAGGACTCGAAGCGATCCTGGGGCATGGTAGCGACGAAGGTGTAGCCGACCATGTTGCGCAGGACGTAGCAGGAGAGGCGGCGGGTGCTGGTGGTCGCTCCGGTGGTCGGATCGCTGAGGGTGGTATCGTAAACCGCGATGTAGGGCTTCGCGTCGGCAAGCTCGGCAAGGACAGCGGTGAGCGGGTCAACAGCCTCGGCGGGCTGGTCGTCCTGGTCTTTCTCCGCCTGACGCTCTCGGTCGCGAATATCCTTGGTCTTGTACGGCACTCCGGTGCTTTGCTGGAGGAGAATTAACGCCTCCATCACCGTCCAGTCCTCAACAACCACCACGCCAGCATCGGGGTCGTCATCCACGCCGTAGTCAACGGTTGGCGGGGTCTCCACGACGGGGGGCGGTTCCACCGTCGGCTCTTCCGGAACAATATCCTCAACCGCTGGCTCGACCGTGGGGTCAGTGTCGATTAAATCACCGTCTCCCTCTTCGGGGAAGGCCCCCTCACCGGAGACCGCCTCGCCCTCCAGTGGCTCCACGACGGGGTCAAGGTAGCTGATGATGTTGAGCGGCAGATAGGCTGGCTCTCGCCCTTCCCAGCCCTCAATTAATCGCTGCACGGTTACGGCATCGCCGCGAATGCCGTACTCCCGCTTCGCCTGCTTGCGGAAGTCCAGTGGCGAAACCAGCCCCGCCATCAGCTTTACGTAAACCCGGAAGCTGACCTGCCCGTCGGGGCTTTCCAGTAGAATGAGGGCGGCACCGACGTTCTTCGCCAGCGACCAGCCATCGGGAGCGGTTACGCGGAAGCCGTAGTCGGTGTTGCGATACTTCTGCTCCTCAATCGAGGCCTTGCCCAGCGCGGAGCTGGCACAGAGCAGCAGAATTATAATCAGTAGCAGGCTGAGTTTTTTCATCATCTACTCACTGTCATCTGAAGTGGGATTGCCCTCAAAAACCACGAACCAGCGACGCTTGACCTTTGCCGGATGGAGGCGGAACCAGAGATCGTCGGGCAGATAGACGCTGACCTCGCAGAAGGGGCAGTCGGTCAGGCGATCCTCACCGTTGACCTTGAGCGCGCCGCCGCACTGGGGACAGGTAAAAACAATGGGACGGGAGAGACCGTTTCGCTTATCGCCCTCACCAGTACGCAGGAAGCCATTGACAATCAGCTTTGCTGGCGGATAGACCTCGCGCAGCCACTCCGGCGCGGGAAACACAGGAGTTTGCTTACCGCATTTGGAGCAGGTGAGGCTGTCGCTGGCTGTCTTTAGCTGGCTGGGGGCAAAGTTGGTCTTGCAGCCCATGCAGTAGGGCTGAAGCTCACCGTAGTCCAGGCTGGTGCTGAAGGTTCCAAAGATGGTGGAGTTGTAGCCCTCTCCCTCTTCCAGTTCGTTGTGCAGTTCCTCGTGGATGTCTTCGAGGATGCCCTTCCAGAAGTCGTGGGGAATCTTGGTATCGTTTTGACAGCGGTCGCAGTGGGCGACCTCCCAGGGACCGTTGAGGGGAATTGGCGCGTCGCAGCGGCGACATTTGATACTAATCGAGATCCGTGCCGATTCCATCTTTGCTCCTTTGGGTTACCTGATTGCAGGGGCAACCCCTGTGGTTGCCCTCTCCAATTACCTGGGCAGGCACGGGGGCCTGCCCCTACAACATCAACCCTTGCGAAGGGGAATCACTCCAGCTCAAGCTGCTGAACTGCCGCCCAGCTATAACGGTGGATTGGTGTCGCGCCGAGGCGTTTGAGAGCCTCCAGGGCTGGCTTGCCGTAACCCTTGTTCGCGGCGAAACCGTAGCCGGGGAACATCTCGTCGTAGCGAGCCATTACCGCGTCGCGGGCGGTCTTGGCAAGGATCGAGGCGGCGGCTATGCTGGCGACCTTACTGTCCCCCTTAACAATTCCCTCGGCGGGTAGCTTCAGGCGAGGAAAGTGCAGCCGCTGCGCTGGTCCGTCAACCAACAGAAAAACCGGCTCCACGGTGAGCCGGTCGAGGGCGCGTCGCATAGCCAAAAAACTGGCTCCGATGATGTTCTCCCGGGCGATCTCCCCAACACAGCCCCAGCCAACTCCCCACGCCAACGACTTTTCTCGAATCTCCACAGCCAACCGTTCCCGCTGTGCCGCGCTTAACCGCTTGGAGTCATCCAGCCCGACAATAAGGTTGTCTGGATTGAGAATCACCGCTGCGGCGGTTACCGGTCCGGCGATTGGTCCGCGACCAGCCTCGTCCAGTCCGGCTACAAGTCCAGTGAGCTTCCTCCGTCGGATAAACTCCCGTTCAAAGGTGAAATCAAGCATCACTCCGCTGCCATCGCTTCGATTAGCTGAACGGTAAGTTCTCCGCCCTTCGGCCAGAAGGTACAGCTACCAATTCGCCCGTTGTCGTCAATGGTTACCTGGTCGTCGGTGTTGAGGACCGCTCCAAGCTCCACCAGCGCGTCTGTCTGCCCAGCGTAAACCGACATTGTAACGCCGTCAACCAGGCCCGCTTCGCCGAGGACGCGCGCGCCAACTCCGCTGGCTGCCAGCCAGATTGACTCCTCGCGAAGTCCTTTGAGCCACTCAACAAACTCCGGGTAGCTGGGCAGAGCCATCACCGAGCCGGAATGGAGGATGTAGGCAGCGTCGGGTCGGGGCATCTCCGCTATCTGGGAAACCCGATAGCTGGCGACGACCTCGCTGCCGCCCTCGCCAGTTGGGTCGGGGAGGTCGCTGAGTACCAGCACCTCGGCTCCGGCAAGCTCAAACAGCCCGCGTATTTCTCGATACTCCGGGTCGAAGAACCGCTCCGTAACAACGAGGACGACAGTCTTTCCGGTCAGGCTGTCTTCCAACTCCGACGGCAGAACCACCTCGGCTGGTTCAGGGGCTTCTTCGACAGGAATGATTTCCTCAACGGGAGCATCTCCCTCATCAGCGCAGCCAACTGCCAGGAGAAGCAAACTTGTAAGCAACAAAGAAGTAATCTTCATGGAGACCTTTGTTTGCGGGAGTGATTCTAAAACATTCGAGGGGTTTGTAGGGGCGAACCTCGTGTTCGCCCTTTGTAAATCCGCCCCTCACCCCAGCCTCAGGTGGCTATGAGCTATGCCCGTCTTCAGGCTGGCGGGCCGACCTGAAGGTCGGCCCCTACAATGTCAAAACCAAAGTAGGGCAGTCCGTCTTAGTTGGTATCAAACGCGGGTGTTAAGCTCTTCCGGCTAGTTTTGTAATCGCGAGTCTGTGTCCAGCTTCAAGCTGGTGGGCAGTCCGTCAAACGACTGTTGCAAGCGACCAGCGGGAGCGTATCCGTGGGAATTGATGTAAAACGTTTGTAATTGTAATCGCGAGTCTATGTCCAGCTTTAAGCTGGTGGTGGGCCTGAGAGGAATCGAACCTCCGGCACGCGGTTTAGGAAACCACTGCTCTATCCACTGAGCTACAGGCCCTTTTCACCCACCCAGCCCTCCCGCGCGGGAGGGCAGAACTGACCTTCGGTCAGACGTGGGAGTTACGTATGGATCAGGGTGTTAATCTGGTAGTTGGTCAGCTTCTCGCGGCCTTTGAGGAAGTCCAGCTCGATGACGAAGTCGATGGTCTGGACGGTGGCTCCCGCCTTTTCGATGAGTCCGGCGGCGGCGGCGGCTGTGCCTCCGGTTGCCAGGAGGTCGTCAATCAACAGAACTTTTTGTCCTGGTTTGAAGGCATCGGTGTGGACTTCGAGGGTCGCCTTGCCGTACTCCAGTTCGTAGGAGGCGGAGTAGGTTTTGGCGGGGAGTTTGCCTTCTTTACGAATCAGCACCAGCCCGCAGTTGAGGCGGTCTGCCAGTGCCGCGCCGAAGATGAAGCCCCGGCTCTCGATTCCGGCGACGACATCGGGTGGGGTCTCTTTGTGAAGAGCCTCGAAGGCATCGAGGGTTTTGGCGAAGCCCGCCGGGCTGCTGATAAGCGTGGTGATGTCTTTGAAGCTGATGCCGGGCTGGGGAAAATCCTCGATAACCCTAATGTAGCCAAGCAGTTCCCGCGCGAGGTCGTCTTTCAAGGTAGCTCCTTGGATTGTCGTCAACCGTTTGTAGGCAGCCATCTGTTAACCAGCGGTATTCTACCACAGTCAGGGGGATAGGAAAAAGGGAATCGGGCGGTCGTCCGCGAACCGGAGGTCAGGAGCAAGCTGACTATCCGCCGACGAAACCCGATTCCACAGGGTTGTTCTTATCCGCGCCGAGGCTTACCCTCAACGCACAGACAGTATAGCCGGAGGTGAAGAGCTATTTCCAGATGGTGTCCACTGAAAATAGCATTTCGCTCTAAAAATATCTGATGCCACACCACCAGCTTGAAGCTGGACACTCTTTCGCGATTGACAGGTTTGGTTAAACAACGATAACTCCCGCGTCTGGTACTGAATCTATAACACAACCCTTGCGTTGCCAGCTTGAAGCTGGACACTCTTTCACGATTGACAGGTTTGGTTAAACGACGATAACTCCCGCGTTTAGCCGCTCCCGTTGGTCGCTTCTCTTTGGTTTGTTTCGGTGATAAGGTTAGCTTGAAGCTGGACACTCTTTCGCGGCGGTAACTTTCAGTCGAATAACGCCTATCTCCGCGTCTGCTGTTTAAGTCCACTCCACAACCCTTGCCTTGCCAGCCCTTTCCTTGTAGTATCACTTTCACTCGTTTCTGTTTACACACCAGTACACAATACTACTACTCAACGGGATATTGATGGAAGTCTTCAAGCTGTTAGAGTACGCCGACCACGAGCAGGTGGCATTCTGCGTGGCTCCCGCTGTGGGGTTGCGGGCAATCGTCGTCATTCATGACACCACCCTCGGTCCGGCGTTAGCTGGTATCCAGGTGCTGGACGACGCATCCGAAGAGACCGCCCTATCTCTTGCTCTGCGCCTGTCGGAGACCCTGACCCTCAAGGCTGCTCTGTCCGGGGTGAACTACGGCGGTGGAGAGATTATCCTCTGCGGTCAGCCCGCGCCGGAGCATCGTGAGGCCGCCTTCCGCGCTCTGGGACGGTTTATTCAGGGACTGGGCGGAAGGATTATCGGCGCGCCTGACGTGGGAACCAGCACCCTCGATCTGTCCTATGTCGCCAGAGAGACCGACTACGTTGCCGGGGTAAACCTTTTCGAGGGCAATTACGATCCCAGCTATGTCGCCGTTGAGGGGATATTTAACTCGCTGAAGGTCTCGTTAAAAGAGACTGGTCATTCGGCGGACTTTAAGAATCTCAGTGCCACGGTGCAGGGAGTCGGTGCCGTCGGCTCGCTGCTTGCCCCGATGCTGGCAGAGGCTGGCGCGACGGTCTATATCAACGACCACGACCGTGAAAAGCAGGCGCGGCTGATTGCCAGGTATCCCAGCCTGAAGCCCCTCGCCGACGATGAAATCTTCACCCAACCCGTGGACATCTTCTGTCCCTGCGGGCAGAACGGCATCATTCAAAACAACACCCTCTCGCACCTGGCGGGACGAATCGTCTGTGGCGGAACCAACCTGCAACTCGCCTCCAGCTTCCACGACTACGGTCAGCTCACCGCCCGGGGCATCACCTACGCGCCGGACTTCGCCATCAGCGGTGGCGCGATGGTCAGTGTTGTTGCCGAACGGGAAGGACATCCCACCAGCTGGATTCGGACAAAGATGGCGCAAATCCCACAGCAGCTTCGGGCGATTTACTCCGAGGCGCGGGAAAGGGAAACAAGCACCGTCGAGGTCGCGAAAGATCTGGCCCTGCGCCGCATTGGCTCCATCGCCTCACTGGCTCACTCCTACACTCCACCGAGGGGATAGACGACCATGCTCACAAACTTCGACGCTCTGCTCAGGCAGGTAAAGAAAAACCCCACGCGCCGTCTGGCGTTGGCAGGGGCCGAGAACGCTGAGGCTCTGGAGGCCGTGGCTCGCGCCCGGAAAGAGAACATCGCCGAGGCAACCCTCTTTGGCAGTCGAGCGGCAATCGAGAAAACCGCCGCTGAACTAAAGATTGACCTCTCGCTCTTTGAGGTCGTTGAAACTGGCAATCCCGCCGATGCCGCCGCCGAGCTGGTTGGCTCCGGCGGAGCAGCGGCAATGATGAAAGGCGGCATCCCGACGAAGCAGTTCCTCCACGCGGTGCTTAACGAAAAATACGGCCTGCGCACCGGACGACTGCTCTCTCACGTGATGATCGCCCAGCTTCCCGCCTATCACAAGCTACTTTTCCTCACCGACGCGGCGATGAACATCGCCCCCGGACTGAAGGAAAAGGTCGAGCTGATTCTTAACGCCGTGGAGGTTGCTCGCGCTTTGGGAATCGAGCAGCCGAAGGTTGCTGTTCTGGCAGCCGTGGAGAAGGTCAACCTCCCCGCGATGCCAGCCACCGGCGATGCCGCCGCTCTGGCGGTAATGGGAAAACGGGGGCAGCTCGGTAACTGCCTGGTGGACGGTCCCCTGGCTCTGGACAACGCCATCTCCACTGAGTCGGCGAAGATTAAGGGTATTAAAAGCAACGTCGCTGGCGATGCTGACATTCTCCTCTGCCCGGATATCGAAGCCGCCAACGTGCTTTACAAGGCGTTCACCTACCTCGCCAGCGCAAAAGCTGGAGCTGTCATCGTCGGTGCCGCCTGTCCGATTATCCTCCCCAGCCGCGCCGACGATTCCGAAACCAAGTTCCTCTCCATCGCCTGCGCGTTGTCCTAGCCAGCAACGCGGTGCGTTGCATCACAAGGCTGGGCTTCGCCCAGAACACCTTGGGAGCGTCCGTTCTCCTCGCTCGCTACTTTCTCCCCTCTGGGGAAGGGCGGACACACAGGTCCGCCCCTACCAACGTATTCTAAGCATCCTCAAGGTGTTACGTAGGCGATCGAGAGGTTTTGATGTTAAGACAAGGGGTTTCAACCCCTTGCGTTAAGATACACTGCAAATCTGCAAGGGGCTAAAGCCCCTTGTCTCAGACAAGCTCAATCAGCACTGGTTGTTGTCAGCCCCCCATCCCAGCCTTCCCCCCAAAGGGGTGAAGGAGAACGACATAAGCAAGTTTTAGTGGAGTTCAGATGAAAAAACTTCAGGCGATAATCCCCGCTGCGGGAATTGGTACCCGGCTCAAACCCCACACCCACACCGCGCCAAAGGCACTCATCCGGGTTGCCGGAAAACCAATCCTCGCCCACATCCTTGACGAAATCGTCGAGCTGGGGATTACCGAGGTTACGCTGGTTACCGGCTTCTTCGCGGAGAAAGTGGAGGAGTACGCCACGGCGAACTACACCCAGCTCAACCTCCACTTCACCCGGCAGACCGAGCAGCTCGGTCTGGGACACGCCGTCTGGACAGCACTGGAGTTCAATCACGACCTCCCCGCCCTGATTGTGCTGGGAGACACCATCGTCGAGGCCGACCTGGCAGGGATGCTCAAGCTGGAGGAGAACGTCATCGCCGTGGCTCATACCGAAGACCCCCAACGCTTCGGGATTGTCAGCCTGGACGGCGACTTCATCAGCGGAATGGTGGAGAAGCCAAAGAACCCGCCATCGGACCTTGCCATCGTCGGAGTCTATCTGATTCGCGATGCCAGCGCGCTCTACGAAGCCCTCGGCGGGAACATCACCGAGGGTGTAAAAACGAAGGGCGAATTTCAACTGACCGATGCCCTCGCCGCTCTTCTTGACGCGGGACACGTTTTCCGTCCCTGGAAAATCGCTGGCTGGTTCGACTGCGGCAAGCCGGAAACCCTCCTGGAGACCAACCGCGTACTCCTCGACCGTCGGAAGGCGAAGAAGCCCGAACTCCCCGACTGCGTCATCATCCCTCCGGTTCACCTCGGTGAAGGAGTGAAGCTGACCCGCTCGGTCATCGGCCCCCATGTTTCCATCGCCCGGGGCGCGGTGATTACCGACTCGATCATCGCCGACTCCATCATTGGCAGCGAGGCTATCCTGACCAACGTCCGCCTCCACGAGTCCCTCATCGGCGATAACGCCCGGGTCGCTGGCAGACTCGACAGTCTGAACCTCGGCGACGACTCGGATTTGAAGTTTTCTTAGGCACCACAGTGCGCTGCACATCAAAATAGGGACACGGCGCGCCGTGCCCCTACAAATCCACAGTTTTGGGTGATACCACCCAGCTTCAAGCTGGTTACATCACTGGTGCCAGAACCATTCCCAGGAACCAGCCGACCACCGCTGCGGCGATAATCGCCACACCCAGGGTCCCTTTCAGGCGGAGATATTTCCGCCGCCAGCTCGCTCCCATCAACACTGCGTCGATCTTCAGCCGCTCGGCTTCCTCGTCCTCACGACCCTTGAAAATCCAGACCGGCCCGGCCTCTTTACTGATTTGGGAGAACTCAGTCTCGCCCAGTAACAGCGGAGCCTTGCTGGAATAAATCAGGTTAGGAAAACTCTTCTCCCGTCGTCGGAGCTTCGCCGCCAGCTCAAGTCCCGCTGGCTGATAGACCGCGCGGTAACTCTCGGCGAACTCACCGAGGAGCTGCCAAATCCGCTCGGCCTCTTGCTGTTGAGCGGGAACCTCACCCTCTTTCCCTTCGATGGAAAAGAACAAGTCGCAGAGGAGAAGGTCGGGCTGCTCGCCTTCCTCCAGAGCCTCCAGCACCTCGTCGGGGGAGTAGAAATGACGGAGGTTGTAATGCTCACCATGCCGCCGCTCCAGCTCATCGTGCCGGGTCTGCTCGTCGTCCAGGTGCCAGATAGTCGCCTTGTCTTCCTTCACACATCCTCCGATGCCTGTTAGCTTTCTGTTAGAATAGCAACCGTCGAGGCTCTTTGTAAAGACGGCTTAACCGAAACAGTCAGCAGCATCGGTCATTGATAGCTCGAAAATAACCCAAAACGCATTTATAACCTCGCTTAAACGGAGGCGTTATGTACTTCTATCTTGGTGGCGGTGTGCTGTTGCTAATCGCGATTATCGGCTTCTTTATCCTCGGCTCGGCAAAGCGCAAACGCGAGCGGATGCTGGGTACAGAGACCTACTCGGCGGCGGAGATTACAGCGGTATATGAGGACACGAAGGCTGAGATGATCGGCGGACCGTTCAGTATGCCCTGCGAGCTGAAGGGTCGGATCGACACCCCTTCGCCGCTCACCGCGCCCTTCTCGCGGAAGAAGGGAATCTGGGTGCATTCGCTCACCGAGCGGCAACGGCAGTACGTGGACTGGGTTACCAACCCCAAGACAAAAAAACGACGCAAAATACTGGTTCAGGTCTGGGAGACGGTTTCCGACGAAACCAACTCAGCGGACTTTTATGTTAAAGACGAAAGCGGGCGGATTCGCGTCTCTCCCCAGGGGGCAGAGCTAATCGGCAAGATAGAGGTCTTTGACAACTACGAGCAGGAACCGGGGCGTGGCGAAGAGCGCATCCTCGGCTATCGTCGTCGGGAGTGGATCGTTCCGACGGGTGTTCCGGTTTATGTTCTGGGTGTGGTTACCGATGTCGCTGGCGACCTGATAATGCGTCGTTCCGGCGATGACGAGAAGGAGTTCATCATCAGCCTGAAGAGCGAGCGGGAACTGGTTAAGCAGCTTGGCTCTACGGTGAAAGGCTGGCGGGTGGCGGTTCCGGTCTGCGGTGTCCTCGGAGCCGGACTGATCGTCATCGGCATTTTGACGTAGCTTTTCCTTTGTCCCCTCGCCCCTCTGGGGAGAGGGCCAGGGTGAGGGGCTGACATCAATTCAACCTTACGCGAGGCTTCTTCTTTGTGAGTACGTTTGATGGATAACGTTGCCTGGAAAAAACTGGTTAAAAAATCTCCGCCCCCGGCCTGCCTGATCGCCGGCTCGGAGTACGGGCTGCGCCGTCGGGCGATTGAAACCCTGACCGCCGCTCTGGGTGAGGAGACCGACGTTGAACACTTCGGCGGGAAGGTTAGCATAACCGAGCTTGCCGATGCCGTCCAGACCCTGCCCTTCTTCGGTAACGCCCGTCTGGCTATTGTCGAAACGCAGAAACCCACGGCGGAGCTGACGGACATCCTCCTTGAGCTACTGCCCAGTGTCCAGCCGCCGAACTACCTGGCTATCGTGCTGGAGAAGCTGGACAAGCGCACCAAACTCTACAAAAAGTTCAAACAAAACATTGTCGATTGCTCTCCGTTGAAAGAAGCTCAACTCCGCGCTGCGGCAAGGCTGTTCCTTAAAGAACGCGAGGTTACGGCAACCCCTGAGGCGATTGAGCGGCTGGCACTGATCGGTCTGGAAGGGCTGGAGCGGCTGGAGAACGCCGTCGAGATTCTCTCGCTTAACCTCAAGTCCGGTACAGAGATAGACGGCGAGCTGGTTGTAAATACACTGGAGAGCGCGGGGGGCTTCGATGCCTTCCGCTTCTGCGATTTGATAACCGCTGGTAAGGCGGCACGCGCCTGCGGCATGGCATGGCTGGGGCTGGAGGCCGGAGAAGAGCTGCCCCGGCTGGTTGGTCTGCTGGCGAGGCACTATCGAATCGTGATGCTGACCGGCTACCTGCGTCGTTCCTCGGACACTGAAATCGCCAAAGCAACGGGGGTTAGTCCCTTCTTCCTTTCCGGCTATCGGGCGGCGGCTAAAAATCAGAGTTCAAAGAAAATCCGCCGCGCCCAGGCTGCCCTGCTGGACTTCGACCGTGCCAGCAAGTCGGGCTTGCAGGCAACGGGAATCGCCTTCGTGGAGCTGGTTTACGCTCTGGCGACGGACGGAAACGGCGGCTGGCCAGAGTTCGCACTGTAGGAACTCCCCAGAACGCAAAACAAGGCAGCCCGTTGGCTGCCTTGTCATTTATAACTCAGGAACGCCCAGCCCCCCTCAGGGAGAATTGACGATGTTGATTTTCCTCCCGCAGGCGGCGCAGGTTTCACCTTCCAGACCGATAATCTTTGTCTGGTGGCTTTGCCGTTTGATCAGCACAGCGTCGCAGTCCGGGCAGCGGGTCTCGGTGTACTTGTCATCGAGGAGAACATTACCCAGATAAACATGCTTCAGCCCAGCCTCGCGGGCGATTGACCAGCTTCGCGTCATCGTCTCTATGGGGGTTGGAGGCAGCTTTAGCTTCCACGAAGGGTGGTAGCGGCTGAGGTGGAGCGGAGTCTCCTGGTCGCGCTCGGCAAGCCAGCGACAGAGGTTCCCGACCTCTTCGGGGGAATCGTTGAGGTTGGGAATCAGCAGCAGGGTTACCTCAACGTGGGCTGGCGACTGAATTGCCGTCTCGATTGTCCGCAACACCGGGTAGAGCCTGCCCCCGCACTGGCTGCGGTAGAAGTCGTCGGAGAAAGACTTCAGGTCGAAGTTGAAAGCGTCAACGGCACCGAGCAGCTCCTCCAGCGGCTCCAGGCTGATATAACCATTGGAGACGCAGGCGGTGCTAAAACCAGCCCGCTGACAGGCTCGCACCGTGTCCATCACGTACTCATACCAAATCAGCGGCTCGGTGTAGGTAAAGGCTACTCCGGCAACGCCGGGGCGATTGGCAAAATGAACAACCTGTTCCGGCAGAAAGTAATCCGTCGGCGCGGAGGATTGGCTGGAGAAATGATTCTGGCAAAAGCGGCAGTGCAGGTTACAACCGTTGGGACCAACGGAGAGGATTGACTGACCGGGAAAGAAGTGATAGAGCGGCTTCTTCTCGATTGGATCAACGTTTAGAGCAACGGTATTGGCGTAGCCATCGGCGTAGAGTTTACCGTTAATATTTTTGCGTACTCGACAATCCCCCACCTGACCGGGAGCAATGTCGCAGTGATGAGGGCATAAGCCACAGCGAACATGGTCATTCTCTGTGGCTTGCCACCAGGAAGCCGGGTGTGGTTTAACTCCGTTGATCATTGTTCCGCTTCTCCCGATTTAAGTAACTGCTCAATTCGCTTCAGGTCATCCCGGGTAGTTACCTTCAGCATCTGGGGATGACCGGGGACTATCTTGACCGGGCGGTCAAGCCGTTCAACCATCTGGGCATCGTCGGTTACTCCGACCAGTGTCGCTTCCGGTTGGTCGTAGGCGCGGCGGATTAGGTCGTAGCGGAAGCACTGCGGAGTTTGAGCCAGATTAATCCGGCTGCGGTCGAGGGTCTCCTTGATGGTTCCCAGGTTGGTAACCAGCTTAACGGTGTCAGCTACCGGAATAGCGGGGATGGCTCCGCCCACGGTAAGAGCCGCCGAGAGCGTTTCCTCGCAAACCTTCTTTGTTACCAGGGGACGGGCGGCATCGTGGATCATCACCAGGTCAACCTCGCCCAGAGCCTCCAGACCGTAGCGGATAGAGTCCCGCCGTTCTTTGCCGCCGGCGACAAGAGTAAAGGCCTTGGGGAGTCCGACCAGCTCCAGGTTGGTTTGGCTGAGGTAATCTGGCGGAGCGGTAACAACAACCTTGTGGAAGTCAACCGCGTCGAGGAGGCGAACCGCCGCCATCCGCAAAAGGGAGACCCCGTTAATCGTGGCAAACTGCTTGGGCAAACCATCACCAAAACGCTGACTGGTGCCAGCCGCAGCCAGAATCAAACCAATTTTTAGTGGCATGGGTAAGGTGTCCTTTCGTAGCGGTGGAGAAAAGAACCGTAACAGTTAAGTCTAGTGTATGCTACTACATATAACGCCTCCAGACAAGAGAGAAATGAAGATTCTGTAAACAAAGTTACGCCTGCTGACAACTGTGCCACTTCGGCAGTCGGTAGAGAATACCAACGCCGTTATGGCGTTATATATCGACACCGTTGCTGGGGATATTCTCGTGGAATCGCGCCCAACCGCAGGATAGAGAATCTGGCACAGTTTATGCGGCTTAACGAATACGAAGAAGAACTGTTAAGCTACGCTCTCTTGACCAGCCAGGCTGGTTGTGATAGCCTCACCGCTCTTTACAGAGTGAAACAGGTCGGAAACGGCTTAAAAGAAAAACCGGAGGATAAATGGCTTCCAAAAACATCGTTATCGGAACTGATGCCAACTTTGCCGCCGAAGTGGAAAACTTCGACGGTGTCGCGATGATCGACTTCTGGGCTACCTGGTGTGGTCCCTGTCTGGCAATCGCCCCGGCGGTTGAAGAACTGGCAGAGGAATTCGTGGGCAAGATGAAGGTCGTTAAACTCAACGTTGACGAAAACCCCGGCGTTGCCGCCAAGTACGGCATTCGCGGCATCCCAACCCTCCTCTTTTTCAAGGGCGGCGAAGTTGCCGAGCAGGTTGTCGGCGCGGTACCCAAAAAACGCCTGCGGAAAACCGTTGACAAGGTAATCGGCTAGGCGATTGATTGATGGAAGACCTGCTCATCGTTGCCGGACTCATCGTCGTCGGACCCCTCGATGGCTGGATTGTAGTCAGCCGCTACGTGATGCCCCTGCTGGGTATTCTCAGTTGACTAGGTGGTAACGACCACACCGTCTTAGTTGGCACAAAACGCGGAAATTAACGTTAGCTGGCGAGGATTGTCAGCCGCGAAAGTGTGTCCAGCTTCAAGCTGGTAACTGTCCTCCGCGAGATTCGCAGGACAAAAAGCAGGACTGACAGCCAACGCGGTAACTGTAAAACAACGGGAAGACCCATTCGGTCTTCCCGTTTCGCGTACTTTCTTACTGCTCCTGGAGCGGGGTTACCTCTTGCGAAAAACCCGCCTGCGCCGCTCAATCCTGAGCATCAAAAATAGGCTGTTCATAATCACTCCCTCACTTGTCCATAACTCCGCGTCCGGCGAAGTATTGTTCTTAAATACGAAACTTACGGCGATGTCGGTCTGCGCTAAGCAGCAGGAATAGGCTATTCATAGGCTCTCCTCGGTTATTGTCTTTGTTTATCCGTCGCTTACATTGGGTAAGAGTACACGATGAGGGTAAAGGTTTCAGTATTTGAAAAATAAGTTGTATTTTCTTTAGATAGCCCCCAGACGAACCTACAAAATCATCGTTTACGCATACATTTCTATCTATAACAAAAAGGGGAGACCATCACGGTCTTCCCCTTTTTCACTTTACGCTGAGTGTCGGGTTACTGGTGTTGATGGTTACTTCTGTCGATAGTTACTTCCGGCGAAAACTCCGCCTGCGCCGCTCAATTGTGAGCATCTGAAAGAGGCTGTTCATCGTTTCTCCCTGGTTGTTGTTTGGTTGCTCGTTGACTTACAACCAGTAAGAGTACGCCACGGGAGAAAAGGTTTCAGCTTGAGAAAGAAAGTTCACATTTATTTGTGGGAGCAGTCGTTAATAGCAGAGGTGGCGTTGCTACGGCTCAGGAACCAGAGTTATTGGGTAGGGATTCTCCCGCTCCCAGCGGCGTACCGTGGAGGCGATCTCGGCGGTGAGCGATGCCACCGCCCGGCGGTTGAACTCCTCGGCGGCATGGGAGGCGTTGTAGATATTGCCCAGATAGAAAGAGAAACCGAGCAGCCCGGTAACCACCGCCGTGGGGGTTTCTTCGTTGCTGGCAGCCCACCAGGTCATCCCAACCCAGAGCGCGTTGGTTGTCAGAGCCATCACGCCGTCCCAAAACTCCCCTGCCAATACCTGCCCCAGTCCGGGCAGAATTGCCGAGGACAGCCCCGCCACGAAGGGCGAAAGCACGGGCAGCTCGGCTCGCTTCGCCGTGATGCTGACCAGATTGTTCGCCAGCAGTCCCGCCGGGTCGTCGGGAAACGCCTGAGCGGTGAGGCGAAAGCTACGCTCGGCCTGGTCCAACTCCCAGAGGGGCAGGCTGGTCAGCCCGTGGAGCAATCCGGCTCGGGGTGAACTGGGGAGGGGCGGCTCTTCAGATGCCAACTCGGAAAGGGTGATTCGGGAATCCTCGTACCTTCCCGCCAGAGCCAGGCTGCGCCCCAGCAGCAGGCGGACTTCGGGGACGAGGGAGCTGTCGTTGTGGTCAAAGAGGAACTGCCGCAGGCTGTCAGCGGCAACCTCGTAGGCTCCGGCTCCGTCGTATGCCAGAGCTACCCCAAAGGCGGCCTCGTCAGCCAGAGGACTCTCCGGGAAGAAGTAAATCAGCCGCTCGAACTCCAGCACCGCCTTGAAGAACTCCCCCCGATTAAGGAGGGTCTCGGCGAAGTCAAGCTGGCTGGTATCATCAAGAACCAGCTCGTCGGCAGCAGCAAAGCTAATCGTCAGGGTCAACAGCAGCAGGATAGTTTTCATGGTCGTGGGATGTCCTCTGCGTGTTTGGGTAAGTTAGTGCTAATAGTCAGGCGGGCAATCGCTCCGCCCTGCCTGCCACCTTCCAGAGTAACCTCGCCGCCGTGGAGCCGGGCAATCTTCCGCGCCAGAGGCAGACCGATTCCACCGCCATCTTCCTTTGGCTTGGTAGAGCGGAAAAGCTCGAAGTGCCGCTCTGGATTCGGACCGGGACCAGAGCCGTTATCGGTAATTGTAACGACTATCTCTCCCGCCGTTTGCTGGAAAGAGAGGACAATCCTGCCCTCGGCTCCTCGCTCCCGGGTCGCGGTGAGGGCGTTGAGCAGCAGGTTCAGCAGAGCCTGGCGCAGGAGGGTTCGGTCGCCAATGACCTCACCCGCGCCGACGTTAAGGGTAAGCCGGGTTCCCGCTTCGGCAAGCTGGGGCTTGAGCAGCGAAGCCAGCTCCGCGCAGAGCTGACCGAGGTCTATCGTCTCTCGCTTCGGCTCGACGTGGCGGCTGAAGTCGCGAAAGGTCTGAATGATAGCGGCAAGCTGGTCAACCTCCAGACTCAGCGAGGCGGCAATCTCCAGACTCTCCTCTTCGGCATTCAGGGCGCGGAGGTCTTCGGTGAGTAGCTCCAGATTGAGCCGCATGGCGTTGAGCGGATTGCGCAGCTCGTGCGCCAGCGTCCTGGCAATATCGGCAAACTCGTTCCGATTCATGGTTATCCCTATTGAACAAGGTCTTCTACCGAGCATCCGTAGCGGCTCTG
>SWBW01004338.1_pt1 | contig 35730 bp, 29 predicted proteins | sample 4693041 | NCBI WGS metagenome assembly SWBW01 (sample SAMN10267271, study PRJNA491770) | bioreactor metagenome | isolation source: DHS bioreactor inoculated with marine methane seep sediment | place: Japan: Omine Ridge, Nankai Trough | collected 2006-05-06 | reverse complement strand
TGCTGCACCATACCATTTTCCAGTTTTCCTTCTTTAGATAAATTGGCCAGCCGGCTTTTTTTTGAAAAATACAATCCCATCCTCGCACCAATATCAGGATGCAGCCAATTGAAAAGAAACTGGTTGGGTTTGAATTCAAATACTTTTTTCAAGAATTTATAACCATTGTCACCAGGGCCCAAACCATCACCGTGTGCCAGGAAAAAAGTTTTACCGTCAAATTTTCTTAAAACTGGTTTTCTATGCAGCGTCATTCCTACTTCTTTTTCCAAGTAATCAAACGCCCACACATCATGATTGCCCCTAAAAAGATGCACCGGAATGCCACGATCCGTTATTTCCGCAATTTTGCCCAATAATCGTACATAGCCCTTTGGTACCACGGTATTGTACTCGAACCAAAAGTCGAAAATATCACCCATTAAAAAAATCTCTGTCGCATCTTCCGCAGCCGAGTCCAACCATGCAACGATTTTCTTTTCCCTTTTCAGACTTCTTTCAAAGTCAGGAATTCCTAAATGAAAGTCAGAGGCAAAATATATTTTAATGGGTTTCAATGAGGTTATTTTAAATTAGATGTCCAGTTCTTTTACAAGATCGGTAATGATACGGTTCAGTTTAGGTGCTGCAAGGGAAGCAGCATCAACCACTTCATCATGCGAAATTTCAACAATTTTTCCTTCAACACCTAAATCAGAAATCACAGAAACTGCGAATACTGGTAATCGCATATGTCTGGCAACAATTACTTCGGGAACAGTGGACATGCCTACAGCATCTGCACCTATGGTTTTAATATATTTATATTCGGCTAAAGTTTCATAAGTAGGTCCGGTTACAGCTGCATATACCCCGGTTTTATAGTTGATACTGTTATGCCGGGCAACCTTTTTGGCTTTACTTAATAAATTGTTATCATAGGCTTCACTCATGTCAACAAATCGCGGACCTAATTCTTTGATATTACTCCCAATTAGCGGATTAGGCATCAAATTTATATGATCCGTAATGAACATAATATTGCCTACCTCGAAATCTTTGTTGACACCACCACTGGCATTGGATACGAATAAATAGTTTATGCCTACAAACTTCATTACCCGAATCGGAAAAGTGACTTCTTCCATGCTATAGCCCTCGTAGAAATGAAACCGTCCTTGCATGGCCACTACTTCAACATCGTTAAGTTTTCCGAAAATAAGATGCCCTTCATGCCCTTTTACCGTCGAAACCGGAAAGTTTGGAATATCAGAATACGGTATTTTGATGGTTACTTCTATTTCATTGGCCAATTGTCCTAATCCTGACCCAAGTATTATCCCCACAAGAGGTTTTACTTTTATGAGCGAGTTAATATAACTAACGGTTTCTTCTATTTTCTTCAACATATCTGATTATTTGGTTTGCAAATTCTGATTCATCCGTTCCGTGCAATTTTACTTCTATCGGAATGTAAAAGACAGGCAGGTTTTTGAATTCGCTAAGATACGGAGATTTCAATAATCGCATCGCGTCTTTTTCGGTGGTCACAATAATTTTAGATTGCGTAAATAACTCATTGTATTTCTCACGAATCAATTGCAAATCTTTCTTTTTGTAAATATGATGGTCAGGAAAATCAAAGCATATTAACTCGGAGCACTGGTCGCGAAGAAAATCTTTGAAAGGCTCAGGATTAGCCACACCACTGAACATAATAATGGTATTAGCCTTTTTTTCAGGCAATTCTTCTTTGGATCCTGGTAAGGGTATCAGGTCGCCATAATTAATAAAGGAATAATATACTTTTTGGTGAGGCTCAGGTTTTAAAAGCTTGTCAACCCTACGTCGGGTAATGGGCGAAAGTACTTTGTAGGTTTTTGTGACAATAATAATATCTGCTCTCTTTGCCTGCGAAATGCTGTCGCGCAGGCGGCCTACCGGGAGAAAATAGTCTTCTGGATACAGGTTGTGATACTCGGTTAATAGAATGCTGATACCCGGTTTTACGTACCTGTGCTGCAAGCAGTCGTCAAGTAACACAACATCAAGACTCTTATCATTTTCCATTAAAAACCGGATGCCGTTTCTTCTGCTTTCATCCACTGAAACCGTAATTTTATTTCCGAATTTCCTGGAATACTGCAAGGGTTCATCGCCCACATCTTCATGGTCTGAGAATTGATCTACCAGCCTGAAACCAGTTGTGGATCTTCCATAACCCCTGGAAAGGGTGGCTACTTTATAATCGTTTTGCAGCAATCGCACCAGGTATTCAGCAAAAGGCGTTTTTCCGGTACCTCCAACTACCAAATTACCAATACCTATAGTGGGAATTTGAAATTCCTTTTCTCTCAGAATGCCCACATCAAACAGCCAGTTTCTGATTCGTATTGCAAAGCCATAGGCCCATGCAAAGGGAAATAAAATGAATTTCCATGTAACCATTTGCTAAATTTGTTTTGTTTTGTTTTTCGCTTTATAAAAATCCATTAATTTTATCTGTTTTCTTGCTTGTTTTGTCAACAGATTCAATAAGACGAGCAATTTACGAAAAAAAGTCAAAATTTAATCAACTGTATAAATTACTTTTAGCATGATCATCTCTGAAATCACATCTTATCTTGAACAAATGGCACCGCTGGGTTTACAAGAGTCGTACGACAATTCGGGACTTATTATCGGTCACCACAATCAAAAAATCTCAAAAGCTTTGATAAGCCTCGATGTAACTAATGATACAATAGCAGATGCCATAGATAGTGGCTGCAACCTGATCATTGCCCACCATCCATTGATTTTTAAGTCGCTAAAAAAAATTGACACCAGCTCTCCAATCGGTTCTATGATCCGAATGCTTATCATGAATGATATTGCTCTCTATGCTATTCATACTAACCTCGATAATATTCTGGAAGGTGTAAATGCTAAATTGGCAGAAAAACTGGGATTAAAGCACCTGCAAATACTGGCGCCAAAAACCGGTTTACTGCATAAGCTTGCTGTTTTTTGTCCCACTGGCTATGTTGAAAAAGTACAACAGTCCATATTCGAAGCCGGCGGCGGTCACATCGGTAATTACAATTCATGTAGCTTTAATACAGCAGGATTTGGGACTTTTAAAGCAGAGGATGGTGCCAGCCCGTTTGTGGGTGAAATTGATAAATTGCACCATGAAGAAGAAATGAAAATTGAAGTAGTGATTCCCTCCTACCTTGCACAAAAGGTTATTTCAGCCATGGTTGATGCCCATCCATATGAAGAAGTAGCTTATGATATTTATCCACTTAACAATGCACAACAAAACATTGGTGCAGGTATGATAGGCGAGCTTACAGAAGAAACTGAAATAAAGGTGTTTCTTGAAATAGTGAAGAAAGAACTGAATGCGACCCAAATCAGGTATTCAAAAGCATTGAATAAAAAAGTAAAGAAAATAGCCATTTGCGGTGGCAGCGGAAGCTTTCTGATAAATAACGCGTATAAAGCCGGCGCTGATGTATTTATCACGGGTGACTTGAAATACCACGATTTTTTTGAACATCAGGGAGAGATGACCCTAGTAGATGCCGGACATTATGAAACAGAACAATTTACAAAAGAACTGTTATATGATAAATTGAAAGGAAAATTTCCTAATTTTGCACTCCAAATTTCAAAAGCAAGAACAAATCCGATTTATTTCCTGTAACAATAGAAAATATTTGCATTATGGCGAAAACTAAAAAAGAAGAAATTGAAGAAGTAAGTGTTGAAAAAAAGCTGAAGGCCTTATACAACCTGCAACAAATAGACACCCAAATTGATAAGATAAAAATCGTTCGGGGGGAGTTACCGCTAGAAGTAGAAGATCTGGAAGATGAAATTGCTGGATTACAGACTAGGATAGATAACTTCCAGCAGGATGTGGAGAACCTGAAAACTACGATAACTGAAAAAGAGGACCTGATTAAAAGCTGCCAGTCCATGATCAAAAAGTATGAAGAACAGCAAATGAATGTCAGGAACAATCGTGAATATGATTCTTTAAGCAAAGAGGTGGAATTTCAGAAACTGGAAATTCAATTGGCTGAAAAACTGATCAAAGAATCAAAATTCAAAATTGAAAACCTCGATGCAGATATCACAGATGCTAACGAAAGGTTGAATGATAAAAACCTTGATTTGGATGCGAAAAAAGCTGAACTCAACGATATCGTGAAGGAAACTGAAAAAGACGAGAAAGACATGATTAAAAAGTCGAAAGAAAATGAAAAATTCATTGAAGAACGGCTTTTGACAGCTTATAAGAGAATACGTGAAAATGCACGAAACGGCCTGGCTGTTGTGCAAATTGAACGTGATGCATGTGGTGGTTGTTTCAATAAAATTCCTCCCCAGCATCAATTGGATATTAAAATGCATAAAAAGATTATCGTGTGTGAGTATTGCGGCCGTATTTTGGTGGATAACGAAGCACCGGTTGAAGATAATTAGCGACTAATTTTAAGAGCAATCTAAAAAGGAACCTGAGACAACAGGTTCCTTTTTTTATTTTTATATCTTTAATATTTGAAAACAGAAATGATCAGGTATACTATACTCCTACTATCAATTGTATCTGGTAGCTTTTATATAAATGCGCAGGAAATCATATGCAACAGCAATTGCAGGCAAGCATATAAGTATATGGTTTCATTACAATTAAAAGAAGTCGATTCAATACTGGATATAGAAGCCCTGTCAGACACGCGTCATATCTTTGTACCCTATTTAAGAAATTACAATAATTTCATACGCATGTTCGTAAGCCAGGACTCGCAATTGTATGAAGAATACGCACCTGCAAGATTTGATCATTTCTCCGATATTGAAAAACTCGACGAATCATCCCCATTTAAAAACTGGATGCTTGGTAATATGCACCTGCAATGGGCGCTTTCAAAAGTGATGTTTGGCGATTATTTAAGCGCAGTCATCGAATTTAATAAAGCATACCGGCTTATCGATAAAAACATGGAAGAATTCCCAGACTTCAAACCAAATGAGCTATCTGCCGGTGTGCTCAATATTATTATCGGACTTGTGCCAGAACAATACAACTGGCTCTTAAACCTGTTGTCCATGCGGGGCGACATCCAACGTGGCAAAGAACAGCTAACTTATTTCTTAAACCTAACCGAGGTAAATCCTGAATATGCAGCGTTTTATGAAGAAACTTTGTTCTTCACTGGCTTTGTTGAGATGAACATACATCCGGATACCAACAAATTGGCATGGATAAAAGAAGAAGCTTCTGCCATTCACGATTCCGTTTTGCTGATCACTTTTCTGAGATTAAACCTCTTGATGAGAACGGGAAAAAATCAGGAAGCCCTTGTTTTATTCAAAGAGATAGAACCCTTTTTTAATCAAACCTATCCATTCCATTACCTTCGGTATTTGAATGGAGAATGCTTGCAACGTGCACAAAAGTGGCAAAGTTCTTATAATGAGTTTGATTATTTTACGGCACATTTTAAGGATGAGAACTATATAAAAGATGCATGGCGGAAAAAAGCCTGGGCGGCATTCATGCTGGAGGATAGTGCGCAATATCTGAAATGCATGCAAGAGGTGAAGTTGAGAGGAGATGACAGAATTGATATCGATAAGGAAGCGCTGGCATCTGCCGAAAATGATCAGTATCCAAATAAAAACCTTTTACTATCACGAATATTGTTTGACGGCGGTTATTATTCAGAAGTTTTAGATGTGTTGTATGCTATAGATACGTCCGGCTATTCTGATATTGATAAACTTGATTATGTTTACAGAACTGGTAGGGTATATCACGAAATGAATAATTTTGAAAAAGCTAAAACTTATTATGGTTTAGCTCTATCATTGGGTAAAAATTCTGACAGCTATTATGCTGCTAATGCAACACTCAAACTGGGTGAATTATACGAATCTGAAGGAAATATAAGCTTAGCCAAGCAAGCCTATTCAAACTGCATGAATCTTGATTTTAAACAATACAAAAATAGCATTCTCCGTCGGGCTGCTGAAGGGTTGAACAGGGTTTCCGATCAATAGCAATTATTTCATCATATACCTAAGCGTAAGAATAAAGGAACTTTCTGTTATTTCATTATAAACTTTAGGACTCACATCCATATTATCTATCGAATAGGAATACATATAATAATCTTCATTCATTTTTGAATATACGTATGTGAAATCAATGGCAAATGAATTGCTCCTGTAGCCTATTCCACCAGAATAAGAATTTCTGCTGCCATCATTAATATTATTTGTATAGGGACTGCCATAAAGTGCATATCCGGCTCTTAAACTTACTCCTGAAATACGCCATTCCGTTCCGGCTCTGAAGTTATGTGTGCTAGTATATGCATTATTAATGGTTTCATTTTCAGAAGTAAAACCATAATCCCTGGCTTTAAATTTGGCACTGCTATAATTCACATACTCATATTCACCGGAAATAAATCCATATTTGCCGATCACAAAGCCAATATCGCCAATAAAGCGCATAGGTGTTGTAAGCTTGTACTCATAAGTACCTATTATTGAATTCTCCTGATAATTGCCCCAAGAACCATCACTAATCGCATAAACATCGCTGTTTACAGAGGTTTGCCAGGTATCTTTCAGGTTCCAGTAATAGGTAGGTGTATGATAAGCTGCTCCAATTCTTAGCCAGTCGACCGGCCGCACAATGGCACCAATTTTTAAATTAACACCCATACCCTTTGTTTCAAGGTTCTCAGTAATACTCCAACTGTTCATATTTGGTAGCGAATCATATATATCGGTTTCTGTGTAGGTTGTTTCTTTATAATACCTGATATAAGGTAATCCTAAGGTAGCTCCTACATAAAGAATATCACTCAGATTTGCGCCTGCTGAAGCAAACCATTCGTTGTTAGAGCCACGGGTTTCAATTCTTTCGGTTTGCAACACTTCTCCACCCCAGGGCATTGGCGAGACTAAATATGTATAACCATCATTCCCTTGTATTGAGTCGAGCAAATAGGTGTACCATGCGGGCCACAGATCAAATGGACGATCAGTTTGCAGGTATCCTACTGAATTGTCAAAATCAGCATACGGAGCGCTGTAATACTCATCAAGGTTCATAATGTTAGCAGCATCTTCGTAGTAAATATCCATCTTGGAACTTTCACTATTATAGCCTTCAGTATAGCTACTTGAATTATAATTGTTAAGCCGGTTCATTCCGAAAGCATATTGAAAATACTTCAAGCCATTAGCGCCATTCCCAATCCGTTTGGCATTTACATAGCCAAAGTTATTCAATGCGAAAACGGTTCTGTTATCTTCACGAAGTGTATTGTCAAATAGATAGAGTGAGCCCACTTTGCGACTCGTAACATTGGGTGTTAATATCAGCTCGCTTGTTCTGAAAACACCAATACCACCAGGATTGGTGCTCAATGTCGATAAGTCGCCGCCGAGGGCGCCAAATGCTCCACCTGTGCCCATAAACCTGGCTGAACCCTGGTAATACCTTTGTGAATATCTTAAAGCGTCTTCTGCAAATTGTGCTGATAGTGCATAAGTTCCTAACAGAAGACCTATGATAATGATTGATCTTTTCATGATATATATATTTTAATGAAGAAAATTGAGGAAACCCTCAGTTGCTATCTTCTTCCTGGGCTTCCACCTCCACCTCTGGAAGAAGAACCGGATGAGCGGCTACTTGAACCTGATCCGGATGATCTTGAGCTGCTACCACTTGAAACATTGCTACTTCTTGAACTGCCAACAGAACTTTTAGCACCGCCTCCGCTTGACCTTGTAGTGGACGGGCTCGAATAACTTCTCGGAGAAGTATTTGTTCTCGATGGTGACGAATAACTTTTACTCTGTGTAGATCTTTCATAAGAAGAAGACCTGTTTTTTGAAGGCTGATAGATATTGTTATTTCTATTAGACCCCGATGTGTTTATATCTCTCGGTGTGGTAGGATTTGGCCTGACGTTAGTCGTCCGGCTTTGATTGGCTGTACCCGGTTTTGTTTTATTTGTCGGCCTCACGTATTCTGACCTGCTTTTAGATTGCTGTGTAGAAAGGTTTTGGTACGATTTAGGCTTTTGGTACACTTTTTCCGGTTGTCTGCTAGCCGGTGTGCCACTTCTGCTTTTTACCACACTCTGGGTGTTTGCATCTCTTCTATAGGTTACATCGCTATCGGGTTTTCCAATTCTCACAGTGTTGCCTGACACATCTCGGTTATTAGTTGCCTGTCCGTCTCTTGATGCAACAGTAGATCCATCCCTGGCTATTATTGATCCATCCCTGGCAATAGGGTTTATTGCTCCGCCGCTGACCACTTCACTTTTCTGACTTGACACCCCTGACCCTCCACTGCCGCTATTTCTGTTTCGGGGGATATTAGTTCCTCCAACGCGGCTGTTTCTTGGACCATAAGCTACAGCAGAACCATAGCCGTAATCATTGTAATAACCACCGCCATATGGATAACCGTAATACCCATTCCAGTATCCGGCATTGTAACCGGCATTGTAACCTGACCAGTAGCTGTTGTATCCATAATAAGGATAGTAATAAGAAGGGTAATAATAAGGATAATACCAGGATGGGTAGTAAGAGTAATATGGCCAACCATATCCGTAGCTCATACCATAGCCATAGCCCATGCCCATACCAAATCCGAAAGAAATAGTTGGGCCACTATTACAACTATAACAATTGTTGTAACCTGTATAATAATCGTCATAATAACCAAAATTTGTATTGGAGCCGTTACTTCCGAATCTTTCTAATCGGCTCTCATAGCTGCCATCATAGTATTCATCAATATATTCATAATCTTCTCCGGAGGTTTCACCTATAGCTACATCATCTTGGTAGGAAGTGTTATAATCATATGAATCACTGCCTTCAACGTTGGAAGTTATAGTTTTAGAGCCATAGGTTTCAGAATTCTTTTGGAAATCATCCCAGTTATATTCACCTGAACTCTCCATGTTCCTCGAATAATACACATCGTCTTTCGGTAAATCCCCAACTGATGAACACGATGTGATGCTCAGGGCTGCTATGAAAAACGAGAGGATGTAAACCGTATGTCTTTTTTTTGCTTTCATGATACCTGGTTCTTGTGGTTTAATAAACATTGTTTAAATTTGCTTTCCCTAAAAATTACAAATATTATACCAAACTTATAGAAATGGCGAAAGAGTTAACATCAAGAGCGGAAAATTATTCACAATGGTACAATGATCTAGTTATAAAAGCAGATTTAGCTGAAAACTCCGCAGTAAGAGGTTCCATGGTAATCAAACCCTATGGATACGCGATTTGGGAGAAAATGCAGGCAGCCCTGGATCAAATGTTCAAAGATACGGGACATGTAAACGCGTATTTTCCGCTTTTTATTCCCAAATCATTTTTCGCTAAAGAAGCCGCCCATGTGGAAGGTTTCGCAAAAGAATGTGATGTGGTAATACATTACAGACTAAAAAATGATGGCAAAGGAGGTGTAATGGTTGATGAAAGTGCAAAATTGGAGGAAGAACTCATAGTAAGACCTACATCGGAAACTATTATTTGGGATACTTATAAAAAGTGGATCCAGTCTTATCGAGATTTACCCTTGCTTATTAACCAATGGGCCAATGTAGTGCGTTGGGAGATGAGAACTAGACTGTTTCTTAGAACGGCAGAATTTTTATGGCAGGAAGGTCATACAGCCCATGCTACAAAAGATGAAGCTGTTAAAGAAGCGGAACTCATTTTAGATGTGTATGCTGATTTTGCTGAAAAATGGATGGGCGTTCCGGTATTAAAAGGTGTTAAATCGCCGGGAGAAAGATTTGCCGGCGCTGTTGAAACATATTGTATTGAGGCATTAATGCAGGATGGCAAGGCATTGCAAGCCGGCACTTCACACTTCCTGGGCCAAAATTTCGCCAAAGCGTTTGATGTAAAATATGTTACAAAGGAGAACCAATTGGAATATGTTTGGGCTACTTCCTGGGGTGTTTCTACAAGGTTGGTCGGTGCACTCATCATGTCGCATTCTGATGATAACGGTCTCGTATTGCCACCAAAATTAGCACCGATACAAGTAGTGATTGTCCCTATTTATAAAAAACCGGAGCAACTGGATGAAATATCAATTGAAGTAAATAAAATTGTAAATGATCTCAAAGCGAAGGGCATTTCTGTTAAGTTTGATGACAGGGATACGCATAAACCAGGTTTCAAATTCGCCGAATGGGAATTAAAAGGTGTACCCGTACGATTAGCTATTGGCCCACGTGACCTTGAAAATGGCACGGTTGAAGTAGCCCGTAGGGATACACTTGAAAAAGAAACCCTGGCCATTAAGGATATAGCTCATAAAATAGAAAATCTGCTGGAGAATATTCAAAATAATATATTCCAAAAAGCACTTTCATTCAGGGATGACAATACATTTAATGTGGATAGCTGGAATGAATTTAAAGACCGTATTGAGAAAGGTGGTTTTGTTTGGGCACACTGGGATGGCACTGATGAAACTGAAGAAAAGATCAAGGACGAAACGAAAGCTACCATACGATTAATCCCTACTAATGGGAAATTGAAAGAAGGCAAGTGTATTTTTACGGGAAAACCTTCGAGACAAAGGGTTGTTTTTGCTAAAGCCTATTAATAGTTCATTTCCGAGCTGGATTTCTTTGTATTTTATTTTATTCAGGAAGCCTTATTAATTCTCCTGAACCTGTTTTGTTCAGACTAATATCAGGTGGGCTACCTTTATAATATACATGCCCGATACCTTCGAGCGACACATCCATCGTATGTGTCGCGTTTACATATACATCATTGCTGCTCTTGGTTTTAAGGTAGACATTTTTTGAAATTAGCTGTAGATTGTCTACGAGGCCAAAACTAGCCGAATACACAAAACAATTTTCGCTACGACCGATCATTTTAAAATCTACAGTGCCATAATGCAGGTTGCAAAATAGCATCCTCGCATTCACAACAAAGCTGATATTCCCCGCTCCTTCCCACACATTGATCACCAAATTTTCAACAAACACAGTGTCTATACTGCTAATATCTCCAATGGATCTGTACTGAATAGTATCTAATCGGATGAAATTCAGGTATGCTTTCAAAGGTGCATCATAATCGCGCACCCAATTACAACTATTATTATTTTCTATGGTCAGCACACTATCAACAACTGTTGTTCTTATTCCGTCCAACAGATTTTTCCCTGCTTCTATGGAAAGGCTGTTGATATTTGATGAATGAAGTTCAAGTTCGATATTATCTTTAAGTTCAATCGTGTGAAATCCTGTAATGGGCCTTTCTTCAATTGTTATTGAACCGGTGCTTTTTAAACAATCACCTACAGATGCCTTTTGGCAAGATGAGGCAAAAAGCATGAGAATAGCTAATATGTTTAAAATTTTAATCAATTGTGCGAAATTTTCCTTTTATAAATAAAGTTGAGTTTATAACCAAATCCAAAGCCTACGTATTCTGCTTTGCCCCAGTTAGTATTTAACACGACATTGAAAAATACAGGATCTGCAAAAAAGTATTTCAGCGTTAGCCGCTGGTATAATGGCCCCTCACCATATTCTTTAGCATATAAATAAACACCAAAGTTAAACATGAATGATATTTTTGAGATGACCATTTCATACGCCACACTTAATCCGGGTTTAACGGTCTGCAAACCGCTTTCCACTTCATTACCCGTCCATTGGAGTATAAACATGTCAGACTGGTCGTACACAATATCAATGCCACCTCCAAGCTTACTTTTATATGATACTCGTTTTAACAGATTAATATAAAAGGCGTACACATTAAATCGTTCTCCATATTGTTCGCTCATATCTTTACTGGCATAACTAAATGAAATTTCGATATCAAGGTCTTTTCTGCCGTCGAATTCAAAGGAATACAATTCAGGCAACAATTTTTTATCGAATGCTGGATTGGGCGGCTTTAAAAAAGCGCTTATGCCTAGATTCGCAGTTAGAATGTTCATGCCATAATTTGGAGTTTTGGTGGCACCATTGGAGAAATGCGTGAGTCCAAAACCGCCCGAAATAGTTAATATTCTATTTAGCTTTCTTCTGTATTCCAGATATAAACTGCCTGCTACATTTACATGTGATCCAATTGCAAAATTTTTATAATTTCCAATTCGGTCGAATTTATTCGTAAGATAACTCAATCCTAAGCCAAGTCTGAAATCCATGCTTTGCTTTGCATTGTAAAAAACAGGAAAATTAATAAATGGATAGAGGGCATATGCTGAACCGATTTCTTCAAAGCCACCGAGCCGAGAATACCAGAAACTAATGCCAATAATTGGATAAGCATAAGCAACTTCCCAGCGTTTGGCTCCCCAGGTGGCCTGCTCAATACTGAATTCATAAGCGGGATAATGTGATTGAAATCGGTCTAACTCCAGGTGGTGGCTGTAAAGAAAACCGTAATGGGTTTTTGCTTCTGCCATGATGTTGAATTTTGAATACTTGCCACTTGCAGCCTGCCCGTTTACATGGTTGCAAAATAAGAAGAGGGTGCAGATGAATACACAAAATCCTATTTTGTTTGAAGTGTTCAATTTGAATAACTATTTAACGGCAAATTTAGAAGAAAAGTGCCACTTTTATTTTAATAACTTTTCAGTTTGCAGTTGGTAAAAAAAAGACACATTTTTTTTCAACGGTAAAAATTATAATAACTTGCACAGATTAAAAAAATCACATTATAAAATGGATATGGAGGAAAAGTTAAGAGCGTTTGAGAGACTTTTAATTATCATGGATGAATTGCGCGCTGGATGCCCATGGGACAAGGAACAAACACTTGAAAGCTTGAGGCACCTTACTATTGAAGAAGTGTATGAATTGTCGGATGCCATACTGGAGAATGATCTTGAGGAAATAAAAAAAGAACTCGGCGACCTGATGTTACATATCGTTTTTTATGCAAAAATTGGATCGGAGAAAAAAGTCTTTGATATCAAGGATGTATTGGATCATATTTCTGATAAACTCGTATACCGCCATCCTCATATATACAGCGATGTGGATGTTTCAGGCGCTGATGATGTAAAAAACAACTGGGAGAAACTAAAACTAAAGGAAGGGAAGACATCTGTTTTGGAAGGTGTACCTCAATCAATGCCTCCTTTAGTAAAAGCATATAGGATTCAGGAAAAAGTGAAAGGTGTGGGCTTTGAATGGGCATATAGCCAGCAGGTTTGGAATAAGGTGATTGAAGAATTGAATGAACTGAAACATGAAGTAGATACAAAAGCTGAAAAGGCACGTATGGAGGATGAATTTGGCGACCTGCTATTTGCGCTGGTTAATTATGCCAGGTATATTGGCGTTAATCCTGAAGACGCTCTGGAGCGAACCAACAAAAAATTTATCAGACGGTTTCAGTTTATTGAAAGAGAATCATTAAAAGATGGTAAAAATATGGTGAATATGAGCCTGGAAGAAATGGATGAATACTGGAAGAAAGCAAAAAAAAAAAAAAAAAAAAAAAAAAAAAAAAAAAAAAAAAAAAAAAGAAAGCAACCATTAGTTGGAAGCGCTTGTACGGATATTTAAGAAGAATTTCTGTTGCGGTTATTCCGGTTATTTTTCTTTTGCTGGCCATTCTTATCCATTTTATTAGCGGTAAATTTTACCTGTTGAATACTGACCCGGAATATTTTCATTTTATGAATGGATTAAATCTGTCTATTTTAAATCTGGCAGTAGATTATATTGATCATCCTGGCACCACCATAGAAGTATTATTTGCCATTTCGGCACATATTGTCAATCTTTTATTTCCCGGAAGCGATTTAATTTCCAATGCACTTAACCACCCTGAAGCATTTATTCATGGAGCGAATATTTTATTGAATGTTATTACCGCTTGTTCGCTATTTCTTGTAGGATATTTTACGCTTAAGCATACCGGAAATGTTCCGATGGCACTATTGATGCAATTAACCCCTTTCTGCAGTATCCGTTTGCTGATCGTTTCCGGCAGGGTATTGCCTGAATCTGTTATGATCCCAATACTCATATTACTCATATTTCTCATCATAAAATATATTTACGACACTGAACAGGGAAGAAACAGCAAGTTGTATGCCCTGGCATTTGCAATCATTGGAGGATTAGGAATGGCCACAAAATTGTCATATTTTCCATTTTTGATCATTCCTCTTTTCCTACTCGACGCAAAAAAACGCATTAAACAATACTTATTATATACACCGTTCGCTATTATCATTTTCGCTTTTCCATTGTTCATAAATCTTGGTAAATCGTGGAGATGGTACAGCAATATGCTGCTGCACAGTGGTCAATGGGGCTCCGGCGACACAAATTTTGTGGATTTGGCAAAAGTACCTGGCCGTCTTCAAAAGATATTTGACGTGGATCACGCTTTATTCATATTAATAGGATTTGCAGTAATACAACTTATTATATTTTATAGCTTCAGATTTTTTAGAAACAAAGGACATTTAACAATCCTGCTGAAAAGTACCTTATTAGCTGTTATCGTTGCCATTATAATTTTTGTTTTATTTGTCACAAAGCATTTTGCCTATCATTATATCCTTCCGGTGCTGGTATTAAAGGCATTTGTCATATTTCTGATAGGGAGCCTTCTTTTGTCTGTCATTGGATCTAAAAATGTCAGGAAGTATATATCATTGGCTTTATTTCTGATAACTCTAATGCTAATTGTACCCCAGTTAAAATACCTGGGTGCGAGTGTGACAATTAAACAGGCGCAGACTGCCAAATTTGAAGACAGGGAGCGAATGCTTAATTCGTATAATACAAAAGATAACTTGTTAATCATTAGTCCGCATTACCGCGGTTCTCCTTTTATGCAAACTGCCCTGGCGGGAGGGTTTATGTTAAGTGGACAGCTGAGAAGTACATTTAAAAAGCAATTAAGGGAAACCTATCCACATACTGTTTTATATGTTAATTGGAATGATCAGTTTTATTTGTGGGATAAATTTAAGGATGCGGATGAGTTTATTGAGCCGGATAAACCGGTTTATGTTTTTATTGGTGAAGGAAATGAAAAGCATATGGAGATAATTTTGGATAGAATTTATAAACAGTTACCTTCCTATGGAGTAAATACTGAAATGCTTTATAAATTTGAAGATCCGAAAGAGTATTTTTATAAGTTGAGTTTCTTTCTAAAAGAGGAAATATAAATATTGGATAAAACTTAAGTCTTCATTTTCTTTGGATTTATTTCGGGAATAATAAGAACCAAAATACCCACTACCAATAAAGGAATTCCAAATATTAAGGAACCAAGGTTTCCTTCAATAATTAAAAATGGTGCCATCTGTAAGATGCTGGATAGAACAATAAGAATACCTCCAATTAATTTATACCACCAAACTATGATTAAGCTGATGATGAAAACAATGTAGGTCCAGGTCATAACCAGTCCACCCCAATTACCTGTGTAAAACGATTTCAATCCATCATCAATAATACCTTGAATCAATTTTGGTAATAATGCAAAAGAAAAGAACAGCAATAACAAGGATGCCAAGATAATTGTTATGTTAACCAGGACTTTCTTCTTTTTTGGTTTAGGATTTTCCATAACTCTTATTTCAGTTTAAATTGTTAAAGTTATAAAATCCAGAACCTTATGTCAAGCTGATTGTCAGAAAATAAAAAAGCATCGATTTTAGTCGATGCTTTTACCTTAGTAAAAGGATAAATTTTTAGTGTTCGCTTAAATATTTGGCAACGCCTTCAGCGTTAGCTACCATGGCATCATCACCTGGTTTCCAGTCGGCCGGACATACTTCTCCGTTTTCTTCAAAAAACTGCAATGCATCTATCATGCGAATCGCTTCGTCAACTGAACGACCGAGTGGCAGATCATTTACAACCTGGTGACGTACAACACCTTGCTTGTCAATCAGGAATAAACCTCGATAAGCTACTGCTTCACCATGAAATTCCATTTCACCTTCTTCGTTGTAATCATATTCACCTGCCAATACATCATAATTTTCAGAGATGGTTTTTGATAAATCAGATACCAGTGGATATTTTACACCTTTGATACCTCCGTTATTTTTTTCAGTATTCAACCAGGCCCAGTGAGAAAATTGGGAGTCGACGGAACAGCCTACAACGGCTACATTTCTTTTTTCAAACGCCTCCATTTTATCCTGGAAAGCGATAATTTCTGTCGGACAAACAAATGTAAAGTCCAAAGGGTAAAAGAAGAAAACCACATGTTTTTTTCCAATATACTGTTCAAGTGAGAATTTCTCGACAAATTCACCGCCATTTACAACGGCGTTTGCTTCAAATAGTGGGGCTTTTTTTCCAACTAAAACTGCCATAAGTATTTATTTTTATTGTTAAGTAGTAATAATCTAAGTGCAAAATTAAGAATAATTTTAAATAATGAATGGCACATTATCACTACTTTTCACTTTCTTATGGATGAAACAAGATTTACTAACTCAACCCGGTTTCTCACACCAGTTTTTTTATAAATCCTATAGCAATGATCCTTTACCGTTTGGAGCGAGATAAAAAGTTTATCACTAATTTCCTTATTTGTCATTCCTTCACAAATTCTTTCAGTTATCTCCCATTCCCTCTTGGTCAGATTGTAATCCCTAATAAATTGAATAAATGGAATGTGATTTTCGTTTTCAGCATTTTTTAAGTGATGAATATTTAAATAATAGTCTAGATACAACATCGCGGGAATATTGCATGAAAGGAACAGAAGTAAGTACAATGCGCCAGAAATAGAATCGCGTGCTGCAAAATATAACAGAATAGAAAGAAGGATTTTGACCAATAGGTTGATATGTGCAAATGTCAGTACCATTTTCCTGGTTGATCTGTTTTTAATTTTAGAACCATAGAAGTACAAGTAATACAGTGCAATTGAAAAGATGAGCAAATCGATGGCAATAAGTATGATTTTTGAATTATATGCTAATTCAATGGCTTTGTCAGGATAGTTTTGAAACAAGAAAAAAGTAATAATTCCTGAGCCTAACATTAACATTAGCATTATAGTAAAATAAATGATTGTAGTGAGACTACTAATTTTTTTATGGGTTAGTTCAGCGCTTAATTTGATTAACATATACCAAGCTGCAATCAAAAAAGGAATACCCAAAAATGGTAAGAAGTTTATAATGGTTTCGACCATCCCAGTAGTTGCTTCCAGGGTTTTTAAAATCTCATCAATTATCGCAATGCCAAGCAAACCATATACACCAAATACAAACAACAAAATCTGGTAATACAAAAAAGTGCTTAAATAATTTAATTTAAAATTTTCACTTAATTTGTTAATAAAAAGAATGGACCACACGCCTGATGCAATGGAGAGCAATGCAGTTACTGATAATATAATTTCGTGAAGCATGTTCAAGCAAATAGCACTTCCAAATATACAAGGAATATTGCTATTTTGCTAATATGCTGCACACTACGAAAGTAGTGTTCTTGTAAAATCCTACTTTCGTGGCTTTGTTATATAAGTAATTCGCAATAATTTAGCTCAACATATAACCAAAATACATTCGAAAAATGGAAAATACAAAAGATCAGCAAAACTATAATTTGCAGCCTACTGTTGGCTCCAGTTATGGAATGAGTTGGGAAGTGATGAAGAAAAACTTCCTCGAATTATTGTTAGTTACTGTCATTTATTTTGCCGTAAGTATTCCTGCAGGAATAAGCAGGATAGGCATTGAAGCTTCCGGTTTCGGAGTAGGTGGTGTTTTACTTGGCCTTTTTAGTCTGGCGTATACAATATTTGTCATCGCCCCCATGGCATATGGCATGGCGTATGTATTCCTGAAAGTTACAAGGGGAGAGAAATTTGATGTTGCCAATGTATTTACTGCTTTTCATAGTCAGTATCTGCAGGTAATTTTAGCGAACCTTTTAACAATGGCCATCGTTCTTGCCGGGATCATTCTTCTTATTATTCCTGGAATCATTTTCGCATGTAAGCTTGCCTTTGTTCCTTACCTCGTTATGGATAAAAAGATGGAAGCTATTGATGCAGTTAAAACAAGCTGGAGTATGACGAATGGACATGCACTTACAATATTTTTGATGGGTTTATTAGCATTCCCGATTGTTATCGTAGGCTTTATATTATTAATTGTAGGTGTTATACCTGCAGGAATTTGGATTGAAGGAGCATTTGCTGCTATTTATCTTGCTGTTGATAAAAAACTCAACAATCATGCTGAAGAAGAACCTGTAATGAGTTCATAGTCTAGTCAACAATTTCGTCTAAGCTCACTATTATTGGCATATTCCTTTGGAAGTCATATAAGGTAAGCTTTCTTATTTCATAGAAACTTTTCCAATAAGTCATTAAGGAGCGATAGTAGTTCATTTTAGCGTTGTCATTATCGATCTGTGCGTTATTCAACTCAAGTACATCATTCACTTTTCCAATCATATATCGTTTCTGTGTTACCTCAAAGCGTTTTTGTGCCACGGTATCTGATTTGGCAGCTATTCTCAATTGTTTTTCCTGCATATTGAATTGCATTACATTAAGAAAAACATTCTGTTCAAAATCTATTTTTTCCTGTTCTACGGCAGTGGTTACCAGGTCGAGGCTCGACTCGGCCATTTTTATATTTCCACGAGCTCTTCCCCAATCAAGGATAGGGAGCGTTATACCAAGTGTAACCCGTTCTTCATCAAGCGGATCCACATATGCATTGCTGATTTCTGCAGATGTCTGGCTTAAACCGAATGAAGCAAAAAGTTCTGCATCGAATCGGCCTTCACGTTTGGCCCTGTTTAATTCACTTTCAGCCTCAAGCATCCGTCTTTGAAATTCCAGTCCGGTAGATGTATTGTTTTTAGCTTCGATGATGGCTTTTGCAGAGGGTACTGTAAAATGTGGGGTTTCTGCAGGAGGTATCAATTCAACCAATGATTCATCCTTTATTCTTAAAAAGGACTTGAAAACAAATAATTTATTTTGGTAATCAAGCTCTGTATTTTCTACGGAAGCTTCTGCTTTCAGTAAGTTCAATTCCAGTTGCAGCAATTCATTTTCAGCTATTTTGCCCAGGTTATATCTACCGAGTGCTATTTTGTATAGGGTGTCGTAATTAGCATAATTTTTTGTAGCAATGCCCAGTTCAATTTGTGCCAGCAATAATGAAAAGAAGTAGTCGACAGCCGTAATACTCACCTGTTCGTTGGTTTCAATGTAAAGGCGCTGGGCTTCTTCAAATTTCATGGGCTCAATCAATCGATCCCACTTGTAGGGATTGTAATGAAATATGGGTTGCCTGATGCCTATATTCACCATATTCGTTAAATATTGGGTGATGGATGTATCGTTAAGATTATTATCAAGACGTTGTATTCCGGAACTCAGGAATACCTCCCCGCCTGTGATCCCAATTTTTTGATTTACGGATAGCGCAACAGAATAAGACTGTAAACTTTGAGGTGTGTAAACTGTTGTTCCGTCTTGTGCAGACACTTCATTGATGCTACGGTTGATATTTGGTAAAGTGGCATCCAGCCTTAGTCCCGGTAGATAAGTGGCTTTGAAGGTACGGTAACTCCAATAGCTTCTGCGATAGCGGTGTTTAGCCATTTGCGCATCAGGCGATTGCTCCTGCGCGATTTTAATGACTTCCTGAAGCTTAAATTTTACAACATCCTGTCCAATGGAATGTAGCATGAGCGACACGAAAAATAGTATCAAAACCGGTTTTAATATGTTGAATGTAAATGCTTTCATAAAGTATGCCTTTTAATCATGCCGCAAGGATTCCACAGGATCCTGTTCAGAAGCTTTTTTTGCGGGCAAATAACCGAAAATGATACCCACAGAAGCTGCTACGCCAAATGAAATAAAGATAGACCAGAATGACACCAATGTGGATATATCTGTAGTGGCAGTAATGACTTTGGCCATGATGACGCCTAATAAAATACCGATAAATCCACCCGTGATACTGATAAATGTTGCTTCAGCCAGAAACTGGAAAACGATGTCTTTTTTGGTAGCACCTGTTGCTCTTCTTACACCAATTTCCCTGATCCTTTCCATCACGGAAGCCAGCATGATATTCATAATACCAATTCCTCCAACAATCAGTGAAATCCCTGCAATAGCACCTAACACAATATTGAAAATATCTTTTGTCTTTTGCTCCTGTTTGAGTAATAGTTCAGGTATTTTAATTTCAAAATCTTCCACCCCCTGGTGTCTTCTTTTCATTAATTTCTTCAACACAATGGCTGTAGAAGCTAATTGATCGCTATCTTTTACCTGTACCACAATTTTATCCAGTTGGTTACCTTCAGTTCCAGTGCCTCCATTGTCTGTAATCATCATACTGCCGCCACCAAAATAAAAAGTACTTGAACTGTTTAACGAAGCCTGGTTGATGAGGGATCGGTCTTTATACCTGATCATGAGGGTTTTAATGGGGGTAAACACACTCCGGTTATAGTCACTGACACCCATCTCTTCAGCGTTTTCATTGACGATCACACCTTCCAAAACGCCGATTACCTGCAACCAAACGGAGCCGCATTTTAGGTGTTTTCCAATCGGGTTTTCATTGGGAAATAATTTGGCTTTCACTTCCGGGCCAATAACACATACTGGTGCGCCTTCCTCAAGATGTTGCCGGCTGAATAGTTTGCCCATTCTTGCTTTTTGTCCAAATAAATCAAAAAAATCTTCATTTACGCCTGATAAGTCCACGTTTAATTTACGTCCTTTTCGTATGGAAAGCGTGGGATAAATAATTTCGGGGCTGACCTTTTCAACTGTTGGAATGGCTTGCAAGATATTTTCGGCATCTTTCAGGGTCAAGCCTGGGGAATATTTCTTTTTTAAGGTTCTTCCAGCTTCTTCAGACTCATCACCTGAGTTATTTTCGGCATCGCTCACCGGCAGGATGACAATATTGTTAACGCCCACCAACTTTATCTGCTCAAGTATCTCCTGCCTTGCTCCATTCCCGATGGCCATCATGGCAATCACTGCACCAACGCCAAAAATAATACCGAGTGCTGTGAGTATTGAACGAAATTTGTTGTTCATCACAGCTTCAAGAGAAATCGTTAGTATTTGTAAATATCTTTCCACGAGCCGACAAATTTACGAGTTTGTTGCCGATAAAAACATCGTTTTACCAAAAAGATAGATTGTTACTAATTCATGATAAGTATTGCAAAGTTTCTATTATAGTATAATTCGTTATTGTTATTTTTGATTTCCTTCTAACGGAGGAATTATTTAATAACAACAAACCTAAGATCTTATGAATACACTTGTGTTAGGTTCCGGAGGGCGTGAACATGCTTTGGCATGGAAAATTGATGAAAGCCCATTGAACACCAAGTTGTTTATAGCGCCTGGTAACGCAGGAACAAAAAATGTCGGTGTCAATATTCCGGTAGACCTTGATAACTTTGAAGCTATCGGGCACATTGCCATTGAAAATGAAATAGACCTTGTAATAGTTGGTCCTGAAGCGCCCCTGGTAAACGGCATTCATGATTATTTTTTAAGTAAGGATGAGTTAAAGTCCATTCCTGTCATCGGTCCGGTAAAAAAAGGCGCGATGCTGGAAGGAAGCAAGGATTTTGCGAAATCTTTCATGCAGAAATACAATATACCAACAGCTGATTCCCGGACGTTTACAAAAGATAATTTTGAAGAGGGATTGGCATACCTGGAAACTTTAAATGCCCCTTATGTGTTGAAGGCGGACGGATTGGCTGCTGGTAAAGGCGTGCTCATCCTGAACGATTTGGAGGATGCTAAACGGGAACTCTTTAAAATGCTGAATGAATCAAAATTTGGGGAGGCTTCAGCCAAGGTTGTGATTGAAGAATTTTTAGATGGTATCGAATTATCCGTTTTCGCGCTGACGGATGGGATTCACTATAAATTGTTGCCCAAAGCGAAAGATTATAAAAGAATAGGCGAAGGAAATACCGGATTGAACACAGGCGGCATGGGCTCCATTTCACCTGTACCTTTTGTGAATCCGGAGTTTTTAAGCAAAATTGAAAACAATATTGTAAAGCCAACGATTGAAGGCCTGCAGAAAGAGGGGATCGATTACCGGGGATTTATATTTTTTGGTTTGATTAAAGTGGGCAATGATCCTTATGTGATCGAATACAATTGCCGGATGGGCGACCCAGAAGCAGAATCGGTGATACCACGCATAAAAGGTGATATGCTTGAACTTCTGGTGGCGGTCGGCAATCAAACACTTGATAAGGTGGAAATTAAATTTGACGAGCGCAATGCGGCTACGGTAATGATGGTGGCAGGTGGCTACCCCGAAAAATATCAAAAAGGCAATTTCATCACCATTCCCGACAATTTATCGGATTGTATTATTTTTCATTCGGGTACGACCACGGATGTTGAAACAGGGCAGGTAAAAACAAGTGGCGGGCGGGTGATCGCAGTTACTTCCTATGGCAGAAATATGAAAGAGGCCCTGGATAATGCCTATAAGAATGTAGATTTAATCGATTTCAAGAATAAATATTTCAGGAGGGACCTGGGATTTGACTTAATGTAAGCAATCGGGATTTTGTATGATCAGTTATTTTAAATCGGGCTATTTGATCAGGTATCCGGTGGCATTTGTAATTGCTGCCCTGGTATGGTTACCTTCAATTATAGATCCAGAATCCTACCTTGAACAAAATTCCCGATTTAGCTTATTGTACATCAACTTTAGTTGGATTGAAGCCCATGCCAGTATTTTTATATGGGTCTCTTTTTTAATCACAATTATTTCAGCCCTTGCAGTGAATCAAATACTCAGGGAATACGATCTTGTAAATATGCATAGCACTACAGGGCTTGTGGTTTTTGTTTTATTTACTTCGGTATTGCCCATGCTTACATCGGTTAACTCGTTTATTTTGATAAACTTGTTGCTTATTATGTTTATATTGGGCATACTCAAACTATCCGTAGTTGAGAATCCTATTTCAGAAATTTTTAACGCGTCTTTTTATCTTGGCATAGCCTCCCTGCTTTTCACACCCCTTTTGTACCTCATTGTATTTATTTGGATTGCCCTGCTTACAAACCGCCATCTTGCGATCAGAAATTTCCTTATTAGCATGGCTGGTTTGCTGTTGCCTTACCTTTTTATTTTCACGTGGTTTTATTTACAGGAAAACGCGATTGAAAACGGTGTGCATTTGCTGCAAATGTTACTAAATATCGACCTGTCGATTTACTGGATGGCTTTTACGCATTTTGAGCTTGGCTTAATAATATTCCTGTTGCTATTGATTGTTTTTTCTGTTTTAGTAACCATGGTTAAATTGGGAGAAAAAAGTAATTTTTCACGCAGGAATATCGTTGTGCTTTTATATTATCTTGGATCAACAGTTTTGTTGTTGCTGCTATTTTCAGCAAACGCTGAAGGTGTTTTACTACTTGGACTACCCGCCGCCTTCATTGTGTCGATTATGGTATATTCTGTTAACAAAAACCGCTTTATAAATTTGGCATTCTGGTTATTATTCATGGGCATTTTATTCAATCATTATTATCAATTGTTCGATGTTAAAGCCGTCCTTTTCAAATAAATATATTGAAGCCGGATGCGATGAAGCCGGGCGCGGTTGCCTGGCCGGACCGGTTTTTGGTGCAGCGGTGATACTGGATAAAAATTTCAGGAATACCGTACTCAACGACTCGAAAAAGTTATCGGTAAAAGATAGAAATGAATTAAGAACTTTAATCGAGTCGCAGGCAGTTGCCTGGGCGGTAGCATCTGTTTCACCTAAAGAAATTGACGAAATAAACATATTGAATGCCAGCTTTCTGGCCATGCACCGGGCATTATCAAAACTGACTGTAAAACCCGGTTTGCTGCTTATTGACGGGAACAGGTTTAATGCATTTGAGGACATCCCCCACCATTGCATTATTAAAGGGGATGGAAAATTCATGTCGATTGCAGCAGCTTCCATCCTTGCCAAAACACACCGCGACGAATTCATGGCTAATTTGCATTTACAATATCCTGAATATGGATGGCACACGAACAAAGGATACCCAACCATGCGGCATAAGATTGCGATTCAGGCCAACGGGCTTACACCCCACCACCGAAAAACATTTAACTATCACTTGCAGATGAAGATGGAATTCTAACATTAAGTTTCTATTAACAGCAACATGTTAAATTCAATTTATCTGTAAGCAATCAGGCTCGTTTTAAAGCGTTAATTTTGTCATCGCTAATACATCAAAATGAGTAACAGGAGCATCGGTATAGTATTGTCCATCATTATTGCAGCCACCATTTTTGCCATCTACTTTTTTATCAATGATTTCAATCAAAAAAAAGCAGATACCGCTGATTTGATTCCCGCAGGTTCACTCATCGTTTTAAAGGTGAATGAGTCGGGCAATTTGCTTGAAGAGCTGTCTGAAAAGAACCAGGTTTGGAAAAGCCTCGACTCGACGCACATCATCTATCGACTGCTGGCCAATTTCAAATCTATTGATTCGGTATTGCAATTGCAACCCGGTTTACACGAGCAATTGCTTGTTCATCCATTTTACCTGGCCGTTCTTCCTGATAAAAATGATCAAATCCAAACGCTTTTTATACAGGAAATAGAAAAAAACATCAACCTGGGCCATATTGAGAAATTTATTAGTGAACACTTTAAAGAGGCTTTTTTGAAGAGACCGCAAGCCGATATCCTCTTAATTGAAACGAATAGAGATTCGCTATATCTCCAACTCAAAAAAGGAGTAATTACATTTGCATCCACTATTGATTTGTTAAAAGATGGGCGAAGAAATGAGTTGAAATCAGACCCATCTTTTGATTCGGAACAACTGAATTCATTTATTAAAAGTTCGCCCAATAAAACGGACGCCAGGCTTTTGATCAATTATAAAGCGTTTCGACAGATGCAAAGCGTGATGACGGGGGAAAAAGGAGAAGCATTGCTGCAGTTGCTCAGTCATTTTGCCGGTTTTACCGAAACCGATATCAAAATTAAAAAAGATGAGATTTTATTTAGCGGATTTTCATCTGTGGACTCGGGTACTTTTTTAGAAAGATTCAGAGGCCAGGTGCCTTTACCGAATAAGGTGGTCAAAATCATCCCCTTTAATACCACCTTTTTATTCAACCAGTGTTTTTCTGATTTCGGCATTTATACTGGTATAACAGTCCCTGAAAAATATAAAAATCTATCGGCCCAAATTGGGCACGAAATGGCGCTTCTGAATAATGCTGCGTCGGGTGATGAATTGAATCAGGCTACGTATGTAGTTGCAGCACTTTCTAACGAGCTTGCCTCACAACAGGCATTTATTGAATATGGAAGGGCTACCGGATCACGGTTTAGTGATAAACAGGGGGCTTTTTCTCTTTATAAAATCAATGATAATGAATTGCTGGAAAATCTTTTCGGCAAGCTTTTTTCAGATGTCACTGAAAATTGGTTCAGTTTTATTGAAGACTATATCGTTTTTGCCAATTCAAAAGAAAGCCTTGTGAATTTCATCAGGTTTTATAATACCGGAAAAACACTGGATCTGAATGAGAATTTTAAAATGTTTTCTGATAATATCTCCACAAAATCAAATATCTTGATCTATTGTCAACCTGATGCCATTATTCCATTTTCAAAGTATTTTGTAAATAAAAACATAGCTGGAAAGCTTAATAACATAAAAGAAAACATCAATGACATCCAGGGTATTGCCATCCAATTCAGTGCCGGAGATAACTTATTTTACAGCAGCTTTTATTTAAAACACAATAAAAGTATAAAAACTGAAAACCTGGCATTGTGGAAAGTTCAACTTGACGACGAAGTACTAGGAAAGCCCACATTAGTATGGGATCACGATTCAAAGAACTACAATATCGTGGCCTTCGACAAACTGGCAAATATGTATTTGATCAATGTACACGGACAGATACAATGGAAAAAAAGAATTGACGACCAGCCACTCGGCGACATTTTTGAAGTAGATTTTTACAAAAACGGTAAGATCCAGTACCTTTTTAACACGAAGGACTTTCTTTACATCATTGATAAAAATGGTGATTTTGTTGAATCGTATCCCATCAAGATCAGTCCTTCAGCCACCAATGGTGTGAGTTTGTTTGATTACAAAAACAACAAAGACTACCGCCTGCTTGTCGCCCAGGCAGATAAAAAAGTGTACAATTATAACATCAGGGGTGAACGAGTAAAAGGGTGGAATACGCCCAAAGCAAAGGATATGGTGGCGGAGGAAATAACACGCATTGTAGCCGGAAATAAAGACTACTTTATCATCACGGATATTTCAAATAATGTGATGATTGTGAACCGCCGGGGCAATGAAAGAATCAAATTGAAACATCAATTTAAAAAAGCGCGGCATTCATCATATTATGAAAACCAAACCAACAGCAAAGGGATCATTATAACTACCGATGAAGAAGGTAAGCTGGTTTATATTTCTGCTTCAGGCGCTTTGCAATTTACCGAATTTGCAAAGTTCTCACCGCAACATTATTTTCTGTACGAAGACTTTAAAGGGGATGGCGTGAATGAATTCATATATTTAGATGGAAGGGAGTTAAAAGTTTTTGACAGGTTTAAAAAAATATTATTCAGCTACGAATTCAACAGTGATATCAACCAACAGCCAGTGATATTCGACCTTGGCAGAAAAACCAAAGCACTGGGTGTGGTCTCCTCGGATGAGAAAACGATTTACCTGTTTGATCAAAAAGGAAATACCATTGTTAGCAAAGGAATTGTGGGCGAAACGCCATTCACCGTGGGAAGCATACACAACGACAATGAGTTGAACTTGATTACGGCTTCAGGAAATGTATTGTACAATTATCGTATTAAATAATGTAAATAGGTCAGGCATTATTTTCTGTCCTTTTTCTCTTCCCGGGCTTTTTTTCTAGCTTCTTTTTTTGATAAACTTTCATCAGTATCTGTATTGTTTGAAGAAGCATTATGATCATGGGTAATGGTTCTTACTTTTTTCCCGGTTGGCGTAACAGTTGCTACAATTCCACTTTGCAATGTTTTCCATACATAATTGCCGAATCCTTTATAAGGAATCCTTTCAAATTCCATACTAGCGATCCTCAATTTATTGTTCTTTCCCGGGTTTGAGGTGTGCACTACAGTATTGGCAATCCAGCTTAAAAATTTATTCTTGTCCTTTTCGGGATCTTTTTTATCAACCTCAGCTTGCAGGTTATCATACAACATGGTCATTTCACCTTTTGAATTGGTATTATTTGCGCTGCCGGAGAATGTAATTCCTTTCAGGTCACCTTCTACAAATTTAACACCCATAGCCGGAAATGAAGCTTTATTAAATTCTTTCATCTTCGCTGACGCTAAATGGCCAGAAAAATAAAATGTATCAGTCTTGCTATACAATGGAAAATCAAAATTAACGGAAAGGGGTGTTTTCTCCATAAAATTTGACCTGAGTTTTGCAACCATTGATTTGCCAGTTGCAATACTGTCAGTCATTGACGTTATAAAAGATACTTGCACATCCAGGTCACCAAGAACGGCCGTCATTAATGCTTCCGAATTTTCCATTTTTTCCTGGTAATTTAAACGGCTGTTTGTAATGCCGATGTGTTTGATGAATATTGGAATTCCCGCGTTTTTTATATTTTTGTTCGGCAACTTAGGTCTTTTATCCTCATTGAAGGGCAACCTTTTATCCATCAGGATGTTCAAATCGAGTCCATCTACTTTTACGCTATCAATAAAATACTGGCCAATCTCAATTATTCTACTGATGTCAATCTGCATGATGCTGATCTTTTTCACTGTTACGTCAAAAATTTCAGAAGTGTATTTCAGTTTTCTGGCAAGCTCATATTTATTTTCATAAGTTGGTTCAACAATCAGGTTGTCAACTTCCAGGAGTGAATCGGAAAGGTTAAAATAAACCCGGCCTAGTTTTACATAATAATTTCCATCAGGCAAATTAATCTTCTCTTCTTCGAGCGTAACTTCTATATTTTTATAATGAAGCTTAAAGTAGTCGTTGTTGCCATCCAGTTCTTTTAACGCTATTTCACTTATCTCAACCTCCAAATCGTTGCTACTGATCACAAGTTGATCCTTTTCAAGATTGTATACTTCAAATTGACACTTGATGAACTCAATACCCCCCATCATAACACCATCCATACCTTTCATATAAATCGAGTCTAAATTTATTACCGATTCATGCTTTTCCTTATGCTGTTCAGGTTTTTTCCCCACATAGATTTTAAGCTTAGCCTTTTTGAAAAGGATTTTATCAATATTAATATCCTTTCTAAGAGCTTTAAGAATACCTATTCCGGCTAGCCTAAAAGTTCCTACGTGTAAATCCATTGCCACTGATTTTATGCCTTCACCTTTTTTTATCTGCTCAAGAAACAAACTATCAGGTATAAGCTTTACGTCCTTCAAGTTGATATTACCTGTTAAAATATTGGCATTTACCTTTCTTAATTCAATGCTGTAACCAGGAGCATCCTTTTCTTTTAACGCATCTTTTATTTTAGTTTCAATTATATTGCCAACAATGAGATTGATAATGATAATCCCTATGACAAAGAGGAGAATAAGTCCGGAAACGACAGAAACGAGAATTTTTTGCTTTCTATTCAATGACATGCTGTGAGTATTATACGGAAACTTAAAAATAGACAATTTAGAGATACAGTTGTGTCAAGAAACGACACTTTTAAATCCTGCTTTCACGCCACCTGCCTTTCTTTAGGTAGATGAAAGAGAAAACAGCGAGCATAATGCCGTATAAAATCTCGGTTGTCCAAACTCCTGCAATCGTTACTTCAGCAACATATACCATTGTATAGGCGTAGCTTAAATAAATGACAAGAACGATCAATTCGATAAGAAGTGAAATATTGGTTTTTCCGGTACCAGAAACGCCATTAAAAAAGATAAAGCCAATGGATAAGAACAATGCACCAATACTTACGACGTATAAAATAGGTATCCCAAGTTCGATGAGTGCAGCATTATTTGTATACACACTTAGAACATGTCCCGGAAAAATTAGTCCAATGCTAACAATTGCCAACACACCCAAAAAGCATAACCTGACAATTTTTAAAATTAAAGACATTACTTCACCACTTCTCTGCTGGCCAATCAGGTAGCTGACAAGCGTATTTGTAGCGGTTGAAAATCCCCAGATAGGCATCATCAATACCACAAAAATACTACGGATAATATTAGACACGGCCAGGGAACTTTCCCCAAGTTTTTCAATAAACAGGAAGAAAATGAACCAGACGAACAAGGATAAAAATGATTGCATCATGATAGGCGCTGCAACCGTGAGTATTCTTTTTAAGCGAGAAAGAGAGACCAGGCAGAAACAAAACAAGTCATAATCTTTGAACCTGATAGTCGCATAGGTGTATGCAATGAAAAACAGCATAGCAATCGCTTCTGCTATAACTGATGCGATGGCTGCCCCCTCGATACCCAGTTCCGGAAAACCATAATGTCCGAATATGAGCAAATAATCGAAAATAATATTAGTGATAGCCAATACGATGGTGGTGTAAGTAATCACTTTGGTTTTGGCCAGGCCCACGTAAAACGAACGAAAAACCATGTTAATGAAAGCGAAAAAAATACCAAAAGAGCGGTATTTTAAAAAGTCGATGGTAGCCTCGTACACCTCCTGCGAAGCAACTGCGTATTGTAGCATGAAAACTGATCCATACCTCATCAGTAAAAATACAAGCAAGGCCAATGGTAGAAGGAAATAAATTGAATGCTCTACAACGGGTCCGATTTGTTTCATATTATTTTCTCCATACCTGCGGGCGATTATAATTTGGGCACCCGTTCCGAAGCCTAATCCAAGCATAATAAAAGCCAGGTAGAGTAATCCGCCGAGTGCTCCGGCGCCCAGGGCGATCTCTCCTACCCTGCCCAAAAAAGCCGTATCGGTAAAGTTGATCAGGTTTTGCGCAATGCTGCCAAGGATGATCGGGTAGGCAATTTGCCAGATACGTGTATAGGAGATGGTTGTTTTCATCAAGAGTATGCAAAGGTAAAATATGTGCATAAATAATTACAGAAGCTTGTTTTTTTAAATACACACTTGACCACATAAAATGATTTTATTAATTTTAGAAAAAAATATAAATCGCAATACAATTTTAAAATGAAAACACTTTTTACCCTTTTATTCACGAGTTTAATGTCAATGTCGTTACTATTCAGTCAACCTGAAACTCAAAGAAATACAAGAGACTGGACCATTGTGGAGGCTTATACCGTACCCGGAAAAGCTTCGGGCCTTGCATGGGACGGCCAATACCTGTATTCAGGTACCGTATTTTCAGGAGACGATGATGTTATTTACCGGATTGATCCGGCTGATGGCAGTTATCAAACCCAATGTACCGTACTTATAGATGGTGCCTATGGATTGACATATGATGAAACGTCAGGGCATTTATGGACGACCAACCATCCAAGCGCCAATTCACCAGCATTGGCGATGCAATTTGAGTTGGATGGCGATTTAGTATCAGATTTTGAATTGCCGGCCACTTACTTTTCAGGAATTGCGTGGGACAATGACGATTTCTGGACAGCTTGTTATTACAATCCTGACGGGGAGGTTTTTAAGGTAGATGGTACAGGTTCTGTGCTGGATCAGTTCCCCACGCCCGGCGACCAGCCTTGGGATATTTGTGTGCAGGATGAATTCCTATGGGTAGTTGATTATGATATGGACATGATCCATAAAATAGACCAAACCGGACAGGTGATCGAAAATTACTCGTCAGAGGGTGACCGCCCTGCAGGAATTGTATACGATGGTACTTATTTATGGTATTGTGATGGCCCTTTGGGAGGAGAAAGTACCCTCTATAAAATAGACCTTGGTGGATCAGGAAATCCTGAAATTAACGTTCCTATAACTGAACATAACTATGGCATGGTTACCATAGATGAAACAGAAACCTGGCTTTGTACCATTGAAAATACGGGTACCGCTGATTTGGAAGTGACCTATGGTGACATTATAGGTCCGGGTGCTGAATATATCAACTGGCCGGTAGGAAGTTTTACTATAGGTGCTGGTGAAGATGAACAAATCTCTTTCGAATACACACCCGAAGAAGCCGGTCCACTTGATGTTATAGCAATCCTTGAAAGCAATGATCCGATTACTCCTGAAGTAGATATACACCTGACCGGAACGGCTGTTTATGACGGTCCGTTTCTTCAAATTTTATTTGAGAACCATGATTATGGTGATGTGCGGGTGGATGCCACCACCAGGTGGTTTGTCGAAATTCAAAACCTCGGTGACGCAACGCTTACGATCAACCAGATAACGGTTGACCAACCGCAATTTTATATGGATCAGGGCATCTCTTTTCCTATAAATATCCAACCCATGGCAGTAGCCCAGTTTGGTACATGGTTCTCGCCCGACAGTGATCTGGATTTTGAAGGAACGGCCCAAATTACAAGTAACGATGCATTTTCGAATCCAAATGAGGTGAGTTTAAGTGGCAGTGGCTTACGGCAGGATTGGCCCATCGGTGAAGTGTTCTGGAGCTACCAGTTGCCTTACGATTTCGATATCAGTATCAAAGGCATTCATAAAATTAAAGATGTAACAGGCGATGGGGTCAATGACGTGATCGTTTGTTCCGAAGATAATTATATCCGGTGTTTTAATGGAAACTCCCATGGTATGGCTGACTTAATATGGGAATACTTTGTTTATTCCGGGTCGGTATTTGGGCAAAATGACCTGGTAGTAGCAGATTTGAATGATGATGGCATTGAAGAAGTTATCGTAGGTACCACGGGAGGCGATCGCTCCATAATGGCTATTTCTGGAAATACCGGCACATTAATTTGGAAATTTAATACGGATCTTTACGGAGATGGTGGCTGGGTGTACCAGGTAGACGCTTCTTATGATTATAATGAGGATGGTTTTATCGATGTGCTTGCTGCCACCGGTGATGATGCAATGGATGTAGGACCGAAACGTGTATTCTGCCTGGATGGCCTCAATGGTGACCAGATTTGGAATCGAAATTTGAGCGGTCCTGTTTTTTCAGTGATTGGTATAAAGGATTTTAATGATGACAACCTCCCGGATGTGCTGGCAGGGGCCTCCAATGGCGATGAATCGCAAGGCTTTATTTATGGATTGGATGGCACAGACGGTTCTGTTGAATGGAGTAAAACCACGATGGGTACCTCCGTATGGGCATTAACAAGCCTGGATGATGTGAATGGCTCGGGTGTGCAGGATGTGATGGCCGGAGACTTTTCAGGCAATTTCTACATTATCGATCCTGGTTCTGAAGAAATTATTGAGCAAGGCAGCATAGGCAATGTTCTGATGCTTCGTTTGGTTAAAATGGATGATGTAAATGAAGATGGTTATGCCGATGTGCTTGTAGCACATTCAGGAAGAAATGCGATTGTGCTGGATGGTGCCAACGGAAGTGCGATTGTTTATGAGTCTCTTGCCGATAAATGCTGGAATATTGCCAGAATAACAGACATCAGCGGCGATGGTGTTAATGATTTTGTGGCCGGAACCCTCTATTCATCCAATTATGCATATATGATGGATGGTACGGATGGTACAGAACTTTTTTCAGCCAATTTCTTCGAAACTATCGACGGTATCAATACGATTAAAGATATAAATGGAGATGGCTCTATGGAAATGGTAGTAGGAGGACGGGACGGAAAACTAGTTTGCTATTCCGGTGGACTGGATGCTCAGGTGGGTATAGATGAATGGAATGAGTCGCATGCAGATTTTTCGCATCACGTATATCCCAATCCATTCAGCGACAATACCGTTATTTCTTTCAAACTGGAACAAAAAGCGCAAGTCGATATCACGCTATTTGATCTTACCGGACGGAAAGTAGCGGATATTGCAAGTAAACGGTTTGATAAGGGAATCTATGAAGTCGTTTGGTCCTTTCCTGATAAAATTTTGGGAGCGATGACTTTCTATTACATCATTTCAGTTGATGGTAAAAAATATTCAGGTAAAATGATCAAATTGCCTTAATATTTGTTATACATCAAAGACAAATGATATGCAAAAAATAGCCATACTGGGTGGTAGTGGTTTTATTGGCAGGCATCTTATCGATGAACTGGAAAAAGACTACGAAATTGCAATTTTGACACGGTCACCCGAAAAACATAAAAACCTCGAAAGCAAGCATGTGGATGTGGTTGAAACCAACTATGACGATCTCAATTCGCTTGCTGCCATCTTTTCATTAGCAGATGGGGTGGTGAACCTTGCAGGCGAGGGCGTCGGCTCCCGTTGGACCAAAACAAAAAAAGAAAAGATTTACAACAGCCGTATCCATACTGGTAAAATGATTGCCGAGGCGTTTCATCTGGCTGCAAAAAAGCCCTCCTTTTTAATACAAGGTTCAGGCATGGGTGTTTATGGCAAAACAGCTGAAAATCCTGATGCAAATATTACTGAAAAATCACCCCTTGCTACAGTCGGTTTTTTAGCAAAAGTGGGTATCGACAATGAGAATACGGTAAAAGAATTGGAAAACCTGACCCGTGTTGTTTATATCCGTACGGGTATTGTACTAGACGGGAAAGAAGGGGCGCTGCCCCAAATGGCCAGGCCCTATCATTTTTTCATGGGAGGTCCGGTAGGCAGTGGAGATCAGTGGAGCTCGTGGATACATATCAAAGATGAAGTAAGGGCTATTAAGTTCCTAATTAACCATAAGGAATTGAAAGGAGCATTTAATTTAACAGCGCCACATCCTGTTACCAACAGCCAAATGGCAGCAGCCATCGGTAAAGCGTTAGGAAAACCTGCTGCAATTCACACCCCTGCATTTGTTTTGAAACTGATGTTGGGAGAAATGGCAGATGAATTGTTGCTAAACGGTGTGAAAGTGGTGCCCAAACGTTTGCAGGAATACGGGTTCCGGTTTGAATATGAAACCATCACTTCTGCTTTAAAGGATATTTTTAAACCTAACAAACCATGAAATTCTTTGGAAACATTATATGGCTTATATTCGGCGGTTTTGCCGTAGCCATTGAGTATTTTGTATCAAGCATCGTACTCATGCTTACCATTATTGGCATTCCTTTCGGTCTGCAAACCATCAAATTAGGTGTCTTGGCCTTGTGGCCGTTTGGCAGCAAGGTTGTAAGAACTGAAATGGCAGGAGGTTGTCTGTCAACCTTCATGAATGTGATCTGGTTTTTCATTGGTGGCATTTGGATATTCCTGACCCATATGCTATTCGGGGTACTACTTTTTATTACTATTATTGGCATCCCATGGGCGCAGCAGCATTTTAAACTGGCACATATTGCGCTAACACCATTCGGAAGAGAAATAAGGAGCGACTTTTAATACAAATCTATTGCTTTAAAGATTAACCTTTTCTTCACCCCCTTTAACAAAAATTAACAGACAAAAAAAGTCGTATTTAATATCTTTGCGCATCAATAAGAAAAAGCATAAATTATGTTACAAGTTGACATTAGAGAACTGAACGAAAAAATTGAAAGAGAAAGCCAGTTCATAGATTTAATCTACCTTGAAATGAACAAGGTGATTATCGGCCAGAAACACATGACTGAAAGCCTGTTGATTGGCTTATTGGCCAATGGCCATATTTTACTCGAAGGAGTGCCGGGACTGGCAAAAACGTTGGCGATTAATTCGCTTGCCAATGTGGTGGATGCCAAATTCAGTCGTATTCAATTTACGCCTGACTTGCTTCCCGCTGACTTATTGGGTACATTGATCTACAGCCAGAAAAAAGAGGAGTTTATGATCAAAAAAGGCCCGATTTTTTCCAATTTTATCCTGGCCGACGAGATCAACCGTTCGCCGGCTAAAGTTCAAAGCGCACTGCTTGAAGCCATGCAGGAGCGCCAGGTAACTATTGGTGAAACTACTTTTCCCCTAGAAGAACCCTTTTTAGTAATGGCTACACAAAACCCAATCGAACAGGAAGGTACCTACCCGTTGCCTGAAGCACAGGTAGACAGGTTTATGCTTAAAGTAGTGATCAACTATCCGAAACAGGAAGAAGAGAAAATAATTCTGCGGCAGAATATCACCAATGCAATTGCAAAGACTAACAAAGTTATTAAGACCAGTGATATTTTGAAAGCTCGCTCGATTGTTAGGGAAGTCTATCTTGACGAAAAGATTGAAAATTACATTACGGATATTGTATTCGCTTCCAGGTATCCAAAAGATTTTAAACTCGACAAGTTCGAGCATATGATCTCCTATGGGGCTTCACCACGTGCCAGTATCAATCTCGCGCTTGCTGCCAAAGCATACGCTTTTATAAAAAGACGTGGTTATGTGATCCCAGAAGACATCAGGGCAGTCGCCCATGATGTGATGCGTCACCGGATTGGCCTGACTTATGAAGCGGAAGCTGAAAACGTCACCAGCGAAGACATCATCAATGAAATTTTGAATACCGTTGAGGTACCTTAATACCACCACGCATTCGCGCCTCAACAATAATGCTTATATAAACAAAAGACTACAGATTGAAGATTGCCGACTGAAGACTTAAAAAATGGACGCACAGGAAATATTCAAAAAAGTCAGGAAGATAGA
>SWBW01004814.1_pt1 | contig 35731 bp, 14 predicted proteins | sample 4693041 | NCBI WGS metagenome assembly SWBW01 (sample SAMN10267271, study PRJNA491770) | bioreactor metagenome | isolation source: DHS bioreactor inoculated with marine methane seep sediment | place: Japan: Omine Ridge, Nankai Trough | collected 2006-05-06 | reverse complement strand
ACAACTATTGTTGACTTACATGAGAATTCGCATTTTAAGTAAACTTTTGTTGACTTAAAAGAAGTTTTATATCACTTTAGATCATCTAAATTATCATGGTAAATAAAACGAAGGACAATAGAGCAGGAATTTTTGTTCTTCAAAATGCCGGATACGAATCATTCATACCTAATCCAGCAATTCCCGTTTTGTCTCCCACCGCATTTTTTTGATCTTACTTATTGAATTTTTTGTCTTGCATTAGGCATGCAGAAAGCATAAAATGTTTAGAGATTGTCGGAAAAGCCTTATTTTCGAATATTTCAGCTTTACTGTATAAACTTGACCGGGCGCAGCATAGTGATTTAGGTTAAACAATATTTCTGGAAGTTTCAATTTAGGCGCTTTTCAGGTACTTTTCCGACAATCTCGTTTGAAATATGAATCACTGGATTAATATATTTTAAATTCCATAAAGGAAATCGCTGAAAATGCTATACCCACCAGTAGATGAGGGTAAAAAATGAAGCTTCCCACAGCAGAGCTGTTGAGTATCTCATTTCTCAGGCTACTGAGGTTGCATTGACCATAGCTTGTTCCAACCGCAGCAGAGCTGCGGTGTATAACGAATAAGATAAACTGTTTATAGGGTGGCTGAATAGTAACAAGATAAATAAAACAATTGTGAAAATTATAAATAAACAACAATTAAAAAATCAGAGACGTCAAGGTGATCCAAATCCCAATAACCAACCACAACCTGTTCAACATCCTGCCCGAAGTCAGTGAGATATTCACTTTAGAACCGGCAGTTATCCACACTGATGCCGCCCCAATCCTCATAGTGGCGGACCTGCATGGCGACATGAAGGCGCTGTGGTCTGCTCTTCGTAAAAGAACTGACCTTGGTTGTGATACAGTGATCTTCCTCGGGGATTACATTGATCGTGGATCTGAATCACTCGATGTTCTTGAGAAAGTGTTCTCTTTAAAAATAGCAGAGCCGGATAAGATAATCCTCTTGCGTGGGAATCATGAACTCAAAGAAACAAACCGGTTTGAAAAACTGTTCGAGGACCTCGAATACGATGAAGACCTGTTTACTTCGATCAATAATGTGTTTGATGAAATGCCGGTCAGTGCGGTTATTTCAGATAAGGTATTTTGTGTTCATGCCGGGATCCCGGGGCCTGTGAAACTTTCGGAGATCACTAAAAAAGGTGCGTATCCGTTTGTCTGGAACGATCCGTCTGAAATAGATGGGATCGGTGAGTCAAGTCGGGGATTGGGGATGCGGACCTTTGGTGAGGATGTTTTTGATGAGTTCTTGTGGGTCAATGGATTGGAGCGGATGGTTCGGGGGCATTCGGTGGTTGAAGGGGGGTTTAAGTGGTGGTTTGGCGGGAGATTGTTGTCGATTGATGATGCTGTGGGGGTTGTTGGAAAAGATAATTTAAAAGTAGTTGAGACGGTAAATATCGAACATTGATAAATAATTATATTAATATTAAGTAATAATATAAATTAAAATTCGAAAAAATTATATGATAAAATCAAATTTTGTAATTTGATTATTATTTGCATTATATTTTATAATGAAGGCGACGAAAGATATGATTGAAAAATGTACCAATTTAGAATGTTGTGAAAAAATATTGATTTCGAAGATCAAAAAAGACCATTTAATTGGTGAAATCGTATTATCATTAGATGAAATTGAGATGTTGGGGAATCTTATAAAATCTCATTTGTCGTATAAGATACACAGTGATATAAATTATTTAAAAAAGAATGTGCCTGCATCATTGTCATTTTTTTTAGTATGGGACGGGATATATTATTATGAAGGACATGATGGAAATTATTGGTCTTCAGTTGAAAATTCTATTGGCAATTTAAATCCAAATTCTAAAACAAAACTGGGTGAAATATTTTATAATTTTATAGAACAAAATGATCTTCCTTATTTTGAGATCAAAGGTTCAAATAAGTATGTTACCAATATTTTACTTCATGGAATGATTCCAGATTCTTGTTTAGAGGAATATTTTGAACATATTTACAAGTTGTATATTAAGCAGTTTTCCATTGGTGCTTTTGAAGAAATTGTGTTTTTTTTACAAACCCAAAGAGAGTATGAAAATGAAAATATAGCAAATCATGAAAATGATGCAAAAAAGCCTTATTTTTCATATACTAGCAAACCGATAAAAAGATTTATGCTTTATGGAGGCACACTTTCTGAAAAGTTTTTACATCAATCGATTCAAATGATGGAAATTATGGATGAATATATTGATAATGAAAAACTGGATGAAATTGAACTTCCTGAAAGAATAATCAATAAATTCATATCATGGTGGGATTCGTATAAAAAAGAAATTAACAAAAAAACAACACGCATAGGCTGGAAAAAACATTCGTCTAGCCCAGTTATTTTATTTGATTACAAAGATTATGCCACAGTTGAGTTCCCAGCTCAAGATTTGGTGATCAATGATGATATTGAAAAAATACAGTTGTTAATTAATGCAAGAAGTTCTAATTTTCAAGAAGAAAAATTAGAGCCATATTATAAAAATGAAAGGATTGCAACAGATGAAATAAAAGTTGCAATAAAATTCCCTTCCAATGAATATATAATCCAATTAATGAATGGAAATCGAATTTTAAAAGATTGGACATATGAACATAACATTACTACTGATTGTCCTCTAATGGCATTTGATTATGAATCTAAAAAATTGATTCAAGACCACGAACTCCCAAAAGATTATGTGTTGATAATAGTCAATAAAAACTATACTATTAAACCAGATAACATTATAATTGAAGAAGGTAGCTTATACGGGAATTGGGGGAAATTCGTTTATAAGACCATGGATCTTCGAAATACAGATAAACTGTGGCTTGAATGCCCAGATGGAAATAAAATATATGTGCCAATATCTGAAAAACAAATTAAAAATCCTACACTGATAGGTGGTAAAATCTTAAAATATTCTGATGCAGATAAGCAAAGTATATACATTGGTGAGCCGCCATCGATTAGATTAAATTTAGAAAACATTAATGACATAAATAAATGGAATTTATACATAAATCCTGTTAGAAACAATTGTACTCTTTCTGAGCCTCATTATTTCAGATTACGTTCATTAGTTGAAATATTGCATATTGATGAAGGTTCATTGATATGTGATATACCACTTTGCGATGAAAAACTTCTTGGGCAAAGCCCGGCTGGTGAATTTATAATTCGTTTAAATAATGATGTTGAAAATATTGATCAGTGGTTCAATTTATGTATTCTTCCAAATTTATCCATCAAATTTGATAAAGAAATTTATTTCCCACAAAAAGGAAATGAATTGAAAATTTATATGGAAATTCAAAGTATTGACAAAATAAAATTTGAATCAAAATCACCGGCTGTCATTTTGGACGAAAAAGAAGGATATTACAATATATATACCGATTACCCCGAAGAATTTGTAGATGGAATAATTGAATATCCAATATTTAATGATAATTCAATTTCATTGCCTATGCGTATACAAATTCCAAAATTGGTTTGGCGTATTGAAGGTTTAAAAGATGGTGATTATTCGGATTCAAGTGAAATAATGGGTATTCCAGAAGATGTTTTAGATAATAAAAATGATAATTCAATTTTACTCACTGTGACAATGCCAAAATTCATTGAAAAACAATCACGATTAGCTATCAATGGTTCTGCTCAATTTATTGATTCAAACATAAAAGAAGGAATTTCTAAATTTGATCTGTTACATTTTAGTGATACTATAAAAGCAAGTGATAATAGTTCGATTATTTTCAAGTTAGATATACCAAATTCAAAACCAATTATAGAAAATGTTCCTCTTTTTGAAATACAAAAATGGAAGGTAACTAAGATAAAATGTGATGTGGAAAAAAAAGATGAACTTCGTATTTTTAATATAAGTTGGAACGATGAAAGATGTGGGGATAATAAAGCAATTATAATTTGGTTTTTAGGTGGAAGTGGCATAATCAATTTAGCTGAAAAAAGTATTGATGGTAACGAAAATACAACCATTATCCAAGTTGATAATAAAAAAATATCTCCTGGAAGATATCTAATCCATTTCGTGAAAAAAGATCCCTGGGAACAATTGGTTTTCCCTGGAGAAAATGTTCCAAATACAAAAGAGATTTTAGTTGATATAGATAATGATGCTCCATTAACAATAGCAAATGAAAAGTTTGATGAGGGAAATTATTTAGAAGCAATTCTAACATTGAAGAGGGATTATCAAAAAATTCCATTTCTAAGGAATGCTTGGATACATAAAATAATTCATGGTTTGATTTTTGCTCAGAAGTATGGTGAAGCAATCGATATTTTCAAGTATTTTGTAGTTAAGGATCATGATTTTGATGATATACAGTGTTTTAATTTTTTAAATCTAATATTAGATGTTCTAAATCAAAATGTGGGATACTTAAAACCAAAGGATGGTATTGGCATGCTATATTCATTAGTATGCATCTTAGATAAAAAATATCGTTCATCTTCGATGGTCATAATAAATAAGAACATCGATTCTAACATTTTTGATATTATAAAACAATCTTATCCCGCAGAAGGGGATTCATTAGAAAACATTTTGAAAGGTAACAACATTAAAATAGATTCAAACATAGATGCTGCACTAAAAATATTAGAGTCAATTCAAGGAGTGTAAAATGTCATTAAATCCCATCGAAACAACTGCATATATAACTGATATATATGGTTCTTATCTTCGTCATGTTTTCCAGCTAAACTCAGAAAGTTTACAAAAAAGATTTCTTGCAGAATTAACACCAGATAAATTTATAAAAGGACCAATTTTAGAAATCACTCCGCCGTTTGAAACAGGAAATACTTTGAATGATTTGATTGAAGACGGAATATTATCAACTGAATTTAGAAAACTTTCTTGTGATGAATTACCTTTGGATCGTCCACTTTACAAACATCAGGAAATTGCAATACGTAAGATAATAGAAGATAATCGTAATGTTGTAGTGGCAACTGGTACTGGAAGTGGTAAAACCGAAGTTTTCATTATTGCAATTTTAAATTATCTTTTTAGACAAAAAGAAGCCGGGAAACTGAATCCGGGTGTTCGTGCTCTTCTTCTTTATCCAATGAATGCACTTGCAAACGATCAATTAAAACGTATGCGAAAACTTCTGATCAATTATTCAGATATAACTTTTGGAAGATATACAGGGGAAACAAAAGAATCACAGAAAAAGGCAGAACAAATATACAAAAAAATGAATCAATCCGATCCTCTGGAAAATGAACTTGTATCTAGAGAGCAAATGAAAAACACACCACCACATTTACTTTTAACCAATTATGCAATGCTTGAGTTTTTAATGCTGAGGCCCGATGATCATGTATTTTTTGATGGTGAATATGCCGAAAGCTGGAAATTTTTAGTATTGGATGAGGCACATACTTACACAGGTGCAAAAGGGATAGAAACATCCATGCTTTTGAGACGCCTAAAAGACCGTGTTTTATACGGTAGATCGAACGATGTCAAATGCATTGCTACAAGTGCAACTCTGGGTAGTGTAATTGAAAGTTATTCAGATGTTGTTGATTTTTCAAGTAAACTATTTGGAGAAAACTTTGAACAGCATGATATTGTGGAGGCAATACGCAAAGAGAGAAGGGATATTGTATCTTGGGGAACTCCATACATCACATTATACAAAGAATGGCAAGACATTGTAAACAGTTCTGCGGTTGATAAGATCCCAGAGTTGGTTGAGAGTGGAAAAAAACATGGCATTCCAGATGTAATAATTAAAAATGCATTGAATGAATGTGGCAATGATTATAAGCGATTTTTATATCATATTTTGAAAGATGATGACAATTTAATAAATTTACGTAAATATCTAGAATCTACTCCCCGTTCACTCATTGATGTTGCAGACCAAATTTTCCCAAAAACAAAAAATTCTAAAGACATAATTGTATCAATGGTAGATATTGCAATAAAAGCTAAAAATCACGAAGAAGATCTTCCTTTAATTCCTGCACGCTATCACATGTTTGTAAGAGCAATTGAAGGAGCTTACATGAGTCTAATGCCAACACGCCAAATATTCCTCGAAAGGCGAAAACATGTTATTGAAAATGGAATAAAATATCCTGTTTTTGAAATTGCAAATTGTAGTAATTGTGGTTCTGTTTATTTAATTGGTGAAACCGAAAAAACGAATGAAAATAAAATTTTCAAACAGCCTGGAAATGGATATTTTGAAAACGTTAACAAATTAGAATATTATCTTGTTCTTGATGAAAATGTTCATTTAAATCCAGATAACGAAGATGACAATATAGATGAGATTGAAGAACAAGAAAAACTAATACTCGACAATGAATTTAATATTTGTGGGATATGCGGTTCAATTGGGCGTGCAAATCTTATTCATCCCCTTTGCAGTTGTGGTGATGAAAACTATTCAAAGATCATTAAAGTCAATTCTAAAGAAGGGATGGTGCATAAATGTCCAGTATGTGCAAAAACAAATTCAAAAAGCTCTATGATACGACGTTTTCTTCAAAGTAAAGATGCAATTGCCAGTGTTCTTGCAACATCACTTTACCAGCAAATTCCTGAAAAGAAAAATAATGTTGATCTTCAAATTTCATCTAATGAAGACAATTTTGACGAATGGATTCCAAAAACAACAAATATAGACAAGGATTCAAGACAGTTGTTGATTTTTTCAGATAATCGACAAGATGCCGCATTTTTTGCACCATACATGAATCGTACATATTCCAAAATACTTCGTAGACATTTGTTACTGGAAACAATTATAAATAATCAAAAACAGATAATTGATAATGAGTGGAGAATTGGAGATCTAGTCACACCACTTAAAAAAGAGATCAAACAATTGAGTATTTTTCCAGATAAAAGTTTACAGGAACTTGAAAATGAAGCATGGAAAGTACTGTTATATGAACTATTATCGATTGATGGAAAATTGGGGCTTGAATATCTTGGTCTTGTTGGATTTGGTTTAGTAAAACCAGATTCATGGCTTGCTCCAACGCCTCTTCAAAATGACCCCTGGTATTTTTCTGAAGATGAAGTATGGACTTTATATCAAATTTTATTAAAATCATTAAAAGATGCTGGTGCGATACAATTTCCAGATTCAATTGAATCTACAGATGCCTTTTTCGAACCTAAAAATAAAAATTATTATTTTAGAGAAAATGGAGCTTCATCATCATACAGAACAGAGATCAAGAGTTGGATTCCTTTTGGTAATCATTTAAACAGCCGGCTTGATTTTCTTGTACGGTTAACTGAAAAAATTGGTATTGAACATTCAAAAGAGAAATGTAAAAAAGATTTAGATGGAATTTGGAGAAGCTTTGCAATTGAAAATTCAAATAGTCCTTGGATTAACCATTTTAAATCAACACATGTACAGGGCGAAGGTGTTGTTTATCAATTAAACCGCAAGTTCTGGAAACTAGAAGCAGGGATAATTGATAAAAATGTTCAATGGTATTATTGTGATAAGTGTAAACATGTAACTCTGTATAATTTAAGAGGGGTTTGTCCAACTTATAGATGTGATGGGACTCTTAAAAAATGCAATCCTACGGATATATTTTCAGATAATTACTATGTAAAACTTTATTCAAACTTAAGACCATTGAGAATGAGGACAGAAGAACATACGGCACAATTAAAAAATGACGTGGCTTCTGAATTACAAACTCAATTTATATTAGGAATTGTAAATGTTCTAAGTTGTTCTACAACCTTTGAACTTGGAATTGATGTGGGGGATCTTGAAACTGTATTTATGCGTAATGTACCTCCATCTGCTGCAAATTATGTTCAAAGAGCTGGGCGTGCAGGGCGACGTACTGATTCTACCGCATTTGTGTTGACGTTCTGTAAGCGTAGTTCACATGATATGACCCACTTTAACAATCCGATGAAACTTGTTTCAGGTGAAGTGAGTACACCGCATTTTGAAATTGAAAACGAAAAAATTATACAAAGACATATTTATTCAACTACACTTTCAAAATTTTGGAAAAATAATCCGGATATGTTCGAAACAGTTGAATCTTTCTTTTTCCAGAATGGCAAGAATGGACCTGATTTGCTTAAAAACTATCTTGATTCAAAACCAATTGATCTTCAAGATTCATTGAAAAGAATAATTCCTGAAACAATCCATTATAAATTTGATATAGATAATTGGGGATGGGTTTCAGGTCTTTTTAATGATATCGGTGGAGTTCTTACAAAAGCAAAATACAGTGTCGAAGCCGATGTGAATGTAATATCTGATGCATATGAAAAAAATAAAATTGAAAATAAACCATCCGATTATTTATTGCGTGTAATTAACAATATTAAACGAAAATCGTTAATAATTTTTTTATCAACAAATAATGTAATTCCAAAATACGGATTTCCGGTTGATGTTGTGGAAATGCAATTTACTATAAACCATCCAGATGCAAACAAATTACAACTTAATCGTGATCTTAGGATTGCTTTATCAGAGTATGCACCCAGTAGTCAAATTGTTGCTTCCGGTAAATTATGGACAAGCCGCTATTTGAAAAAAATCCCCGAAAGGGATTGGACAAAATATTCGTATGCTATATGTAGTCACTGTAATCGCTATCAAAGAAAACTTGCAGACTCAAATGAAACACTTGATTTATGTAAATCGTGTAATAATTCATTACATGATGCACAAAAGGGCACATTCATTGTGCCTGAATTTGGTTTTATTGCTAGTCGCGATAAACCAAAAAACCCAGGGAGTAAAAGACCTGTAAGGACATACACCACCCGAACCTATTTTTCGGGGGATTGTGATGAAAATGGTAGAATGGAAGTTAAATTAAGTAACATCAGTCTTAGAACTATATCCGCCTCGCATGGAAAAATGGCTATTATAAACAATGCAGGTTTCAATAAATTTAAAGTTTGTTTTTGGTGCGGATTTACTGTTTTAGGCAACGAAGATGTAAAATCCGCCCATGTCAAACCGTGGGGGGATAAATGTGGTGGAAAATTGTATGAATATGATCTGGGTCATGAGTATATGACTGATATTCTACAATTAAATTTTGAAGGATATGAGAATAGTGATATTGGTTTTTGGTATTCTTTGCTTTATGCATTAATTGAAGGGGCAAGTTCTGCTTTTGACATAGAACGAAATGATATAGATGGATGTTTTCACCCCTATAGTGATAATCCAGACTCTTTGGCAATTATATTATTTGATGATGTTCCAGGAGGGGCAGGTCACGTTAAAAGAATTGCACAAAATGAAAATGCTGTCAAAAAACTTTTACAAAAGACCTATGATATTATGAATGAATGTACGTGCGGTGGCGATGAAGGTGATTCAAGTTGCTATGGTTGTTTGCGCAATTACAAAAATCAATTTTGTCATGATCAATTAAACCGTGGACAAGTCATTCGTTTTTTAAAAGAACGATGCCTATAATGAATTAGTAATTGAATCAAAGTATCCATTATACGCACCAAATGCAATTTATATTATGTGTGTATTGTCTAATAAGAGCAAACAATCATTGGTCATCGGTTAAGCCCACCATTCACTCCTGAAACGATTTCGGTTGACATGAGGGTCCAATGCTTGTGTCAACGGCGGTAAAAAATCCCCCATTTTCGGCGGTTTAAAAATCCTCAGCCCCCGATCTTGGTAAAAACACCATATTTCAATCATTCAATCACAAAAACCATCCAGATCTATAACTTTTACATCAGGTGCAATCTCTTTAAGTGTCTCCACCGTGGCAGGATGACAGGTGAAATATAATATTTGATTCGTTGTTGCAAGTTGTTTGATGGTATTTCCTGCATTCATCGATCGTATCGGGTCGAAGTTGACCAAAATATCATCAAATATAATTGGAAGTCGTTCAGAGTGCTTTCCAAGCTCTTTAATGAATCCAAATCTAAGTGCAAGATATAGTTGTTCTGCAGTTCCTTTGCTTAACTGGAATGTTTCCTTTTGTCTTCCGTCACTGTCTTCAACAAAAATATCTGAAGAACTTACTGGAGAATAGATTCTTTTATACCGACCATCTGTTATACTTGAAAAGAAAGACTGCGCTTCTACTATGACTGCAGGCTGACTCTCTTTTTCATAGACCTCAATTGCTGTTTTAAGAACTTCCTGTGCAAGTATGTAGCTCGCCCAATCCCTTGATTTTTTATGTAAATCTTCCTTCAAAACTTCCTTTTCCATCCGAAGCATTGATCCTTCGGCGCGATATTCAAGCTGTTCAAGCTGCTCATGCATGCGCCCTCGTTCATCAGTGTTGTCTGATATTTCAGAATCCAATGTAGCAAGATTGTCTTCAAGTTCCTGTTTATTTCGTTCCAACGTTTTAATATCTACCACTTCAAGTTCAGAAATAAATTTATCATACGATTCACCATCGCCGGAAATTCTCTTTATCTGGTTTTTTGCATTCTTAATTTCATCTTTTAATCGAACATGTTTGCCCCAAATAGCAGTATTCTTTCTAAATTCATCTTCGTCGTCAGAAAAACCGGATGCTAACAGATCCAATAATTGTTTTTCAAGACTGTTATATTTAGCATCAACAGACTTTAATTTTGCAACAAGTATTTCCTCATCAATACCCAACCGTTCCAAATATTCCTTGTTTTTCTGTTCAATTTCAACATCAACTCGCATCTTTTCAAGTTCTGTATCAAGAGAAACGCCAGACCGACTACGACCACATTGCTCAAGAACTGAAACTATTTTATCTTCATAATCTTGGATTGACCCTTCATTTAATCTAATTTGAGATTCGATAGCCTTGATTGTCTTTTGTTTTTCATAACAGGTTTTGATTGTAGAGAATATTTCCAAAATACTCTCAGGTGATAAATTGGTATCAAGATCATACTCAGATAACCAATTTTTCCATTCTTGGTGCATGTGGGAAAGTTTGGCTTCTTCATCCGCGTGTTTCCCACTTACTTCTTTAGCTTGCTCGTCTAATTTCGTTTTATCTCTCAACAACTTTTTTTGAGTAGCCTGAAGATCTGAAATGGCATTCAACTTAACAATAATATTTTGCAGAGACTCATACTTTTGATCTAGCATCTCTGGTTGTGGTATTTCATTAAAACCAACTAACTGTGCAGAAGTTAGCATCTCTTTATTGAGTGATTCAATCTCAGTCACAAGCTGCTGCTTAAGAGATGAAGACTCTTTATTTTGTTGCAAATTATCATTCGAAGTATCACCATTACCCAAGACATCATCAAGATCCGATTGATTTTTGCGTATTGAAACAAAATACACTACTGCAGTGGCAATAAGAACAATGAACATTGTTATACCAACAAGTAATTCGTCTATGAAATAACCATAGACTAGTCCAATGATACTGGCAACAACAATCAAACCTGCTGGCCATAGTGGTGCTTGTTGTCCAATTGTAACTGTAGTAGGTTGTATTTTGTTCAATAATTCTTCTTCTTTTTTGATGCCCTTTAAATCAAATTGTCTGACATTTAGAACATGATGTTTTGAGCGAAGATTACGTATTGCATTCAATCCCTGCTCCACTTCATCATTATTTGTTTGAATATCATACTGCTGTAACTTTTCTTGAATCTCTTCGACATCTGTATCTATTTTACCAATATCATGATTTACTTGCATTGACTCATGTTCTATTTCTATAATTTCGGTCTCGATTTCTTCAATTGCTTTATGTTTTTGTATTACAATTTCTCTAGCTGGAATTGATCTGTCGAAACGATTAAGTTTTTCTTCATCCCATTGTGGCCCGAGTTCACTTAACAGATCATGGAAATCAGATTGTTCACCGATTAATTTGCTCCTTAGTGACGGCAAAGATCCGCATTCAGAACGATATTTTTCAATCCCATTCCCAAGGTCAAGAATAGCATCTCTTTGTTGTAACAATTCTTCGTTGAGAACTATGTTACCGGTCTCAATCTCGTTCCTGTTTATGTCGTCTTTTATTGATGAGATTGAATCCGCACTCTCTTCTGTCTTTTCAAGAATTCGTTCAAGATCATTTAATCCGTTTTCTGGAAAATTCTCTAAAATTGGAATATCTGCAAGATTTGCTTTTGAGTCCAGTAAATTGATCCAGTCATCCCAGATTGAAATAGTATCATTGACATGATTCAGATTCTTTTCAATGTCCAAATGTTCATTTTTAAGTTGTTCGATCAATGCTGATTTCTCTTCCAAATCCCTGTGTAATGAATCATACTTGCTCTGATCTTTTTCTAAATCGTTTATTGTTGAATCCAATTGATTCATGTCACTGAACAATTTGTTTATTGGAGGTTTACGTCCTTGTTTTTTATACAAACCTTCATATTGATTCCGAAAATGTTTCTGAACATCTGAAATTGAAACGGAACCGAGTCCTGCCCCTACACTATATAACTTGTCACGAATTGAATCATTGTTGAGACTTTCAAATTTCTGTAATTCACTTAAACCAAATGCATAGACGTTCTCAAAGATGGTCTGATCTGCGTACCCAAGTAACTTAGAAAGTTCATCCGCACCACCCATGGACCCATCTTGAAGTCTGACTTTTACACCACCACCTCTTTCAACGTATCGTTCGATAACACATCGCTCATCTGAATCCGTAGTCATTACCAACCTGCCACCGTGTTTCCCACCGTATAAGGGGGGATATTGATTGGTGCCGCTTCTTGCAGATGAAAAACCAAAGAGTACACATCGTATAAATGCAAGTAATGTTGATTTCCCCGCTTCATTCGCTCCACTAAAAATAGTTAATCCCAGGTTAAGATCTTCAATTGAAAATTGATTGAATCGTCCAAAACCATCAATATGAATATCATCAATTTTCATATTCAACCTCACTCATAATATTATCTAATAACAATCCTTCAGCGCGGTGAACTAATCCCATAAGTTCCTCCTTATCAATGTCCTTGATAACCTTTCGTCCTTTTGCAGATTTAAATAAAGGTTCAAGGGATGTTTTTAGGGATTCAAGAGATTCTTCATCTTGGCATATCTCATCAACAATACGGACGATATCCCCTACAAAATCTTTTCGTTCCAAAAGTATAGACCGTTCAATTGGCATACTTGTATTGTTGACCAAACGTTCTACCCAGACAAACTGTGAACCTAAGTTTTCATCCTCTCTGAGATATTGAAGAATATCATCAATTATACCTTCTTTTGTAAGAGTTCTATGTAATGGACCTCTTCCTGTAAGAATAAATCTACATATCACAGATCGTCCATCCGCACCGTCGAGTATTGTATCAATACATTCACGAATTTGGAGTATAAGATCTTCTTCAGATTCCATACCCTCAATTGATATATCTTCAACATACCAGCGGATTGTGTCGGTTTCAATAAATTCCTTTGATATTTCATTTTTAGTATCAACTGTTACAAGATAACAACCTCTTGGCCCCGCTTCTTTAATATGGCGACCCTGTGGATTCCCTGAGTATACTACGACTGGATCTATTTCATTTATCGCAGATGGTACATGAATATGGCCAAGTGCCCAATAATTATAATCAAGGTCTTTTAGATCCTGCATCGTACAAGCAGCATATGGATCATGCTCTGTACTTGATCCAACCATACAATGAAGCAAACCTATTGTAAATACCTCGTTATTTTCCCTTTTTGGGAATTTCTGTGCCAGGTTTGTCCAAATGTGCTGTGCTGGGTAGCTAGTTCCAAAAATTGTAACAACATGTTTTTCCTCTTTTTCAAGTTGAATCGAATCAATATTCTCTCCACTCATGATATGGACATCTTCGGGCCAATTTAGTGTCGCTGACCATCCGTTTAGTGGATCATGATTCCCATGAGCAATGATTGTTTGAATCCCTGCATTCGAAAGCCTATCAAGCCCTTTTATGAATTTGAGTTGTGCGTACAAACTTTTGTTAGCACTGTCATACACATCACCTGCAATAAGAAGAAAATCAACCTCTTTTTCGATACAAAGATCAATGATTGTATCATATGCCTCAAATGTAGCATTGACAAGACTTTCTCTTAACTCTTGATTGATCTCATATATTCCAATAAAAGGACTATCGAGGTGTAAGTCCGCAGTATGGATGAATGAAAATAATTTATTTTTTGAAGTTTTTCGTTTTCCCATTAAAAATCCACTTTTCCCTTATTTATAATGTTATATTGCGTTAGATACATATTATTTTTATTGTTTCTTTGCATCCAAAGTTTTACAGATGTCACCCCTTTCTAAAGTGTCAACGGCGGTTTAAAATTCCCCACCCCCCAATCTTGGTGAAAACACCAAAGGTTGTGGAATATGCTAAAAATGGAGGAATAGTTATCCACATACAACATCTTACTTGCCCGCCGCCCCGCCATCCACCACTCCCCTGCGCCTCCTTGATGCACTCCTGCTGTCTGGGCGTTCCACATCCCCCGGCGAGCGAGGCTGGCATTGCTATATACAGAGTGGTACTTGTCCAGCAACTGTTTGGGCGGCTTGAACAGGATTATAGCACGTTCATAAGCGGGATTTCAATTCCATTCAGAACCGGGAAGAAGCATTCCGCCAGAAAAAGTGATTGAATGCTTCTGCAAATATTTTGAAAGTTTAAATACGTGGTTAAATTGCCAAGGTAATGGAAAAGCAAGTAAATCCTTTGATAATTCATTAATTTTTAAAATATTGCCCCTTAGTTCTTCAAATTTTGGATGTGGCTCCATCCATACTTCCTTCTTCCTCTTTTCTCTCCAAGGTCCGTAACAAAGATTTAAAATAAAATGAAAATTTGGATCTCCTTTATGTTCAGGTTTGAAACCTGCCCACTCTTCAACAGCTTCACGCCCATAATTGGGTGGATTAATGACTAATAAAAGTTAATCATGAATATGTTTTACTTTTTTCTCTAATTCAGTTTTCTCCACCATATTCTTCTCTTCAACTCCTTTCATATAGCCTGTTCCAGCAGTTGTCCATTCTCCTTCAACCAAGTCTTTGCCTTTTCCATAGTCGGAGATTGTGCACGGACAATGTTCCTAAATTTGGGCGTATGGTTGGGCTCGATGAGGTGTGCGAGTTCATGGACAATGATGTAATCGATGACAAACATCGGCGCTTTTATCAGCCGCCAGTTGAAATTTACATTGTTATTCACGGTGCAGGACCCCCAACGGTAGCGGTTATCGACAATCTTAACCATGGAAAAACTGACTCCGAGTTCGCGTGCGTGATGCCTGACCCTTGGGACAATCTTTTCTTTGGCCTTTTTTACATACCATTCCCGTAAGGCCTCTGCTTGCTTCTTTCCATGTGTCGCCGGAATAAGGAAACGATGGGCGAATTGAATCTCGGTTAAACCTGTTTTGACCATCTCAATGCGGTATTGACGACCCAGATAAAGCGCAGACTCACCGCTGACCAGTTCTTTTCCTGGTGCATGAGGCAGGTCCTTGTATTTCTGTGGGTGGCCGGTTTTTTCGTATATCCATTGACGCTTTGACTCCACCACTTGCCGTATCTTTTCGTCTGATGTTCCTTCCGGTGCATGCACCACAACACTGCAATCTCTTTCGACGGTGATAGTCAACTTGCGCCGCTTGGCCGATCTTTCAATTGTATAGGCCAGCTCCATCGTACTACTCCGCGTAGAGAATAATGTCGTTGTTTTTCTCTGCGATTTCAATGATTCGGCTGATGATATGAGAGCGATTTGCCACGAGACCGGGAAGATTTTCAAACTCTTGTGAAAGCAGTGTCTTCTGAAGCTCTGCTTTCAATTTGTTGCGGGCGGGAATGCTCTCCCAGAATCCAGTAAGCCTCAATTCCCGCTCCACCATCAGAAAAGCCTTTTGCGTCAGGTTAACCAGAAGGCTGATCTTGTCTTCGTTGCTCATGCCATAGGAAGCGGGCTCCTCTGCGACTCTGAAAGGCTCCGTTGCTGTTGTTGCCACGCCTTTACCAAATATCTCCCGCGCAAACATTCTGAACAGAGGCATTTGCTTCTTCCGGTGAAGGCCATAGGTCGGTTCCTTACTGGCGTTGATGATGCGCTCCCGCAGCTTCTCCAGTTCTTCGTAGATCTTTTTCCAGTTGTCGCGGAACTCTTCAAAGATCCTCGCCAATGCCTCGGCAAAAGAGGCTTGCAGGTCCGGGTCATCGTCCAGTTCAACATCAAGATGGTGGCGAATGGCGTGCTCCACTTCTGCTGCCTTTGTCTTAGTACGGTTGCGTTTGCCGACATGTTTTTGAAAGTCTTCATCAAGGATGGAGATTGGTTCAATCTTCACATCAATTCCTTTTGACTCAAGATAAGCATCGGTTATGGCACGCAGCTTGGGAGGGATGCCTTTCATACTCAGGCGTTCATCGCGGAAGTGTTTCCCTGCCAGCACATTGATCTCGGTGAGGGCCTGGTAGTCGTGCATGTAATCGAGGGCTTGTCGGCTAGGGTAGACCAGGTTCAGGCATTTGGTCAGATTTTTGAACGCCAGCATATAGTCGAAACGCAGGTCTTCGTCATAGAACATATCAAAGAACGCATCGAGATCAGTAAAGTCCGTGAGGCCGTGCTTTTTAAGCATCTCCATGATAGCGGCATGGCTGGCGTTGAGTTCGCGTAATTCTTCCTCTGGAAAACTGAGGGCGTCGAGCACTTCCTTTTGTTCGCGCTCGTCGTAGCTGTCGATGGCTTTTTTCAGGTGGTGGCCGACTCCCACATAATCAACCACGAACCCTTTGTCCTTTGACTCACCACCCACGCGATTCACGCGAGCGATGGCCTGAAGTAGATTGTGAGCGATGATGACCTTGTCGAGATACATCACCTGCTCCACCGGCGCATCGAATCCGGTAATGAGCATGTTGTTCACGATCAATATCCCCATGTCACCTTTGACACCTTCATCTTCGCCTTCAAAAGATAATTTGAAACTTTTGATGCTGGCCTCGTGCTTTGTTTTGTCCGAATACGCCTTGAGATACGGCAGGTCGTTGTGACTGCCTGAGATGATGACATCCGTCGTCAGCTTCTTGAGTCTGTCAAGGTCGAGGTTATTCGGGTTGGCCTGTTCCAAATCGGCAATGGTAGCCGCCAGGGCTGCATCGATGTGTTTCTTGTAGCGCACCGCTGCCTCACGGGAAGTAGCCACAACCTGCGCCTTGTAGCCATTGGGGAACACATGCGTCAAGTAGTGTCCTATCATGTCTTTGGCCTTGGCCTCGATGGTCGGCTCGGCTTCCAGATAGGCATCGCGGGAGCCGTAACCCAGAATATCCATGCGCTGCTTAAGGTTGTAATCGCTGAACACATCCTCAAACGCCGTGTCCATGCCCTGCTGATCGGCAACTTCTGCATTATGGGTGCGGCCTTCGTAGACGATCTCCAGAGTCACACCGTCCTCGATAGATTGGCGCATGGTGTATTTATCGATATAATCGCCAAAGACTCGCTCGGTTTTGTCTATGGGGGTGCCGGTGTAGCCGATACGGGCGGCGTTGGGGAGACCTTTATCGAAGTTGGCACCCAACCGTTTGTACTGGGAGCGGTGCGCCTCGTCGGTCATCACCAGAATGTGCGGGCTGGCATTCAGTTCAGGGAAGGTCTCGGTCAGATCAGTTTCACGGAACTTGTGGATCATAGCCATAACCAGATCCGAGGAGTCAGAGCGCAGTAGTGCTTTGAGCTTCCTGATGCTGTCTGCCATCTTGACGGTGAAACCGATGCTCTGGCTGGTATCGGAAAGCTGGTCTTCCAGTTGGGTGCGGTCAGTCACAAAGATCACCTTCCAGTGTGAAAGCTGGGCATGGCGATACATTTCCCGCACCATGAACATCATGGTCAGCGATTTGCCCGAGCCCTGGGTGTGCCAGATGATGCCGCTGCGCTCGCGTGGGCTTTGGCCTGTCAGCAGGCGCTTAACCGCCAGCTTGACGGCACGAAACTGCTGGTATCGCCCTACGATCTTGATAATCTCGCTCCTGTCGTTAGTGGAAAACAGGGTAAAGGTGCGGATGAGGTCCAGCAGGTTGTCGTGGTCCAGCATCCCGGCGACCAGCCGTTGCTGATCGTTGGGGGCGCTAGCTCCGTGCTCCAGTTCATCCACTGTACGGGGGTACGGGTCAGCCCAGCGGTAGAAGTGTTTCTCGCTGTGGGTGGTGATGGTGCCGAACTTTGCTTCGTTGCGGCAGGTGGCGATAACGATCTGGTTGTAATAGAAAAGCGGCGCACTGCCTTCGCCTTTGGCTCCACGCTGTTCGCTGTAGCGTAGCATCTGGTCGATTGCTTCAGGGATGGCGTCTTTGACCTTGGGCGACTTGCACTCAATCACCACTATTGGCAAACCGTTCAGGAACAGCACAATGTCCGGGATGATGTGATGCTCGGTGCCGAGGATACGCACCTTGAACTGGCACACAGCGATAAAGCTGTTGTTGTCCCGGTGTTTAAAGTCCACAAATCGCACGGTCGGGCTTTTCTCACCTGTCTGGCGGTTTTCGCTGACGCTGGTGTTTTCCAGCAGTATGGTGAAGGCGTGTTGGTTGTTTTTAATCAGGTCGCTGCCCGTGAAGCTGGCAGTGAGTTGCTTGATGACTTCCTCGACCTGATCGTCTTCCAGCCAGGGGTTTATAACCTTGAGTTGTTTGCGTAAGACCGGTAGCATGACCACCTCGGTGAAACTTTGGCGGTGGCTGTTGCTGGGGTGCTGTTTGTTATCGAGGTCGATTATGTCCCAGCCCAGCCCATCAAGCTGATCCAGCAGGGGTTTTTCGACGTGGTTGCGTTCGTCGAGTTTGATGTGCGGGGGTGTTTTGTTCTGGGTCATAATGTTGGTGCCTCCGTCTCGGTTAACTGATTGGTGCTTAGTGAGTGTATCGAGTCTTCCCCAAACCAATTTATGAGTGTTTGAATAGCGTTATCGGAAAGTTTTTGCGTAAACAACAAGGCCAAGCGTTTCTTCGGGCGTGAGCAGACGACGTAGAATAGATTGCGATTTCGTTCATACGAATTTTGCTTCCCTGAAGGTATTCCAGTATTGGCCCATTCTAACATTTGGTTGAAATTGTAGTGGTTCCACCCTCTTCCAAGTACTACTAAGACATTCTCAAACTCCGCCCCCTTTACACCATGCTTCGTTGCAAAAGGCGTTTTTTCATCAATAAATTGTGATGCTGCAATAACTTCAGTGTAAATTACAGATCGAAGATCTTTTAGCCGAGACAAGGTTCTTTCCTTTTCTTCAGTAAGAGGTTCATGCGGATTGTTCAGCCAGCCATCAAGTTCTCTCTCTTTGCGCTCTACTTTTTCTGGTAAACGAGGTCGTTTTGTTGCTTTGAGATGATTAATTACCTCTCCAACAGTTCCTGTTTTGCGAAGATGAAGTAGCGTGTTCATATCCTCAGCCCATCTGTTTTTGTCTAAGTGAGAGCGAATTGCAAGGGTTCTCCTATCAAGCACTGCGAACATTTCACCGAAACGACGATTTTCATAAGCTAAACAGACCGGCTCTACAATATCTGCAAAGAATGAAAAATGGGGGTCTTCCTTTTTAATAATTGAATCATTGGAAGCGAATATATTCAGTAAGTTGGGATAACCCTGCTCATCAGCAAGAACATTATGCGTCAGCATGAGTATTTTAGTTTTTTCGGGAGAGAAAATCCAACCATCAGAGATGAGATTTTCTTCAAGTGTTTCAAGATACTGATGAGCAACTTCGGAAGGTAGGTCATCCTTCCAATGCGGTTCTTTGCGCCTTATTCCTTGCCAATTATTCGTATGATAAATTCCAATCGAACCAACGGCATCTGGATCACTTTCAACTTGGGGAAGTTCTGGTCGCATTTTGTTCAAGCAATCCACGATTGTACTTACAGAACGAAAATTAGCCCCCTTCTTAATAACCTCAAGGTTGGTGTTTTGAATAATTCCACAACTTGATGACCCATAGATTTTCTGCCAATGGTCGCCAAAGAATCCAATTAAAGGGCCATTACCGGTATCAACAAATTGCTGTATCAAGGAATCTGCAAAGGCCTTGTTTGTGTCTTGATATTCGTCAACAAATATAATGGGGTATCGATTTGAAAATATTGCTCGAAACTTTGGTTCTTCCATGAGCTTCGCCATTAGGACTGGCACATCATCATGATGCAGTAATATTTCGTTCTCGTCCACTTTGGGATATCCGAGATCGTAATTTACAAATTGCGAATTAACACCACCAGCATCATTTATTCTTTCGGACCATTTGTCTGAAATTGTGGGAATTAGCATCCGCAAACTAGGCTGAAAATCTTTTATCAAAGACCAACAAAAAGAGTGGATTGTAGCAGAAAGAAGTACGGGATGGTGATCGGTATTTTTATCGATTTCATCTTTGGCAACATTAGTGAAGGTAATGCAGGCTATTCTCTGGTTTCTACGGAGCAATTCCCGTCCTTGTGTCGCGATTATTTTTTGCAAAGACTTATTCAATGAGTAAGTTTTTCCTGCACCGGCACCAGCCTCAAAAACAAAACTTGTTCGTTCGTCAATACAACGAAACATATGGTCAAGGGCTTCTTGCGCTGCATGCTCTGCGGGATTCAGATAAGTAGTCTCAGGCATCAGAATCCTCCTGATTACCAGTGCCATCGGTTTCATTGTCAGTGACATTTGCACCACGAGAACTTTCAGCTAACCATTGAAGACCTTCTATTAAATAGCGAGGTATTTCCCAAGTCGTTTCGTCAATTGCATATTTCAGTGCAAAGTCAGTTTTACCCACTTTTTTAGCCTTCTCCCAGGCGTCATCAGCCTTTTCTAAGTCAGTAGTTCCCTGGATATCAAATAGAGCTACGTTGGTCAACATAAAGGCATCCTCAAAACTACGCCCACAGGCATCACGATCGCTTTCTGGAACTTGGTATGCTATACGCAGAAATCCATTTATTTTCTCTGGATCGGGCTTTTTAATGAGGCTTGCTGGCGAAATGGTTGTATCATTAAACCATGTTTTGATACAGGAGTTACTAGTATGCGTACCTTCCACAACTTTGCACTTACTACCATTAGGTCCATCTACTGAATCCAAATCTGTTATGATTAGAGTCCGAAGCTCTAGGAAATTAAGGAACTCGAAAAACCGATGTGCATATGCGCCACCAACTTCAACAATAGAAATATATTGACTGGATAATTTCAGTTCCGTAGTCTGGTCAACATCAATCTTCTCAATCATCTTTGACATTAAGAGGCGTTCACTAGCGCCCTCGATAAGCATTGCTTTGTCAGCAAAAAAAAGATCACATCGTGTCAGTGTCAGGTATTTGTGTAAAAAATCTCTATCAGCATCCCACGAGGCTCCACTTAGTCCATTTCTTAAATCCTTTATACAAGTATGCTGCTCTCCATTCCTCGTACTTATGAAATACCGAATTGCCTCAAATGGTGCTTCATTCGCTATGTGTGTAGAGTGTGTGGTTACTATAAATTGTACAGGCCATGGCTGATTATTATTGAATTTAAAGGCAAAATAGTCTGAGATTTCACCAAGTTTACGGATAAATACCTCTTGCATTTGTGGGTGCAAGTGAGCTTCCGGTTCCTCAATGAATATCAGATGCATACCTGGTGCATTTTTTTTTGATTGATATGATTTGAAAAATTCGAGCAATTGAAGCAAAATGTAAATCAAGTTTCGCGTTCCAAGCCCATTGTAAGATTCAGGTAGACTTATACCGTTAGCCCCCGAATAACGCACCTTGGTATGGTCTTGAAGAAGGCGGTGCACATCCAATGATGTTTCTGTGTGTAGCGGGGTATCACTAATTCCTGGATAACCAAAGATAGCAAGGGAAGGAAGGAACGTGTCTAAATTTACATTAAAGTCGGTATCAATCTTCTGTTGTATATGCTTTACTGCACTCTCCAGTTCTTGTGCTATTGTTTGATCATTTTGTTCAGCGTTTTCCGATGATGCATTAATAAATAAACGTTCAAGAACCTTGCCAAGAATATCACTTTCTTTATGCGAAGTGTTATCCAACCCTCGTTGTGCATTAATAAATCCAGATTGAAATAAGGATTGAATTTTCGATATATCTAAACTTTTCTTGTTTGTTTCATCATTAGGATCTATGGCAATAAGCGACGCTGAGAAATACTGAGGAACCCGTTCTTTCATAAGTTTGAAAAAGTCTTTTCTTTGGAAATCAATATCGCCATCTGATACATACCGAATACTTTCAAAAAGGGAGCGAATATTGCCATCCTTAAGTTGGTATCGAATGACAGCAACAACCTCCGAACAATCAGGGTTAAGATCAATTATGAAATCACTGAGAGGTCCTAAGTCTATGGCAGTTACATCATAAGAAATAGTAAGCTTCATTTCAATGAACGGAATGACCTCCCGGATCTCATCATCTGCTTTGCCCTCATCCATGTAAAGGAATGCACTCCAGAAATTTTCGTGTTCTGATAATGTAAAATCTTCCAAATAGAACTTCGGAGAGCTTTCCGACAAAAAACGTCTAAAGATTTCAGTTAGTGAAGTTTTTCCAGAGTTATTTCGCCCAACGATAACAGTAGTTCTTTCTTCGAGGGAAATCTGCACCTCTTTGAATATACGGAAGTTTTTAATTTCAATTTTGTTAATACGCATATTTTCTTACCTGTGGTTGAAATGAGTGTTTATTAATTCATTTTGAGGAAATTGCAAATTGCCCCCGATGTATCTAACAAGGCGGTGACGCGCTTCTTGCCCGTGAGCAGGTCTTGCATGAGGGCGGTTTTGAGGGAGCGGAGTTTTTGCTGATTCTCTACGAGTTTGTCGATGGCTGAACTTTGCAATATTAGTAGATTTTCAATTATTTTCTGCTCATTAATGTCTGGCACCTTGACCAGTAGGGTGCGCATTTCTCCGACATTGAAATGTTGCTGTGCCAAACCGCCTTGACCTTCAAGAACTTGTCTTTTTCCATGGTCGGAATTAATCCATATCGAAAGAAATTCAGACCTAACCTTTTCATGATTGGGTCTTGAAATCACTATGTCAACGCAATTACTTCCATCTAATTCTGGTGGTATCACGCCAGTTGTTCCAGGATACCCAGTTCTCACTGTGACCAAATCTCCTTTGCGAAGACGACTTTTTAACAATTTCTCATTGTCCTTATCGGACATGAAAACGAGAGCCTCACTAGTAATTCTATTCTCTTTTACGTTAGCCGATCTCAAAACTGGAACTCCATCAGGGCGGTAATACTGCATAGGGCGAATAACGATACCAACGACGATTTCTCGACAAAGAGCTATACACGGCTGAACTTCCCACCCCACTGGAATCCTCCCCAGTGGAGAGTCTTTGAAATCGTGGGTCTGTTCCGAGCGGAGGTTGCCGTGTTCGTCGATGCCGCGGGTGAGGAGGTCCTGCATCAGGCCGATCTTGATGCGCTGCTGCTTGGCAATCAATGCCTCGGTCTGTTCGATCGCCCGGTCCACGGTCGAGAGGATCTCAGCGATTTTGCTTTGTTCGGGCTTGCTGAACTGGAATATCTCAAGCTTGCCGAGAACTTCTTTATCCACGTGTGGAATGCCCGATCCTGAAGTCTGCCCTTTCAGATACGACTCCCAGCTTTTGACTGCATAGAAGAAGTATTCCTTGTCGAAAGTATCGTTGTGTCTAATCCGGCTCATTGTTGAGGCGAGGATACCCCTTCGTGCCTTGAAGAATTCTCCTGCGTTTGAACCATCCCACAAAACAATGGTGTCTCCGTCCACGACCCGAACCGCATTTGCACTCGGCTTGACAAGCTCTGCTGACGTTTTTCCCCTAAGGTATTCCGGAGTGAGATATAGTTCTGCATCCTGCCCGAAATAAGGCTGTTGCACGGGAGGTTTCCCTTTTTCAAGAGTGACTATGTTTCTGAGTTCCTGAACTTCGCACTTCATGGAGCTCATTTCAAATACCCCAATCCGCTGAGAAAACCGTCCAGCGTTTCCAAAGTCTCCGTTCGATCGGTTTCCAACTTACGGCTGGAGACGGCATATTTGTCCCGGAGTTTTTCCACCACCTGAACCAGCCCGCGCTTTTCGGCATTGAGATAGCGATTCAGCTCCTGATGGCCAATGTCATAAAGCTTTTTCAGAATCAGCCGGCGTGCATCTTCTTCGGTGAGCGGGCCGTCAATGACGGCGAGAATCCCGTCGGTCTTGGCGAGGCGTTCTTTGAGCGTGGCTTTGTCTCTGTTCAGAGCTGTGATCTTTTTCTTGTCGTCCTTGTTGGCGTTATCGAGATTTGCCAGCTGGGTGTCCACCTGCCGAATCAATTCCTGGCTCTCTGCTTTGAACTCGTCGCCACCCAGGCGCTTGAGCTGGAGCTTAAGTTCCAGCTCAAGTGCCTTGGTTTTTAGCGCAGTCTTGCTGTCTTTAATACGTTTTTCAATGGCAGTAATGGCCTTTTCATGCGCTTGCAGGTTTTGCAGCTCCTTGCGGGCAGAGTCTCCGGTGCTACTCTTAAGGTCATCTATCAGCGCCTTGAGCGTTTTTTTGATTACGGCAGCGGTGACATTTTCACCTTCATCCGGTTCATAGGCTGCCACTTCCTGCGCGGTTTCCACCGCCTCGGCAAGTTCGCTCTGCGCTTCGCTGATCTGTGCTTCCAGCGTTTCGATCTCGTCGGCTTCGGCCTGGAAAAAAGCGTCTATCAAGTATTCGTCAGGGATGAGAGTGTGATGCCAGCCGGTGGAGATGATGGTCTTGAGGTCATAACGGATCTGCTGCCACCAGTTAACAAACACCCCTGCGCTCTTGAACTCATCGAGCACACCCAGAGGGATGAGTTTATCTTTGAGCGTGGTTAGCAGCTCCTGCCGCACCTCGGGCATCTTCTTGCCATCACGAAGCTGGGCAAAGTCATCACGAGCCACAGCCCACCAGGTTTCTAAAGCATCGTGGTGCACGGAGAGAGTCTCTTGAAGCGCGGGGTCAGCTTCCAGGGTAGCCTTGATGATGAGCTTCGCCTCAATTTCCTCATTGAAAGCAAGGTAGCCGGAGCGCTCGGGCTGGAATAATGTATCAGGTTGTATCCCAAAGCGGGCAAAGTCGGCGGCGCGGGCGTTGACCTCGCTCTCGGGAATGCCACCGATCAGGTGTGCCTGCACATCCTCAGGTTCCGGGTCGGAAGTGTTGTCCACATAGCGGCGGATATTGAGGTTGTAGTCGTGGGTCTCCACGATCTCGTCCTTGCTGACCAGACGGGAGTATTTTGGTAGCTCCCGCTTGTGGGTGAAAACAAAATCGATCTTTTCGATATCTTCGGGGCGCAGTTTGTTCTGGGCCTTACCTTCAGCGTATTCGCGATCGGCATTGATAAACAGCACCTTGTCCTTCAGGGAATCGGGCTTGTTCTTGTTGGCTACGATCACGCAGGCGGGGATGCCGGTGCCATAAAAGAGGCCGGGCGGCAGACTGATGATAGCCTCAATCACATCGTCATTGATAAAGATCTCGCGGATGAGCTTTTCCTTGCCACCGCGAAACAGCACGCCGTGTGGCATGACTGTAGCCATGTGGCCGTCGGGTTTTAGGCTGGCAAGCATGTGCTGCACAAACATCAGGTCGGCCTTCTTACCGGTCTCGGGGCACCATTCGCGGAAGCGGCTGGGGAATTTCATGTTGGCACGGCTGTAGTTCTGTGAGAAGGGCGGATTGGCCAGCACCCTGTCGAACTTGCGCACCTGGCCGTTTTCCAGAATCTGAGGGTCTTCCAGCGTGTCGCCGTTTTCGATGGTGAAGCGGGTGATGTTGTGGAGGATCATGTTCATGTTGCAGATCGACCAGACGGTGCCGTTGGAGTCCTGGCCGTAGAGGGCGAGATCATTAGGGTCTTGTCCCTGCTCTTCCACGTATTGATGGGACTGGATCAGAAAACCTCCGGAACCGGCAGTGGGGTCGTAAATCTCGTTGCCCGCCTCGGGTTTAATGATCTGCACCAAGAGGCGCACTACTTCGAAAGGGGTGTAAAACTCGCCACCCTTCTTGCCAGCGCTGTCGGCAAAGTACTTGATCAGGTATTCGTAAGCCGCACCCAGCAGGTCAGGGAACTCGAAGTTGTCGTTGACCAGCACGAACTGGGGCTGGTTGAAGTGGTCCAGCAGATCTTTCCACTTCTGGTCAGGAATCTTGGTCTTGCCTTTGACGGCATTAAAATCGATATTGTTTTTAAGCACCCCTGCGAGGGAATCGTTTTCTTCTTCGACTGCGGCAATGGCCTTGTTGAGCATGTTACCGATGTCGTGCTTCAGATCCTTCAGCGCCGGGACCGGGTCTCCGTTCTCGTCGGTCCATGCTTCATGCCAGCGGGCGCGAACAGGAACAAAGAAAGTCTCGCCGTAGGATGTTTTGTCTTCCAGCAGTTCCTTGATGAGATCCGGCTGATCCTTCAGATGCGCGAAATCCTTCTTGCGCAGTTGCTCGCGCTTGCGGTCAAATTCATCTGAAAGACGTTTTAAAAAGAGCATCCCGAAGATGAATTCCTTGAACTCGGAGGCATCCATCTTGCCACGCAGAATATCGGCGGATTTGAACAGGAAGTTTTCGAGTTGGGAGAGTGTGATTTTTTCGGTAGTCAATATTGATTCCTCTTCCTCGATTTATTTTTACAATGATAAAATAAAGTAAATATAGTTCACAATAAGTTAAAAAGCTTATTATTTTATCTGCCTAACTACGTTATTGTGGAAATAGAACGGACTTTTAATACGACAATGGAAGTTTTTTAAAGTCAAGCTCTTGATCCTCATATAAAAGTTATAGATTTAGAAATAATTGGTGGGCTTAACCGATGACAAATGGATATAACTCACAAGCGTACTTGCACAAGTGCATAGGATTCATATCACTCCACCCCACTGCTCATGTGAAATCAGCAGTTTGTACTGAATTAAATATGTATGGGTAATTTGTGGTTATAATAAATCTCGTATAATTATAGCAAAGAAGCCCTCTGCGCCTGAATGTCTGCCATGTGAAGTCCACTGATTATGGTTTATAATATGTGCTCACTGATGTTGATTCCCTTGAAGTTAGAGTTACGTTTAATATTCACTTTTTCTGATATGAATCCTTAACTCTTCCATTCTCGACAACAACAACCAACGGGTACGGATATTTCGGGTTAGGTGTCATGTTAAGTTCAATGGTATTATTGGTTCCCACAAAGAGTTTAGTGCCCCTCGGTATTAATATTTGTGTCATCTGTTCAAGGGCTTTTTCCCTGACTGCATTCCTGAATTTACCATCTTTATCATGAAGAACCTCATGGGCATATTCCTTTGCCCGTTGTGCTATTATATCCAGATTAGAATCATGTATTTTCTTAATTTCTGCTTCTATTCTGCTTTCAACTTCAGCCTTAACTCTATCTTCAAATTGTGATTTCAGTTCTTCCGTTTTCGATTCCAATGCTTTCTTGATTACTTTTTCCCTGTATTCCAAGTACGCAAATGGATTATCAGCACCACGTTTTCCAAGGGATGTAAGGGCGTAGGTGTAAGGTCTTTTCTTATTTACAATCCTGATGTACTTATGTCTGCGGAGATAGAGAATGTCCACCCTGATATTGTTTAATGTACCTTTATAGTTGAATTTCTCCTTCGTTCCATCAGGCAACTTAATCTCTGTTTCGTTAGCAGTAACGTCATTAAATATAGAATTAGAATCTTTTTCTCCCTTCAATAAAGATGAAAGAATCATCCCCTTTAATTCACCTTGCATAAAATTAGATATTAGTTTAACTTGACATAAAGCTTGTTATTCTCCCCACCGCCATTGATTACGGCAAAATTAGACATTCATTTAACTATGGTTGATTTTGTCCAATCCCGACCATATCTCAAATGCTGGCAGGGCATATCTCTATGAAAATTGTGGTTCTACTTTGAGTGGCAGTGAGTACTATTGGGTGCCAGATGATAGTGTGGACATTACTACAAAGTCCACTGATTACACTTATGACCGAATTAAATCATAGATTCGGCTTTTAACGATTTTACTGGGGATTCAGGAGTGTATAGGTATGATATTTGGTTTGGAAAGGATGGAAATGACGACCCACGCATCAAAGGTGCGGGGCCTCCTAAAAATCCTTGATAACAAAACTATATATTCTCTATTAAAACGCTCTATATTGAATTGGCAGGTAGTTTACATAGGATAGGTAGTTATAGTGCCGTGGTGCTTATCCTAGAAAGCCGTGTGTATTATCTGCGCTCCCGTATGGCTGGCAGTCCTTGAGCGCTCATAATCCAGTCATAATCTTTGGATATATCTATACCCAGGGCCGTTATGATTTCAGGCGGTACTGTGATTCTATACTGGTTTTTATACTTTGAAATCTTAACCATAATTAAACACTCCACCGTTTAGTATTAAAATTAGTATTGTTTTTAGGCTAAATAAACCTAACCAACGGGGTTAAAAGTGGGCTTTTTGTACATTAGGACATAGAAGCCTCGGGGGGGATTTTACGTTGAACTTTATTAGGATAAAGCATAATATCTAAGGCTTTAAAACGTCCTGATTAATTGAAAGGTCTTTGATTTTTCCAAGGTTCAAATCAGGATGAGTTAAGTTTGAATCAAAGATGTCGAAAAAGCCTTCCATGCCAAGATGTGCTAGGTGGCACAAGAGCAATAAAGGAAGGCATGCTGATGCGGTCCTTGTGGCTGTTCAATTAATGATTTTACCATCAAATGAATCTCCTATTTACTAATCGATTTTGATTTCGCGATAACAATCTGGATTGAATCTGGGAGTACAGATACAATAAAAAATCAAATCTGTTGCTCCAGTATTTGTGATGCATTGGGAAGTCCCGTCAGGAATAACAACAACATCACCCACGCTAACATCTGTGGGCGGTAGGTCTCCTACTTCAACCTTCCCCATTCCTTGTGTGATAATGTATCTTTCATCTACACCTTCCAAGTAATGTAAAGTTGTCCTTATGCTAGGTTCTACTCTGGCCCGTGCGATTGATAGAGCCGCATCTTCAGGAGTATTCCATTCTTCGATTATATGGCACCTTTCAGGTGTGAAAAACTCTTCGGATGTATTTGAAATTAATATTTCTGGTTTCATGATGATTTTCTCCTAAAACTAAAAGTACAATTTGAGCAGAATACAAAAATATTTCTTTGAACCCCACTGTCTCCTCCACAACATCTGAGTACTTCACCTCCCATGAAATACCAGATCTCTTCTACTGTTTTGTGTTTAACAGCTTTAGAAGTACTATTATGGAGGCAGAGTACAGTGTCACATTCCCCCTCCTTTTAATTTTGACGGAAGTCTGATTTCGGATTCGTCAGTTGCCATTTCATCCACTTTCTCAGAATGTCTTTTTGATTCGAATTCCATTCATTTCACATCCAAATTTTATCTGTGAATTATACAGGTTTATTTCTCCTACATTTAGTTAAGAGAAAGCCAAGCTGCCTCTAGCTATTTACTCATTCATACTATTATGGTAATATCCGGTTTGCATGGATTATTATGCGAACAGGTTTTTGCATGGTAATCCATGCAATATTGGCCGAACCATCATTCCACTCATCTATATACTCATCTCCCAAATCTGGTTTTAAACCGTCCAAATAATCACCGGGTTCAACCTCCCATGATTCGAATTCTTCACTATTCTCACTTTTGGTTTCGTCCAAATAATCACCGGATTCAACCTCTTTTTTCTTAAAGTGACCCCAGGTAAGATCATCCCATTCGAATTCCTCACTATTCTCGCTTTTGATTTCGTCCAAACCAAACCGGGTCTCAGACACCCGTTCTTCGATTACGAAATACCAACCATATGGATAATTTCCATTATATATATTTAGCTTATTGTCTTCCTGTCTTACATTGAATGTATAAGGTTTATCATTGAATGTATGAGTTTCATCATCGATTTTCAAGATTGCCTTTGTTTTCCCATCAATAAGTAAGAGTGAAAGAGAATAACCTCCAGAGGAAACTACTATTGCATCATTATTATCATCCTTAGAATCTTTGAGATTATCTATTTTTATCCAGTTAACACCATAATTCCGTTCTAAAAATTTTATGAATTTAACACTATCCTTTCCGGGAACTTCATCCCAGCAGAACAAAATTCCACGCGCTTCATCTTCAGTAATATTGAACCCAAGAAAAGTGATATCAGGTTGCATAGTACCGCTGAACACTGGGGATTGTATTTCACCTTTCACTTCGAATTCTGGCAGCGCAGGCACTCTTTCATTTTTCTCATTTAATTTTGCTTCCACTGCATATATAACAGTGTTCGGGTATTTTTTTAGCAGATCTCCACGTAAAATCAGGACCAGTTTTTCTTCAGGGTGATGGTGATTTACAGGTCCATTCATACCAATGCGTGTACTGTCCCATTCAGCCAGAGGCTTGATGTCTTCCAAATTCTCCTTGGTATCACTATCTTTTGACATGTGATCACTGTAATCCCAGAACTGCCGGAAATATGATCCCCGCTGGTCAGTTGGATATTCGCGCCACAGTAGTTCTGAAGCAAATGCATGATTCAGGCCGCACATATAGGCCTCAATAAAACGTCTGTTCGTTTTAAGAAGCCCAATAGTATTTTGCGGTATTTTTTCAATGCCTGGTAAAAGAAGTTCTTGCGAAATATCTTGCAGGAACTTGTACATCGGCTGGGGAAAAGTAGGGTGAGCCATGACGATTCCAGGATCTTCCCTTTCCAGTATACTTTTATTTCGATCTATGATCTTTTTCCTCGGATCAAGTTCTTCATACACTCTCGTGCTAATGGTGTCTATTTTTGTCCGATTACCCATCATATTACCTCCTTGATGCGTACGGACTATTTGATACCCGCCTTTGCTGAACCGTTCAAATAGTCTCTGATGGCTTGCAGCCGCCTTTTGGCGTTTTCTGATCGGCCCTTGCGGTCTTTGAATACGCCTGAAAGCAGGATCACAAATAGCTAGAGGAACCATACTCCTCTGGATGTGCTGTTGGACAGTATATCTATTCTCCATTTGCACCTTCGAAAAAACAGGAGCTGTAAGTCGCAATAAATCTTCATCCTGCGGCAACCGTTTATAGATCGATTTAGAACTAGCCATCCCGAGTTGAGCCTGGCGGAGTTTTTCATTTGCTTCCTCAACATCTCCCAGCTGGTCCCAGGCTGATATCATAAGCGATTCTTGTTGATTTTTTATAACCTTCGCTCCAATACTGGCAGCAATTCGATGCCTGGGGTCAAGGTTAAGTTCGTCAAGCCACGATTTATTAATTTTATCATCTTTATAATACACTTTGTTTCTTGCTGCATGCCAACGGCCATAAATCGGAGGCACCAATTCCGGTGTGTTTAATGCACTGCCTGTCATATCTGCTTTCGGTGGATTGAGGAGTTCAGCAAGTCGCACTCTGAAAGGCTCAGATTCATTACCATCTTTCCCCCATTTGGTGAAAACGGTGTCAGGGGAGCATAGCGCTCCTTCAAGGTCCAAGTCTGGGTCTGGAATATTATCCAGATTTTCGCATTTTATTTTTCGTTTGCCTACACCTGTGAGTGGGCGCTGCTCTAAAAGACGAACCAAATGTTCAAAGTCTCCCCTCTGTCCGGTACGGAACTCCCATTTATGGTAATAGGGAAGATCAATTTTGTCATCACTCTTGTCCCAGGCACATAAAAGTGGTTTTCCATTTTTATCTGGCTTTTTTCCCATACCGACCGATCTTCCACATCTAAAAGTGGGAACTACAAATGCATGGTACTTTGTTCCCGATTTCAGTCGACGTGCGCACATGAGCCGTGAAATAATGCGTTCTGGTTCATCCAGCATTATTTTTTTAAGTTCTGAATCACTAATTTCTTTGTTGGCCTCGCCAGTTACCTGCACATGTGCCCAGCGCCAGCTTTCAGAAAGATCAGGCAGACTGGATGTGTAAACTCCACTAATAACAGGAGGTAGCTGTTTATCAGGCCGCTTGCCCTGCTCACCACCTTCGTTTGTCCTTTCCCCTTTAAACTCATCGTCCTCTAACACAATCAGTGCAATCCATGGTTGAAGATTCTCGCTGATATCTGGAGTAAATCGCCAGGGGAAATCCGGATATGCAAACTCGATTATCGGAAAATAATTCGGCTCAAAGTCACCGACATTGTGTCCGGGGTCAGTTCGCGTGACAATCCGCAAATCAAATCCCAGAATATCGCCTGGTCCGTACAATTCAATCGTTTTCTCGGGGAGATCTTTCTTTATTATTTCGTTTGGAGGGGACATAACATCCAACGTTATTTTAATGGAAGCTCTCGATTCATTTGGTTTTGGCTGCTTGTCTATTGCAGAAGCTAAATTTTCCCTTAACCATGAATAAAAATAGTATTGTGTATCTGTCATACTAAAACCTCATACGAATGTACCATCTGAACTTTGCCGAGGTTTTCAGGATGTTTCCTGAGGTATTTTCCAAGTGCAACTTCTGCTTCACTTCGTTTCATATCTTCTTGATAATTCGGTACTATATACTTCATGGCAGATACTGATTTCATGTTCGAATTGAAAACGATCCTGTATTTTTCCTCATTTACTTGTATTCCGGGTTCTTGATCCCGGATTTCGAAGGCTCTATGCCCTTTTCTTATGATAGGACTTTGCCCTGCTGCATTCATTGTTATCTGACGCTTTCCAGCTTCCCAGGAAAGCCTCCCCTTCTTCTCTTGCGTTTTTGAAGTCCTGTCATCATTAATAAGGATACTCTCATAATCAAGGGATTTAGCCTTCATCTTCCCTGGAACCTTTATAGCTTCGGAAGTGATCTCAATCCCTGCCTGCTGCAGCTCGTATGATTCTGAAGAAAGTTGTTCTTTAAATGTAAGGTTCTTGAACGGTTTTTTTGCGAAGTATTCACTAACATGTGTACACTTGAGTTCAATTTTACCGGATGATACGGATTTTAAACTGAATTTATTATGATTTATGACAGGTGCATTGCCGAACTTATCCAGTGTAACCTCAAAGGGTAGTACATTCTGCCTTACTTCGAGTTTCCCGGCCGGATGTACCAGAATTGGAATGCTTTTTTTATCCTTAAGATCCTTGGGCTCGTCTATCGGCCGCAGGGATTCAACCATATTGCTAGTTGGCGGCAGTGAACTGCTCCAGGCTTCCCTGCGTTCCAGTGCCTTTTTTAGGGGAATCCAGGGATCTACAGCTGATATCGGATCTATTGTGCGAATAGGTCCCTTGATAATATCGAAATCAACTTTGAATTTAACGAATAGTATCTTGAACTTGGCACTGCCTATGGCATGCCATGGAGTTGGTCCCGACAAATTGAAATATAACCGTATGTTTGACAGTTCTTTTCCAAAAGCTTTTGCGACCACATATCCCGTGATGTCCACTTCGAATGAGAATGGAGAAAAGTAGAACAATGCATCGAAAGACATGCCACCCGTGATGACAGCTTTACCACATTTTATCGTAATGTCGAACTTTGTTCCGAACTGCAAGGAATTTGGGGTAATGGCCATGTAAAACTGGAATAACATAAAAAGTGTATTACCCCAGTTAAGAGCCAATGTCAAACGTTGCAGCTTTGGAAAACCTGGCGGCGGTGTGAATTTAGGGTGAAAGCCCCCCAGGGACATGATAAATTGAGGATTTTTGCCCCATTTCAACCATATTGCAGCATCGCCGAACAGGTTGAGATAAAGAATACGCGAATCATAGAGCACCGAGTCTATGGTTATTTTTTTCTTTGAAGGTCTGATTATCCCGAGCACGTCGAGATTCAACACTATGATCGGGTTGTCTTCCTCGGGTAGAATTGCGCTGATCTGTCCCATTATCGAAGCTCTGATAGGCTCGGGAATCTCGATAAAAATCCCAATTTCGCCTCTGATAATGTTGGGATTCCCATACCCTATTGCTACCATTGCACCTATCACATAGCGATCCTCTTTTGGCGGGAATACCGCCCTCAGGTCGCTGATGATCTTGGAAGCATTGAGAATGGGGTCCTTCGGGAATAGGATGGAATCCAGGGCTCTATTCCTGAAACGTTTTTCCAGTGCTGCAAGGTCCATTGTCCGGTTGATGCCTATCAGTCCGCCCACCGCAGAGAGCGTGAAACCCATTGTGATCTGAATCTCAGGCGAGAATTCGACGCTTACACTGATCAGCATTGAGAATCCGGGGGAGCCGTCAGGCATACGGGTGGTGATGAGCCCGATGGCAGTCAGGCCGATCTCGCCAAAACTCAGCTGGAGGATCCCTGCATAGCGTTTGTTGATTGTGTCGAACTGGATGAACCCTCCTCCTGTAACCACATCAGCATCTACGAGCATGCCGACGCCAGTGGGAGGTTTGAACTGGATGCCATCTATATTGATCGGCCCGAGGTTGCCGCTGTTGTCGGAAGGGAAGGTTATGGGGATATTGATCCCCATCTGCTCAACACATGCAGAGATGGGGCCTATCTCTGCTCCTACAGTTGCGGCGAGTGTCACTTTAATGCCGTCTTCAACATTAATAGCCAGGTAGAAGGACTCGATTTTTATGGGTCCAAGGGTTTCGTGGATGGGGATGGTGATTTCTAGAGCGGCGCTGCCTGTAAAATAGAATCCGTCTTTATTCGATATCCCGAGCGTTATGTCAGTTACTGTTTCAATTTTTATTCCTGAAAGTATTTCCTGGAGAAATCCATCGCCTTTAGAAGTATCAATTAACAATGTAAGCCCGTCAATGTTCAATTCAACCGCAAGTTCTTGATCATTGTTCGCTGTCGCAGCCAATAGGCTTATACCACCTCCTTCAAATCCGAGGTGCGAACCATCCTGCGAGCCAAAAATTAGATGAAGTCTATTTTCATCTGCTTTTCGTTTTATACCTACTTCAATGCGTCCATCAATTGCCGTTTTGGGCTTTGTAAAAAGATCCAGATCCGTATCTATCTGCAAATCATGAGGAGGGCGAAGAAGCAATCCCAATCCTGAGTTAAGGTTAAGCGAGCCATTTATCGTAAATTGCAAGTTTTCGCTCAGGTCTTCGGTTATTTTTGCAAGTCCCAGAAGATAAGGAAGGATAGCAAATCCATTATCCTTAGGGGAGATGCTCACTCCAGCTTCCCTATAGGTATCAGGCCATCTTCCGTCCTGATATAGGGGGATTCTCAGCTCTATGGTATCCTCTGGATTTGATTGGACTAAATTGGATGCAATTTTTGGATCTTGTTTATAGAGACCACCGGAAATGCCAAAAGAATGGAGTATTGTCTCAATATTCGATAAGAATAGATTGCTTTTAAAACCTGATTTCCAGTGGTAAACGCATTCTGAGAGTGTTAAGGGGTCACTGAATAGCAGAGGAAAATTTTCCCACCATATTTTCTGCACCGTGAAACTTGGTGAAGGGTGGAAAGGTTCTGTCGCCGTTATATCTTCAATTTCAATAAAGCCAAAGAATTGAAGTATACTGTATGTCCGAGGTTTGGTTGAGCGTAGATATGATATCAATAGGTAATCTAAAAGTCTTTTTGGGAATTCAGTCGTGAATTTACTAACTGTAATAAAGTCTTCCAATTCTTGTGATAAAGGTTGAGTCTGCTCATAT
>SWBW01009435.1_pt1 | contig 36292 bp, 24 predicted proteins | sample 4693041 | NCBI WGS metagenome assembly SWBW01 (sample SAMN10267271, study PRJNA491770) | bioreactor metagenome | isolation source: DHS bioreactor inoculated with marine methane seep sediment | place: Japan: Omine Ridge, Nankai Trough | collected 2006-05-06 | reverse complement strand
AGGCGTTTACGCGTATCCCGGAACGCCTTCCACAGAAATTACAGAATATATACAGGCTTCTAAAGAAGCAAAAGATAAAAATATTAAATCGCAATGGTCGGCCAACGAAAAAACGGCAATGGAAACGGCTATCGGTATGTCATATGCAGGAAAAAAAGCACTGGTATGCATGAAACATGTTGGGCTTAATGTAGCCGCCGATGCTTTTATTAATTCATCTATTACAGGAGCTAATGGCGGGTTGGTGGTATTGTCAGCCGACGATCCATCGATGCATTCGTCGCAAAACGAGCAGGATTCCCGTTTTTATGGAAAATTTGCCATGATCCCTATTATGGAACCATCCAACCAGCAGGAAGCTTACGACATGACCCGTTACGCATTTGAATTGTCAGAAAAATTTGGTGTTCCGGTACTGTTACGGGTTACCACCCGTTTGGCGCACTCCAGGTCGGGAGTGGAGCGAAAAGAAGAATTGTCGCAAAATGAGATGCATTTACCATCTGATCTGCGCCAATTTGTATTGCTACCTTCAATTGCCCGAAAACAATATAATACACTCCTAAGTAAGCAAATCGCTTTTGAAGAAGATGCTGAAAAATCTGGATACAATACTTTTATTGAGGGCAAAGATAAAAGTCTGGGTATCATCGCCTGTGGTCTGGCATACAATTACCTGATTGAGAATTATGATGATGCTAAAGTGCCTTTTCCAGTGCTAAAAATTTGCCAGTATCCTGCGCCTGTTAGTATGGTAAAAAAACTATACGATATGGTGGATGAAGTACTGGTGCTGGAAGAAGGCTATCCCATTTTAGAGGAGCTCGTAAAAGGCTATCTCAATAACGGAAAAAAAGTGAAAGGCAGGCTGGATGGTACCGTTCCCCGTGCCGGGGAGCTCAATCCCAATATTGTAGCAAAAGCTTTACATCTGCCTGTAGCAGAAGGATTTGATATTGCCGAAATACTCAAAGGTCGTCCGCCATTATTATGTGATGGCTGTTCACACTGGGATTCATTCAACGCGTTAAACGAGGCGCTAGCACCATATTCGTCAGGCCGGGTGCTTTCTGATATTGGATGCTATACATTGAGCGCACTTCCCCCTCTTCAAGCAATCAACAGTTGCGTTGATATGGGTGCTTCCATTACAATGGCTATTGGTGCCGCTGAAGCAGGACTTGTTCCGGCTGTGGCAGCTATTGGCGACTCCACATTTACACATTCGGGTATAACCGGATTACTGGATGCCGTTAATCATAAAGCGCCTATCACGGTGTTAATCATGGATAACTCAACGACCGGGATGACAGGTGGACAGGATTCGTCGGCATATGGTAAAGTTGAGGATATTGTGAAAGGGGTCGGCGTTGAAGAAAGCCATATCCGGGAAATCAAGCCCTTAAAAAGATTTCATGAGGAAAATGTAAAAGTGTTCCAGGAAGAGCTTGAATATGATGGTGTTTCTGTGATCATCGCCCGAAGGGAATGTATTCAGACACTAGCCCGAAAAATGAAAGAAAAATCCAGGTTGAAGCGGGAACAAAAAGAAGCCAACGCTTAAAAAAAACAAATGAAAAAAAATATCATAATAGCCGGAGTAGGTGGACAGGGAATTTTAACCATTGCTGCCACCATTGGAACAGCAGCTTTGCTGGAAGGTTTACAGTTAAAGCAAGCCGAAGTACATGGTATGAGCCAGCGAGGTGGCGATGTACAATCGCATTTGCGACTTTCTTCAAAAGAAATAGCCTCCGACCTGATACCGGAAGGAAAGGCCGACCTGGTTATTTCCGTCGAACCGATGGAAGCACTGCGTTACGTGAATATGCTCAATAAAGAATCGGGATGGATGATTTCGAGCATGAATCCATTTAACAATATTTCCAATTATCCTGACCTGGAATTGATACTGCACGAGATTTGGAAATTACCGCATTACATTACAATTGATGCCAATAAAGTAGCGAAAGAACAGGGTTCCGTTAAAGCAGCGAATATTGTGATTTTAGGAGCGGCATCTCCTTTTCTGGGCTTAAAATATGAATCGCTCGAAGAAGCAGTAAGAAACATCTTTGCCAGTAAAGGGGAAGATATGATTAAACTTAACCTGAAAGCCCTGAAGGCAGGATTGCACTATACCGAGAAGAATACATAGTTAAAAAATAAATGATAAAAAAACCGGATTAATTATCCGGTTTTTTTATGTTTAACAGCATCATAATTAACAGTATTTTTGCCCGTTTACAAGAAAGATAGTTTGAGAAGATGAAAATACGAGGAATTGCCACATACCTGATAGGAATTGTTTTTATGCTGCATGCATGCAATGTGCAAGATGCCTCTGACGACCACACGGATGCAGCTGAAATAAAATATATGCCTGAACTTACGTATGGCATTAATACCGATTCGCTTGTGGTAAAGCATGACAGGGTTAAGAAGAATGAATTTTTATCCGACATCCTTTTAAGGCACGGGGTTGATTACAGTGTTATTGACCATATCGCCAGACACACAAGGGATACGTTTGATGTAAGAAAAATCAGATATGGCAACAACTATTGCGTGATCTGCAATAACGATTCAATACCGAAAGCCCTCTATTTTGCGTATGAAATTACCCCTTCATCCTATGTGTTGTATCATTTGTCTGACTCGGTGTATGCCGAACTTGGAGAAAAAGAGATAAAGGTAGTGCTAACTTCCACAGCAGGCGAAATAAAATCATCTTTGTGGAATTCGCTGGTTGATGCAGACGCTGATCCAAACCTTGCCAATGAGCTATCGGAAATATATGCTTGGACCATTGATTTTTTCGGCCTGCAAAAAGGGGATAGCTACAAAGCTATATATGAAACATATTTTGTTGATGATGTTTACACGGGACTGGGCAAAGTGAAAGTGGCCAGTTTCAATCATGGTAATAAGGATTTGTACGCTTTTTACTTTGAGCAAAATGGAAAGGGAGACTATTTTGACCTGGAAGGCAATAGTCTTCAGCGTACATTTTTAAAAGCGCCTTTAAGATATTCGCGAATCAGTTCCGGATTTTCTAATAGCCGTTTGCACCCCGTACTGAAAATACGTAGGCCACATCATGGAGTAGATTATGCTGCACCAACCGGCACACCTGTTTATACCGTTGGAGACGGAAAGGTGATTCAAAAAGGCTACCAAAAAAGTGGCGGCGGCCATTACATTAAAATAAAACACAACGGCACCTATACTACAGTTTATATGCATTTGAATGGTTTTGCGAATGGAATAAAAGTAGGCCAGCATGTGAAGCAGGGTGACTTAATTGGTTACGTGGGAAGCACCGGTCTGGCCACAGGTCCGCACCTCGATTTTAGGTTTTACCGTAACGGAAGCGCTATCAATCCGCTGAAAGTGGAATCGCCCCCTTCAAAACCAATTGAATCGTCTAGTCGCGTTGAATTTGATTCTATAGTCAACCAGTATTTGCCTTTGATAAAGGCCATCAATTAACCTCTTTTTGTAAGGTATATACATATAGTTCGTCAATTTAACTGATGAACAATTTAAAATATATTTTCTTTTTGCTAATAATAGCAGGCATTCAGGTAGCCTGCGAAAAGAATATCACCAGCCCAACCGGACAAAATACTTCTCATGACACCTGGTTGGTTGATACTGAAGACGTGCTATATATGGGCTCAGAAAAGGATCGGATACAGTCCATAGATACGCCTGTATTTGTGCCGATCCAAAGTTTCCATTTGAATGATCATGAACTGGTTTTCTCTATTCAAATTGATGGCATTACAAAAGTATATCCTCAGTCAGCACTGGGCATGCATGAGATTGTTAATGATCAGATTGGAAATTACTTTTATGTAGTCACTTTTTGCCCCTTAACTGGAAGTGGCATTGCCTGGAACAGGACCATAAATGGAAAAGTAACGGAGTTTGGAGTTTCAGGCATGTTATACCGAGATAATTTAATACCCTACGATCGTAACACTTTGAGTAACTGGTCGCAAATGAAGGGTATTTGCATCAATGGTGAGCTGATTGGTTATGATCTTGAAGAAGTACCACTTATCACTTCTACTTTTAGTATGTTAAAAAAAGCGTTTCCTGATGCGATGATACTTGACCACACAGCATGTGGGGAAGGCATATGCGGTAATTTAAGAGATGAAAGTGATTTTGGAGATCCTGAAAATACAATTGACCTACCGCCTGATAAACAGTATTTCGGAATCGCTGATGATCCAAGCCTGTTATTATTTGACATTGAATTTTTTAATGATTCTGTGCAAATCAATCACACCATCTTCAAAAATCATAAACTTCTAATTATAGGAAATAATGAAGAGCAGTATTATTCTGCTTTCATCTATAATGAGGATTTTGTCGGAAATACGTTTTATACGATTCAAAATAATTTGCCTGAAATCATGAAAGATGACGCAGGCAATACATTTGATATATTTGGAAATGTGGTAGCAGGTCCTGCAATTGGGAAACGGCTTACATCACCAAATGCATATAGAGCGCATACCTTTGCGTGGCAGGCAATATTTTCAGAAATAAATATCTACGAATAATTTCCATTTTATGAAAAAAAAAACCGCTTTCGTATTGAAAGCGGTTTTTAAATATTATGAATGATTTATTCTATTTGAAAGGCGAAGGGTTTACATCCCAAAAGATGGGAGTAGAGGTTTCGTCACCTCCTATTTTAGCTGCAGCAGCTTCATAGTTGGCTTTGTTCTGTTTTACCTCATCATAAGGGTATACAAAACGCAATGGAATATCAGCATAAACCATGCCTTCCGGCACATTTAACATAGGATAATCCAGCCTTTTCCATTCTGTCCACGATTCAACACCACTGTTGAATTTCGCAATCCACTTCTGAACACCAATTCTCTCTTTCCATTTAGCAGCATCATAAGCTACACCAGGAAGTGCAAGATATGTATCTACTTCCTCCTGGGTACCACCCCAGTATAAAATACTTGCGGTAATGGCATTGTTATAGTGCTCATCGGCTGAGCCACTTACGCCATATCCGCCTCTTTGAGCTGCTTCGGCAAGGAAGAACTCCACGTCAATATAATCAATCATACGTGAAGGTGCTGTTGCTTCGAAGAACGCATCCTGGAAGTGTGAAAATAGTCCATAGGTTTGTGCACCGTCTAAACCGGCAACTGCACCTATATAACCACCACCTTCAACATCAGCTTCAGTGAAGTAATTATCCAATCGTGGGTCAACTCCACCCAGATCATGGTTCATACCTTCCTGGTTGGCCATAATATCCACAATTGTATTCGTGGGCATATAGTCTTTACGACCATCCACCGTAAACGCATCATAAATGGGGTTTACGTGAGGTACCACTCCTGTATAATGCAGGTAGCCAGGATTATCCATGCTGGTAAATACTCCTGCAGCAAGTGCAGCAGATACCGCATCCTTTGAAGCTGCAGCATCAACATCGGCTAAACGCATACCAAGACGAAGCAGTAAAGAAGCACCATATTGTTTCCATGAAGTAAGATCTCCTCCATACATAACATCGGCACCACCCCATGCATTGCCACCTGATAATGTGGTTAATGCATTTTTAAGATTGGTAATTTCTGATTTGTAAATCTCCATTGCATCTGTATAGGCAGGCTGAATGGCTCCATCAAGTTGGAGCGCTTCTGTATATGGTAAATCGCCAAACAGATCAACCATGGTTGTAAAGCCCTGGGCCATCAATATATCAATAACCGCAGCTTTATTTGCCTGACCTGCAGGATCACCAAGGTCGTCTTCCATCACAATTTCTTTGGCACGCTTGAAATCCATCAGGGCATCCCTGTATACTTCAATTACAAAACCATCAGGAATCTGACGATCCTGCATCAAGTAGCGTGATTCGTCAAAATAGGTGGCTTGCTGGAAATACTGAATGTACAACCTGGTTGTATTGACGTTGTCATTGGTTTCGTCAATCTGATAGCAGTATGCAACCAAAGCATTTGTAAATAGCGTTTCAACCGGAACTTCTGTTGCTCTTTTCGGGTCAACGTTATCGGGCAACTTACATTGGGTAATCACAACGATTAGTGCCAATATTACCGTTAAATATTTAATTATTTTCATATGAGTATCTTTTTAAAGTTTCTAAATTAAAATCCTAAAGTTACATTGAATCCGAATGTTCTCATAGCCGGATATGAACCGGATTCGATACCCTGCTGGTTACCTGAACCAAGGCTGGCTTCCGGATCAAAATGTTCTGTATTCTTATGGATGATCCACAAGTTACGACCAACCAGTGAAAATCTTACTTCATTCAGTATAGAATTTTCAATGGTTTTCTTCGGTAGTGAGTAGGATAATGATACCTCACGAAGTTTTACATAAGAAGCATCAAATACGTAACGAGCTGTTGGGCTGTTGTTATAGTAGAAAGCACGACCCCACCTGTATGCAGGAACATATGTGGTGTTAGCTGATCCGTCTTCATTAACAGTTTCGGGGAATAAATATCCACCGCCATCTTCAACCGGGTCACGCATTGGAACACCCTTGTCATTATTTTCAGCAGTTTCAGCATACAATCCGGTGGCTTGACCGTATTTGGTACTTACGGAGTAAATATCACCGCCTTTTTGAATGTCAACCAGGAAGTATAATGAGAGTCCTTTCCATGATAAAGTGGTAGGAATACCCATTTTCCAATCGGGCTCAATATTACCAATAACGGTATCGTTTGCTGTTCTCAGGTAGTACCCGTTTTCATCAACAGTTTTCTTTCCGTTATCTTTATCTGTAATATTTCCGTTATCATCTGTATAAACAAAATCGGTACCCCTGATGGTTCCGTAGGGCTGACCAACCGTTGCATTGATTGAAACATCCCATGCTGAATAAATCAACAGGTTGTCAACGCCTTCGAACAGTTCAATTACTTTATTCCTATTTCTCCACCAGTTCACATTAACGTCTAAACGCCAGTCTTTGGTTTGTACAGGTGTTGTTAGCAAGGTAATCTCATGTCCTTTGTTCTCAATTTGACCGCCGTTCACCCACATCCTGGTAACCCCTGTAAAAGGTGATACAAGAACAGGTAAGATCTGGTCATAAGAATTGGTTGTATAATACGCATAATCGAGTCCCAGTCGGTTATTAAAGAACCTGGCTTCCAAACCAATTTCCCAGCCTTTTGTACGCTCAGGCACCAGGTCAGGATTTTGAAGTGTGCTGTTTACTGAGAATAAGGCATAATTGCCCCAGCTTGTATTTTGGCTGTATGTTGATTGCGTAGCATAAGCCGCGGCATCGTTACCAACTTCAGCATAGTTACCTCTTACTTTTAACAAGGACAACCAGCTAACATCATTCAATCCGTTCAACTCAGTTAACAAGAAACTGGCAGAAACTGATGGATAGAAATATGATATTTCCGCATTAGGATCTTCTTTGGTGGGTGACTTCAGTGTAGATGACCAGTCATTTCTGGCTGTTACATCAAGGTAAAAGAAGTTCATTACACCAAGTGAAGCTGAAGCGAATGCACTGTTTTCAGCAGTTTTAATATTTGTTTCAGTGACTCTGGATGGAGAAACAGAGTTGCTGACCGTGTATAAACCGGGAACAACAAGTCCACCAACGGTTTGGCCAAGAACAGTTTCCCATTCATTTGATCTGAAGTTACCACCTACCAGAGCTGATAATGAGAATTTATCCCATGATTTGTTGAAACGCAACATGAGTTCTGTATTTAGCTCCTGGTAAGTCTGAGTGAAGTTAGAAAAATAAGATGGATCGACACTACTTACTGCAATCCTTTCATTTTGGTTTGTAGTGTATACATCGGTTGAGAAACGGGCTGTAAAAGTCAAATAATCAGTGAAGTCATATTTTCCTAACACATAACCGAATACACGGTCGCGACCATCGTCTTCGTAGTTTCTATTTCTTGTCCAGTATGGGTTGTCTGCATAAATAGGATGAAGGTCATCATAATACGATGAGTTCCATGACAATTGCTCACCATTTGGTCTTAACCAGTTTTCTTCCAGTCTTTGCAAATCCACGTTTCTCTGAAACCACTGTCCTAATTGCTGCATTGGGTTCATACCATCGTATCCGGTTCCGTACCTACCGTATGCATTCATATTTGAATAGGATACATTGGTCTCTATAGATAATTTATCGGTGAAATTGTAAGAGCCCTGGAAATTCAGGTTATGCCTCATAATGCGTGAGTTTGCCACAATACCAGTTTGGTCGAAATTGGCATATGAGAAACGCATGGCACCTTTATCGTTAGCTGCATCAAATGACAGGTTGTTTGTCCACTGAACGCCTTCTTTAAACCAATATTCTAAGGCGTTCTCGCCGGCTACCCATGGTCTTTCAACCGCAAATTTATCTGGGTTTAAAGGATCAAGGTTGTCCCACTGAACCACATTTAGATTCGGGTCAAATTTATGTCCCCAGGATGCATCTTCAGGGGTGGGCGTGATCAATTCTTTATCACCGTCACCATCTACGTCAGCATAGAAGAAATAATAATCGTCAGCTCCGGGAACGCCTTCGTTATCATAGAAAGGTCCATAACCACCACCATACTGATCCTGGTAGTGAGGTGCTGTTGACATATCAGCGGATGTGATATTTACACCTCCGCTCCATGTAACACCTATACGTTTTTTGCCTGAAGCCGCGAGCTTACCTTTTTTGGTTGTGATCAGGATCACACCATTTGCGGCACGTGAACCGTAAAGTGCGGTAGCGGCAGCACCTTTAAGAACAGAGATGCTTTCAATGTCATCAGTGTTGATGTCCATGGCGTTGTTACCATAGTCATAACCACCCCAACCGTCATTTTGGTTTGTTGCAGTTGAGTTAGCTACAGGTCTGTCTTCGTTGGTGTTGCGGTTGTTGAAAGGCACACCGTCAATTACAAACATGGCCTGGTTGTTTTGGGTTAATGAGGTAGTACCCCTGATGAGGACGTTGGCAGAACCACCCATAGTGTTTGCCTGCAAAATGTCAACACCTGCTGATTTACCTGAGAGCGAGTTCACGAAGTTAACATCTTTAACTTCATTCACAGCATCTCCATCGAGTTCCTGTACCGCGTAACCCAGAGATTTTTTCTCACGGGAAATACCCAGCGCAGTTACCACAACTTCTTCCATTAGAATGGCATCAGGGCTTAGAACAACATTAAAACTAGATAGTTGTCCGATTTCTAATTCCTGAGTTTCCATACCCACATATTGGAATACCAATGTTTTGTGAGTTGGTTCAATGTCCAATGAAAAATTTCCGTCGAGGTCGGTTACAGTACCAATGGTTGTGCCTTTTACAAAGACACTTACACCAGGAATACCACTTCCATCCTCGCTACTGGTAACTTTACCACTTACAGTCCTTGCCTCTTGTGCAAAAGCACCTATGGTGCCAATGAAAAACAAGAACGTCAGCAAAATTGTAATTTTTCTCATAATGATAATTTTTGGTTATTGATAGAATTAATTACTAAACGTTTCTTTTTTTGAAAAAACAGTGCAATTTATTAAAAAATAAAACAAACTTAACAAAAATTAACATATAAATAAACATTCGTTCATATATAAGTTATCAATAAATAGTAAGGGTTTGGCGAAAAAAAGCTGCAATATATTTTATCATGTTTTTAGTTATTTCACATATAGAGCCCTGGATCATATATCATTTTAATTTTTTCCAGGAAAGCATCATTAAAAATAGCAATATGAGACCCGAGAAAATCTCGATAAAGACTAAAGATTCTGAATAGTATAACCTGCTGGTAATAAAAAGTATAATGCATAGGGCGTAAATATACACACCTGCTTTTTTGTTTTTTATTAATTGGATGGCACTGAAGATAAATCCTATATGGATAGCTATCTGCAGGATCAGAAATATTGTAAAAACAATTCCTGTTGGATCGTTATACTGAAAATAGCCTGGGAAGTTACTACCATCAATCTGAAAAAAAAGCACAGAAGAAAAGAAAAGAAGCCCAAGTACACCACCTACAATAGTGATAATGATGACTACCCTGTATATAAAAGGAGTAACTGTTTTCTGAATTTCCTTTATTTCGTGCTGTAATTTATTTTCCAAGTTGGCAGATTAAGACATGAATTGTAGATTTTTATAGTATAAAAATATAAAAACTGTACTTACCATCAGCTCAAAAAAGGGAAAAGGAAGCATTGGTATAAATATTTTCGGAAAAATAAGCAATAAAATCTGTGCAACCGTATATAAATGAAAGCCTATCTTGTGAAGTTGAAACATCTGAAAAGCGCCAAATACAGAAAGTACGTAAAGTAATGCCTGAATAAGAAAGAAGATGGGTTTTATAGCTAGTAGAAAAGACAGGTCGATCTCGGATCCTAAAAAGTTCAACGCTTCTTGTTGCCCGATAATCTCCTTCACCTGGTCGAACATCAGGTACAGAAAACCATTGGCAATGAAAGATGAACCGCTTCCGATAAAGGTGAGAATGCATAAGATTGTTAATAGTTCCGGTCTGTTTTTAGTTTCGTTCATATTTTTGAAGAAATGTGACAATGCTTAAATGCTCGAATGTATGTCGCTAAGTATATTACTTTTTATAGGATGAATCTTTTGCTTTCGACATAATTTTTGTTATTTCATTTGCTTCTTTTGCGAGCCTTGTTAATTCTTCCCTGTCATTAGATAAATCAGCGTCATTTATGATCTCCAACCAATATTCTGATTCATCAACTTCTTCAACAACTATGCATATTTTACTGAAAAATTCAGGTTTGGATCTCGCCCTGCATGCGGCACGATAATTAGCTCCTGTTGAAGTTGCAGATTTTACAAGTTGGTACGTAATAACAGAAGATGCTTTACACTTCTTTAAAGAGTCACAAAACTTGATAATATCTACTGCAAGTTTCTTGGTCCGCTGCTTCAAACCTTCAATAAATATTTCCTTTTCTGTCATGATTTACGCATTCATTTAATCATTCATTTATCCTAATGAACCTATTGATTTCTCTACTTCATCCAAAATTTCACAAGATTCTACAAGTGCTTTCATGGCATTATGGTCGTTATATAATGGCCTGTCGACATCCAGAAAATCAACATGTCGCCTGATGACCTCATGTGCTTTTCGAACGCCTTTCCCAAAATTATATTCCCTGAAATCGAGTGCCTGTGCAGCGGCCATAAACTCTATACCCAGAATGCCATAAGCATTATCCAGAATCTGGAAATTCTTGATGGCTGTGTTCATGCCCATTGAAACAAAATCTTCCTGATCAGCGGCAGCAGGAATGGATTGAATGGAAGCCGGAGCAGATAATATACGTTGTTCCACAATTTGCATATCTGCTGTGTACTGGCTGAGCATGAGGCCTGAAAACATACCGGCGCCTTTGGTTAAAAAGGCCGGGAGTCCGACACTTAATGCCGGATTATTCAGCCGGTTCATCCTTCTTTCCGAAAGCACGCTGACCATTGTGATGGCAACACCCGCCATGTCCATAGGCAGCGCCACCGGAGATCCCTGGAAATTGGCACCTGAAAGCGCTAAATCTTCATCCGGGAAAAAGATGGGGTTATCGCCTACGCCATTTAATTCTATTTCCACCTGCGACCGTGCAAAGGCAATGGCATCATGTGCCGTGCCGATCACCTGTGGTGAGGAACGCATAGAATAAGCATCCTGCACTTTGTGTTTCACTTTTCCTGATTTGAGATCACCTCCCTGCACCAATTTTTCAATGGCATTTGCACTTCTGACAGCGCCTTTAAAACCGCGCACCTCATGCAAACGGCTGGTATACGGCCCCATATTTGCCTTAAGCGCTTCGAGTGACATGGCTGCCGCTATTTCGGCCTGCTTTAGCCAGTTATTGGCATCATATAATAACAGGGCACTCATAGCAGTAAGCACATTTGAACCGTTGATGGTGCCTAATCCGTCGCGGGCTTTCAATCCCGGTATGGCAATCCTTGCCTTATGCAAGGCTTCTTTGCCTTCCAACAATTCTCCTTTGTAAAACGCTTTCCCTTCACCCATTAATAACAAGGCGATTTGTGACATGGGCGCTAAATCACCGGATGCACCAACAGATCCCTTTTTGCATACAAAAGGCGTCACACCTTTATTCAGCATATCAATCAGGGTGAGAGTGATTTCCGGTCTAATGCCAGAATTTCCATGGGCATGTACATTGATACGTCCAAGGATGGCACCACGCACATGGTCAATTGGCATGGCCTCGCCAATACCAGCAGCGTGGTTGTAGATCAGGTATTTTTGAAAATCCTTAACCTGGTCATCGTTTAAAACAACTTCCGAGAATTCTCCGATACCTGTATTAACACCATACATGATCTCCCCGGCATCGATCTTCTTTTCAAGCATCGCCCTGCATTTCTTAATTCGCTGCAAGGCTTCAGGATGCAGCTCTACCGGTTCATTATTACGGGCTACATTCACCACATCTTCGATGGTAAGCCCACTGCCTTTTACAATATATGTCATGGAAATAAATTTTATTATTTGATGTACATCGAACTAATAAATTAAGTATACAAAATTACAGAAATACGCGGTGAGAATTTGTTGAAAAACTGTTAATTTATAAAGGATAATGCTATTTTTGAATCATTATTGATAATTCGTAATATCTGATCTGAATGAATGATCGTGAACCCAAAACCCTGGAAGATTATAAGACTTTGTTAGCAAGTGAATCAGCGTTGATGATTTATTTTTATAATGATAATTGCGCACCTTGCATCAGTTTGCGGCCAAAAGTGCTGGAACTTGTGGCAAACCAGTTTCCTGAAATGAAAATAGTTTTCAGCAACTCTATTACACAGCCTGAAATTTCAGCTTATTTTGGTGCATTTAATAACCCCACAATTGTCATCTTTTTTGAAGGCAGGGAATATAAAAGGGAAAGTAAATATGTTTCAATTCCTCAGTTGGGAGCGAGTATCCAGAGGCCCTATGATATGCTTTTTTCTGATTAAACGCCTGGCACCAAAGCGTCGGGTAAGTCATATTTCACTTCCCTCAGAAATTCAATTGTTTTATTCATATCATCAAACATCACTTTGTCTTCTTCAATAAAGTCAACTTTGGTTCTGTATTTTGCCACAAATTCCTCAATAAATGACGATGACTTTTTAGGCTTTCTGAAATCGAGGGCCTGGGCCGCATTGAAAAGTTCGATGGCTAAAATTCTTTCAAGATTGTTAACGACTTTATAGGCTTTTGTGGCCGCGTTGGCACCCATACTCACATGGTCTTCCTGCCCCTGCGACGACTCAATCGAATCGACTGAGGCGGGTGTGCAAAGTTGTTTATTCTGGTTCACAATTGAAGCTGCAGTATATTGTGGAATCATAAAACCTGAATTTAAACCTGGATTGGCCACGAGAAAAGGAGGGAGTCCTCTTTTACCATGCAACAACTGGTAGGTTCTTCTTTCAGATATGTTACCCCATTCGGCTGCCGCTATAGCCATATTATCCAGTGCCAATGCAAGCGGCTGTCCATGAAAATTGCCTCCCGAAACAATAATATCTTCATCCGGAAAAATGGTTGGGTTGTCGGTTACCGCATTTATTTCATTTGAAAAAACAGTAGCCACATAGTTCATAGAGTCTTTGGAAGCACCATGCACCTGCGGGATACACCTGAATGAATAAGGGTCCTGCACATGTTCTTTATGCTGGTTTATGAGCTCACTGTCTTCAAGTAAAAATCTGAAACGTTCGGCTGTTTGAATTTGTCCTTTATGCGGCCTGATCTGGTGCAATTCAGCAATGAAAGGTTCAATCCTTCCATCAAAGGCATCCAGCGAAATGGCTGCAATTATGTCTGCCAGTTCTGACAATCGAAAGACTTTTAATAAGGATATCACACCATAAGCACCCATAAACTGAGTGCCATTCAGCAAAGCCAGCCCTTCTTTGGATTTTAATTCAATCGGCTCCCAGCCCAGTTTATTGTACACATCTGATGTTGCCCGAATCTCTCTTTCAAAATATACTTCGCCCAAACCAATAAGTGGCAGGGACATATGTGCTAATGGCGCCAGGTCGCCTGACGCACCCAATGAGCCCAGTTCGTAAATCACGGGAATGATGTCTTCATTGAACAAGTCGATCAATCTTTGAACAGTTGACAATTGCACGCCTGAATGGCCATAGGAAAGCGACTGTATTTTCAATAGGATCATTAACCTGACAATCTTAACCGGCACCTTATCACCACTACCGCAAGAATGAGATTTTACCAGATTTTCCTGGAGTTTCCCCAGATCCTGTTTTGAAATATGTTTATTGTACAAGGCCCCGAAACCTGTGTTGATACCGTAAATTGGGTCATCCTGTTTTTCTGTTTTCTGATCCAGATATTCTCTACACTTTTGAATTCTTTGAACGGCAATCTCCGAAAGCCGGATTTTTTTATGTTCTTTCAGAATATTGAAAATAGCCTTAAATGTTAGTTTTTCAGGACTTATCAAATAAACATCTGCCATAATTTGTTATGCTTTTATAAGGGAGATAATCTCTTCAAGGTTTCCTTTTACCTGGTTACCTTTTTCCATATCTTTTAATGAATAGATTCCCGACTTCATTTCTTCTTCACCAATCAACATCACGTATTTGATGCCTTTTTGATTAGCATACTTCATTTGTTTTTTCATCTTAGCTGCATCAGGATATAGTTCGGCCTTTATGCCAGATTGATGAAGTTTTTTGAGGATGCTTAATGAGAAAGCGGCTTCATGATCTCCAAAGTTAACAAGCATCAGGTCAGTTGTATGTGTTACTTCATCAGGAAAGCGTTCAAGCTCATTTAATACGTCATAAATACGGTCGGCACCAAATGATACACCCACACCCGAAACATTTGGCAAGCCAAAAATACCGGTAAGGTCATCGTAGCGACCGCCGCCGCAAACACTGCCCATCTGCACTTTATTTGCCACCACCTCAATAATCATTCCTGTGTAATATTCGAGCCCACGGGCAAGCGTGAGGTCGAGTTGCCATTTAGCTTTTAGTTCAAGATCTTTCAAATAGCGCATCACCGTCATGGTTTCTTCAAGTCCTTTCATGCCAGTTTCCGAATCATGCAGGATTTCCTGAAGCTTCGGAAACTTCTCTTTCAGCATGCCTTTTAGCTGAAGAATGGGTTTGAGTTTTTCGATGGCTTCATGGCTAATTTCTTTGCTTTTCAGTTCTTCAATCACCAAATCAAAACCGATTTTTTCAATTTTATCAATGGCGATGGTTATATCTATCATTTTATCAGGAGCGCCGATTATTTCTGCGATACCGCTTAGAATCTTCCGGTTATTGAGTTTAATGGTTACATCAATACCTAGGACGGAAAATATATCATCGATCATCCTGATCAATTCCACTTCATTTAGCAAGGAATTAGAACCAATCACATCCACATCGCACTGGTAGAATTCTCGGTAACGTCCTTTTTGCGGACGATCGGCTCTCCAAACAGGCTGTATCTGGTATCTCTTAAAAGGAAATGTAATTTCATTCAAATGCTGGACTACATATCTGGCGAAAGGCACGGTGAGGTCGTACCGTAATCCTTTTTCGGCAATTACTGTTGCTATTTGGCTTAGATTTTTTGATTCAATATCATTTTGATCCAGGTTTTTAAGGAAGTCCCCTGAATTCAGAACTTTAAATAGCAAACGGTCACCCTCTTCTCCATATTTACCCATTAATGTGGAAAGATGTTCCATAGCCGGTGTTTCGATTGGCAGGTAACCATAATTTTGAAACACGGTTTTTATGGTATTAAAAATATAATTCCGCCGCACCATTTCTTCCGGTGAGAAATCGCGTGTGCCTTTGGGTACTGAAGATTTTTGGGCCATAATGACTTTTTAAAAAAAAAGACCTGATTTGCGAATGCAAAAGTAGTAATTTGATGCTAATACCTGAAATCGGTATAGTTCTGTTCACTTTCAATCGGGTAGTGTCCCTTGTACACATTTCCAAGATTGCCATCGATCGCAATTTTATCACCTACATTGAAAGTGAAATCGTTCAGGCGGCATTTTTTCTTTTCCTCAAACACTTCCAAACTGGTGCAATTAACTACCGAAGTGATGCCAAGTCGCACAGCAGTAACAGCGGCATGTGAAGTTGCACCCCCCTTCCCTGTGAGCAAACCATCTGTTTCGAATATCATGCTGATGTCGTCGGGCACGGTGTCGGGCCGAACAAGTATCACCATTTCGTCAGGATATTGTTTGCGCAGCGCGGAAATATCTTTCAGATCGAATGCCACCCGGCCATTCATAGCACTGCCGCCAATACCGAGTCCGCGACCGGCCAAAGTCATCTGCTCAATGGGGATACTGAAAATTTCAACCGGCTGTGAGGCTGCCATATCCAGGTCGCGGGTCTGAAGAATGTATAAATCATCAGGATTTTCTGATTCAAAAGTAAATTCTATTTCCTGTGGACTATAACCATATTCTTCAATCAGTTCGGTTGACATATCATACATGCGCTGGTAGATTTGGGGAAAAGTATCCTGTAAGGTTTTTTCCTTTTCATGGCTGTTTGATCGTTGGCTATTGCTTACCGGTAGAGGCTTCACAAGTCCGGCCACAATATCTTCGCCCTGGCTTTGCAAGGTAAAATCGCCGTACAGATTCACACCATGTTTTTTCTTTTTCGGGTTTTGAGTAAATACAACACCTGTACCCGAATTTTTCTGAATATTTCCAAATACCATTCGCTGTACGATAACGGCTGTTCCCCATTCGTCGGCAATTTCCAGATGCTCACGGTAAGCTTTGGCCCGGTCGGATGACCAGGAATCGAATACCAGGTTTATGGTCGTAATAAGTTGTTTAAACAAGTCTTCTTCAAAAAGGATGTGGTTCTTTTCCAGCGTTTTTTTATAGGCAAACGCAATTTTTTTCATCGACTCCGGGCTCAGATCCGCTTTCTGCAATGCCTTAAATTCGACTTTATATTTGTCCATAACTTCGTCGAACACATCACGGCTAAGCCCGTAGGCCATTCCCCAGCTTTGCAATAACCGTCGGTATGAGTCCCATGCCGACCAGGCAAAACCCTGAATTTTACTGAGACTTTCAGTGATCTCATCGTTCATGCCCACATTTAGGAATGTGTCCATTGCTCCGGGCATAGATATGGCTGATCCTGAGCGAACCGAAAGCAACAAAGGGTTTTGAGGGTTTCCGAATTGTTTGCGTGATCCTTTTTCAACAAAATGAAGATGCTTCCTGATTAGGTCGTGCATTTCCTTTTTAAGTTCGGGATGACCCAGAATGGCTTTTCGTCGACGAAAGATCTCCGTTGTTAGCACAAATCCGGGTGGAATTGGAAATCCGGCAATACGCAAGTTCTTTAAATGGTAGGCTTTGGAGCCAAGAAATACCTGGTTGTCGACCAGCGGATTCGGTTTTTGCAAACGAGTGATGATCAGATTGGAATTGTAGGACATCACCTCGTGAATGGTTTCAGGATGCAGGTTGTCTGTCATTTTTCTCAATGATTCCAATATCCTGGAAATAAAATTGTCCAGCGGCTGCATCAAAAAGGCCTCGGCAATCACATCCCTGTAAAATTTCTCTGATTCTTTATTGACCAATTGTACGATCTCTTTTTCAGTGTATTTTTTTGAACCATTAAATAATTGTGGAATAACCGTTCGCAATGGGATTTCATAGGTTTTTAGGAAGTATTTGATAAGGATGCGTTTCACATCCTCGGCAATAAACTGGAAAATGTTCACATACTGGTCAAATGAGAAACTTTGTGAACTTAAACTGTATTTCAGCATGATCAGGTTGGCTTCAAAGCTTTGGTTGGTGATACCATCCAGTTCAAGTCCTTCCCTGAAATAATCGAGGATAAAGTAAATATCGTCTAGGGTTTTGGCTGAAATATAATTCAGGTTGATGCCTTCAACCACTTTCTCCATCAGCCGTGTGGCCACATTTTCAAGCCTAAATGTAAGACCCAGCGCTTCAAATTTGGTTTCGCGGTACACACCATACATGGATGGAATACCAATGGCGATATGACGTTTATGGTAGATGTTTTCCCAACTCTGGCTGGGTGTTGGGTCAACAATTATCGTCTTCAACTGGTTCATGAAAGAATAGATCAACTTTAACGAAGTTTCAAAATCTTCTTCTTTCAGTGCCTTTTTTAATTTTTTTATCTCCGATTCGTTGATAAAAGGAAAACGCGTCAGTAATTCAGTAATGTCAACTGTCTCGAATGAATACTTCTCTTTGAGAAAGGCGTATAATAAATGAATATCCCGTAGCCGTTCCTTATCTTTTGAATTTCCATCAGGAAGCTTGTCAGTCAGTTTCTTATAGCTTACTTCATCAAGTGCCAGGAGGTCTTCAGGTGTACTATCATTTAATTCGCATAATTTTTTCACCATCTGGTGGATGGGTGCGAACCAGATACTTTCCTTGTCAATCGTATTGAATACATTTTGTGGTAAAATGGGTTTCAGACTTTCAAGGTCACCGTCATACCAGAATTTAAACACTTTTAAGGTCAGTCCGATCAGTGTATTATTACTTTCCGTATGCACCTGTTTTCGCAGAAAATGCACCAGTTTGTCCTGACGGTGATAAATTTCGTCAATGGTGGTAGTTACTTTCCTGATTTCACCTTCGGCACCAATTTCATTAAAATAGACGGGAAATATTCGTGTTAGTTGTTTAACTTTCTTATAAAAAGGTGCAATGTTCGAATTCAGAATCTTTGTGATCTCCCGTTGGAATAGGTCAGTGTCACTTATGAAAATGCCACCAATACGCAGGTTCACGATCAATGCGCTTAAAAGTTTTTCCATTTCTGACTCAGAATACTCTATTAAATCGAGCCAGACCCTGATATTCTTTATATGGTTTTGGTTGACTGATAATTGCCAGTCTTCATTTACGTATACCATACCGGGTGTTTCGAAGCCGAAATCAATCAATTTGTTCTCATAATAGCTTACCAGATCCACCTTCCCCTCCCTATTCAGTTCGATGACCTCTTTACCCACCGTCAGAAACATGTCAAGAATGGATGACCCGTGCGCAGCACGCAATGGTTCGGCAAATTCAAAAACCGTATTTATGAATGGACGGATATCTTCTTTTTCAAGTTCTTCAATGGTTTGCCTTAACATTTTATTCAGCTTCCAGATCAACCTTTCCTGGTGGGCCTGCATGCCATCCAGTTGCAGCAGGTAAAAAATAAAATGAAATTTCTCGATGAAGGTGCTTAACACATCAACCGAATTGGCAAAACATTCAGCTACCTGGTCATAATCCGGTGTTTCTTTAACCAGTCCATGCCAGTTGTCAGCTTTTTCTACCTGATTTGCAATTACCGAAAACCATGTCTTCCCAATTTTAGATTGTAAAGCCTTGACGTCTGTTTTTAAAATATCATTTTCCTGTTTAATCCACTTGTCAATATCTGAGCTTTTTTTCCAGAATTGAATATTTTCCGTATAAACAGCTTTTGTTAATGAAAGTATTTTGTCTTTTAACTCCGGCTGATCAGCTTCCTGCTGCAAGTATCTTTTAATATATTTTGAAGCCATTATAAAACTTCTTGTATCCGACTTGAAACCGTCATCTAAGGTGCTCAGGCAGTTGCTGATAAGATGAAAATGCGGGTTTTTATCTTTGGAAAGAGCATCAATAAACTCCAGTAGTGTCCTGATGATCATTACTTTCAGTTTCGGATTATTGCAGCTCAGAAGCAGTTCCCTCATCAGTTTGACAGGAGTTTGCAGCGCTTCATCCGCATTCTCAAGTCCTAAATAAAACCATAAATCTGTTAAAAGGATGCTTCTTAGCTCTTCAGCCACAAACTTTTTATTGGAGAATGGATGTTGAAATTCAATGATGCAATCGTTTGCACGTTTATGGATGCCGTAGTATTTTTTTGACAGGTCTATAAATGACTGATATTCAGGAGGTATTTTTATATCCTTATAACGGGTTTCTGCCAGATTGGCTTCAAGCGCTTTTGATACGAATTTTTCTTCCATATATGGCTGACTAAGCTAAATGCTCACAATTATTATTAATACTTTTGCTAAGCTTAAAAGCTGAGAAACAAAGATAAAGTATCTCGGCCATTAAATGGAAAACTAAAGTTTAATTTATAAAATCGCAAAAATGACAAAGATTAAAATTGGAATTAACGGATTCGGACGCATAGGAAGAAACGTATTCAAATTGGTTGAAGAAAAATCTAACATGGAAGTTGTCGGTATTAACGATCTTACTGATACTAAAACACTAGCACATTTACTCAAATATGATTCAACACAGGGTAAATTTAATGGAACGGTTACTTATGATGCAAATAATTTGATTGTAAACGGAAGATCAGTTCCAGTAACTGCAGAAAGATCACCGATAGATATAAAATGGTTACAAACCCCGGATGTTGTGGTTGAAGCAACAGGTATTTTTCGTGTGAAAGAAAGCAACAAAGGCGGTTATGGTGACCACCTGAAAAATGGCGCGAAAAAAGTTGTTTTAACGGTGCCCGCCAAAGATGAAATTGACAGAATGATCGTACTTGGTGTAAACGAGAACGAATTACGTGACGAGGACCAGTGTGTTTCAAATGCCTCATGTACAACCAACTGCCTGGCACCGGTTGCCAAAGTATTGAACGACAGGTTCGGAATTGAAAACGGTTTGATGACCACCATTCATGCTTATACAAATGACCAAAGAATACTGGATGCACCTCATTCAGATTTAAGAAGAGCACGCTCAGCAGCCGTCTCACAAATACCTACAACTACCGGGGCCGCTAAAGCAGTCGGCAAGATCATTCCTGATTTAAATGGAAAACTGGATGGTATGGCTGTTCGTATTCCTACGCCAACCGGTTCGTTGGTTGACCTGGTAGTGAACTTAAAAACCGAGGCTTCCAAAGATGAGATCAATGCAGCCATGAAAGAAGCTGCTGATGGACCAATGAAAGGCATTTTAGAATATACCGAAGATCCAATTGTTTCTGTGGACATTATCCACAACGAACATTCATCCATTTATGATGCCAGTGCCATTATGGTGCAGGGAAAGACAGTGAAAGTGCTTTCTTGGTATGATAACGAATGGGGATATTCAGCCCGCGTTGTCGACCTGATTGGATTGTTCAATTTCTAAAAATTTGTTGTTAAAAAGACGAAAGCTGCTTCGTACGGGCAGCTTTTTTTATTTATCTTACAATCGTAATAGAGCCCTGAAGTGTTTGTTTCTTTAAACCTTCAAAAGTGATTATGTATGCATCACAGATATAAAAGTAGGGTGCTGCCGGACAATCCTGATTATTCTCCTGGTTTTTGCCATCCCAATTAATCATCGGATCATCTGTTGTATACATGATCTTTCCCCATCTGTTAAAGATGGTCATGTCAACACGTTCTACATTTGCATATGGGTTTGAAGGTCCCCCATTTTCACAATCCATTGGCACAAAGAGTTCATTGAAGCCATCATTATTCGGCGTGAATACATTGGGTAAACAGTAGGCAGGGCAAGCCTCATAATCAACACAAAATATATTACTTGTGTCACTGACATTTCCTAATGAATCAACCGCGGTAACCGCATAACATCCAATTACTGATTCCAGGTTTCTGTGATCAAAATAAATAGTGTCGTTATAGATATAAGCAGATGAACCAATTAGTGTGAAGTCATCGGTAAGGCTTTGCATGTAATAAATGTCATATCTTTCTGCATCACAATCACATGCAGCGCAATCGAAACAGGATTGATGATATTCACAAGTGTCAATAGGAATGATCATTTTTAACCGGTTAGTATTGTCATCACAGACAGTCGACCCTGACAATACCGGTGCACATGGTGGCACATTATCAATTGGTATGGCGCAGGTTAATTGCGAGAAATTGATGAGTGGATCAACCAAGCCGGGCAGCGAATAATGCCCAATGGCTTTGATATAATAACAATAAGATTCATTATTTATTAAGCCGGTGTCGTTGAAAAAGGGTACAGTTGTATATCCAACAGAATCATAAGTAGATTCCCCTGGATCTTTCCTGTAAATGATAAATTCCTCATTTACCCATGGCACTTCAGGTAACCAGAATAATTTAATTTCCTGATCCGTGGGCGCCGTTTGTATAAATACGGAAGATGCTTTTTGCGATCCCCCTACATACCCAACAGGCACACTTTCTAGATCAACCCTGTAGCTGAATGGCCCATCATTTGCGTTTAGATCAATGCCGTCATCATAATACATGGTATCGTTGAGGCTGTTAAAAGAAGCAATAAGTTCAGGTGCATTCCAGATTAGTCCGTCATTTCTGTACAAATGATATTTATACGGGCCCGGAAACTGTATCGTATCCAGTTCCGTGGGTTTCGACCAGGCAATTATGCCATGTCCTGTTTGCAAATCAAGGCTGTCATTACTCACATGTGTGATGATTGGCACATCCCTTTTTAAATAGGCACATGCTTCGTTTGACGCATAGCTTTCCGCTTCGTCATAGAAAAATGCGGTAACGCGATAGCAATAATTAATTCCATGCACCAATCCGTTGCCGTTGTTATCATCTCTAAAGTTGGTTGTGTTGATGTCATCAATTTCATGTATCAGCCGAAAACCTGTGTATGCCGGAACTCCTGTTTCGCAATAATCCGGTTCCCATCCTGATTCACCACTTCTTCTGTAAATTTTATATCCGATGGCATTTTCACAAATACTCTTTTCCCATTCCAGATTTATACCAATACCCAGTGCACTTGCCTCCAGGTTTTCAGGTGCAGGTGCAATCACTTGTATAAAAACGGTTTTGAAATTTACCAGATTTACGGGCAGTCCATTATCTGTAGCTTTAAAAACAGTTGAATATGGTTCAAGCCGCACATGCTTGCAGGTGGTGGGCCAGTTGAAAGTGGCAGTAATCGTGTCATTTCCGCTGGCCGGATCAGGTTCCATATAGGCCGGGTTTTCTGCCTGTTCAAAAGCACCTCCGAAAGCCGTAAGGGTTACATTTGTACCATCAGGGTCAATCGCCATTACGTCAAACTGTAGAAAATCACCTGCTACCACGCAGGTATCTTCAATTGTATAAATTTCCGGAGGGTCATGATCACATGCCACAATATTTATTTGCATATCACGCCTTACTGAACCAATTTTGTACCCGTATCTCCATTCATCAATCACAAAAGCTACATTGTATTCTCCTTGTAAAATGGGTGTTTGCCAAAATACATCCCCGCTTATCTGATTGATGGCAAAAGTATCGGATGCCAAAGGAAATGTATAACCCGGGATGTCAAAACCACCGGCACCTTTGCAAATCACCAGACGGTATGATAAACTATCCCCATCAGGATCGTAAGCGCCCGGGTTGTGGATGAAGGGTTTTCCCGCGCAACCCTGGTCGATGGGAGGATTTAACAATTGGACTGAATTGTTATATCCCAAAAACGGGTTGATCACGATTTCTGTTTCTATGTACATGGGTACATTCACCGAATTGGGGATGTTGTTTACGCCGTTGTTGCGATTTGGATCCTCCACAGAGATCAAATAATTGCCCGGCGCAGGAAAAGTGTGGGTACCCTTATATAAATTATAGGTAATGTCGTACACATCCTGTATGGGCTCAAAAACAATTCTTTCAATATCACTTCCTGTTCCATCGCCCCATGAAATAGGCATGAAGGTCCTTGTGTCGTCGGCAGGGCTTGATGTTCTTGTGTACATTGTGATCGTGAACTCAAAAGTAAGGCCTGAAATATGTTTATAAGTAATTTCGGCTGCACGCTGGTGGGTGGCATGGCTTTGGGCGGCAATAAAAAACAAAAATAAGAAGCAAAAAAATATTTTTCTCATCAGGCTTAACAATGAGTTTCAAAACTACGAATAATCCACAAAACGAATGCCACGCTTTGACAATTTCAATGATTCTTCAAATTTGAATTACCGCCTAAGATATTTCAATAGTATTTGGAACGAAATTTAATAAATGGCGTACAATGGTTGGGTTGGTTTTGCTAATTTTGTAAGTTCCTCTAGAAAGTATATTGATAAAATGACACCGGAACAGGAAAGACTAGAAATACTAAGGCGCTACAGGCGTCTAATTGAAGTATGGCATACCCGCAAGACCATTGAAGACCGGTGGATGGTGCGTAAAGCATTTCGTTTGGCTGCCGACGCGCATAAAAGCATGCGCCGGAAAACAGGAGAAGCTTTTATTTTTCACCCGATTGAGGTGGCTACCATTGCCGCTGGCGAAATTGGCCTCGGGCGTACATCCATTATTTCAGCATTGTTGCATGATACTGTTGAAGATACAAGTTTGAGGCTTGAAGATATCAGTGAAATGTTTGGAGACGATGTGGCCCGGATCATTGACGGATTGACAAAAATAGACGAGATTTCGGACACTTCATCCACAGCCCAGGCTGAAACCCTGAAAAAGATATTATTTACCCTCACAGATGATGTACGGGTGATACTCATCAAACTTGCAGACCGCCTTCATAATCTGCGGACAATGGAAGTGATGGCCAGGGAAAAACAACTCAAAGTAGCTTCAGAAACCCTGTTCTTATACTCGCCATTGGCAAATCGGCTTGGACTATACGCGATCAAGACAGAATTGGAGGAACTTTCATTCAAATATTCGCAACCGCATATTTATAAGGACATTTCTGAAAAAATGGCTGCTTCTGAAGAAGCCAGGCAGGAGGTTTTTAGCAATTTCAAACCGTCCATAGAAAAAGAATTGGAAAAACTAAAACTCGATTTTGAAATGCGGTGCCGGATGAAAACCGCTTACTCCATCTGGCAAAAAATGCAGGCTGATCAGGTACCCTTTGAAGAAATTTACAATACTTTTTCTGTTGAGATCATTATCGACAGTAAAATACATAGGGAAAAACTAGACTGTTGGGCGGCATATTCTGTGGTAACAGGCATTTACACACCCAATAATAAAAAATTAAGAGATTGGATCAGCACCCCGAAAGCCAATGGGTATGAAGCCATTCATGCCACGGTTATGGGCCATGACGGGCATTGGGTAGATGTGCAGATTCGTAGCAGAAGGATGCATGAAATTGCCATGAAAGGCTACGCTGCCCACTGGAAATTTAAAGACCAGGAAAAGCTGGATGCCGGACTTGATAAATGGCTGAAAAGAACACGGGAATTGTTGAAAGAAAGCGAAGAAGAAACGATTGACTTTATCAATGATTTTAAAAAGAACCTATTCGAAGATGAGATCGTAGTGTTTTCGCCCAAAGGCGATATGGTGAACATGCCGGCAGGCGCTACGGTGCTCGATTTTGCTTATGCCATCCATACGGAACTTGGTAATCATTGTATCGGGGCAAATGTAAATCACAGGCTTGTACCCATTGATTACCAGATCAAATCAGGTGACCAGGTGCAAATAATCGATTCTAAAATACAATCTCCCAACGAAGACTGGTATGATTATGTAAGAACAGCAAGGGCCAAAACAAGAATTAAAACAGCCATAAAAAGCGAAAGGAAAAAGTTTCGCGAGGAAGGCAAAGAGAAGCTCGAGAAGCATCTGGAGCAATTGAAACTGGAAAGTACCAAGCTGAACCTTCAAAAACTGATTAGGGAAAATAATTTAAATGGTATTGTTGACCTCTACTACTATATTGCAAAAGATAAAATAAGCTTTAAGAATGTTAAAGATTCGCTGGCACCTAGCGAGAGTTTAGCCAGTTGGGTGAGGAGTATCAGGCTGCCATTTGTAAAACCAAAAATGCCGGTAATTGCAAGTGAGGGACTTTTAAGCAGCGAAGATGACGTGCTGCTGGTTTCCCAAGCCAAAAAAGAGGTGAAAAAACATGACGGTTTTACCGAACTTGAGTATGCTGTAGCAAAATGCTGCAACCCGATACCCGGTGATGATGTCATTGGCCTGATCTTCCCGAATGAACCTATCCGAATTCATAAAACCGATTGCAATGTGGCCATCAAATTAATGTCGCAATATGGAAAAAATATTGTGAAAGCCAAGTGGAAGCAAAAGGAGGGCATCATCTTTTTAGCCGGATTAAATATTAAAGCTGTCGACAATATCGGCCTCGTACAAAAGATATCCACCCTGATTGCCAAAGATTTCGAAACCAATATCCGCTCACTTAACCTGCTAAATAGTAAGGGCTTAGTTGATATGGACCTGACCATTTACATCAACAGTACCGAGAAGTTGAAAAACCTGATCCAACGGTTAAAAAAGATCAAAGAGGTGATTAAAGTAACCCGTCTCGAAAAAATCACATGATCACATCTAATTAATTTATATTTAAACCATATAAAAATTAAAAAAATTGTACTTTTGCCTGACTAAAGACGTCATACATGAAGTCAAACAACAAAAAAGATACATTCGAATCCGTAAAAAAAATATTTACTGAGTACCTGGAGGGCAGAGGTCATCGTAAAACACCGGAGCGCTATACCATACTCAAAGAAATCTACGCCACTGATGGCCATTTCGATATAGAGACACTCTACATCAGGATGAAGAACAATAAGTACAGGGTGAGCAGGGCTACCTTGTATAATACCATCGAATTGTTATTGGATTGCAACCTGGTTACCAAACACCAGTTTGGAAATAACTGTGCGCAATTTGAACGTTCATTCAAGTTTAAGCAACACGATCATTTTGTTTGTCTCGAAGACGGTAAAGTGCTGGAGTTTTGCGACCCCCGTATTCAGGAGATACAAAAATCCGTTGAAGAATTACTGGGCGTTGAAGTAGCTTATCATTCCCTCACCTTCTATGGAAAGTGCAAGGCACACAAAATCACAGAAACCGAAAAGTAGTTAGTAAATATTCATAATATTTCTATTTGGTTGCGGTACTATTTTAGTACATTTGTTTGCAACAAATACCCTGATTATGCAGGGTTTTTTATTGTGTGATTAATAATTAAACGGCGCTTCAGTACCGTACAAATTATTTTTACAATTTTTCATTGCTAAAGATTTGAAACGTATGAAAGTTGATGTTCTTTTAGGCCTCCAGTGGGGCGACGAAGGGAAGGGTAAAATTGTGGATGTACTCACACCCAAATATGATATTATCGCGCGATTCCAGGGCGGTCCCAATGCAGGGCATACCATTGAGTTCGATGGTAAAAAATTTGTGCTTCACACCATCCCTTCAGGTATCTTTAACCAAAAAACCATCAATGTGATCGGCAATGGGGTGATCATAGATCCGTTTGTATTGAAAAAAGAAATTGCCAAATTGCTTGAAGGAGGCATTGATGTTCAGGAAAATTTACTGGTCTCCCGTAAAGCACATCTGATCCTGCCCACACATAGGTTGCTGGATGCTGTTTCTGAATATGCAAAAGGAAAAGATAAAATTGGTTCAACACTTAAAGGTATCAGTCCGGCATACACGGATAAAATAAGCCGTAACGGCATGCGTATTGGCGACCTGGAAAGTGATGAGTTTGAGAAAAGATACCTGCAGGCACGTGAAAGGCATTTGAAAACCATCAGGCAATTTGAGGTGGATTACCGTGAAATGGAATTTGACGGACTGCGCTTTCCCGAATATGAAACAGCCTGGCTGGAAGCACTGGAAGTGTTGAGGAAATTGAAAAAAGTAAACAGCGAATACTATTTGAATAGCGCACTCAATGAAGGCAAATCTATTTTAGCTGAAGGTGCACAGGGAACACTGTTAGATATCGATTTTGGCTCCTATCCGTTTGTTACATCTTCCAATACCATTACAGCCGGTGTTTGCAGCGGACTGGGTATTGCGCCCTCGAAAGTGGGTAAAGTGTATGGTATTTTTAAAGCCTATTGTACACGCGTGGGCAGTGGACCGTTCCCTACCGAATTAATGGACGAGGATGGTAATTCGCTTCGGGATCTTGGTAACGAATACGGCTCAACCACCGGAAGACCGAGAAGATGCGGCTGGCTTGACCTGCCCGCACTTAAATATGCCATTATGCTTAATGGCGTAACCGAACTAATGATGATGAAAGCCGATGTGCTGAACAGTTTCAATGAGTTAAAAATAGCTGTAAATTACAAGTATAACGGAAACCTCTCTGAGGAAATACCCTATGAATCTGCATCATTGGATATTGAGCCCGTGCTGGAAACTTTTAATGGATGGAACTGTGAAGTGGAAGTTTCAAACGGCTATAATGACTTGCCTTCGGAACTAAAGGAATATGTATCTTATATTGAAAATAAAGTAGGTGTGCCAATTACCATTGTTTCAGTGGGTCCTGACAGGACGGAAACAATCTTTAAAAAAACTTAAGTTAGAAAAGCGGATTCTCTGTATTAAAAGTGATCAACACATTTGCGAAGAAATTCCAAATGGTTACCACGATAATAGCAAATATTTTAGCGACATAAAAGTTCATTCTGAACTTACTGACCAGTATCCATAAGATGAACGTATTGATTGCTAATCCAATCAAGGAGATAATTAAAAATTCGGTATACTCCAGTCCTATTTTCGGATTGGTACTTTCAAAAGTCCACACACGATTCAGGTAATAATTGCTGGAAGCTGCAGTCGTAAAACCAATGGCATTGGCCACATATTTCTGAATATGCAGTTTTTCTTTGGCCAGGTAGGTAATGCCAAAATCGACGAAAACACCTGAAAACCCCACCGCTCCGAATTTCAGAAATTTTAAAAGAAATGATTTGGTGAAAAATTCAGCCATTAGAAAGATGATAGTCTCTATAAAACTACGACAAGTACTTTATTATTGCCATCCCGTATGATGTCGACAGAGATAGTTTCGCCAGGTTTTAATTTTTTAAGCCGGTTCATATAATCATAAATATTGGTGATGGCCATGCCGTTGATGGCAATAATTTTGTCACCTTTAAGCATGCCTGCTTTGCTGGCCGGGCCTCCAGCCGTAACACCACCAACCCCCAAACCATCGTTTTCAGTAGCTGTAAAGTCGGGCATAATGCCCAGTTTCACTTTCAACCCTCTCCTGCCTGCACCACCTGTACGCTCTTTCGGTCCGGCTTCCTGGTAGGTAAGGTTATTGTCTCTGTTCGCCACATCTATAATGAGCGGGTAGGCATAATCCAAAATTTCTTTTTGTCCTTCGTAATTGATTTTATCAGCATCGTCGGCAGGGGTATGGTAGTCGGGGTGGGCACCTGTGGTAAAAAACAATACCGGCACATTGCTGGCATAAAAGCTGGCATGATCTGATGCGCCATAACCTTCCGGCGAATGGTTAAAAGCGAGTTTGCTTTCCTTTTCATAAATAGCTAACAAACTGTCAAATTCTACTGCTGTTCCTGTCCCTGCAAGCATAACCCCAAAATCAGTCGTGTCTAGTCGTCCGATCATATCAAAATTGAACATGGCCTTCACGTCTTTCAGGTCGACCAGCGCATTGGATGTGAAAAACTGTGAACCGAGGAGTCCCATTTCTTCGGCGCCAAAGGCCATGACCACTACGCTTCTTTTAAGTTGCTCCCGGTCGCTGCTTAATCTTTCTGCCAACTCAATAATCCCGGCTGTACCCGATGCATTGTCATCTGCACCATTGTGGATATCCAGCGTATCGGGTGTTCTTGAGCCTGATCCTACGCCGCCAAATCCAAGATGGTCATAATGAGCACCAATCACGATGTATTCATTTTTGAGTTTGGGATCAACTCCTTCAATAATGGCCACTACATTTTGCGTGCTTACTTCATTTTTAATCAGCTCCGTCGTACCTGAAATTTTAATTTCTGTTGGAAATGCGATCGATTGTAAATTAGCGATGATTTCTTTTTCCAGGTCATTGATGTTCTTTCCTGAATTTTCCAGTATCATATTGGCAACTGACTGGCTGATATTGATCACAGGAATGCCCACATCGGCAGTCACACGGTCGAATGTGCCCGAAAGCAGTTTGTCGCCAAACTGGGGGCCATTCACCAATAAAACGCCACCGGCTTTATGGTCTCTTGCAAGCAGCGATTTATCCCTGTCGCTACCAGATGAAATAAACAAACTCTCGTCTTTATCTGGTTCCGGATCGCCACGAAGGATAAGCACCCATTTGCCCTCCACATCCAGTTCTTTATAATCGTTCCATTGCAACGAATCATGATCAATCTCAAATCCGAAGCCGCCAAAAACCACTTCTTCCGTTAAGGACGCATTGGACGAAAAGGGCAGGGGAATAAAATCGGTATTCAGTTCAAAAGTGCTGTCGTTCAGCACAAGTTTGTTATCAATCCCTTTGCTGATACCGGTGGTTACATCAAAATACTGGAATCCATTATCGCCAATGGGCGTTAACCCAAAAGAAGTGAATTGGTCACGGATGTATCTGGCAGCTTCCAATCCGCCTTCCGTTCCGGGTTTCCGGCCTTCCAACTCATCAGAAGCCAGGAAATAGACATGTTCTTTTAGTTCTTTTATTGTAATTTCCGGTTCAGCGATTTGTGCATGAAGTGTAAATCCGGTAAATAAAAAAATGATCAGGTATATGATTTGTGTGCGATTCATTGAGTGGTACATTTAAATTTTGCGCAAAGATAATATATTAAGCTAATCACTGGTGCGGGTCTACAACGTACATTACATCCTTCTGAGTCGTGCCAGTTTATGGTAATTTTTTTTCAACCTTTCAGGTTTCCATTGCTTCGGCATTCATCGATCTGTATGGATAGTGCCTGACTTACAAACTGGCGGGTATTGGAAAATAAAAAAGGCGGGATCATTCCCGCCTTTTTAAAAGATTTTAATAAAAGTTCTACTGAACAATCATCTTATGTGTTATTTTTTGTGCGCCGTTTGAAACGGTGTAAAAATACACACCTGAAGAAAGATTGCTGGCATTCATATCAATGGTATGTGTGCCGGCTGTTTTATAACCATAATCTTTCACGCTGATCATTTGACCTGTCAGGCTATAAACCTCAACATTCACAGATGCACCTTCGTTCAATGTAACGGTGAAATAAGTTTGTCCGATTACAGGGTTTGGATAATTCTGTGAAACTTCGAATGAATTGGCTGTATTTTCAAATACATCTACTGGTACAGGGCTGACTGGCAAATACACCATATTATTTAACACAGGGTCGTGTGTGGGCGCATCATTGGGTTGCAGCGAGTTTCCTGGCAAGTTATCTGTTTGATAAAGTATGTGATACGTATCACCATAAGTTGTGGCAGAAACAGAAGGAAATACACACTCACTGAAGATGTGGAATACATCGTTTGTATAATCTTCAAATGGGCTCCATACGCCATCTCCTTCAGTGAAAGTACCCCAGATGTGTCTGAAATTAAATTCTTCGTTATCGAATCCAACGGCTATCGCAGAAGAGAATATCTGTACAATACCATTATTTATAACGATCTGTGGCATACCTGTTAATGAGGTGTAATAAGGAGCAATACCCACGATGGTATCATCACCATTCGGTTGTGTCCATGCTGCTAACTGACCATTCTGGTAAATAGGTGTTTCTGCCCATTCAGCATCCGTTGGTAAAATGGTAGCTCTTATCTGAGCTGTATCCAATGCAGGCATGGTCTCATTCCAGTATACGATACCATCAGAATATGGATAATAATTCCAGGCAGCATCATCAGGTGTATCATCAATATGAATCTGGCGTCCGAAAGTAAGGTGTACGATGCCGTCATCATCAATAGCAACCGCATTGTAACCGTCGCCACCACCGCATTGTGGGAGGTCTCCACCATTTCCATCAAAGAATGGATCAGGACTTGCATAGAAAGTGGTTCTTTCCCATGAGTCGCCGCCATCTGTCGATTTCATGAGAATTCCATCAGCAATACCTCCGAAAACTACAAATGCGATGGTGCCCGCATTAGGTTGTGCCCAAGCGTAGTCATCACCACCCGCGCCTGCATAATCATCAGGTGTTAAACCTTCTAAGATTAAGTTGTGCGGATCCCATGTCGCACCGCCGTCATCTGAACGTGAATAGAGCAAAGCCATAGTTAAACCTTCAAATTCAACATTATTACCGGCACAGGCAATTACGTGAATAACGTCGTGGTTTTCACCTGTGGTGATCATCCGTGGCCAGAGTAAGGTGTTGGTTACCGGGTCAGGATCAGGTCCTGCCAATGTAAAATAATTCCAGTCACCAGTTCCTTTGGTCTCTCTCCAACTGAATTTTAGTCCGTCGGCTCCACCTGTGTGGGCAACTACTAGTTCTCCATTTTCGCCATAAGGGGCATAAGTTGGCCAGCCTGTTTTTACATCTTCGATTCTTTCTGTAGGATAAGGTCCCCAGCTTGAACCGTCAAAATAATTGTATCCGGTTCCTCTATCAGGATATACAGCATCTTCCATACCTCTTGTCCAGGTAGCGGCCATAGTGCCATCCGGATATGCATGAATACGGTATGCCATAGATGAGTTTGACTGCAGGTCGTATTTAGTTTCACCTACAACAATATCCTGGGCTCTTTCGCCATTGGATACATAAGGATTTGTAATGCCCTGGTAGGTGGGTTGTGGATCGTAAACAGCTTTTTGATCAACTGCTACGGTTGTCTTAAATTTAGCCTGAGGTTTAACGGTTGCCATTTGTGCAACAACGCTTACTCCCAAACTAATTGCAATCGCAAAAAGTAAAAGTTTTTTCATGGTAATTCAATTTAATTTAACAATGATGGTTAATTATTTCTAATGATTTTGAACTTGCAAAAGTACGCAATTAAATATTTGCAGCTAATATTTGATGTTAAAAATTAGAATAATGCTCAAATTGCTTGCAGCAAAAATGATCATAGTTATGTTAAAACACAACTTTCAGGCGAATAAATAAAAAAAGGCGGGCAATGCCCGCCTTTAAAAAGATTATTAAAGTTCTATTGAACGATCATTTTATGGGTTACTTTATTTGTTCCGGCTGAAACGGTGTAAAAGTACACACCTGCCGAAAGATTTGTAGCGTTAATTGTTACGGTATGTGTACCTATGGATTTATATCCCAGGTCAACAGCGCTCACTACCTGACCGGTTAATGAGTAAACTTCAAGGTTCAGGTTGGTTCCTTCATCCAGGCTCACGGTAAAATAGGTTTGTCCGCTTACCGGGTTTGGATAGTTTTGTGATACCTTGAAAAGATCTGCCGAAGCGATATTTTCATTCACGCTTTGCACGGTAAAGTCTGCTTCTGAGAATGAGAAATCCTGGATATATTTATACTGTACTGGTTGTGCCACATCTTCCACATCCATTTCCATATAGGTATAAGGAATGGTGTAAGTGCCATTGTCATCAATGCTGTAATTTGCAGCGATTGCAAAATGTGCGGCCCTCCAGGCAGTTGACAAGAAAGTTACGTTGAATGGCGCATCAGCACCCTGTGCATCTACGGTTTTCATTAAAGTAGCAGGATTAAATCCCCTGGCATAAATATTCGGACGGTTGTTATCGTCCTGGTCTTCAATGTCGGTATCCAGCCATGAGATAAATAACCTGTTGTGATTCTCGTTAGTGGTAATCTGTACCCTGTTATCTTCTGAGTAGGTATCATCAGGATAATATCCGCGAAAGCACTGTGGGTGTCCCATAATTTCGGCATACCATGATGTACCGCCATTCGTAGTGTAAATATCCATGATGCCAAATAAGCCTTCATTGGACGAAATACTATAGTCAGCTGTGGTAGATGTTGCACCCACCGCAACTGCAATATGCAGGTCGCCATTATGATCAACAGCAACATCCATATCAAAACCTGTAGTATAACCTAATTCTTCTCTTGGTGTATCTTCAAAGAAATCAGCATAGGTTTCATCATCGATCAAATGATATACAATACCACCTAATCCGTTAGGGCCATCAAGCTGGATAGCAGTAGGGCCTTCCCAGTTCTCTCCTCCATCTGTTGTTTTCCAGAAGATTGGATAATATCCACGGAAATCTCCAATAACTTCATTGGCATCATTATCTGCAATGGTAACAATATATCCGGTCATGCCATCTTTGCTAAAAGCCACATCCGAAAATGATGGTCTTGTACTTCCTTCCACAACTTCTAAATCTAAAAATTCCTGCTCGTAAATAAAATCTTCTTCACCTTCATCATAATAACCTTTATTTACGATAATATTTCCAGCGTAAACAACACTTCCGGAAGTCCAGTCCTGGTTGATGTCAGTAGCTATCGACAATCCCTGTGACGTTAAAGTATAACCATCAGGAATATATTGAAATAAACTGTTATCAGGATCGGAAGACTGCAGGTTTTTGGTACGGATAGAAGTATCGGCCGTATTGATAATGCCATAGCTGTATCCGCCCCAAGAGGTGCCGTTTGTTTGGTCGAGGTTGGGACAGAAATAAACCACATAGGTACCTTCAACGGTGCCATCTGAATCCCATAAACCGTGATTGGGGTAACGGGCTGCATCAGAAAAGTATTCTCCACCGCCATTTTCTGTAGCTACATAGCATTCGATCATGTTTTCCCATGTGATACCGCCGTCAAATGAAATGTCATAGCCTAAATCACCTGAATAACCAGTAGCGTCAAGTGCGCCACCCATACGGTGAAAATTGGTTAACACGTTCAGGTCAGGATGATAAGCCACAATTTGTTTTTGTCCGCCGCCATAGCCGTAGCTGTAAGCATTGGCAGAAGTACCGATGCTAATAATAGTAACAATGTCTGTGTCACGGTCGGTATTCTGTGTAGGTTGATCAACTGTAAAAGCGTTTACAAGGGGTGTTTCTTTTACAGGCTCAATGCCAATTTTCTGGTTAAAGTTGGCTTGGTACGATTTAATCTCTTTTTGAGCCATAGAAAACAGCCCGAAACTAAATACTAAAGCAAAAAGTAAAATTTTCTTCATGTTGTGGTAATTTAATTAAACAATAAGGATGATTCATTTTAATTTGTAACTCACAAAGTTAATAAAAGTTTGATGATAATTCACAGAAAAAAGACGGTGGGGAAGAAATTACGCATCCAGGTTAGTTGTAGCGAGCATGTTGCGAATCTTGAGGGAATAGACTCTAAACATTTAATTATGATTGCCTGTACTGCCCACTGGTCCACTGACGGGGATGCCCGGATGGTTTGAGGAAATTAAAAAGGCTGCCCCAGGGCAGCCTTTATTAGATTTTTTCTGGTTGATCTATTGAACCAACATCTTTTTAGTAATAGCTTTCTTTCCAATTTCAACTGTATAGAAATATATACCGGCATCCAGCTCAGAAACATTCAATGTAAAGGTATGGTTGCCCAAGTGATGGGCGGTTTCAGTTAGCTTGTATATTTGTTGACCTAACAGGTTGCTTAAAGTAAGGCTTAGCGGACCCGTTTCCTCTGTATTTACCAAAATCGTTGTTTCACCTGTAGCCGGATTGGGCATATTTTGCGAAACCTTAAATAATGAAGTTTTAACATTATTAAAACCAACGGGTATAGGATTAACTGGTAAATACACCATGTTGTTATTCACCGGATCATGTGTGGGGGCATCACTGGGTTGCGTGCTGTTGCCAGGTAAATTATCCGTCATATACAGAATGCTATAATTGTCATTGTACGCGTTAGGAGATGCTGAAGGATAGACGCATTCGCTGAATATGTGAAATACGTCACTTGTATAATCTGTAAATTCGCTCCAGTTACCGTCGCCTTCGGTAAATGTTCCCCAGATATGCCTGAAATTGAATTCTTCATTGTCAAATCCGACTGCCAAAGAAGAAGAAAAAATTTGAATTATGTTGTCATGGATTACCAATTGGGGCATGCTGGTTAATCCAGCATAATAAGTTGCTACACCAATTATTGTGTCATTGCCATTGGGCTGCGTCCAGGCAGCCAATTGGCCGTTTTGGTAAATGGGAAATTCACTCCAGTCATCGGGCAAAATATCCGCTTTGATTTGTGCGGTATCCAATGCGGGCATGGTTTCATTCCAATAGATAAGACCATCGGAATAGGGGTAATATGACCATGCATCGTCATCCGGTGTATCGTCAAGATGTATCTGTCGCCCAAAAGCCACATGTACAACTCCCTGTTCATCGATAGCAATGTCATTATATCCGTCGCCACCACCGCATAAAGGAAGATCGCCACCATTGCCATCGAAAAACGGATCGGGGCTTTCATAAAAAGTAATCCGTTCCCATGAGTCTCCGTTGTCTTCTGACTTCATAATGAT
>SWBW01004559.1_pt1 | contig 36495 bp, 25 predicted proteins | sample 4693041 | NCBI WGS metagenome assembly SWBW01 (sample SAMN10267271, study PRJNA491770) | bioreactor metagenome | isolation source: DHS bioreactor inoculated with marine methane seep sediment | place: Japan: Omine Ridge, Nankai Trough | collected 2006-05-06 | reverse complement strand
GGAACGCAACTATGAAGAGGCTGAAGATGTCTTGTCAGAAAATGAATCTTTCGCAAAGTCTATATCTGACCAGCAAATAAAGCCAGGCCGAAGAAAAAAAGGTAAACCACAATTTGATTTAAGAAAAGCAGTGATCTATTCAGAAATATTAAAACCAAGATATTTTTGATAGAAAAATTGATGTTAATAAATGTTAAAAGGTAATCTAATTATTTGTTAAATTTACCGACTCTTTTAAAGAGCAGGAATTCAATGAACATAAAATTGCAGGTATGATAAGAAATTTACTCCTCACCATTGGTTTGATTCTATTTACCGGTGTGATGCTTTACGCACAGCAAGCTGCGTTGCAAGGAACAGTGATTGATCAGGATACCAAAGAACCCATTCCTTTTGCCAACATTGTAGTTGAAAATAAAGGTTCACAAGTGGGAGGTACGTCATCCGACTTTGATGGTAATTATTCAATTAAGCCCTTACCTCCTGGGAAAGTTGATGTTAAAGCGACTTTTGTTGGGTATAAAACGAAATTAATCCAGGGAGTTACTTTGGGAGCTGACAGAATTCGATTCTTAGACATCGAACTGGAGCCAACCGCGGAAACACTTGAAACCGTTGAAATAGTCGATTATAAAGTGCCATTGATTGATAAAGACCAAACAGCAAGTGGTGCTACTGTAACAGCCGAAGAAATTGCAAAGATGCCACAAAGAAATGCGAATGCGGTAGCTACAACTGTGGGTGGTGTATTCTCGCAGGATGGTGAAAGAGGAAGTGTACGTGGTGCGCGTTCAGATGCCACAGCTACTTTTATCGACGGAATACGCGTTATTGGTACTTCAAGTGTACCACAGTCTGCTATTGAGCAGGTGGACGTTATTCTGGGTGGTGTTCCTGCCCGTTATGGTGATGCAACATCGGGTATTATTAATGTAACCACAAAAGGGCCTGCCCGTCAATTTGGTGCCGGAATTGAGCTGGAAACTTCACAATTCCTTGATCCGTTCGGATATAACCGTGTTGGTTTTAACTTAATGGGGCCATTAATTAAAGGGAATAATAAAAACAATACTTCATTACTTGGTTTCTTTATTGCTGGTGATATTGATATCCAGGAAGACGGAAACCCATCGCCCATTGGTTATGGAACTACCACGGAAGATGCCCTAAGAAGCATTGAACAAAACCCGCTCAGGCCTTCTGGAACAGGATCAGGAACCTATTTAAACGGTGAATTTTTAAGGGCTGACGATTTAAGAAATGTGAAAGCTTCACCTAATACCTCAAGACAGAGTTACAACTTTATTGGAAACATCAATATCAGAACTACAGAAACCATTAATTTAACCATTGGAGGTAGCTATTTCTACAACCATAGAAATCTCTATAGTTATAGTGCCACAATGGCAAATTATGATAAAAATACCGTACAGAACAATACCAATTATAGGGGTTATGTCAAGTTTAGCCAACGCTTTCCGGGCTCATCCGAAAGCACATCAGCGTTTAAAAACTTTTTCTATGCCATTCAATTTGACTACACAAAAGACAAAGGAGAATTTGGCGACCCCAACCACTGGGATAATATTTTCGAATATGGCTATATTGGAAAATTCACAACCTATAAAACCCCCACATACGAGTTGGGAAGTGATACTGTAAACGGTGTGTACTACAATGATGTTTGGCTATTAAACTCATGGAATTATGACACGTTGGTTACCTGGGATCCAAGAAATACAAATCCATTGGTAGCCGAATATACCAATAATTATTATACTGTTTATGGCGGAAATCCAGAAGGACATTATGAGAATCTAGACCAGATCATGCTGGGCGGTGGTTTGGTTAACGGAAGCACCCCACAGGCCATTTACGGTTTATACCAATCGCCGGGCACCAACCAATCAGGTTACGGAAAGTTTAATAATGACCAGTATAATATAAGGGTAGATGCTTCACTCGATATTAAAAACCATGCCCTCAAACTTGGTTTTCAGTATGAACAGCGCATTAACAGCTTTGTTAATTACGGGCCAACTGGGCTTTGGAGCCTGATGCGCGGATTAGCGAATTTTCATATTGAGGAATTGGATCTTGATAATCCAGAAGTGATTAGCTATGACGGCCATGTAGATACGATTATTTATCCGAGAAGATACGATGCGAACTCCCAAATGATTTTTGATAAAAATCTTAGAATTGCTATGGGGTTGCCGGTTGATGGATTGGATTATATTGTAACCGATTCATATGATATCGCTAACAGTACCATTGAGTATTATGATGAAAATGGTCTAATGCATACGGCTACAATCGATCCGGGAGCACTTGGTGTGGCTCTTTTTTCTCCAGATGAATTGTGGAATAATGGTTCGTCATACATCAATTATTCAGGTTTTGATTATACCGGAAACAGGTTAACTGAACAACCAGCTTTTTCTGATTTCTTCACTGAAACAGATGAAAATGGCATGAACACCAGGCCTATAGGCGCATTCAGGCCTATCTATATGGCCGGGTATATCCAGGATCAGTTTGCTTTTAAAGACCTCATATTTAATATTGGTGTAAGGGTTGACCGATATGATGCCAACCAGCAGGTATTGGTAGACCCATTTGTACTATATCCAAGGTATACGGTTTCTGAAAAGGACGCTTTACCATTTAACTTTGCAGCTCCTGATAATATCGGAGATGACTATGTGATCTATGTGGATCAGGTAGATAATCCGACAGAAGTGGTGGGTTACCGTAATGAGTATACCTGGTATAATGCTGAAGGAATTGAAATCCAAGACCCTTCATTGCTTGATGTGGGTTCGGGTATCTCACCGGCTTTGGTTGATCCTGATCAGGATAGAGTAAGTATTGAATCATTCAAAGATTATGATCCGCAGATCAACGTGATGCCAAGGATATCATTCTCCTTCCCAATTTCGGATGAGGCATTGTTTTTTGCACATTACGATGTGTTAACACAGCGTCCTACCAGCAACAGTTATACAAGTCCTGCTACATGGTATTACTTCAATTTTACTGGTGGCCAAATCAACAATCCGAACCTTGAACCTACCAAAACGATAGATTATGAATTAGGTTTTACACAGAGGTTAACGGGATCGTCATCTATTACATTTACGGCTTTCTACCGCGAAATGCGTAATATGCTCCAGACTTATCGTTTCAATGGAGCCTATCCAAAAGATTATACATCATACAATAATATTGACTTTGGAACAGTAAATGGAATTACTGCTGAATATGATCTGCGGCGAACTAAAAATTTACGGTTACGCGCTGCTTATACATTGCAATTTGCCGATGCTACCGGAGCCTCAACTACTACTGCAGCTTCACTGATCGCGGCAGGGTTGCCAAACCTAAGATCTACATTTCCGATGCCATGGGACAGAAGGCATCAGTTCAATATAGTAATGGATTACCGCTGGTCGTCAGGTAAAGAGTACAATGGCCCAAGAACAAGCCGTAAAAATGGTAAAGCACCTATCGACTGGTTAAGCAATACAGGCTTCAACTTTACATTAATTGGTGGATCAGGTACACCTTATACTGCATCGCGTAATGTATCTTCGCCTATTTCACCCGGTACAAACCTGTTGAAAGGTACGTACAGTGGTTCCAGGTTGCCTTGGCAGTTCAGGTTTGATTTAAGGGTGGATAAGGATATCTATTTCAATTTAAGGAAGCCCAAAGAAGGAAAAGAGGGCAAGCAAGCATATTTAAATGTGTATTTCCAGATTTTGAATGTGCTCAATACCAAAAATGTGGTGAACGTATATCCTTACACGGGTAATGCGGATGATGATGGTTATTTAGCAGCACCTGAATGGCAGCGTCAGATAAACAACCAGCTGGATCCCCAGTCATTCAGGGATTTATATAGCGTATATGTGAACAACCCGGGCAATTACAGCACACCCCGGCAAATCCGTTTTGGTTTAATGTTCAATTTTTAAAAGAAATAATTAAGACAAGAAAAAATATATATCATGAATAATATTTCTCGAACTTTAGTGATTCTTTTTATACTGGCTTTTATCAACAGTCAGGTATTTGCTGAAGAATACAGATATGGAAACGGTAAAAAGCAAAGTTCCGGGTTAAAAGAAACAGCCGCGGGTTGTGCACCGGCCTCTGCTTACGATTGGCTCGACATTAACAATGTAAGGGCAAGGATCAATACCGGAGGCGATATGTGGTGGGATTTACCGGGAGGAACCGGGGCTAAGTACTATGTGCCAAAGGCAGGATCAGCCACCTCTATGTTCTCAGGAGCACTTTGGATTGGCGGACTGGACATTAACAACCAGTTAAAACTTGCTGCTCAACGTTACAGGCAAGTTGGTATCGATTACTGGACCGGGCCATTAACAGTTGATGGTACCGCCGCAATTGATGAAGCCACCTGTGCGCAATACGACAGGTTTGCGAAAATCACAAGGGCAGAAGTGGATGAATTTTTATCGAATACCGATCCGAATTCGGGTTTCTTTGTCCCTTCGGAAGAATACAGCATTCCTGCATCCATTATGGAATGGCCGGCGCATGGTGATGTATCAAAAAACCAAAGTTATTACCTGGCACCATTTTACGATAATGATGGTGACGGAGAATATGACCCATTTGCCGGTGATTATCCCTATTATGATATAGAAAACGAACTTTGCCATACCGATATACCGACTATGGAAGAAGAGTTTCAGGGAACTATTAATGGAAGTATATTGGCAGACCAGGTGATAAAAGGTGACCAGACTTTATGGTGGGTATTCAATGATAAAGGAAATATCCACACGGAAACTGATGGGGCAGCCATTGGTATGGAAATCAGGGCACAGGCCTTTGCATTTGCCACCAATGATGAGATCAACAATATGACCTTTTATAGTTACGAGATTATTAACCGTTCCACTTTTGTGCTGACAGAAACCTATTTCTCTCCCTGGGTGGATACTGATTTGGGTTTTGCCAAAGATGACTTTGTGGGTTGTGATGTAGCCAGAGGACTTGGTTATTGTTACAACGGAACAGCTGTTGATGGTAGCGGTGATGTGGAATCATATGGTGGACCGCAACCACCACCTCCAGCTATTGGTGTTGACTTCTTCCAGGGACCCTACATGGATCCAGATGGATATGACAACCCTGGTTTTGGTGGTGCAGGTGAAGGTCCGCGTTTTGTGGATGACCCATCAACACCAGATATTGACGAAAGATGCCAGATCGTGAGCAAGAATGGTACTATATTAAACATGCTAAACGGGGACGGTACTAGCGTATCGACTAGAGTTGTATCTGCTGCCATTAATGGTGTAAATTTTGGAAATGGCATTAAGGATGATGAACGTTTTGGTATGCGTAGGTTTGTGTATCATAACAATAGTGGTGGTAACCAGGGTGACCCCCAGATAGCACCACAATATTATAATTACTTGAAAGGTATATGGAAAGACGGTACAAAAATGCTATACGGAGGAACAGCATATGCAGGTGGGGCCGGAACGGTCGGCCCTGAGTGTGATTTCATGTTCCCCGGTGATACCGACCCCTGTAACTGGGGCACTGGTGGTATCCCACCAAACGGAGGCTATACACAAAATGGTTTGTACTGGACTGAGGAAACCGGAGATAATGGCGGGCCTAACCCACCGGAAGACAGGCGATTTATGCAATCAGCCGGACCTTTTACCCTGAAACCGGGAGCAGTAAACTATATTACAGTAGGTATTCCATGGGCCAGGGCTACTGCAGGAGCTCCTTTTAGCTCCGTAGAATTGCTCAGAACTGTTGACGACAAATGCCAGGCCTTGTTTGACAATTGTTTTAAAGTAATTGACGGTCCATCTGCACCTGATCTAGCCATCAGGGAATTGGATAAGCAGCTGATATTTTATATTTCTAACTTACCTTCATCAAACAATTACCAGGAAAAATACCAGGAGTTTGATCCGAATATTGTGCAGCCCTTACCTGGTGGAGATGGCGAGCGTAGTGATTCTATTTATCGTTTTGAAGGCTATCAGATATTCCAATTAAAAAATGACGAGGTTGGTGTGGAAAGTATTCATGACCCTGATTTGGTTCGACTCGTGGCACAATTTGATATTGATAATGGTGTTAGCAAACTGGTAAATTATTACTACGACGAATTTATCAATGGCAACGTACCGGTAGTTGAAGTAGTAGGCGGTGATGATGGCATCCAGCACTCCTTTGTCTTAACACAGGATGCATTTGCAACCGGAGATGTAAGGCTCATTAATAATAAAACATATTACTATATGGCACTGGCATATGCGTATAATGAATATCTGCCATACAGCCCGGGTCCTGATAACTATTTAGGTCAAAAAACACCTTACTTGTCAGGTAGGAAAAATATACAAACATATAGCGCCATGCCGCATATGACAATAAATGGTACGGTGATAAGTGGAAGCTATGGTGAAAGCCCTGAAATTACGCGAATAGCAGGTAATGGCAATGGTGGTTTATATCTCGATCTTAAAGATGAGGTGATTGAAGAGATACTTGCAAAGCCTCCAGCCGGACCTGACAACTTATTTGGTTCACCGGATTATCCTATAGCTTATAACCCTGTATATAAAGAAAATGCTGGGCCATTAAACATCAAAGTGATTGACCCGCTAAATGTGGTGAACACAACCTATACCTGGTGGATGGATACACTTGAACATGTGTTGATCCCTAATATTACCAATGACGATGCTATTCAGGGAGATACCACAAGTAAATATGTTGGAAGATGGTATCTGCTGGATCATACGACTGGCTTTAGGCATGAAACGGATACGACCATTATTGTTGAAAATGAAGTCCTGTTCCCAGAGCTCGGAATTTCAATAAATGCAAGGCAGCCCTATTCTCCCGGCCCCCTTCCAATCGGTAAAGTTGAAGTTGACAACAGCCTTAAAACGGTCCGGGAAGTATTAGCACAAAATAATGGTCTTATCAGCGCTTCTATTGAATATGCAGATAGTTCGCAGCGTTGGTTGAGTGGTGTGTTTGATGAAGATATACCTGGTTACTTTTTGGATTGGATCCGTTCAGGTACCTATGAAGATGGTGACAATCCATCACAAAACGACTGGCAAATGGGGACATCGCCTGATAACCCCTGGGACCCGGATGAATCATATGAAAAACTTTTAAACGGCACCTGGGCACCATATTGTTTAGCTGCCAGTGGTAATACATTTTTTGCTGGTGATCCTCTACAGAGTATTGTAGGACCTGCTTTTTCTAAAGACTCAAGATTAGCATCCCCACTTAGCGAAGTAGCCAGTGTTGATATTGTATTCACACCGGATAGATCCAAGTGGACTAGAGCTGTTGTACTTGAGATGAGTTTTGATTCGCTATTGGCGGAAGGAAAAGCCAAAAGATTCCAGCTCAGGCGGTCACCCTCCATTGATAAAGATGGAAATTTTGCTACGGTGGGCGCAGGTGCGAGCGATAATCCAGAAGCGGCGAATTACATCAGTGATCATGGTATGGGTTGGTTCCCCGGCTACGCCATTAATGTGGAAACCGGTGAACGTTTAAATATTATGTATGGTGAAGATTCATACCTAGTAGCCGAAAACGGCAGGGATATGCTATTTAACCCACCACCCAAAAACCTTGACCTGGATGAACAGTATCAGGATCCTAACATTATAAAAGATACACTTATTACATTTACACCTGTATTAGGCGGAAAGCATTATGTATATATCATGAAGACCGACGAAGTAAACCTAGAAATACTTCCGGGTGCGCCTATATGGAAATTTCCGGCCTATGATGCAGGTAAAACTAACGTAACTCTTTTGGATACTGTATTTGATCCGGTATTTCCGTGGTTGCCGAGTTACTTTTTTCAAAATGTAATGTATACAGGTATACCCATGGGGGTTAAAGGACAGGAATGGCTGTCGAACGAAGCGAAAATAAGGATCAGGGTGAGCAAACCATATGCACGTGGCTACGGTCTTGTGGCACTCGATACGGTATATCCTGATATGGATGTGAATAATTATTATCCGATGTACCAGTTTTCGATGGAGGGACTATCAACGCAATATAATGATCCTCAGAAGCAGGAAACAGACTTGGATGAGATCAATATAGTGCCCAACCCTTATTACGGCTATTCATCTTATGAAAATAACCCGCTTGATAATAGGGTGAAAGTTACAAACCTACCCGAAAAATGTACCGTTACGATTTATAACGCAAGTGGAACCAAGATACGGCAGTTTAAGAAAGATACACCTGAGACAACAATCGAATGGGATTTGAAAAACTTTGCCGCGGTACCTATTGCAGGGGGGGTATATTATATTCATACCCAGTCAGAACAGGGAGAAAGGGTTATCAAGTGGTTCTGTATCATGAGAGTTCCTGATTTAAATACATTCTAGGCAAACAAATGACAAATAAGAAATTAAGAAATAAACCATATTTGATCATGAAACATTATTATAAATATCTAAGCATTGTTTTGATCACTGCATTAGTCATACCATTATCAATGACACTTCAGGCAGGTAATAAAGACAGGTCGGGACAGGCCGGAGCGTCAGAGTTGCTGATAAACCCCTGGACTCGAAGCAGCGGTTGGGGCGGTGCAAATATGGCAAAGGTAAGTGGCCTGGAGGCCATGTGGGCAAATGTTGCAGGCACAGCAAAAATTAGCGGAACACAGGTAATCCTGTCTTATACTGACTACTTGAGGGGGACAGGAACCAGTATTGCTGCTTTCGGCATAACAACGAAAATTGGTGATGCCGGAGCCATCGGAATCCAGGTGGTTTCTATGTCGTTTGGCGAAATTGAAATAACAACGCCTGATAGCCCAGAAGGTGGACAGGGTGTTTATAAACCCAATTTGATGAACGTGGCGATATCTTATGGTAAAGCCTTTTCAAATAGCATATACGGGGGTATTGTCATCAAAGGTGTATCGGAATCTATTGCCGATGTAACTGCTTTTGGTATTGCGATAGATGCAGGTATCCAGTATGTAACCGGCTCGAAAGAACAAATAGCCTTTGGAATTGCTCTGAAAAATGTGGGACCCAAGATGAAGTTTTCCGGAGATGGTTTATCCATTAAAACATTTATCCCTGGACAGGATAATGCTTTTACACTGGAGCAGCGTTCACAGGCATTTAATCTTCCAACACAATTGCAGATTGGTGCGGCCTATGATTTTATAATGCCAAAAGATTACCGCATTACATTGGCAGGTAATTTTGTTTCAAATTCATTTACCCGCGACCAGTTTTCATTAGGCCTTGAGTTCAGTTTAAAAGACTATTTTATGTTGCGTGGTGCCTACACATACGAAAACGGTATGTTCGAGGAGATAACTGCTGATGAAAATACGAATATTAACAATGGATTAAGTCTCGGCGTAAGTGTAGCTGTTCCACTGAACAAAGAAAAGGGTTCCTTTATTGGAATTGATTATGCGTTTAGAGAAACAGCATCGTTTAATCATAATCATACCTTAGGAATTATATTTAATTTCTGATAAAGAATTGACTGTAAAGGTTTTCTTTATATCTTTGCGGGCATAATTACTAGGGACCCTTAATTTATTTTAGGGGTCTTTTTCTCTTATTTAACTTAGTTAACAACAAAACCATGTCGCAGGCGAAGTATTTTACAGAAGAAGGATTAAAGAAATTGCGTGACGAGCTTGACCAACTTTTAAAAGTTGAACGGCCAAGCATTTCTAAACAGATTGCTGAAGCGAGGGACAAAGGTGACCTTTCTGAAAATGCTGAATATGATGCTGCGAAAGAGGCACAGGGCCTGCTGGAGTTAAAAATATCCAAAATCCAGGAAAAACTGCAGCATGCTAGGATTATTGATGAGTCGAAAATGGATAGCACCAAGGTATTGTTATTATCGACCGTTACTATTAAAAATCTGAAGAACAACGCCAGCATGAAATACACCCTGGTGCCAGAAGAGGAAGCTGATCTTAAAAAGAATAAAATATCAGTCGGATCACCAATGGCCAAAGGCCTGCTAGGGAAGAAAGTTGGCGACAAAGTGGATATTGTTGTACCTGCAGGCACAATTCCCTTCGAGGTAATCAAAGTAACCAGATAACATTTCATTCAAGTACTTATTGACATTTTAATTAGAGGTTTTGTACTTTTGAAAGAAACAAAAAACCAATTAACATGGCCTCTATTTTTTCACGTATTGTCGCCAGAGAAATCCCTTCCTATAAGGTAGCGGAAAGCAATAAATTTTATGCTTTTCTGGATATTAATCCCCTGGCTAAAGGACATACACTCGTAATTCCAAAAAAAGAAGTGGATTATATTTTTGATCTGGATGATGAGCTGTATAAAGAATTGTTTGCATTCGCAAAAAAAGTTGGTATAGCTATTGAAAGCGTGGTACCCTGCAAAAGAATGGGTCTGATTGTATTCGGGTTGGATGTACCACATGCGCACATTCATTTGATTCCGATCAATAAAGCTAGCGATATGAGTTTTGAGAGTCCCAAACTATCACTCGAAGATGAAGAATTTCTGGAAATTGCTGCAAAAATAAATCAAGCTTTTAAAGAAAGTCCTTAATAGGCCCTCACGTTGTTGCCCTCGATGTAATTGATGAAAGATTGATTTACTACTTTATTTCCTCCCGGGGTCGGATAATCACCGGTAAAATACCAGTCGCCGGTATGGTTGGGAATCGCCTTGTGCAGGTTTTCAATGCTTTGATAAATAATCTTTACTTCCGCATGCACAGTAGCTGCCTTTACCAATTCACCAATTTTATCAGATATCTGCTGTGCAGTAAAAGGTTTATAAATTTCTTTTACGTGGTTAATAATCTCTTCCTTGAGCAAATTTTCCTGGGCTTTCGACTTTTTATACACATCGTTGATGATGTGATCCTGCTGGGTTTCTTTCAACAAAGCAATAGCCGCTTTAAATGCAATGAAATCATTCAAGCGAGCCATATCAATACCATAGCAGTCAGGGTACCTGATTTGCGGTGCCGAAGAAGCCACAATGATTTTTTTAGGATGTAGCCTGTCGAGCATGGTGATGATGCTTTTCTTTAATGTAGTTCCTCTTACGATTGAATCATCAATAACAACAATAGTATCCTCGTTCTCTTTGATAATGCCATAGGTTACATCATATACGTGGGCCACCAAGTCGTCTCGTTGTGTGTCAGCAGTTATAAAAGTTCTGAGCTTGGCATCCTTCACGGCAATGGCTTCAACCCTTGGTTTAAAAGCAAATAATTTTTTTAGTTTATCTTTTGAAATCGCTGTTTTCGACTTTACAATTTCTTCCTGTATCAGCCTGGCATTGAAATCATGTATTTCATCCAGCAGTCCCTGGAAAGCAACTGATGCTGTGTTGGGAATAAACGAAAAAACGGTTTTATTAAAGTCATAATTAATTTCTTCGAGAATGCCAGGAGCTAAATAAGCACCCAATTTTTTTCGTTCCTGGTAGATATCTTTATCTGTACCCCGGGAAAAGTAAATACGCTCGAAAGAGCAGGGTTTAATAGTTTGCTTTTTGGCGAATCTTGATAGGTTGACAGTCCCGTCTTTTTTGATAATTAATGCATGGCCGGGGTCTAATTCTTTTACTTCTGCTACTGGCACATTAAAAGCGGTTTGAATGACGGGTCTCTCGGATGCTGCCACAATCACTTCATCATCCATATAGTAGAATGCCGGCCTAATACCATTAGGATCGCGCATGATGAATGAATCACCATGGCCGAAAAGACCACCAATCACATAGCCGCCGTCCCATCTTTTAGCAGCTTTTTCAAGAATTTTCAACACATCCAATTCCTGAATGATCTTTCCGGTCGTTTCAATTTTTGAAAAACCTTCTTCTTTAAATGAACGGTAAAGACGCTCATTTTCTTCATCAAGATAATGGCCTATTTTTTCAAGAACGGTAACTGTATCAGAAGTTTCAATTGGATATTGGCCAATATCGACAAGGGTTTGAAAAAGTTCGCTGTTATTGGTCATATTGAAATTTCCGGCCAGCACAAGGCTCCTGGTTTTCCAATTGTTTTCGCGTACCATAGGGTGAAGGCTTGATAAGCTGTGGCCGCCAAAAGTACCATAGCGAAGATGGCCCAGAAATAATTCACCTGTAAAAGCGGCATTATTTTTCAGCCAGCCGGGGTCAGAAAGGCGTTTCGGGTTTTCTTTGGTGGTTTTCTGCAGATTATCATACACCTCATTAAATAAGGTTTGGATAGGAGAGCTTTTGTTTGAACGTACCCTGTTAATATATCTTTTTCCCGGGGGTAGATCAAGTTTTACTTCTGCAATACCTGCGCCATCCTGTCCGCGGTTGTGCTGTTTTTGTAATAACAGATGCATTTTTTGCAATCCATACACAGACGTTCCGTATTTCGCAAGATAAAATTCAAGCGGTTTTAACAACCTGATCAAAGCAATTCCACACTCATGTGTAAGTCTGTCGCTCATTGGAATAACAGAATGTTTATTTTTGTCCTGTGCAGCAGCAAAAGTATTAAAAAAGATGGTTCAAATTAGGTTAGCAACAGAGGAAGATACAGATGTGATTTGCGGTTTCCAATTGAAGATGGCGCTGGAGACGGAAGATTTACAATTAAATGAAGAAACCGTTCATTCCGGAGTGCTCAACGTTTTTCGTGATCCATCCAAAGGAAAATACTTTGTGGCTGTCGAAGATCAGAAAGTTATCGCATCAACATTATTAACAAATGAATGGAGCGACTGGCGCAACCAGTGGTTTTTATGGATTCAGTCTGTTTATGTCTTGCCTGAGTATAGAGGCAAAGGAGTATTCAGAAATATGTTTGAAACAATAAAGGAAATGGTTAGGGCGGATGACAATATTGCCGGCCTGAAATTATATGTGGATTCAGAAAACGAATCAGCAATAGCAACTTATAAAGCTATCGGGATGGATGGCGAACATTATAAACTCTTTGAATGGTATAAATAATTTAACACATGAAAAACGTATTGAAACTAGTTCTTGGATTGACAATTACCCCTTTAATGTTAATGTCGCAAACTGCTGATAAAAGTGATTGGCAGGGGAGTGTTCCGGAAGGCTGTACAACGATCACGGTTGGGAAACTGGCCACTTCAGACGGATCGGTCATCACATCGCATACTGATGACAGCCACCGGACCAGGTCGTGGATTGATATAGTGCCACCGGCAACAAATAACAAAGACGCTGTAGTTCCAATGTACAAGCGGGTTCAGAATGATTCATTAGCGATGCCAGCCTACGGGCATGAGAAAGTTGGAGAAATACCCCAGGTTCAAAATACCTATGGCTATATCAATACCGCTTATCCAAGCCTCAACCAGAAACAATTGGCAATGGGCGAATCAACTTTTGGTGGCAGGGACGAACTGCAAAGCGATGCCGGCATTATTGATTGCCAGCGCTTGTGTTTATTGATGCTCGAACGTGAAACCACAGCAAGAGGCGCTATTGAAATGGCAGGTGAACTGCTGGAAAAGTATGGCTGGAATGATTATGGCGAGTGCCTGACAATTGCTGATAAACATGAAGTGTGGCATTTTGAAGTGGTAGGACCCGGAAAAGGCAAAGTGGGTGCTGTTTGGGCTGCGCAACGCGTGCCGGACGGTCATGTGGGGGTCAATGCCAATGCCAGTACTATCAAAGAAATTGATCTGGATAACCCGGACTATTTTATGGCTTCTGATAATATTTATGACGTAGCCAAAGAAAATGGTTGGTGGAATCCGGATGAAGAACCTTTCCAGTTTTGTTATGCCTATGCACCTGATAGCAGAACATCACTTGCCGCAAGGCGAAGAGAATGGCGGGTTTTTGATTTGCTGGCTCCTTCCTTGAAGCTGGATCCAAATGCAGAGAATTATCCCTTTTCAATAAAACCCGATACCCTGGTAACTATGGAAAAAATCATTAGTGTATTTAAAGATTATTACCAGGGAACGCCATTCGACATGCGTAAATCATTGACTGTAACGGATGAAGACGGTAAAACCATCATTTCGCCGCTTGCCAACCCGCATATGCCCTATGATGCTAATAAGTTGCATAATATCAATGGCGGTTGGGGCTGGCTCGGTGAGCGAACCATCGCACGCTGGTACACCATGTATGCTACGATCATTCAATTGAGAGATTGGCTGCCGGATGAAATTGGCGGTGTTGAATGGCTGGCCATGGATAATGTGGCGTCGTCGATTTATGTACCAATCTATGCTGGTGTTACTGATCTCCCACATTATTACAAAACACCTGGCAGGGTGAATGGTTATACCCTAGAATCGGCCTGGTGGATATTCAACCGATTGGGTACATTGACTGCCCAACGCTGGGGCGATATGCATAAAGATGTGGATGCAGTATGGGTGCCGATGCAGAAATCATTCATCGATGAATTGCCGTCCATCGATAAACAAGCCCTGGAATTATACGAAAAAGATCCGGAAAAGGCAAAAGCTTTCCTGACAGAATATTCCAGTAAAAAAGGTGTCTTGGTAATGGAGCGCGCTATTAAGCTCGGCGATTTTTTGTGGACCAAGTACGACGAAAAATTCTAATTTGACTTTTTCAGAAATTCTTCAGTAGTTACTGTTGTGCCATAAAAACTTTGTATGGTGGAAAGTGTTGCATTGTGCACATTTTTTGCCAGTACAGTGTCTGAGCCATATACTACATTCCTTGTGGCACAGGCATCGCTGATAACCGTTACATTAAAACCATAATCGGCTGATGCCCTGGCCGCAGCTTCCACACAAACATGGGTCATCATGCCACAGATAACCACACTCCTGATGTCGTTTTGTTGCAAATAGTGCAACAAGTCAGTATCTCTGTAGCTATTTACATAATGTTTTGTAATGACTCTTTCGCCGTTTTCTGGTTTTACATTCGCATGGATTGCAGAATCTTTGGAAGAAGCGTGCCGGATATGAACCACCAGTTCATTCTTATCCCTGAAAGCTTTAAGGATTTTTGATGCCTGCTCGCTCGCCTCTTCAGGATATTCCAACTGTGATTTTCCATTTACAAAGTAAAATTCCTGGATGTCAATAACAAGCAATGCTGTTTTCATGTCTTCTTTATTTTGTCCTAAGGCACAGATAGATAAGGCCAGGGAGATGATTAAAAGGATTTTTTTCATGTTAAAAAATTATTTAAAAGGTTGCGAGCCAGATCTTTTCATTTGATCATAATTCTCTTTATATAGTTTAACTGCATTACCACAAATAGGGCAGTAAAGCGTGTATTCTGTTTTATAGGGAGCTACCGAAAGAAAAAACAAGGTGATGAAATGTCTTGTTTTTTGCAATATTAATTGGCTTGTATTGTTGCAGTGGAAGCAATGTTTGTCTTCGTTTAACAAATACTTCTCGCTTTGCGTATGTCCGGCTCCGGCAATAATGATCATGCTACTTAAAAAATTATACTAGTTATATTTTTAACCTTCTGGAAAGATAGCATTCCAAAATTAGTGCTTTTCTAAAAGATACATACTAGTTTGTAATAATCAGTTTATCTTTGACCACTTCAAAACATCAACTTATGACCAAGAAGATTCCGCATACTTATGTGATTATTTTTTCCATTATCGTTATCGGGGCCATCATGACCTGGTTCATCCCCGGGGGTGAATACGACAGGCAACAAGTAGTCGTTAATGGTGTTGAAAGGACTGTAATAAATAAAGATTCATTTCATTATATGGATAATGAGGTGCAAACCTGGCAGATATTTATTGCTTTTTTTAAGGGATTTGAGAGGCAGGCTGGAATTATCGTTTTCATCATCATGATTGGTGGCGCTTTCTGGATTGTAAACAGCAGCAAAGCCATTGATATAGGAATCCTTTCATTTTTAAAATATACCAGGAAGTTGGAAAGAAACAAGTTGCTGAGGGTCATAGGCGTTAACAATATCATTATCACGATGGTCATGCTCGTATTCAGTATTTTTGGTGCTGTATTTGGGATGAGTGAAGAGACGATTGCTTTCATTGTTATTCTGGTGCCGCTGGCTATTTCTATGGGTTACGACTCGATAGTGGGTGTAAATATGGTATTCGTAGCTGCCGGGCTCGGTTTCGCAGGTGCCATGTTAAATCCTTTCACCATTGGTATTGCGCAGGGAATCGCTGATCTGCCACTATTTTCTGGTTTCGGATATAGAACGTTTTGCTGGTTTGTTCTGAATATTTTTGGTATCGCCTGGGTATTGCGTTATGCGGCTAAAGTTAAAAAACATCCTGAATCATCTTTGGTCTATGAAGAGGATGATTATTGGAGAAAGAGAGGGTCTGTTGATGAAGAAACAGTTCAATATTATACACCTGTTGCTTCGTGGGTGGTTTTTATTGCAATATCATTGGCATTAGTAGCTTTTTCATTTTATTACCCGATGACCCTGATGAAAATTGGAAATGCCTCTCGTTCATTGCCCATGGTTCCCGTAGCGACGACACTTTTTGTTATTTCAGGTATTTTTTCACTTCGGAAATCAGCCCACTTTTTCGTTTTAAACCTGCTGGGTTTTACAATCGTTTTTTTAGTTGTGGGTGTGATGGGTTATGGCTGGTATATTGAAGAAATCGCCGGCTTATTTTTTGCGATGGGAATCTTATCAGGAATTGCCATGAATTACAATGGAAATCGCATCACCAAAGAATTCCTTGAAGGTTCAAGGGATATTCTTTCGGCAGCACTGGTGGTTGGATTAGCAGGAGGAATCCTTGTAATACTTGAAGACGGCAAGATCATCGATACCATTTTATACAAAGTTTCCACTTCGATGGAAGGTATGGGAAAGCTGGGAACGGTGAGTGTGATGTATGTTATCCAAACTTTTATCAATGTTATCATACCTTCAGGCTCTGCTAAAGCAGCACTTACCATGCCGGTAATGGCACCTTTTTCGGACTTGGTCAATCTATCAAGGCAGGCCACTGTGGTGGCTTTTCAGTTTGGAGATGGTTTTACCAATATGATCACGCCAACATCAGGTGTTTTGATAGGTGTATTAGGCGTAGCGAGAATCCCTTACGATAAATGGGTCAAATGGATCGCCCCGTTTATGCTGATATTGATCATATTAGGCTGGTTGCTATTAATTCCAACAGTTACCATGCAATTGGACGGATTTTAGGGAAAAATTATTTTTTAATCCCCATACAAATATCCAAGCCGAGGGCCCTTTCAATCAAAGGATGGTCGACAGGAACTAAACGGACTTTCGCGCCAACCTCAGACAAAGGAATGTCAGAAATATGATCGCCTTTTTTGATTACCATTTTTCCATAATCGCCTTTGGCAATAAGTTCCACGGCATGAGAACCAAAACTGGTTGCCAGCAGCCTGTCGTAAGGTGATGGGCTGCCCCCGCGTTGGATGTATCCGAGGATGGTTTTTCGGGTTTCAATACCTGTACCTTTCTCAATCTGACTTGAAATGTATGAAGCGGCTGAATCTCTCTTGTGTTTGTTGATTCCTTCCGCTATCACTACAATAGAGTAAGGTTTTTTCTTTTTGGCCCTGTTAAGCAGATATTTGTTCACCATTTCCATATCATAATCAAGTTCTGGGATTAGGATCACATCACCACCTCCGGCCATGCCAGCGTATAGGGTAAGCCATCCGGCATTATGCCCCATCACTTCAATTACCATGATGCGTTTGTGTGAATTGGCGGTTGAATGCAGGCGGTCGATGGCGTCGGTAGCGATCCAGAGAGCAGAGTCGAAACCAAAAGTTTCGTCGGTACCCCACACATCATTATCTATGGTTTTTGGCAGGCCTATCACATTCAAGCCTTCTTCAACTAAGCCGGCGGCTGTTTTTTGAGTGCCGTTTCCACCAATACAAACAATACAATCCAAACCAAGCTGATGGTAATGTTCTTTGATCAGTTTGGGCTTATTGATGGATAAATGCCCTGTTTTTTTGAATGGTTTTTCCCTGGAAGTCCCCAAAATGGTTCCGCCCAGCGTTAGAATCCCTGATAACATTTTTTCCTCTAGCGTGAAATAATCCTTATTAATCAGACCGAGAAAACCTGAAGAAAAGCCAATGACTTCCATATTGTATTTTACAATGGCAGTTTTACCCACACCCCTAATAGCGGCATTTAAACCGGGGCAATCACCTCCGGCAGTCAGGATGCCTATACGTTTGTTCTTTTTATCCATGATGCATTTAAATTTACACAAAAGTTTTTTCGCCCTCCGATTTGGCAATTACTACAGCACCACAGCTATCGCTCCATACATTGGTTGCAGTGCGGAACATGTCCAATATCCTATCAACGGCAATGATAAGCCCAACACCTTCCAGAGGTAGTCCGACGGCTGTTAAAATAACTGTAATCATAACCAGTCCCGCCATCGGTATGGCTGCAGCACCAATGGATGCCAATAAAGCAGTAACTACAATAATAAGCTGTTGCACAAACGTGAGATCCACGCCATAGGCCTGGGCGATAAAAATAGCGGCGATGCATTCATACAGCGCAGTACCATCCATATTTACGGTGGCACCAAGTGGTAATGTAAAACTGCTAATCTTATTGGACACGCCTGAATTTTCTTCAACGGCTTGCATGGTCAATGGAAGCGTGGCCCCGGATGAGGAGGTGGAAAAGGCCGTGAGCAAGGGTGTGGTCATATTTCTGAAATGCTTCAAAGGATTAGCCTTGCCGATGACCTTCAGAATGATAGGTAAAGTAATGATGGCATGAATAATTAGGGCAAGTATCACGGTTAACATATACATGCCCATGCTTGAAACAAGTCCGCCGAGGTCTTCCTGGTCGGCAATGGTTTTGGCAACAATGCCAAAAATGCCGAGTGGTGTAAATTTAATAACGAAGAGGGTTACCTTCATCATCACCTCAAAAACGGACGTGAAGAAATCCTGTAACACGTGTTGGTATTTTTTAGCAACCTTGGTGATAAAAAAGCCGAATATGATCGCAAAAAAGATGACGGACAACATGTCGTTATTGACCATCGCTTGCATGATATTTTCGGGCACAATTTCCACAATGATCTCGGTTATTGTTTTTTGTTTTTCAACAAGGCCTTCAACTTCTTGGACAAACTGAATATTAGCGCCAACGCCTGGTTTAAATAAGTTTACCAATACCTGACCCGTAATAATCGCAAACAGGCTAGTCATCACGTAATACAATAAGGTTTTTAAACCGATTCTGCCTAAATTGCTGCCTGAACCGATGCTTGTAATACCGGAAATAAGAGAAGATAAAATCAGCGGAATGATAAGCATTTTTAAGGCACGGATAAACAAGTCGCCCATCCAACTGATATAAGAAACCGGGGGATTATAGTAAGCCGCTTTGAGTATCGAAGGTTTATAATTTTCTAATTTGGTGTCAGGTAGATTTTTAACGGCGTCCAAAAATTCTGACATCGTTTCAAATTGCTTCCCTTCCAATGGAGAAAGTTGTTTTTGCGTGGAAGTCGGAACATTATTTCTGGTTAAGACCTTATAACTTTCTTTATTAATTTCATATGAAGTGGGGAATGACACGCCATAAATAATGGCTGCTATTAAAGCAATCAGGATTTGCCAGTGCAAGGCAATTTTCCGCATAATTTCTATTGTTGAATGTATCTCAAAAATAAGAAATAATTCGGGTATTCTAATTCTTTAATTTTCAACAACTTTTTAAAAATACAGCAATTAGTCAGTATACCAGTTCACTAAACAGAGCGATATTTGTATATTCCTTATACTATCTAAATATTGAAAAGGAGGTTAAGAATAAATGTAGTTGAAGTAAGGCTAAATAGCGGAAGACTTGCTTTATATATATAGGTTGATTATCTTTGTTCAACTTCTCGGGAAGAAGCGATTAAAAGCAACCATTAATATTAACTTAGGCTTAAGTAAATGAAGCGATTTACTCTTACCCTACTTTTATTATCACTTGTTGGAGGAATATTTGCTCAATATCAGAATGTCATGATCAGTAATGAGCAATATCCGGAAGAACCGTCCATCATGATGAACCCCAAAAACCCGAACCAATTGGTGGCGGGAGCCAACTTGAAGAGTTATTACATTTCAGAAGATGGTGGGTTTAATTGGACCCGTGGTGACCTAGTATCTCAGGCGTATGGCGTATGGGGAGACCCGGTGATCATAGTAGATACCGCAGGTGATTTCTATTATTTTCATCTGTCGAACCCTCAAAATGGCAATTGGATTGATCGAATAGTTTGTCAGAAACTGGATTTTGAAAACGGCACATGGAATGAAGGCTCCTACATGGGTTTGAATGGAACTAAAGCACAGGATAAGGAATGGGCTGTTGTAGATAGTGCAACAAATACCATTTATGTTACGTGGACACAATTCGATCAGTATGGTACTTCGGACCCTTTAAAATTCAGTAATATCTTATTTAGTAAATCCACTGATGCGGGATCATCATGGTCAAATGCTGTTCAAATCAATGACGTTTCAGGTGATTGTGTGGATAGTGACAACACTACCGAAGGTGCTGTGCCGGCAGTTGGTCCTGATGGAGAAGTTTATGTAGCTTGGTCAGGTCCGGAAGGCATTGTTTTCGATCGTTCACTGGATGGAGGAAACACATGGCTGGAAAATGATATTTTTATAAGCGACCAACCAGGTGGGTGGGATTATGACATCCCTGGTATTCAACGTTGTAATGGCTTGCCCATTACATGTTGCGATCTCAGCTATTCTCCATACAGGGGAACCATATATGTGAACTGGACTGATCAGCGAAATGGAATTGATGACACTGATGTATGGATTTCGAAGTCTATAGATGGTGGCGATACCTGGTCGGAGCCGACCCGTGTAAATGATGATCCACCAGGCAAACAACAATTCTTGAGTTGGATGACCATTGATGGAGCCAATGGAAATATTTATATCGTTTTTTACGATCGTAGAAATTATAACGATAGAAATACAGATGTGTATATTGCTTATTCAACGGATGGAGGGGAAACATTTGAAAATGTACTGATCAGCGAATCACCTTTTTATCCATCGAGCAATGTGTTTTTTGGAGATTATACAAATATTACAGCATTCAACGGCCAGGTGAGACCGATTTGGACGAGGCTTCAAAACGGACAATTATCAGTATGGACAGCTATTATGGATATCAACGTAGGTTTACATGAGGTGGCCGAAGCCATGCCATTTACGCTAGAACAAAATTACCCCAACCCATTCCGCGAAACCACCAACTTTGCTTATAAATTGCATGACCAAGCACATATAACTCTAGCTGTTTATGACATGTATGGCAGACGAGTAGCGCTTTTAAAAGACCATCGTTTGACACCTATAGGAAAATACGTGGAAAGCTTTGATCCAAAGGTATACCGGTTGAGCCCGGGGGTTTATTATTTTAGTTTAAGTGAACGAAACAACATACAAAAGCGAAAAATGTTGTTTGTTGAATAAGTTGGTTAATAAGTCGTTAATGTGGATGACCACAGGTGGCCTTATTTTTCTATTTTTGTTTTGATAACACCAGTTTCTCTCTATGAATGACGAAAGATTAACATTGCTTCAATCCATTCGGAATATTGCCAATAAGAAGGGAGTAGCAGAAATTTCCCTTGAAAAGCTTCGTCAGAACAAATCGATTCAAACAAACCTATTAAACAAATACTATACACAGGATATTGACCTTGTAAGGGATATCCTTGCTGAAGAGAGAAACAAATTTGAGGAAATTTTTGTAGATCATGATTTTGATGGTTATTATGATGCCATTGATATCCTTTTTACGGTAAGCAAAGAAATGGCCGCTAAATTTTTTAGCCTGAGTCCTTCCGTAACTTACAAGTGGAAAGAGGTGTATCCCGATGTGTACCAGGAGCATATTCAGAAAAGGGTTGATTTTATTTACATGAAGATTAACGTAAACCTTCAAAAAGGCATCCGGAGCGGCTTTTATCGCAATGATGTAAGCACGGAACTGGTTGCCCGGAGATATATCAGCCGGTTGCTTGATTTGCACGATCCGGATAATTTTCCGCCGGAGGAATTTTCATTCAGCAAATTATTCGTCCAGATGTTTGAAAGCTTTGTAAAAAGTATTGCCACCGAAGAGGGACTGGCACATTATGAAAAAAAGAAAAAGTCGGCGAAGTTTTAATTCTTTATAAGTTTCAGCGACACATTATTCAACTGCTGATCTGTAATACGCACAATATACAATCCTGGCTGTAAGGTTTCAATCGATTCTGAAATTTGGTTTTCACCCACATGCAAATGCAGATTTCTTGTTAATAAAGGATGTCCGTAAACATTAAAAATTTTAAGCCGTGCATCACCCTGTGTTGTTACCAGCATATTTAAATTCAGCCGGTTTTGAGCAGGATTTGTCAGTGAAACCTGTCTAAATTGATCGGTCTTAAATTCATCTATTCCCAGGGTTTTGTCTGTATATAGCTTCAGTAAAACCGGTAAATGATCCGAATTATGATACAATGCATCCAATACATCAGGTGGCACACTCGTATTTGTGGGTGATGCATTCAGCGCCTGGTTAAAATGCTGACCATCCTGTCCAACCGCCCAATAGCTATCTTCAATATAATGCACGTCTTTTGTGCCGTCTTTGATACTGTTGGAGATCAATATAAAATCAAAACGGTCGTCCATGCCACCGGTAGATGCGCAGCCATTTGAAGAAGTATGGGTTGATTGGGTATGATAATCGCTGTAATAACTATTGTTGTGCCAATTCCCATACTGGTCAACGGGATCGTTAAACCGTAAACTTGGGTTTTCATAATTCAAATAAGCCTGGTAAGCGCCTTCCAAATGTGAATAGAGATTAAAATCGCCCATCATCAGGTAGTTGTTATCATCATCATAATTATCCAGAAATTCCATGGTATTCTGCGCCATCGAGGTTCGCAGAGTTTCATCATCACTACCTGCTTTTAAATGCGACACCACACAAATAATAAAGGCTGTATCACCTGCTGTAAGGTCATCTGATCTGTAATACAATTTATAAACATCCACATCCCTGATAAGACTTTGCGCGATAACGTGAGAATGAAGCTGCAACTTTTCTGAATTATAATACAGCATATTTACAAGGTAGGAGTCGGCGATCTTTAAAAAATCAGCTTTCCTGTAATAATCAATACCTCCTGTATTCAGCACCTGGTCAATTAAATGCTGATGAACCGATTGTGATTTACCAAGTTCATTGACCGTAAAAATATCAGGTTTTAAATAATTAATGATGGTCTTTATATAGCCGTCTTTTTCGTTTATATTATTGTTTGCAGTTGTGCAATAGCTGGTGGTGTTTCCATAATTCAGCAGGTTGTAATGAACAACGGTTAATGTATCCTGGCTTTTGGCAAGGAAAACGTGAAATAAAATAATTAAGACGAAAATATTTCTCATAAGTATTGAGCTAATCAGCATTTTTATTAAAAACCGGGAATGTGTTACTTCCTTGCTTCAATAAGTAACTCTAGCATCTTCACTCCGGCTTCTGATATAACAGTTCCCGGGCCGAAGATGGCCACTACGCCTGCATCATATAAAAACTGGTAATCCTGTGCCGGGATTACACCACCAACTATCACCATTATATCTTCACGCCCCAGTTTTTTCAATTCCCCGATCACTTGGGGCACCAGCGTTTTATGTCCGGCAGCGAGGCTGGAAACGCCAAGTATATGTACATCATTTTCAACAGCCTGTCTTGCAGCTTCGGAAGGGGTTTGGAATAGGGGCCCAATGTCCACATCAAACCCAATATCAGCATAGCCGGTGGCGACTACTTTGGCACCGCGGTCATGGCCATCCTGTCCCATTTTAGCGATCATAATACGGGGCCGGCGGCCTTCCAGTTCCGCAAATTCATCTGCCAGTTGGTGTGCTTCTTTAAAGGCGCCTTCCTGACCTGCTTCAGAGGAATACACACCTGAAATAGAGCGGATGACTGCTTTATATCGTCCGAATACTTTTTCGCAGGCGAATGAAATTTCACCCAGCGTAGCCCGTTTTTGAGCGGCATCAACAGCGAGGGCCAATAAGTTTCCTTTACCGGATTCACAGGCTTTGGTGATGGCTTCCAGGCTTTGCTGCACTTCCTGTTCGTTTCTGTTAGCACGGAGTTTGGCCAGTCGCTTCAATTGCGCTTCACGAACGGCTGTATTGTCAATGTCCAGTGTTTCTAAAGGATCTTCTTTTTCCAGGCGGTATTTGTTTACGCCTACAATAATGTCTTTATGCGAGTCGATACGCGCCTGTTTACGGGCTGCTGCTTCTTCGATGCGCATTTTTGGTAATCCTGTTTCAATGGCTTTTGACATGCCGCCCATCTCTTCCACTTCCTGGATGAGAGCCCAGGCTTTGTGTACCAATTCGTCGGTGAGTGTTTCTACATAATAAGAGCCTGCCCAAGGGTCCACCTGCCGGCAAATATTGGTTTCTTCCTGTAAATAGATTTGGGTATTTCGAGCGATCCTTGCCGAGAAGTCAGTGGGCAAAGCGATGGCTTCATCCAGTGCATTGGTGTGTAGTGATTGCGTATGACCTAATGCAGCGCCCATAGCTTCAACGCAGGTTCTGGCAACATTGTTAAAAGGATCCTGTTCTGTTAAACTCCAGCCTGATGTCTGGGTATGCGTTCTCAGCGCCATGGATTTTGGATTCTTCGGGTTGAATTGTTTGACAATTTTAGCCCATAACATTCGAGCAGCACGTAATTTGGCAATTTCCATAAAATGATTCATGCCCAATCCCCAGAAGAAAGATAAACGCGGTGCGAAATCATCAATACTTAAGCCCGCAGCAATACCGGTTCTGATATAATCAAGGCCATCAGCAAGTGTATAGGCCAATTCAATATCTGCCGTAGCACCAGCTTCCTGGATATGGTAACCCGAAATTGATATAGAGTTAAATTTGGGCATATTCTTGGAAGTGAACTCGAAAATATCCGCGATGATCTTCATGGAAGGTTCAGGTGGATAGATATAGGTATTTCGCACCATGAATTCTTTCAAAATATCATTCTGGATGGTGCCAGATAATTCTTCCAACTTGGCGCCCTGTTCCAATGCTGTTACAATATAAAAGGCCATTACCGGCAACACAGCCCCGTTCATGGTCATGGAAACGGAAATTTTATTTAATGGGATCTCATCGAACAGGATATTCATATCCAGTATGGAATCAATGGCCACACCTGCTTTTCCAACATCCCCTACCACACGTTCATGATCCGAATCGTAACCCCTGTGCGTAGCTAGGTCGAAAGCAACGGATAATCCTTTTTGACCTGCTGCCAGGTTGCGGCGGTAGAAAGCATTGGATTCTTCTGCTGTTGAAAACCCGGCATACTGTCTGACCGTCCAGGGTCTTGTAACATACATGGTTGAATAGGGTCCGCGCAGGTAGGGTGCTAATCCTGCTGCATAATGCAGGTGCTCCATCCCTTTGAGGTCGTCTTTGGTGTATGCCCGTTTTACGTCAATTTGTTCCGGGGTTTTCCAGTCAGCTTCAATCTGATGTTGCTTTTCCCATTCGCCTGTCGATATCTTTGGTTCGGGGTTTCTGAGGATGCTTATAATTTTAAAGTTGGGTTTCATGGCTCAACTGTTTTTTGATACAATTTGTTTTATTTGATTCCGATCAATTGCTGGTAATTTGAAAGCTCATCCAGTACATTCGATTTGATGTGGATGAAATGATCCAGTCCTGCAGCTTTGAACTGATCAACCAGGTCTTTTGGATAACCGGCCAGCACAACAATGGAATGGTCTTTTAAAGCTTCATATACCGGAATGGCGATGTCAGCATATTCTTCATCCGAACTGCAAATGACCACGATATCAGGTTTCACTTCTTTGGCTGCCAGAATGCCTTTTTCAATTGTTGGGAATCCGAGATTGTCTATGATCTCAAATCCGGCACAGCCGAAAAAGTTGCCTGCAAATTGGGCACGGGCTTTTCGCATGGCGAGATTTCCATAAGTAAACATCCATACTTTCGGACGAGGATGATTTTTTGCAAAGGCATCCGTTTTTAAACGGATTTCCTCGAAAGCGTCTGCTCCCCGGTATGGATGCAGTATCTGAACATCCCCTGCCACAGCATTCATATGAAGTTTTGATGGCCGACCAGTAATGTTTTCAGAAGTATTTGGATACTGGTTGGTGCCGAGAATGGATTGTTTCCGCATCGCAATATCCATATGTTTCTTTTGGGCTTCCTTGTGTATCCTTTCCTGGATAAATCCTTGCCGGAAAGCTTCATAGTAGCCACCTTTTTCATCCACCTCAAGGAAAAGTTTCCACGCGTGCTGAATGAGTTCTGCTGTCAGGTTTTCAATGTAGTAGGAGCCGGATGCCGGATCGACCACTTTATCAAAAAATGATTCTCCTTTTAAAATGAGTTGCTGGTTGCGGGCAATGCGTTCAGAGAATGAACTTGGTTGTTCAAATACTTCGTTAAAGGGTAAAACGCTCAGTGAATGAACCCCACCTAAAATAGCAGACATGGATTCGGTAGTGGTTCTCAGCATATTTACATAAGGATCGTACAATGTTTTATTCCAACTGGTATTGGAAGCATGGATGCGTACTTTCGCAGCATTGGCATTATTTAATCCATAGGCGTTCGTCATTTTCGACCATAGGTACCTTGCTGCTCTGAATTTGGCAATTTCCATGAAATAATCGCCACTTATACCAAAATGCAACCTGAAGTGGGGTGTTATTTCGTCAATGTCGTGGCCTTTATCTGTCAGGTAGGTGAGGTAATCAGTCGCCATGGCCATCGTAAATGCTAGTTCGCTGACAATGCCCGAACCGGCGTTTTTAAAAACGTTGCCATTTAAGGTAACAAGCTGAAAATTGGGTAAATGTGATCCGGTATGGAACAGTTTACTTAAAATGCTAAAATCCATTTCTTTGGAAATGTAGAATTTACCACTACTACTGTATCGGCTCAGCGGGCAATATTCCAGTGATCCACTGACTTTTTCCAGGTCGCGGTTGTATTTTTTTGCCAGGCAATCAATGATCTGTACAATGGTGTATGGATCGTCGCAAGAAAAGTTCAGCTCCATAAAATCGGCCCGAATGTTTTTCAGCAGTTGTTCCACTTCTGATTCATCAGGTACTTTGCCGTTTTTGAAGATGAGTCCGAATGAATCCACACCTTTCATACGTATATCAAGCAGTTTTTCGTTCGCCTCTGCGATATTGTCAACCACTAGATCCTGACGCACGAGCCAGTTATTGCCTTTTATTTGGTTGCCTCTTACAAAGGGAAAATCGCCGGGCAGCACATTTTTTTGTGGGATATTTTCAAGGTCTTCTTCCCTGTAAAACGGTTGCACATCGAAGCCTTCATCCGTTTTCCAGACCAGTTTTCTATCATAGTCTGCGCCTTTCAGGTCTTGTATGATCTTTTCTTTCCATGCATCTGTTGAGACGGGTGGGAAATCCCGAAAAAGTTTTCCTTTCTCCATTTCTTTCACTTTTTTACGTCAAAATCAAGCCATTGTATATGTTGGCCGAAAAATTTTGGCAAAATTACTTTAAATAGTTGTAACAGTCAGGTTTTGTTAAATAATTAACAATTAAAACTACCAGTGATTTTACTTCACCAGATCCATTTCCTCAACCAGGTATCCGGCACCAGCAAACTTATCCAAAATGAACAGGAAATAGCGAATATCGAATGAGATATTGCGGCATACTTCAGGATCGTACATCAGGTCGCTCATAGTGCCTTCCCAGCAGCGGTCGAAATTTACACCAACCAGTTCGCCATCCGCATTCAGCACGGGGCTTCCCGAGTTTCCGCCGGTGGTATGGTTGCTGGCAATAAAAGCTACACGCATGGTTCCGTCTTCATCAGCGTACTGGCCGTAATCTTTATTCTGATATAATTCCTTGAGCCTGTCTTCCACCACATAGTCGTATATATTCGGGTCTTCTTTTTCCATAATACCTTCGAGGGTTGTGTAATGTTTAAAATGGACGGCATCACGTGGGTTGTACCCATCCACATAGCCATAAGTAACCCTCAGGGTGAAATTGGCATCCGGGTAAAATCTCTTCTCCGGTTCCATTTCCATTTGCGCTTTCATATAAATCCGCTGCAGGCTGTCGAGCCTGTTGTTAAGGATATCCCTTTGGTCTTTGATGTTATTCTGGTATAAAGCCATCATTTCCGAAGCCATTAGGTAGGCCGGGTCTTTTATGATTTTTTTATATTTTTTTGGCTTGTAATCTTCAAGCATTTCAAGCAACGCCTCTTCCTCATTAAAAATGGATTTGGAAAATACGTAGTCCGAATATGCTTCATAATCATTCGCATATTTGGCATGAACGGTATTGAAGAATTCAGGTTTGAAAGGCGGTGTCAGGTTTTCATCATATAATTTCAGCATGGCTGTCATCACTTCCTCATCAATGGGTTGATAATAATCTTTAAAGAAACTATTTGTCCGCCTTTTCAAGCTTTCAACTTCCTGTTTGATGGTCTCTTCATCAATTTCGTCGGCTTCGCTCAGCTCAACAAGTTTTGAAAAACTACGGGCAAAACTGACAATTTCCATAGCAAGTCCGGCTTCAGCAATATAATCGGTGGCAAGCGACAAAGGCTCCAACTGCTCATAAGTGGCCTCGAAGGCCGGAATTAAGCTGCCATATTTCGTCTGTATTTCGCTGGAACTTGCACTCCATTCATTAAACTCAGTTTCATATGCCTGTTTTTTCTCAATGCCATCCAGTCGTTCAATGCCCCCGCTTTCGCCGATCATTTTTTTCCAGTAATTGGCTACCCGCGCATCTTTTGAAGCATATTGAATTCGCACTTTCGGATTGGTAGATGTATATTTATTGAAAATATCAAGTCGTGTCTCGCGAAGTTTTATTTTATGCGGATTGCCTGATTCGGTTATCATTTCAACAGCATAGGAAGGCAAGTATTCGTTGGTGCGGGCAGGATAACCGAAAACGAAAGTGAAATCACCTTGATCAACCCCTTTTAATGAAATGGGGAAATGATATTTTGGTTTATAAGGGATATTATCTTCGGAGTATTCAGCAGGTTTGCCGTCTTTATCTGTATATATTCTGAAAATGGAGAAATCACCTGTATGTCTTGGCCACATCCAGTTGTCGGTGTCGCCGCCAAATTTGCCAATATTAGAAGGCGGTGCGCCCACCAATCGTACATCTTTAAATGTTTCGGTGATGATCATATAAAAGGCATTGCCTTTAAAGAAAGGTTTAATGGTGGCCTGGTATTCCGAATCCTTTTCAAATGCTTCGATGATCTTATCGCTGTTTTCTTTTATTTTTTTATCCCGATCTGCTTCACTCATGGTGGGTTCAACACCTTCCAACACTTGGTTTGTAACTTCTTCCATGCGCACCATCAGGGTAACTGTAAGGCCGGGATTGGGGAGTTCCTCGTCCTGGTTCATGGCCCAGAAACCATCGGTGAGATAGTCATGCTCAATGCTACTATGGCGCTGGATGGCACCAAAACCACAATGATGATTGGTGAGCAGCAAACCTTTGTCTGAAATAATTTCAGCGGTACATCCGCGACCAAACAATACAATGGCATCTTTCAGGCTGGAATGGTTGATGGAATAAATGTCTTCGGCAGAAATGTTCATGCCCATGGCTTTCATTTCCTTTTCATTCAATTGCTCCAGCAGCATGGGTATCCACATGCCTTCGCCGGCGATTCCGGAAAGTTTGAAAAACAGGGAAATAACAACAATTATAATAGACTTTTTCATTTGATTTAATTTGGTTTTATTGAAGAGCAAAATTATTGAAAAATGGCCTCTTACGAGTTGTTTTAGGATGAAATCACCCTCAATATTGAATATTTAGAATGTTTATATCCAATTCATCCTCAAAACGGATCATGGCATTAATTAAGCGGACTTTTTTGAAATGATGCAGGTCTTCTAACCGGATTTCGGCCACACGAATGATTTCCTGATCCAGCAAACTGGCGCGCTGCGTGCCTTTTAGCAGTGGGTATGTAGGAGTGAGCCATTCTTTACCGTTGTAAAACAACACGTTGGCGTAAGAGGTGTCGGTAATAAAACCTTGTTTAACAATCAGGATATCGTCAGATTTATCTCGTTTTTCAAATAGTGTATGTATTCGGGAGCGATCATGGAATTTGAAGGTATAATCAATATCATTATCAAAAACGATTTTGAGGGAATTGATGGTTGGCAAGTGATAGGGGAGAAATTCAATTGTTTCAATATCCCTGGCATAAGTAATTCTGCATTTGTGGCGGTTTTTTTGTTCTTCGGGTGCAGTTTGTAAATCTGCTGCGCTTTGCGGCCGGATTGCACCAGCCTGCTGACATGGCAGGAATCCGGCCGAGTACATGTGGGTTTCAATGGTCTTAGCCAGATCCTGTTGATCTTTGCATTGAAACAATTCTTTTCGGGCATGGTTCATCCGCTCCTGGTGGTAACTGACGTTACCGATTCGACCCTTTTCTATTCGTATGGTTTCAAGCAACAGGCACATATATCTTGTTTTTCAGTTCTTCATACTCCTGTTTACAATCGCTTTGCGAGGTAATGCCACCGCCACTTTTATAGATCAAACCCGTTGATATTTTTTCAATAAACCGGATCATCACACCGCTATCGATGTTCAGGCCATCGAAAATACCGACAATGCCTGTAAAATATCCTCTTTCGTATTGTTCGGCTTCCCGTATAATTTCCAGTGTTTTTGTTTTGGGGGCTCCGGAAATGGAACCGGCTGGCAATAAATTAAAAAAAATGTCTCCAAGATGTTCATGATAATCCGCGGGCAATTCGCCTGATACTTCCGAACTCATCTGTAATAATTCACGCTTATTGGTCTTGATATGATCAATATATTGAAATCGGGTCACCCTGACTTTTTTGGCTACCCTGCTCAGGTCGTTCCTGATGAGGTCAACAATGGTATGGTGTTCGGCCACCTCCTTTTTGCTGGAGAACAGTATATTTTTTGCATCGGGCAACTTAGCGTCTATGGTACCTTTCATAGGGAATGAGCTGATTTTCCTACCCTTTGTCTGAATGAAAATTTCGGGAGAATACACCACGAACTGATCTTTAAACCAGAGTTTGTATTTCGCATGGCTGCTTGCATATATCTCTTTCAATGAATAGTTGCACACAACGTCGCTGGGCATGGTCAGGTTCAACAGGAACGAATTACCATGCAGGATATGTTGTTGAACCAGTTTGAATGCCTTTTTGTATTTTTTAAAATCTACAGGTTTAAAGTTGAAATCGAGCTGTTTTGCAGGTTTTTCAGGATTTGCAACATTGGTAACACCATTAATTGAATATCGTATTTCTTCGGGTTTAACATGATCCAAAGGTAAAATAGCGGGATGCTGTAGCTGATAATCGAGAACAAATAAGAAAGGAATCCTTTTCTTTCCCAACGCATTCATTCTTTCAATGTAGTTCATATTCCCTTATGAATTTTATGATGCTAAATTACATTTTTGGACGAACCCTTATCAGAAGCGAGCATGTTTAATTCCATTGTAGCGTTTAACATTCATTACATATACTTAACACATTTTACACCCCCTTAACATTTGTTAACGAGATATTTAAGTTGTTTTGAAGGGTGCAAATCAACACCGAAAAAAATGAATTTAAAGAACTTATTTTTAATGCTGGCATTAATTAATTTTTCAGTTATTGTATATGCCCAGGAAAATAATAACAGTGAAACATCTTATGAAACAAATTTCGACTTGCAAAAGGGAAAATTTCATGTAGCCATTCAGGGATTTGGAATGGGTGATATTTTGAATATGAAAACCTCTTACTATTTAAGTTCACGATTGGGGTATATGGTAACAAATTATGATCTGCTGTTTATTTCTGGTCGATACGCATGGAACCCAAGAGAATATATGGACAGGACATTCGAATTGGGTTTAAATTATAGAAGATATTTTAGAGAATCTGATTTACGTCCATTTATTCAGTCAGGAATAGGAATGGGTTTTGTTAATTATTCAGATGACTATTCGATTAATGATCAAAAGAGAAATTATGGAATATTTGATGTCGGTGTCGGTGTCTCCTACAAGTATAAAAGATGGCAGTTTGAGCTGGGCATCCAATCTGAATATAACCGTAACAAAACCGGACGAATATACTTAATGCCCCTCTGGGGAGTTTCCTTTACTTTCTAAAAAAAGTGTAGAAATATTATTCTTTTACTGCGATAGTTTCAATCTCGATCATCACTCCAAGTGGGAGTTCTTTTACAGCAAAAGCCGCACGAGCGGGTGGGTTTTCAGGATAGTAATTGGCATACACCGAATTCATGGCCGCAAAATTTTTCATATCGCTCAGTAAACAGGTAGATTTAACCACATCTGCAAATGAATAACCTGCTTCTTCAAGAATAGCAGAAATGTTATTCATGACCTGTTCTGTCTGAATACTAATATTCGCTTCAACCACCTTTCCTGTTGCCGGATTTACAGGCACTTGTCCCGAAACAAACAGTATTCCGTTCATTTCTACTGCCTGACTGTAAGGGCCGAGTGCCGCAGGTGCATTTGATGTATGTATGATTTTTTTCATGGTAATTAAGTTTGTTCAAAGGTAGCAATATCATGAATCCGATCATGCAAATTACCTTACGAAAAAGCCAAAACATCCATATATTTGTCGGGTCAACAAATGAATGTTTCCATGTACACACCGCCCGATTATTATTTAATTGATGAATTGCTTTCTGACGAACATAAGATCATACGCTCCGCCATCCGAGATTGGGTGAACCGATCCGTAAAGCCCATTATTGAGGAAGCTGCTCAAAACCATGTATTTCCGAAACACCTGGTGAAAGAAATGGGTGAAATAGGTGCTTTCGGTCCTTATATCCCTGAAAAATATGGCGGCGCAGGTCTTGATCAGATGGCCTATGGCATTATTATGACCGAACTGGAACGAGGCGATTCGGCCATACGTTCGGCAGCTTCGGTGCAGAGTTCGCTGGTAATGTACCCGATTTATACTTTCGGAAATGAAAAACAACGAACGAAGTACCTGCCCCGTCTGGCCACAGGTGAATACATCGGTGCCTTTGGCCTCACCGAACCCAATCATGGCTCTGATCCGGGCAGCATGCTGACCCGTTTTGAAGACAAAGGAGATCATTATTTACTGAATGGCTCTAAAATGTGGATCACCAATGCGCCCATTGCAGATATCGCAGTTGTTTGGGCCAAAAATGAAGAAGGGATAATCCGGGGGCTTGTTGTTGAAAAAGGTATGGAAGGATTTTCAGCGCCTGAAACGAAAGGCAAATGGTCACTCAGGGCTTCTTCAACAGGGGAGTTGGTGTTTGACAATGTAGAGGTGCCCAAAGAAAACCTGCTTCCGGATGTGAAAGGATTAAAAGGCCCATTGAAATGTTTGAATTCAGCCAGGTATGGCATTGCATGGGGTGCCATTGGAGCGGCTATGGATTGCTATGATGCTGCGCTAAAGTACGCATTGGAAAGAAAACAATTTGGTAAGCCCATCGCTTCTTTTCAATTGCAGCAGAAAAAACTGGCAGAAATGCTGACGGAGATCACCAAAGCGCAACTATTGATTTGGCGACTGGGTGTATTGAGAAATGAAAATCGTGCCACACCGGCTCAAATATCCATGGCCAAACGGAATAATGTGTCCATGGCCTTAAAAATAGCAAGGGATAGCAGGCAGGTACTTGGTGCAATGGGAATTACCGGCGATTTTCCAATGATGCGCCATATGATAAACCTGGAATCAGTAATCACTTACGAAGGCACCCATGATATCCATCTGCTGATTACCGGTATGGATGTAACTGGTATCCCGGCATTTGAATAGTCTTCAATAAAAAAATGGTGCACAAAATCAATCATGCACCATGTAACCAAAAATTTAATTCTTTATCTTGTAACTGTTCCTGTTGGAAAGGCCAGGTTCTGTCCCATTTCATATACTTGGTGATCCACTGCATCAGCTGGAATGGGTTGCACCAAAGGCTTTAGTGTAAAAGGGTTGGGACTGTTATCTGGATGAGGTTCAACACTGATTACGGCCATGCCTCCTGCAATATCCGTTGGAAAACTTAACATCGCTGGTGCGTTCATTAAAAAATCTTCACCCGGGAAAAATCCATCTGTTCCGTTTACATCCGGTAGTGCCATGCTGCCACTGAAAGGGGCTGCATCATCTGTTGCTGCTACCTTGGTAAAGGTGCCTGTTGTTACAGGTTTTCCATCCATCACCACCCAGCCTTCATATTTCCAGCCTTCTGGTAGCTGGGGTAGATCCAATCCTACGGTAGGACTGCCGGTGGAAAGATCCAGGAACCAGATGCCACTGTTCTCGTGTGTATCAGATCCATCAGTAGGTGTGGCCAAAATGTATTTTCCTGCTGCATTCATAAAGTCGCCTACTGGCGCAATCGACAATGAAGCGTTGGCTCCGGAAAAATCGCCTGCCATCATTTTTGTGGCAGCAGGCGCCGGGTCCGAATCGTTTTTAGGCTCGATGGATAAAACAAAAGTTGTTGCATTATCAACATCTGACGCATTCAACTCAAACATGGTTTCAGATAGATTGCCATTCGCATCCACTGTAAAAGTGCCTGTCGAAACAGGTGAGCCGTTAACGATCAGCCAGCCTTCGTATACATAATCAGCACCAAGGTCTTCTAATCCGGTCATGTTTACTGTAATATTTTTCATGCTTACTTCAGGGTCTTCATCTTTTTTGCATGATGAGATAAGAAGTAATCCGATAATCGCCATCAACATTAATTTCTGTGTTTTCATTTCTAGTTTAATTTGTGAATAAATAGTGTTGTTGATAGTGCATATGAAAAGAAAACAGAAATGGTTGTCTGGGCATTAAAAAATATAGATAATTCCTATTTTAAGATTAAAACCATGTACATACGTGGAAAGGTTATCCTGAAGGTTAACCTTGGTAATATTACCGAAGTATCTGACAGAACCATTGACCTGTAAAGCTTTTGAAAATTGATAGCTGACGCCAGTACCAAGGTAAAAATTAAGGTAATTTAAAGTATAAGAAGGGTAACTGGTCATTGTTTCACCAACCACATCCATATCATGACCTTTGTGTAAAATACGTGAAGAAAAACTGGTGCCATCTCTCAGGGCACGATTGTAAGCTATTCCTGTTTCAGCAAACCAATTCACATGCGAAAAACGCATCAAATTATATTCCAATCCTAATGGAATGGATAAGTACCGAACTTCCTGATGTGTTTCCAATATCGAATTCATCAATTCACCATCAGGAATTTCCTCGGTGGCCGGAAAACGATAGGTTATTTCAGTGTTAATTTCTCCAAAAGGCGTGGGCATCGGAACAGGTGAAGTGTTTTCCTTTTTACCATTACCCATCAGGTGTTCTGTAGAGGTATCATATCCAAAATCAACCACTGATTTCGACCAACTCCTGATCTCCGACTTTTCAACACCTGCTACCAGGATAAATCTATTTGAAAGATGATATCGTGCCTCAAATCCCCAATTGCTGACATATAAATACATGTTACCGGTTTCCATAAAACCAGTATTCATCTCACCACGTAGAGAAGTTGATGTGAAAGTAGGTTTGAAAAACAAACCGATACCGAATTTGCCTTTGTTATCGAAAGGCTCAGGTTTTATTTTTTCCATTTCAGCAGGTAAAGGAAGCGCAATAATATCTTCTCTCGGAAGAAGTGTTTCAGTATTGAGTGATGAAAAATCAATAGTTTCAGATGAAAGAACGGCGATTTCTATTTGAGGTCTTTTTTTAAGTGAAGTTTTATTAAACAAGGTAGTTTGAGAAGGCTTTTTTTGATTTGTATCAAAACCTGTTGAATGAGGAATGCTATTTTCAACTTGACTGATGTTAGCTTCAGTGCTTTGGGTAGATTTTGCGTTGGATGTACTGGCGTTATCTGCAATAACTCCAGATGGATCAGACTGACTATCATATCCCAATCCGTCCGTGTCAGATTTATCGGGATTATTATAAGTTGCATTTGACGTGTTTTGGGGATATTGTGAAATGTTTTTTTCAGCTAATGATTCTGTTTCGTTTTCGATCAAAGAAATATCTGTTTGTCCCGTTGGCCACAGGATAAAAGCCAGTCCGGCCAGCACTATGAAAGCCAGGATATACAAATACTTCCATGGGATAAACAGCCCTTTCTTCTTCGAAATTACAGGCAGGACTTTTTCCCAAACATCATCTGAAGGTACATTCCACTGGTCTTCAGCAGGTGTATCCTTTGATAGATGTTTCTTAAAATATGACTCTAAATTATCTGCCATTTCTTTGATCTTAATAT
>SWBW01009905.1_pt3 | contig 37004 bp, 30 predicted proteins | sample 4693041 | NCBI WGS metagenome assembly SWBW01 (sample SAMN10267271, study PRJNA491770) | bioreactor metagenome | isolation source: DHS bioreactor inoculated with marine methane seep sediment | place: Japan: Omine Ridge, Nankai Trough | collected 2006-05-06 | reverse complement strand
CCCTCTTACCTCCCCCCCCCCTCCAGCCGCTCGCAGAGCCGGCGCCCTCAAAACACAAACCGCACCAGAAGAACGCAAAGTAGTCAAATTTCAGCGAACCAAGGAAAAATTGAAACAAGCGTACATCCCGTACGTGTTTTCAATTTTCTCCGCAGTGTGAGTTGAAATTTGGCTGCTTTGCGTTCTTCTGGCGGAGAGAGAGGGATTCGAACCCCCGAGACCCTTGCGGGTCTAACAGTTTTCAAGACTGCCGCTATCGACCACTCAGCCATCTCTCCATATTTTTTTCTGGAAGCGCAGGAATACTAACCAAGTTTCAGCTCCAGTTCAAGAAAATTTTAAGTTTTTCTCATAATTTATTAATACTCCTGCTTTAGATTATTCAAAATCAATTAACAAATTGCAACAATGAACACTCAGAAAAGCTTTCAACAATGGGATATAGGAGGATTGAATATCCGTCCTGACATACGGACTATTCAAGACCAATCAGGACTTAAAATTTCACTTCGCAGAAAAGAATTTCAATTATTGCAATTCATGCTCAACAATATCAACTCGGTCATTAACAAATACACTATTTTAGACTTAATCTGGGAATTTGGTAGCTTTGCCGGAAGCAACACTTTGGAGGTGCATCTGAGTAGCTTAAGAAAAAAGTTGAAAACCCTATCAAGCAAATTGCACATACAAACAATAAGAGGAGTAGGTTACAGAATGATCACAGTGTAAACCGCCTAGTCAAACATTAAAGAGTATCCAAATACTTAACGGCCTCTTCTAATTGTCTATCATATAGAGTCTCGAAGTCCTCATCAGTGAAAAGCACTTCGCGATCCGGCACAATGCCAACCTCGCTAACACTTGCTCCAGATGGGGAGAACCAATTTGCAATGGTAAACCGTAAACTGGAACCATCTGCCAGAGGATCAACCTCTTGAACAGTGCCTTTCCCATAAGTAGTTTCCCCCATCACAATACCTCGTTTTAAGTCCTGAATGGCCGCCGCAACTATTTCTGAAGCAGAAGCTGACCCCCTATTAACCAAAACCACCAAAGGCAGCTCTGGAAACTGTGGAGCCCCATCAGTTTTTAAAACTTCATTCAACTTTTCATCACGATATTCGATAGATACAATCTCTTGCTCGCCTCTAATAAAAGAAGACAGTACGTCAGTAGCCCCATTTAAATAACCGCCTCCATTGAAACGCAAATCCAAAATCAATCCTTTTGGAGATTTTGATTTGATATCATTAATCGCACGAATAAATTCCATCTTCGTATCATCACTAAATTGATTGACTTCTACATGCCATATGCCAGTAGAATGCTCATCGTACACTACGCTTTCTACAGTAATTGTATCTCGAACAATTTCAACTTCTAATGGTTTCAAGTCTTCTCCCCGGATAACAGTCAAATCAACCGCACTTCCTTTCTCCCCACGAATATGGCCAATTGCTTCTATTAGAGTCATATCGGCAGTAACAGTTCCATCAATCATTAAGACGATATCGTCTGGCTTGAGTCCTGCTTTTTCCGCAGGAGAGCCTTTAATGGTGTTTACTACTGTCAATAAGTCGTCGCGCATAGTCAATTCTGCTCCTATTCCTTCCAACTCTGAATTTAAACTGTCATTAAACTCGCTAGTCTCATCTGGAGTCATGTATTCAGTATATGGATCATCCAAAGCCATCACCATTCCCTTTGCAGCGCCATAGCTCATAGTCTGGCCATCCAGCTTATCAGTGTGAATATACTTCTTTTGTAAAATGTCACGCGCAGTCCACATACTTTTCAAGTCCATTGTCTGGGAGGGTGCATTCTCATCCCAAGTGGCCCCCAGTACATTGCTAGAATTTTGAGAGTCAATCGAAAACGACTGAGAAGACATAGAGTTCCCAATCAATAATCCGGTCGAGAACACGACGGCAAAAATAGCTATATAGCTGGCAATTCTTGTACTTATTTTCATAGTTGATTATTCAAGCGGGCCGATTATACATCAATCGGTCGGATTTGTATTCTTTCAATTTTCTTGGCCAAACCGGATTTTTTGTCAGTCTCTACCAAGAGAGCGCCAAACGCAGTTTCTCCCTCAGCCATTTCATGTCTAACCGGAGTCTGCTTCAGAAATCCTTCAATAATTATTTCTTTATTAACCCCAATAACAGAGTCAATCACACCAGTCATACCCAGATCAGAAATATATGCTGTTCCATTCGGTAGAATCCTCTCATCTGCCGTTTGCACATGAGTATGTGTCCCACACACTGCGGTTACGCGTCCATCAAGATAATTGCCCAAAGCAATTTTTTCAGAGACAGCCTCAGCATGAAAATCTACATAAATCGCCGCAAGACTCTCCCCCAATTTATAGCCTTCACCTGCAATTTCCTCAAGTATCTCATCTGTTTTTCTAAACGGGTCATCCAGATTATAGGGCATAAAGACTCTACCCATCAAATTAATCACAGCAATGGTCAAATCTGTATCAGGAATATTTAATAGAGAATATCCTCTTCCAGGCACCCCATCAGGATAATTCGCAGGACGAATCAGTGGGTAATCAGTTTGATTCAAAAATTCATAAATTTCACGAATCCTCCAAACGTGATTGCCACTTGTAAAAAAATCCACGCCATATCCAGCAACCTCTCGAATCTTTGCATCCGAAGTCCCTTTCCCATGATGCATGTTTTCCGCATTTGCAATAACGAAATCAATTTTCTTCTCTTCTTTCAATTTAGGTAATATTTCAGCAATAGTCTTGCGCCCAGGCTTTGCAAAAATATCCCCAATAAATAGTAGACGCATCATTTTTAAGTTATTCAAACAAGACGCCATTATACTATCAGCAAATAACAACGCAATCTATAAAAGTATTTTTGATTATTCTCTTTAGTCCCAAAGCTTCTACCATACGCTACCGAGCGGGTGTGGCGAATGTGGAAGGACATAAAGGAGGGTTCAGTCGATGGGACATCAAGTGAAACAGTAATTCAATGGTTCACAAGTTACTGAAGCATTGAAAAACTTGACTAAACACAGAATTAAGGTATTGTTCACCTCGGCAACATCAATAGTGTGATTCCATGTGTATTGTTTAACACACGTGGTTTGAAATAGAGGACAGCATGGACGGAACTTACAGAGTATCCAGTATGGACACCTTGAAGAAAGGAAGAGTGCAGATTGAACTCCGTATGCCCGATGGAGATGGTAGGCGGAAGATGTTTTATGGGCATTTGCTCTTTATCGGGCCGCCCCAAGGCATGAAGTTCAGCGCGGAAGCCCTCCCTTGGCTTGACGACCATGATTTCTCCCCTACTTCCGGTATGTTCTGGGTCGCTAGCGGCCTACGGATTAAGGAAGCGGCTGAGATGTTTACAATGGCGAAAACATCGCCCTCTGGCAAGGTCTTCCAGATCTTTGCGGGAGAGTATGTCTACGCTGCTGAAGGGGTCGTGAGTCCTGATGGCAAGGAAGGTTTTGCCTGTATTACTAGGATGGACCATATCGATCCAGAGGCGCTTTTCGTCTCGTCGTCCTTCGTCACCTGATTCTGCCATCATGTCTTCGCCTCCACCACCGTGGTGTGAGGCGTGGGCTCGGCTATCGGAAAGAGAACGATAGCGGGCTTTTTCCTATTTACACTTTTTTCATCACCACCACCTCCTCAAGCATAGTCACCACGGACTTGATCCAGGATGACATAGGAGGTTTACGCTTTCTTAAAGAAAATTTCAGTTTTGCATAATATTTATAATGTATAAATGAAATATATTTTCAGGTCTTGTATAGAGTAAAATCTTGACGGTGAGGAAATCCTCACCTAAGATCATGACAAATAAATATTATTTAAATATCAAAAAAAATATGGCTATCTCATCAGAAAAACAACAGGCAGTTGAACTTGCTCTTTCACAGATTGAACGTGCTTTTGGAAAAGGCTCAATCATGAAAATGGGCGAACAAAACAAAATTGCAGTCGAAACATTTTCAACTGGGTCACTATCTTTGGACCTTGCTCTGGGTGGCGGAGTACCAAAAGGAAGAATTGTCGAAGTATATGGTCCAGAAAGCTCTGGAAAGACAACGCTTACTCTTCACATGATCGCTGAAATCCAAAAAGAGGGAGGTATGGCGGCTTTTATTGACGCAGAGCACGCACTTGACCCCTCCTATGCAAAGAAAATCGGCATAGAGATGGACAGCTTGTTGATCTCACAACCGGACAGCGGAGAACAAGCTTTAGAAATCACCGAAACATTAGTTCGCTCAAATGCTATAGATCTCATTGTAATAGATTCCGTAGCGGCTCTAACGCCAAGAGCAGAAATAGAAGGTGAAATGGGAGACGCTCATATGGGATTACAGGCCAGGCTTATGAGTCAGGCATTACGAAAGCTAACAGCCGCCATCAGCAAGTCCAAGACCACAGTAGTCTTTATCAATCAAATACGGATGAAGATTGGTATTATGTTTGGTAATCCAGAGACAACCACAGGAGGAAATGCTCTTAAATTCTATTCTTCAGTACGTATGGAGATTCGATCTATTGGAAAGCTTGAAGAGGGGGCAGGAGACACAAAAAATTTCACTGGATCGCGGGTGAAAGTAAAAGTGGTAAAAAACAAAGTAGCTCCCCCATTCAAAATAGCTGAATTCGACATTATGTATAACAGTGGGATAAGCCGCGTAGGAGATATCCTAGACCTTGCCGCAAAGTTAGAAATAGTTAAAAAAGCAGGTGCTTTCTACAGTTTTGGAGAAACTAAAATCGGACAGGGGCGAGAGAACACAAAGAAATTTTTGAGCCAGTCTGAAAACAAGAAGATACTTGGCGCCATCGAAAAGGAGGTGCTTAAAATGGCCAAGAAAAAACAGGAGGAGAATGACCAAGTAGACACCGGGGAGGTGGGTGAAGGACGAAAAACCGCAACAGCAAAAACAACAACAGCAGAAAAGGCTACAGCTTCAAAAGCAACGGCAGATAAGAAATAAATATATGAAATTCCACGTGGCACCGGAAGGTGCCGCGTGGGCTTTGAAAACAAAAAAATGCTAAATAAAAATCAGAAAAAATTAGTACATTACTGCTATGACCTCTTAGCTCGGCGCAGATATTCAATCCACGACATTGTCAGAAAACTCGAATCATACAATCACAAGAAAGGGGATTTGTGCACCGACGGCGAATTAAAAGAAATCCTAGAGGGTCTAATAAAATCCAATTTATTGAATGACCAGGAGTATGCAAACATGTATCTGGATAGTCAGATACGAAGGAAGCCAGTCGGGAAAATTAAGATTAAAATGCAGCTCAGAAAAAAGGGCATTGATGAAGACATGATCAATCAGGCAATCAACCTGGCAGAATTAGATGAAGAGCAATTGGCGAAAGAACTGCTTGAGAAAAATGCCAAGAAATACTCCCATGAGCAACTATCAGACCCAAAGATACAAGCAAGAATTATCAGATTCTTGGGTAGTAACGGCTTCAACGGAAGTTTATCATACCAGGTATTCAAGAATTACCTTCGCCACGTTCAAGTGCCTTAATCTCCTCCATGTATTTCTGAATTCTCCCTTCTAAAAGTTGAAAGGTATTTTCATCAATATTCCCAGCAGTCAGACGGTCTTCAATCTGATCTTGTAAACGAAAAAGCTCTGCCTCACAGCGACGCGACTTCATCTTATACGAAGTATATACATCATCAATATCATGCAAATATTTTTTCAAATACTTCCGTTTTTTCTTATTAGCAAATGAATACCCACTAATCGCCAGAACAACCCCCACCACCGACACAATCAAGGCCAAAAACTCCACCCAATATTCGCTGAACATAGACTGTATCAAAGCTGGCCAACGAAAAGAACTGCCAGCCTTCGTATTGCTGCTCTCGGTTTTCTTAGTTTCATCTATGGTTTCAATAACATCAGTGTCATTCTCATCAGTAGTTTTTAGAGTCTCTCGTAAAGTCTTGAGTTTTTCCAAGTCCTTAACCTGTATTATTGTACTTTCATCTCTTTTTTGAATAGTAGACAAATCAATGTCCGTTGCTGCAACTCCTAAAGGAAGCAGAATCGTAAAGATCCAGAAGGCCAATAATGATATTGATTTTTGCTTTGCGTCCACGAAAAAGTATTAATGATACACAGTCGGAATATACTCAAAGAGATCTATTAAATCAACACCTCAAGCAACAAATTTATTCCATCCAATGAATATCTCACCAAAACTTTACTTTTTATTGAAAGTCAGGTAAATTTAGGATACTTAAGGGATTATCTAATAATAATCCTGGTATTTAACGCGTTCTGTATGCAATCACAATTCTTAGCTGCTATCAATCAAATTTGCGACGAAAAAAACATTCCTCGCGACTTAATAGTAGAAACAATCCAAGCCGCGGTTCGCGCAGCCTACCGCAAAGATTATGGTAACAAAGAGCAAGTTATCGAAGTTGAGCTGAACGAAAAAAAGGAGATGATCACAATTTACTTAGTTAAGGAAATCGTTAAAAAAGTAGAAAATTCAGAGATTGAAATCTCGCTTAAGGAGGCACAACGTTATAAAAAAGATGCCAAAGTAGGAAAAATGGTGAAAATTGATGTTACTCCACTTGAATATGGAAGAATTGCCGCTCAGTCTGCAAAACAAGTGATAATTCAGAAAATTCAGGAAGCAGAAAGGGACATAATGTACAACACATTCAAAGACAGAGAAAACGAACTTCTGAATGCCATGGTACAGCGTGTTGAATATGGGACAGTTCATGTCAATTTGGACAATAAACTGACCACAATGCTCCCTTCAGACCAGCAAATCCCTCGTGAGAGATATTATGCAGGGCAGAGAATCAAGCTTTATCTGGACAAGGTTATTAAAACAAGCCGGGGGCCACAGCTAATGATTTCAAGAAACCATCCAAACTTGGTAATGAAACTGCTTGAGCTAGAAATCCCAGAAATTAAGAGTGAATTAGTAGAGGTAAAAGCCATTGCAAGGGAGGCCGGAGTACGTTCAAAAATTGCAGTTTCTTCCAATGATCCCAAAATCGACCCAATCGGATCCTGCGTAGGACAAAAAGGGATACGTGTCCAAAATGTTATGGACGAGCTAAATGGCGAAAGAATAGACATTATTCAATGGGCCGAGGACCAGGATCAATACATCCGAACATCACTTGCCCCAGCAAAAGTGGCGGCAATTGAAATCGATGAGAAGGAAAAAAGAGCAAAAATCTTTGTAAACCCAGACCAAAGACCGTTAGCTATCGGAAAAAATGGTCAAAACGTAAGATTAGCTTCAAGACTCACTGGCTATGAGTTGGACATATTAGATATTGCTGACATGATTGGCGCTGCTGATAGTGAAGCAAAAGTCAAAGTGGAAGCTGTGAAAGATCTAGAAGGTCTATCTGACGAATTAAAGGAAAAGCTCGAAGCAGCCAACTTAACTATGGTAGGGCAGTTGAAGGGACTCTCAACTGGCGATTTAACCAGTATTGAGGGACTAACTGAAGATGACGCTCAAGAGATTGCAGAAGCGGTCAACAAAGTAGCATAAATCCTCCAAAGACATTATGGCAGAATGAGCAGCGCACAGCTGGTTCTTTTTGCTGTTTTATGCTAAAATATCAGGATATATTTATGTTGCCATGATTGACCCTGAAAGTCTAAAAGACCCAGCTCAAGAAAACACTGCCCCCAAGGCAGAGGACAAGCCTGTTGTAGCAGGCCAAGCAAACACGGGCGGCGATCCAAATGCAGGTCAGGGGGGAGGAGCAACACAGACCGGTTCCACTACAGTTCCAACAGCTGCCCCAACGGGGGCTCCAATAACAGAGACCGCAAGCCAGGCAACAACACCCCCAGCCAATCCACAACAGCCAACTGATGGCACTCCAGCAGTCGCACAAACGGCAGTAAGCAAGGAGGGGCAAGAACAAAAGGGTACAACTCAAAAAATGGAAGAGGGGCTTGCAAAAATCAATCGTCAGGCCAAAGAAAAAGCTACTCAAGAGAAAGCTGCCTCAATTGGGATGAATTATATCGATATTGCCACTTCGCCCATAAACCCAGACTTACTCAAGCTGATTACACCAGAGCAAGCAAAGGCCAATCTAATTATGCCTTTCTATCGCCTAGGTAAGAAGCTAAGAATTACGGTTGCTCATCCAACCAGCCCAGATATTCGTGAGATCGTCAATAGTCTAAAAAAGCAGGGATATATGATTAATATCAACCTTTCTTCGGAAGAGGGGATATTAGAATCTTTGCAATTATACGACAGTGATCAATTCGTAGTTAAAAAAGAAATCGACACTAAACTGGATGAAGCAAAAATCCAAACTTATGAAAAGGAGCTAAAAGACATTGAACATCTTGGAGACAAAATAAAGACTGTTACTTCAGAAGAAGCAGTGTATTTAGTCCAAGTGGCAGCCCTACGTGCTGGGTCTTCTGATATCCACATGGAGGCCGAAGAAAAGTATGTGAGAGTGCGTTTTAGAATTGATGGTCACTTACATGAAGTATTTAGGATTGATAAATCGGTTTGGGAGAACATTTCAAATCAAATCAAATACCAAGCAAATCTCCGGGTAAATGTAAACAACATCCCTCAGGATGGCCGATTTAATTTTCAAGTGAATGATCGAAAAATTGACATTAGAGTCTCTGTGTTACCAACCGAATATGGGGAAAGCTTTGTATTGCGACTTTTGGATTCAGGAAAACATTTAGTGAGCTTCGAGGAATTAGGCTTCAGTGGACAGTATCTTCAAAAAATCGAAAACCTCACAAAGATTACTCATGGAATGATTTTAGTGACTGGGCCTACTGGCTCAGGAAAAACCACGTCGTTGTATACCATGTTGTCGAAGTTTAATAAGCCTAATTCAAAAATCATAACCTTGGAAGATCCAATTGAGTATCATTTGGAAGGAGTTTCCCAGAGTCAGATTCAAGAAAAGGAAGGTTACACTTTTGCAAGTGGCCTTCGCTCAATCCTTCGTCAAGACCCAGAAGTAATTATGATCGGTGAAATCAGAGACAAAGAAACCGCAGAAACAGCCGCACAAGCAGCCCTAACTGGACATGTATTGCTAAGTACACTGCATACCAATTCTGCAATTGAAACAATTCCTCGTCTAATAAACATTGGAGTACCTCCATTCATGATTGCTCCATCACTTAGCACAATTTTAGCACAACGTTTGGCTCGTTCCATGTGTCCCGAATGCAGTGAACAAAAGCCCATTCCAAAGTCGGAACTTGAAGAAATTCAAAGAGTTGTTGCGACAATTCAAAAAGTACGACCAGCAGAAAAAATTGTTATTCCAGAAACCTTGCCAGAGGCAAAGGGGTGCGATGTCTGCAGCCACACAGGATATAAAGGCCGGGTAACATTAGTTGAAATGTTAGATGTGGACAACGAAATGAAGGACTTGATTCTAAACAAGGCCAGCACCACAAAAATGATCGAAGCAGCACGCAGAAAGGGCATGATTACATTAAGAGAAGATGGAATGTTGAAAGTGTTGCAGGGGATTACAACATTAGAAGAAGTCCATAGAGTGACTTCAATTGGGCAATAACTGCCACTTTAATTCAGCTGTCTTTCCAACCACGCCCGCAATTTCGAGTTTACCTAAACTCCTCACCAAATCTTCCCATTCCAATTTTCCCAATAATTGTAATTCATCCGCATTTTGGTGTTCTTTCCCAAGCATTTTCATAACCATTTGATCGACCAAATCCAAATTCATTTGCTTACTTTCTGCTGCTCCATTATTTGAAATATATCCAGACTCAGCTAAAAGTGTAATCACATCAGTAATTGAATCTACCAATCTCGCCCCAGATTTTATCAAAGCATTACAACCAGCAGTACCGAGTTTTCCAGGGTCTCCAGGAAACGCAAGGACGTCCCGACCTTGATCAGCAGCATGCCCTGCCGTGATTAGTGCACCTGATTTCTTGGCAGCCTCAACTACAATCACGCATTTCGACATGCCAGAAATAATGCGGTTTCTCTCCAAAAATTGATATTTCATTGCTGGAGAGGTAACTGGATATTCAGAAATAATTGCCCCACCACTTTCTAATATTTTATTCGACAAATTGATATGACTCGTGGGAGTAACTTTCTCTATCCCCGAGGCCAAAACCCCAATTGTCTTCCCAGACCCCTCCAGCACCCCACTATGTGCAGAGGCATCTATACCAAAAGCCAATCCACTAACAACACACATCCCTTGATCAGAAATCAGCTTCGCCAGTTTAAAAGTAAGCCTCTCACGTTCAATAGAAGATTTACGAGTCCCAACTATCGCAATACGATTATTCAATTTATCCAGTGCCGCCCCCTTTCTATACAACAAAAATGGAGGCGAGTGGATTTGGGACAGGGGTTTCGGATATTCCGGATTCCCCCTCCCAACCAAGGCCACATCCAAATCCCAAAGTCTCTGCATGGCTTTTCCAATGTCCAAACTAATACGCCGTTTCAAGACCTCAGCGCAATAATCAGGAGCAAGACCCGCAGCGCGAAGTTCAGTTCCAGAAGCCCTTCTCCAAGCATATTCAAAATCACCAAACCTAGTATCGATTTTTTCTAAATGTGCAAAAGTTGTGCCTGTAATGTGCCAAAAGGCATGTATATATTTTTCCATAGCAAAAGCAACATAGTCCGCACACATGAAGCCAACATGAAAAAATTCTAAACTCCTCTTTGACCCTCTAAGTTAAACATACTCACCAACCCCCTTATCCTCCACAACCTTCCCCCCATCCAACTTAATAACCCTCTTCTTCAAAGAATTAACGATCTCTTTATTATGTGTAGTAAGAATAACCGTAATCCCTTTCTTATTAATAAATGTAAGCAGCTTTATCAGATCCAAAGCAGACTTAGGATCCAAATTTCCAGTAGGCTCATCTGCAACAATTAAGCTTGGCTCATGTACCAAAGCCCTAGCTAACGCCGTCCTTTGTTTCTCTCCTCCAGACAGTTGATAAGGAAAATGCTGAGCTTGATCCAGCAAACCAACAATTCTCAAAACCTCACTCACACGCCCTTTTATTTGATTCTTTTTCACCCCACAAACTTCTAACGCAAAAGCCACATTTTCAAAAACAGTTTTCTGAGGGAGCAGCCGATAATCCTGAAACACAACACCTATTTTTCTTCTAAAAAACTGCAACTCCTTATCCGTCATTTCGCTTATACGATATCCATCAACAGTAATACTGCCACTTTGAATCTTCTCAGCTCCAATTAACGCAAAAACAAGCGTGGATTTCCCAGCACCAGAGGGGCCAATAATGGACACAAATTCCCCTGGAGCAATAGAGGTGGAAATATCATTCAGCACCCTTTTGTGTTTGTACCTTTTTACAACTCTTTCAAAGATAATCATGTGGGGAGGTGTTACGTCACGGGCATTTTAACACAAAACAATGCATCATCTCCATGACTAAAATCTTGACTAACCACTTGAATAATCAAAACAAATTACTTGTGATACTTATCATGAATTTCGCGCAATCGACGATTAGTCAAATGAGTGTAAATTTGTGTGGTAGTAATTGAACTGTGTCCAAGCATTTCTTGTACAGATCTAATATCTGCTCCATTCCGTAACAATTCAGTCGCAAAACTGTGACGTAATTTATGTGGCGTCACCTTTTTCACTAAACCAGCCTTTTTAGCATAATCCCTGATAAAAAACTGAACCATGGTCGGGGTTATTCGTCTTTGTTCTGAAGGAGAGTAAGTATGCATCTCCGCTTTCGCCTTTGCACGCCCATGGTTTAAAAACAATGGCTTTAGTTCGTCCTTTCTTTCCTTCAAGTATGCCTCAATAGCCTTCGCGGCATCCGCAGATAAAAAGACAATTCGATATTTGCCCCCTTTCCCATTCACCCGAAACTCCCGAGTTTTCAGATTGATGTCTTCTCGGTTTAGATTAATCAGTTCACTAATTCGCAAGCCAGTTGAATATAGGGTTCTTAACATTGCATAGTTTCGTAAACCAATCACTCCATCCTTTTTCACAACAGCAAACAACTTATCAAGCTCTTCCCTCTCTAAAAAATCAACACTACGCTGCGGCATCTTCCCAAGTTCAACCTTTTCTGGCGCTAATGTTTTCACATCTTGTCGAATCAAGTATTTCAAAAATGCCCGTAGAGCAATTATGTGATAATGCTGAGTTTTCTGTGTTAAAAGAGGCTTCCCCTCATCAGATTGTAAACGATTTAAATGTAATCTGTAATTATTCACCAAGTCTAAATCAATATGAGACACTTTAACTGCACCTCCAACAAACTCTTCAAAACGCCGCAGATAATGGGCATAGTTTTCCAAAGTTTTCGAGGCACGGTTCTTTGTAATCTCACAATATTCAAGAAATTTTCTAATTCCTTCTTCAATATTCAGATTTGACATCGTTTTTGTTTTCCTCATGAGATAGTCCACTAATTTCTAGTCTTTCCAATTCTCCTGAAAAATACTATACTTCAATCGAATTTTAAGCCAGAAAGATATGTTTTGTCCAAAGTGTAAGCACGACGATATTAGAGTTCTTGACTCTCGAGATACGAATGAAAACAAAGAAATACGACGCCGAAGAGCTTGTAACAAGTGTAATTTTCGCTTTACCACATTTGAACGTGTGGAGTATACCAATTTCGTTGTAGTAAAAAAGGATCAAGCTCGAGAACCATATGACAGAAGAAAATTAGAAACTGGAATTTGGAAAGCTTGCGAAAAGCGGCCAATTACTGTTGAGCAAGTTAACAATTTGTTAGATCAACTTGAAGAAAAATGGTCAAACTACGGAAAAGAAGTCCCAAGTAGAGTCATCGGAGAGGACGTGATGATGGGCTTAAAGGGAGTTGATGAAGTCGCCTATATCAGATTTGCCAGTGTATATAGACAGTTTAAAGACATTGAAACATTTAAGAAGGAATTACAGAAATTACTAGACTAGTTCTTCTTCTTCTTTTTCTTCTTCTTTCGGATTTCTTCCCCCCTACTAATAGGTATCGATATTACATGGTCCTTTTTCGGCTCGTCCTTCAAAAACAGGACAGCAGCAGCAAAATGATCCATGCAAATAATTGCTTTTCTATTAGTGTTCATCAAAGCCTCATAGATCGCAGGATCACGCGCCAGAGAACTCATTGTGTACCAAGTGCCATCAGGTTCCATTACAGTCTGTATGCAGCAGCGGATTTCCACTAAAAGTTGCGTACAACCATCAGCTCCACAAGCAAACTCACCTTGAGGGATAATATTTGTATATATGTTATAGCCAGCAAGCGACACGCCATGTTTATCAATCATTTCACGACTCAAAGGTGCGTTATAAGAGCCGACATAACCAAGCTTCTTAGCAAGATCAATCGGGGGGGCAACTGCATCCGTAGGTATAATTGTTGAAAGATCCAGTCTAGTTGGTTCAGTTTCTGGTTTTTCAGGTCCTTTTGTCATTGTTTTGTATAAAATATCTAAGATGACAACATAAAACATGCTCTACCCTTTGTCAATGCAGGAAATTGTGGTATAATTTTTTGATTAGTCAAAATACTGTACATTCCCTCTAATATAAAGCCAGGAACATGAAAAATTACATCAGAACACTTTTATTCACACTATTAATCTGTCTACCTCTGACCACTATGGCAGCTGAAAACATAGCAGTATTTGGCGAGACAAGTGAAGACACGTCTACTACACAGACACAAACAAAAACACCAGTAGAGCTAGTCAGCCAGACAGTTGAGCAATTAGTCGTGTCATGCAAAACGTTACCAAACGCAGCAGACGTCTATGTAGGTCAGTTGCAGTCTATAGAAGTCCCTGCACAAGTAGAGCCAAATCAACTTTTTGACGTAAAGGTAAAAATCCAAAACACGGGTAATACAACATGGTTTTCAAGCACAAGCGGATGTCCAGGACAGCCAACGACATACCTCGGCACATCAAGAAACAAGGACAGAGAAAGCCTATTTCACGCACCAACGGTCTTCGGAAACACCCAATGGCTCAAATCCAACCGCATTTTCATGCAAACTGCCAGAGTTGATCCGCAAGGCATCGCCGAATTCACATTTGTCGCACATGCGCCAAGTGAACCTGGAATATACAGAGAATATTTCGCCCCAGTAGCAGAAGGAAAAGCTTGGATAGAAGATAAAGCTGAATTTAAATTCGACATCATTGTTGGTAACCCAGAAATAGACGAGAATATCCTAAGATATACAAGAGACATTTTGATGAGTATCAACATTACTGATCCAAAGTTCATTGGAAACAAAAAAATCATAATCGACATTTCAGAACAAAGAATGTATTTGAAACTGGGCGCAATGACACTCAAATCCTTCCCAATTTCAACAGGAACAACTAGAACACCAACCCCAATCGGGACAACAAGTATCCACTTCAAACAAGAAGTTAGAGTCGCCCATTCCTCCCCGCACTACATAATGCCAAAATTCATGCAGTTCCGCAGCGGCGGTTACGGGATCCACGCGTTACCAAGTCTGGCCAATGATCGTGGTGTATTCTGGCGAGAAGCTCTTAATCACATCGGCACACGAAGAAGTCATGGTTGCGTTAGACTACTTCCAAATGACGCCAATTTTACATACGATTTCGCAGACGTAGGCATGCCTGTTCAGGTTGTGTGGTAAGAACACTTGCAACCCCGAGGTGCAATTCCCATTTCACTTTGAGTACTCTATAATCACTGCACAAATTAATCAGTGCAATGAATCAAAATAGCCACCAAGACATGTTGGCCCAACTTAATGACATGCAGAAGAAAGTTGTAGTTCAAAAAGATGGTCCAATTTTAGTATTAGCAGGAGCCGGATCTGGGAAGACTCGCGCCCTTACAACAAGAATCGCATATCTAATCAAAGAACACGGGGTATCTCCTTGGAATGTATTAGCTGTAACTTTCACCAACAAAGCCGCCAATGAAATGAAGGAGCGTATTCAGCATTTGATAGGCGGGCCGGAAGAAGCAGCCTCCCCTCAAGTTGGGACTTTTCATTCCACATGTGTAAGAATTCTCCGCAAGCATATTCACAACCTGGGATATGACCGCAACTTCGCGATTTATGATATGGCTGATCAACAAATACTAATGAAAAGGGTTTTGCAGGACCTATTAATCGATCCAAAAAAGTACAACCCAAAGGCTATTTTAAATTTCGTTTCAGGAGCAAAAAACGAACTCCTTACACCAACGGAATACTCAAAATTTGCCAACAATTATTTTACCGAAAAAGTATCCTCGTGCTACAAACGGTATCAAGCCCAGCTCCAACAGAACAATGCGTTGGATTTCGACGATATCATCATGAAAACAGTAGAACTTTTTCGCACATATCCGGACATCCTGGAACAGTATCAAGAGCAGTTTAGATATATTTCGGTGGATGAGTACCAGGACACGAATCACGCCCAATACACTCTGACAAATCTATTCGCCGCAAAATACCGAAATCTGTGTGTAATTGGTGACTCGGATCAGTCTATTTATGCCTTCCGAGGAGCTAACATCAAAAACATTCTCAATTTCGAAAAAGATTATCCTGAAGCTCAGGTTGTATTCTTGGAACAGAACTACCGATCCACACAGGTGATTCTCGACGCTGCACATAATGTGATCGAAAAAAACACACAGAGAAAAGACAAAAAACTATGGACTGAAAGAGACAGCGGTGAAATTATATCACTGAGAACAGTCGCAAGTGAAAGAGAGGAAGGGGAGTTCATATCCAAAACAATTTTAGACAAATTGACGGAAATGGAGGAAAAGAATTACAAAAACTTTGTGATTCTATACCGCACGAACGCCCAATCCAGAGTGCTTGAAGAATCCTTTCTGAAATACACCATCCCATACAAATTAGTTGGAGGAATAAAATTCTACGAACGCAAAGAAATCAAAGACATTGTTTCCTATTTAAGAGTTCTGCAAAACCCAAACGATTCAGTAAGCCTACTCCGAATTATCAACACCCCCTCACGCAAAATTGGCCAGAAAACCATTGATACGATTCAGCAATACGCAGTAGATAATAATACAACTTTTTGGCAGGCCCTTTCAGAGATTGATCAGATCGAAGCCATCAGGGAGACAAAATCAGACGCTTTGATGAAATTTCTACAAATCATTGAAGAGCTGCGAAAAGTGAATAAAGAATTTCCAGCTTCCGGAGTGATAAAGCATGCGATGGAATTAAGTGGGTATAAAACCTTTTTGGATGACGGAACTGCAGACGGCGAGACACGGCTGCAAAACATACAGGAGCTGGTGTCAGTAGCTGGGAAATACGATCGTTTGGAGCCAGGAGAATCAGTAAGCATTTTCTTAGAAGAAATTTCTTTGATTGCAGACATCGACAAATTGGACGAGCAAGATAATGCAGTAACACTTATGACAGTTCACTCAGCCAAAGGTTTGGAATTCCCTACTGTGTTTTTAGTAGGTTTAGAGGATGGTATTTTTCCTCATTCCCGCTCTCTTATGGAAAGGGACGAAATGGAAGAGGAAAGGCGTCTCATGTATGTGGCTCTCACCCGTGCAAAAGACAAACTCTATTTATTGAATGCTCGCAACAGACTTCTGTATGGAGAATCAAAATCCAACCCGCCCTCACAATTTCTCAAAGATATTCCAGAAGAATTAATAGAGGAATACTCACAAGACAGTGCTGCCACAAGCTGGCGTCAGGCAAATAAACTGCGCCAGAAGGCCGGGTTATATGAAAACCAGTATAATCCACTCCCAGATGAACAATCAGCTGAAGCACAGGATTCAGGAGAGCCTAGGTTGATAAAAGAAGAGGTAGTCTTCACAGATGAACAAGTCCTTGAACAAGGAGATGCAGTATTTCACGATGTTTTCGGTGAAGGAAAAGTCCTCGCTATCAAAGGAGGAGTCGCCACAGTATCCTTCAAATCCCTGCACCATGGGGTCAAAAAGCTTGCTCTCTCAATTGCACCTATAAGGAAAATTTGACAAGCCTCCAAAAGAAGGTATAATCAGATCAATGAAATATTACATATTACCAATTAGAAACCATCACATGCACCACTACCATCGAAGTGGCATGCATCTCTAATTCTTAAATTATAAGCACATAAGCCACTTCTACGAGAAGTGGTTTTTTTGTGCTTTTTTATTTCAATTTAAACTTAATTACAATGACTAATCTAAACTTACAATTCAGTGAAGAACCTCTCTCAAGAGAGACAACCGGAGAAATCGCAAAACTATATCAAAGAGTATTTGCAACACCTCCATGGAACGAAGCATATCGCTGTCCAAGTGATGAATGCGAAGAGCAATATGGCCAAGAAGAAGTGCCTGACCAGAACATTTGCAAATGTGGAACACCTGTTATTGATTTCTACGATCAGGAAGAGTTAGAGAAGGAAATTCAAGAAATCAGCCAAAGAACCGGATTCCGTATCGCAACAGCAACAGCCGAAGATCAAAAAATTGCAGGGTTTTGGTATGGATGGGAAGCAGACTTAGAAACACTTAATCAACAAAAACTTAATCTGAGAAATCCTGATCTAAATACTTTGCGTGAGGTATTAGATGAAAAAATGGATGCCCGGTGGTTGTATCTTGCGGAGTTCGGGCTTGATCCAAGGCAGCGGGGAAGGGGGGTAGGGAAAGAATTATACAGGTATGGACTCGAACAATGTCCATCAATGCCAACTATCTTAAGAACAAACACAGCTTCTCCCGCTTATTTCATTTCCAAGAAATTTGGATTCAGGACAGTCTGGAAATATGCAGATGAGAGTTACAGAGTACTAATGGCCAAGTAGACAAATATTCAATTACAAAGCAAATACAATCAACAATGATCAATAAATACGAAGAAATATATCAAATAGACGGGCCCCGACAGGGGCCTGTCGTCACAATTTTGGCCGGCGTTCACGGAAATGAAGTACCTGGAATTCTGGCAGTAGAAAAATTAATTCCAAAGCTTCGAATAAAACAAGGTCGACTCTATATTCTATACGGAAATCCTCGGGCCATACTTTCCTCAACCAGGGAAACAGAGCAAAATCTTAATAGGATGTTTTTCGACAATCCTTCAGAAAATATTCTGCGAAGTTATGAATACAAGCGAGCAACATTGATTAGAAAATATCTGGATCAATCAGACGTCTGCCTGGATTTACATGCCAGTTCCTCGAAAAAGGGCGAAGCATTTTGTATTACAGAAGAAGAGGGATTCGCTCTGGCAAAACAACTTCCGATTAATCAAATTCTTACAAATATCGATCCATTTCACCCTGGCAGCACAGATGGTTACATGAACAATAATGGAAAAATTGGAATATGCGTTGAATGTGGATATCTGTCAGACGCAGGCGCTTCAGTTATCGCTGAAGAGTCAATTATTACTCTATTGAAAGAAATGAATATGCTTGAAAGCCCTCTGTCAACTCTGGGAGATGGAAACAAATTTCCAGGCGTAGACGAAACGAAATCAATATATCAAGTGAGCGGACAGTATTTAAGCAAGTTCCAGAATTTCAATCTACAACAAGAATATTCCGATTTTGATATCATTCCCAAACAAGAAATCATCGCAATAGATGGAGGGGCTCCTGTAAGGTTCGATAAGGAAATATTTATTCTATTTGCAAGAGAACCCAACAAACCTGGGGAAGAATGCTTTCTTAGCTTAGAGAGAACAAAGAAAATGGATTAGAATTAAAGCTTATCAGCCCGCGCCGCCTTATCCTCATTCTCTTTCCTCTCGACATCAAGTTTGGCATCGCTGACCCGATAATAGTGCTTAATACTGCGTTCCGTTCCATATACCACGTCACAAGTCATCTTTTTCTTCTTAACTTCGTCAGCAGTGGATTTCTCTTTTTGACAACAGTCAAGAGGGGCCTTGAAACCAAAGGTTTTTGGATGAAAGTCCAAGATATGTTCACAAGAACGACAATAGAACACCAAGCCATCCGGCACTGGTGCAGTGTCAGTTGCCCGACTGTTTGCCACCTTGCCACGAGATTTCCTAATATATGGTCGCTTCGCTCCTTGTTTTTTTTTGATATACATTCACTGAAATTATCCAAATCTTATAAATCTAATCTATACATTTGTGGTTTCTTCTTCCCAGAATCAGAATCTTTGCTAGCATTACTTTTTGAACCAGAATACTTTTCTCCCGTACCAAAACTTGCCGAAAATGCATTTGTCTTTATTTCCTTTGCACGTTCTTTTTTTCTTTGCTGTGGAGTTAAAGTGTCACGTATCATTGTCTTCTTCAAGTTTTCATACAGTTTTGCTTTTTCATATTCAGTTGGCGCTCTTGAACTTCTTGCAACTGCTGGCTGATGAGGAGTTATAGGCTCTTTTGGGGCCTCCGTAGTTTGTGGAATTGCAGTAGAGGCCTGCGTTGTTACTGGATTAGTTTTACCCGATACTGCAGCAACAGGAGCAGGGACAGGAACAGTTTGGTTAATGGGAGTATGAGTCCTTTCTTCAGGCGGAGTTGGCTCAGCAGTAACATCACTTGTCGAGTCCTCCTTGATCACAGAATCTAATGCAGTGACAAGTCCAGGTTTACTTCGGTAAGTTAAATAGCCGCCAATACAAATCATCACTGTAGCAACCAAAGCCACCATCACGCCAATTTCTGACTTTTTATCTAAAATATTTAAACCAAATTGAGGGTGAAAATAGACAGAATTAATTACCATCAACAAATACATTGCAGAAAAACCAGTAAGCATTTGGATCTTCCCAAGGCCACTTGTAGTCCATTTTTGCAATAATTTAGATCTCCTTGAGGACAAGAAGACCGTGGCAATGACAAACAACGCCATAATGAGCATTGTAAAGCCAACAAAGTACAGTGGACCACTCATCGCAGTATAGGAGTCCCCACTACGGAAGACATCCTTATCACTATACCAATTCAAAAAGAGACTGATTAGAAGCAGTCCAGAACCAAGAAAACTAAGTTTCTGAGAGGTCTTAAGTTTCTGCCAAATGTTTTGTTGCATATTTTTCGTCCGTGACAAATTAACGTAATTACATTACTATTCGAACATCTAAAATTTACTAGATTAATCTTATTAGAACAATATGAAAATTGCCATAGACGTCCGAGAGGCAAATGGAGAGAAAACCGGAAAGGGTTTTTTTGCGTACGGACTGGTGAAAGAACTGCTAGCACTAGACAGAAATAATAATTATATTTTATACACAGACAAGCCACAAGGCCCTTTTCAGGAATACCCAAATGTTGAGTTAGTCCCGATAATGGAGACTGGAATTAAATGGCATTGGCAGGTTTTGAAGGATGTAAAACAAAGAAGGCCAGATATATATATTGCGCCTACAAGTTTTATTGTTCCTTCATTGGCTCCAAAATGGCTAAAAACTTATGTGGTCGTGCATGATCTGGTAGCCTTCCTATTCCCCAAAAGTCATTCGAAGAGAGCAATGATTATCGAGCGTTTAACATTGAAAAAGGCACTTAAAAAAGCAGCCAAAGTATTAGTGGTATCTGAAAACACTCAAAATGATTTAGTGGAACTATTTAACTATCCAAAATCATTAATTTTTGAAGTACCTTGCGCTCCTCACGATCTTTACAAAGATGAATTGGACCCAAAAGAGTCAGCAAAAGTGCGGGAAAAATACAATTTACCCGAAAAATATATTTTGGGGGTTGGGACACTAGAGCCACGAAAAAACTTTGCCACTCTTATTAAAAGTTTTGTTTCAATCAAAAGAAAATTCCCTGAGTACAAATTAGTAATAGTTGGAAAGCCAGGCTGGAAACATCAAGAATTAAAAAGGGCTGTCAAAGAATTTGGATTAACAGAAGATGTTACGTTTACAGGGTATATGGAAGACAAAGATCTGCATCACACCTATAACCTAGCAGAAGTTTTTGTGTTTCCATCTTTATACGAAGGATTCGGAATACCACCTTTGGAAGCAATGGCCTCTGGTTGTCCAGTAGTAGCTTCCAACGCAGCTTCGCTTCCTGAAGTTGTTGGGGACGCGGGTCTTTTAATTGAACCAAAGAATTCACATAAAATTGCTGATGCAGTCATCGACGTTATTGAAAACACCCAATTACGAAATATGCTTATAGAAAGAGGATTTTACAGATCTCACAAATATTCTTGGTCAGATTCAGCACAAAGAGTACTTGAAGAATTAAACAAAGAAGAACTTCACACAAAAACTACGAAGGACATTAATGATCCAGGTGAAATTAAAGAGGAATCAAACTAATCACCCAAGTAAGAGCTGGTCCAGGGAAAGAAGTGAGGCTGGTTAGCCATACAAATAAAAGCATCTGTCCTACAAATCCCGCTGCAAGAGGAACAGTTAAATTGTCATCCAATTTTCCTGTCCATAGTTCCACAATACTAGCGACCAAAGCCATTGGAAGAAAGATCTTCCACTCTCCAGGCATGATGACATACCCAACCAGCATATTCATAATTAAACCACCAATAAAACCTTCCACAGTTTTACTGCGCATGATCTTTGTCTTCCCCCAACGTCTCCCCACCAACGCAGCCATTAAATCACCAAACACAGTATACAAAAGGGCAAGAAGCGCAATTGGGTAGTCAAAGGCGGCAAAGCAAATAATTGTAGAAGCAACGAAGAAAATATTACCAGCTACATTATCCTTTTCTTTACGACGCAAAATATCAATTACTGCCGGGAGTTTGAGCTTATATTCAAGTCGAATATATTCAATTTCCAGCAAAATAATCAGCAAGGCAGTTAAAGCAAGAATTCCAATTTTTGGCCCATACAAAGCAGCGACAATGGTATAGCCCAGCAATACTGGAAGCATCAACAAATGTATGAATTTTCTCAACACCTCCCTTTGGAGAATTTTCCTTTTTTTAACTTGGTTCATACTGCTACTCAGTTACTTTAAATTTCTTTCCTTCGCTTCGTCCAAATACTTCAGGGAAATATGTTTCTTGTGCCAAGGCAGGCAAATCAGCAAAGTCACCAATAGAAGTAGAGCGGACAAAATAATCAATTTCATAAACCCCTTTTGGCAAAAAGTCCGCAAAGTACATAACTCTATCGTCACGTACTTCTGAGTGATTAAAATACCATCTGAAATAACATGCATACTGACAATCATCATCCAAAGTTTCCTTCAATCCTTGTTCAGAGGTCTTTAGATTGAAGTCAATGCCTTCGAGCCCAGCTGGCAAAAAGTCCTCAATCATCACATAGTGACGATCATGGGGAACAATAACAGTCATTCGTGCATGTAAGTTTTCTCCGACTTTCACTTCATTCAAAGGAGTAGTCATGGCCGTATCCTCAACGGCATAGTATTCTTGTAAGACCTCAAGACCTTCATTTTCTGCTTTCAGATCAAGCAACGGAAGATAGTATTCAAGATTCAGATCCAAATACATTCTGCCCTCACCCAGCTTCTGTGCTGCGACAATGTTATCCAGATTATTTGGCAACAGATCAGTTAATGGAACATTTACTTCTTTCACATCAAAGACATTCTCAGAAGTAAAATTTGTGTCCAGAATCACTTCGCCATTAATATCGACCAAAGCTTGATAAGCAGGGGATAGCTCTTTAGAGGCTTCCAGATATTCAATCATTGCCAGAATGCTTAGCGCAGTTTCCTGAGTAGTTGCAAAATGGCCACCTTTTCTTTCACGTAGTAATGACTGCATGACCCTGGGGATCAACACATGCTCTGTGTCTAGTCGGTTAAGCGATTTCAATACAACAGCTGTTGTCCTTGTATTTGAGTCAAATAATGAGAAATCCAATGAGAGTTCTTCGAAAGTCACACCTCGAGGAGTTAGTTTTGCTGAGTTTTCCAGCTCCTTCTTTAATACAGCAACTTTCTCTGCAACGGCAGCGCCAGAGGACTCGTCCTCTGTATGGTTATTCAAAGCCATGATCAAATATGCCTTTGATATCAATCGAATCTTTTCTTTCTCCCCATACAAGTTATTCAAAAGTCCAAGATCGCCTTGTCCAATTTCATCCAAGACAAATAGCACATATGCCCGAGTATTCAGACGATAGGATTCGGATTCTTTAGGATTTGGTTTTTTGGACAGATAGGTTTTCAAGTACTTCGATGCCTTTTCCAGAACTTTTTCGTCAACTGTATATCCGGCCTGTTTGGCCTCATACATGGTCTGAGTCACATATGCAGAAAGATATGCAGTCGGAGTAGAAGTAGTCCACAATCCAAAGCCCCCGCCTGGTTTCTGCTTTCTATATAATTCCTGCAATCCAGTATTTACATTTGAGTCTATTTGCTCGGAAGAGTATCCAGGAAAACTAAAACTTCCTGTATCTAAAAGCCGTTTTGCAGCGATATTGGGAAGAATTGCACTGGCAATTTGTTCAGAACATCCATACGGGAAGTTAACCAAATATTTTAGGCCGTCTCCAATGCTCCCAGCCAAAGTCGCAGCAGCAGTAACTTTCAAATTTCCATGTTCAAGATTCAATCCATTAGGTAACCATACTTCTTCAATTTCTTTGGCATCTCCAGTAATAATTTTCCCAAGAGCTACCTGCTCCAGCATAGTTCCTTCCTTTATAGGCAAAATCTGTTCAATAGTATCACCCGATTCTCCACCATTCGCTACAGCAGTGAAAATCAGTTTTGCTTCCCCCTCTTTGCCAACTTTAACCATCCAATCAACCTGCTTCGATCCCTTCGAAGCAATATTAGTTTTCTTTTTTGCAGAGTCTTTCAAAAATAATTGCTCTGATTCCAACGTAACCTCAACTGATTTTTCCTCATCAGCATAATTATGAACAATAGCAGACACCTTCATTTCATCCCCCACCGTCATGAATCTTGGAAGAACCGGTCTGGCAAGAATATCCTTATTAGCCAGGAAGGAATGCTTCCCACTCCCAACCAAGGCCTGCGCTCCACCAGTATCGTCAGTAATTCCAATCGCCATTACCTGCCAGGTAGTTAAATTATCAGGAAGTTTAAACTCAATGGTAGCTTCTCCAGTTGCAGAGGTAGAAACAGTGGACTCAAAATGAGCCGTGTCTTTGAAGATGCCTCTCTTTGCATTGTCACCACCACCACCACCCTTCATCCCAGCCTCAACTTGAACATTGACACGCGACAAAGCTTTAGTAAGAGTATGTGCCATTTCCACGCCAAGCATTCTCTTTCGATAGAATACATTTAGCAGATCCGCTGTGACACTTTCTGTAAGACTCAACACACTTTCATCCACAACTGCGACTGAAAGTTCAGCAGGCACACCTTGGCCCACATAATCAGTAGTTTTCAAATTCAATGTAACAGTCTCACCAGGTGCATATCGCTCTTTATTGCTATCTATTTCAACGTCAAGACGCTTACTTTCAGTGTTCACCTGCAAAGTGGTGTAACCCACCTTAAACGCAGCTATCTGGCGTTCATCTGGCGCCCCTTCCGCAGGTTCAACTAACCCTGCATCATATGCATCACCTTTCATCAAAACAACCGAAACAAACGCATTTGGTAAGAATCGCTCCGTTATTGGAACCTCAATTGTATCCGAATTGGACTCCAGCTTTACAATCTTATGATCCAAAACGCGATCTCTTTCATATGTAACAAGTGCATACACATTTTTATATGGAGACTTAACCAAAACCTTCGCAGTCTCTCCCAATTTATATTCCAATTTGTCAGTAATCAATTCAATCTGATCATTATTTCCGGTGCCCCAGTTAATAAAATCCCCAGAGCTAACATACACAGTCGTCGAACTCTTAATTACATTATTAGTCGAATCAGAAGCAGAGGCCTCCACTTTATATACCCCACCCTCCGTAATAGTAAATTCCGCAGTACCCAATGCATCAGCACCGGTTCTGATAGAAGTTTTATTAACCTCTTCATCGTCATAAGAATTCTCAAAATAGAAATCGCCATCCACATTTTTCCTCTTCACAGTATTCCATACTCGTTTATACAGAGTCACGTCAACAGATTTACCTGACAATTCCTCTCCATCTCGAGACACGGTCAATATATCAAATTTTGCAGGCTTGTCTGGGGTAACCAAATAATCTTGGCTCCGAATCCCAACATAGAAATCCCCTTTATGTACTGGGAAAGTTATTCGGTTCGAAACACTTTGATTATTCGCATCTGTAACAGAGGTTTCCAAAGTATAAATCTGACTTATCTTTTTATCATTAATATTCAGAGGCAAAGTAAGTTTAGCCAAACCACTCCCATCCGTTACAGTTTCCCCCTGACTAACTACTTCTGCAGAGGACCCACATCCCCAGTAACAGAAGAAGCCTTCATCAGCAAAACTAAACCAACTTCCAGACAACTTCGAAGCCAGCTCTTCAGGAAGAATGAAATAATAATCTTGAGCTTTCAACGTCCATTTCACTTTTGCATCTGGAAGTGGAGCCCCAAAGAAATACCCAGCTTCAAGGTTAACTGTTGCACTTTCACCGTTAACAAAACTATCCTTCTCTGTAACCAAATCTAATTTGTATTCTGGTTTTCGATATTCATAAACCTTGAAAGACGAATTGAAAGTCTTCATCCAAGATGGCCCTTCTGCCCCAACTAAAGTAGCTTTCCACGAAAAATTTCCAGTTGGAATGCTGTCTCCCAGAGTCATTATTCCACTGAAAGTTCCATTATTTGTTATATCAATTTCTTCATCATAAATATCATTACCTTGCGAATCACGAATAACCACTTTTACCTTTTCAACTTTCGGTAATTTAAATTTATAATTTTCTTCTTGTCTGATGATTCCCTTAAAGAAAACTTCCTGCCCAGGTCGATAAATCGGACGATCGGTATACAGATAAGTATAATATTCAGGAGCAACAGGCTGTGTATTGATATTAAAGTTCCAAGGAGCGATACCTTCACTCCAGCTACTATGTACAAAGGCCACATCGCCGCCTCTTTCGCCAATAACCAGATATTCTCGATAATAATCATCACCACCATCGGGCAAGCTTATTTTCGCGACACCACTTACATCAGTCTCTGCGGTTCCAATTTCTTTTCTGCCTCTTGAAAGTACAGTGATAGTTTCACCACTAACTGGTTCACCATCTTTCAGGTCTGTAGCCCACACCAGCATCTCAGATTGACTGGTTTTCAAAGCCAAGGAAGACTTTGAAATAATGAATATCGTCTTCTCATTTTTCATGACCTCATCACAACCTGGATTATCAGTCTCCCATTCATAACGACAAACAGTCGTCGTAACGTTCGGATTACTAATTTCCATGTAATAAAAACCGCTGCCAAGTCTGTCGCCAGTCAAATTATCCAAATTCATCAAAGTATGCCCACGGGTATTGAATTCTTGTTCTATCTGCAGTCTTCCATCAAAATCAGTATCACCGAACCGCGCCATATTTACGTTCTTATAATTTATATAGCCATCAAAATAGACATCAGAAAATTGCTCCGTAGTCAGCTTCTTGAGTTGAACATCGGCGAAGTCAGCATTCACTGATTTTAAATAGAATTTCGTTGGCTGATAGCCATCAACGACGCTAACATCAGTACCTTTTTCCAAAGCCAATGCTGGTTTCAGAGCTGGACTCTTGAAACTCAACTCTGATTTTTCATCATAGGCATTGCCAAGAATATCTTTCACTCCTGGGGCAATTGAAATTACATAGTCAGTAGAAGGAAGATAATCATAATCTATGTGAATATTTGCAACGCCAGAAACTCGTAAATCAGGTTCAACGACTTTTCCTTCATCATCTTTCAGAGAAGGCTCAATTGATATTTTTCCTCTAAAACTTCGCAAATCCACAGGATTGCTATATGCGAAAACAGGGTGAACTGAATCTTTCGACAGTTCTACGCCGCTATCTGTAGAAATCAAATCTAAGTCTCCCATACTTCTGAAAGCATAATTCGCATCCTCGTCCGTAGTGAGAGGGCCTTCGAATCCTTTCAAACCAGTTCGAACTTCCAAGAAATAATTGCTTTGTGATTTTATCGGTAAAACTGGAGTAACCATCAGATTCTTTTCCAAGACATCTAATTCTGGGACTTCTGGAGGAGTAGATTCAGAGTCTTCCGAAGTGGCCTCCTCAATTTCTTCATAATGCTCCATTTCTGTGAGCTCCATTGAACGCTTTTGTTCGGCCTTCCAATCAGCCACAGTAAAATATCGTATGTTTATATTTTCAACATTATTCTTATTATCATCCACTCGATGAAGCTTTATCATGTCTTGCGCTGAACTCAGATCGACTTTTTGATTAAGCGAGATTTTAAAAGCACTATTCGAGGAGACCTGCTCAAAGGTCTGTGTATCAGTAGTAGTCACTTCCTTTGATATAGGCCTTGCCGTCTCAAAGACACTAGCAAAAGTATCTTCTGTATACCCACCATCCAAAACTTTCGTCCCCTCTGGAACAGTCACTTTATACTCAGTAGCCAAATTCATTTTTTCAGGGAGGAACTGGAGAGTCGAGGTACCAAGCCACTTGAAGCGTCCTGCAAGTTTTGGCTCAATTTTAATATCCGGGAAGTTATCGCGTCCAGCAGAGAGCGTAGTCAGACCAGTGACTGGGCGGTCAAACATGATATTAATTTCCGTGTCGGTAGGCACGCCTATGGATGCGTCATTTGGGGTAAGTAACAAAATTTTTGGAGCCGCTACTATTGTATATGACTCACTATATCCACCTGCTAAGGGTTTTTGGAAAATGCTCAGAGCACCTGTGCCAATAGTTATTTCATAATTATCACCGATTTCTAAAGGTTCAGTCGGAATATAAATCAGACTATTCCCCTCCCATTTCATTGTTCCAGGTAATTCTGGGGAAATATTAAAGGCCTCCTCGACTGAATCATTATTCATCAACTGACTGAAAGAAATCTTCAAAGGGGCATTTACAGAAATTTCTCTATTAGCACCTTTTAATATATAGCCATGTACGGTTGGCGCAGGAATGAAAGGATATGCCACGACGCTAGCAAGCACGAAGACTATTAGAGTGACAAAGGCAAAAGACCAGCCTCTCATTCGGAAGTCAGACCAGAGACTTGGCTTTTTTTCTGCTTTTTCATCTTTTGATTTGCTCATATTTTGATGTTGTTCAAGTAATTTGGTTTTTAAACTATTCGCGAAGGCATGAGTCGGTTCGGCAGGTTTATTTGCCATAATCGAATCTACTAGATCTGACCAGTTCTTGTCGTCCTGGTGAGAATTTAGCTTTTCTTCCAGCTCCCTGATTTTTTTGCGTTTTCCAAACATCGGCTAGAATAAGTTATTTAAATCTGGTTTTATTTTTTTGAGCACTCGGAATAGAATTATCCCAACGTTACTCTCAGTCAAATTCAGTGTTGCAGCAATTTCTCTATTTGTTAGTCCGCTAAAAAATTTCATTTGCAGAATTGACAGCTCCCTCTCTGGTAATTGAGACATTACTTCCTTCACTTTTCCCGCAAGTTCACCATGCTTTGCAACCTTTTCCGGGTGTAAATCATCATGCTTGTCTTTGATCTCCACCCCTTCGTTCAAAGGCAGACTATCCGAGCGCTTACTCTTAGAGTAATGATCAAAAATGACATTTCGAGCGATGGTGAAAATCCAAGCAGAAAAGGGGAGTCCTCTGTCCTCATATTTCTGTAAATTTTTCAAAACTTTCATAAAAACATCACTCACCACATCTTCAGCAGCAGACCGTGATCCCACTTTTGACATAGCAAAACCAAAAACTTTGGGCAAATAAAAGTCATACAACTGCGCGAAAGCATCGCTATCGGTTTTGGCTAATTCAACGATATGTGGGGATAGACTATTTTGTTTTTCCAAGGCCAATATCACAAGGTCTTTATTCTTATATGCCAATTAGTGCTCGCTGACAAGCTTATGACGATATTATATATGCGTCCATTTATGAAAACAGAAGTGGAATTGAAAGTATTACAAACAAATCACACACAAAACCAGCTGCACATCCTCGGACAGGCGAAGTGTTCACAAGAATATACACCCCATTTCATGTTATTTCCAAAAGCCTTTCCCCTTATTCAGGTCCAGCCCAGATTCTTCAGCCAAGTCCTGAAACATCTTTTTCTCTTTTTTAGATAATTTGTTCGGCACAACGACATTAATTTTCACAAAATGATCACCCTTCTCTTCGCTATGCAGCTTCTTAACACCATACCCCTTTAGCTTAAAAACTTTCCCAGGCTGAGTTCCTGCAGGAATCTTTAGCTTCACTTCTTCCTCCAATGTTTTCACTTTGATTCCCCCTCCAAGTACTGCCATCAAAAGGCTAATTTCAGAGACACTATGCACATCAAAATTACTTCTAGTCCAATCTTTATGGGGTGATACTCGAATATGAACATACAAATCACCCGTTGGACCGTTATTTATCCCCGGTTCACCTTTTCCAGACAGCCGAACTATAGATTCATTATTAACACCAGCTGGGATTTTCACCTTAATGGTATCTGTTTTCTTCTCGCCATTCTGCTGGGGACGAGTGATGACTAGCTCCTTGTCACAACCAAAGGCAGCTTCCTCAAAGGAAATCCTTAATTCAAATTCTAAATTTCTACCACGTCTAGGCGCATTGGTTCGGCCTCCAAATCCTGTAAAGAATGCCTCAAAAATATCTGAAAACCCCTGATTCCCTTCAAAATTCCCTTGAAACCCTCCAAAATCAAATCCATTAAACCCGCCAGTTTGACTACCTCCAAAGCCACCACCCATATTCGCTCCAGATTCACCAAATTGATCATAAATAGCTTTTTTCTGAGGATCACTAAGAGTCTCATATGCTTTATTGATCTCCTTAAACTTCTCCTCAGCCGTTTTGTCCCCCTTATGCTTGTCCGGATGCCACTCCATTGCCTTCCTCCTGTACGCCCCCTTAATTTCGGACTCAGTAGCCTCCTTTTGCAAGCCTAAAAGCTCATAATAGTCTTGTGCCATAGTTAAATTAAATCAGCTGAAAATTATCGAAATGTGTCACAGTAATCCCTCAAAATAATTCTAGCACTGACTTTAACAGATTGCTAATCTAGGCTCAAGAGAATTATTGACAAAAAACTCCTTGAATTTATAGGCCACCTATAGCAGAATTGCCGCGTCGACATTTGACATCAATATTTCCGAAAAGATAAACGCAGCCCACGCACGTGGAACCATAGCTCAGTTGGTAGAGCACCTCATTGACGTTGAGGGGGTCAGAGGTTCGAATCCTCTTGGTTCCACCATTAAGTAGCGAGAATGGCGCTGCGCAGTGCAGGAAAAGCCGCGACTTTTCCGGAACGAAGCACAATTTTATGCAAAATCTGGCGAGCGAACGCGATCCAAATTTTGTGAAAAATTGAGCCAGTCCCTATTATGGCATAACGGAAGGAGCATTTATCATGGTAGATTCTCCACCGTATAGGTATACGGCTCGGTCGCAAATTTATTTGTTTCCTTGCATTGCTTGTGTTAAACATTTTTGGTAGGTATTGCACTGCCTTCGCTTCACTCATTACCGACCACGGTCCCATCGTCTAACGGCTCAGGACACCACCCTCTCACGGTGGGAATAGGGGTTCGATTCCCCTTGGGACTACCAAACAGTAGCGAGAATGGCGACCGAAGCGAAAGCAAAGTCGCATCTTTGCTGTAGCGCAGGGAAAAATGTGTATAAATAAGGGGCCCAACGGGACACTTATTTATATACATTTTTAGCCAGTCCCTATTGTGGCATAACGAAAGGAGCGTTTATAATGGTGGCTTCTTCACCGTATGTGAATACGGCTCGGTCGCAGTTTTTTTAGTTGCCTTGCATTGCTTGTGTTAATCATTTTTTGATGACACCGGCACATAGTTTCTTAAATATCAAAAACCAGTTATAATAATAGGATTCTATCCACAATTATTTATATGCTGAAAAAGAAATACGCGAACAACGTTTGGAAAACAGGAGTAGTCATGACAACAAGTCAGGATTACATAATGTGGGGAGTAAGCGTAATTTATATGCTCTTTTTGGGACTATCAATTGCACAGGTTTCAATTGTAATTTCTTTCTGGCTAATCATTTCCAGTATAGGACAAATCCCCGCGGGAATATTTGCAGACAGGTATGGATATAAACATTCCATGATACTCGGAACCTTTATTATATTAGTTGGTACCATTGTTTTTGCTTTTTCAAACAGCTTCTTATTATTTCTAATAGGACATTCATTCATGGGGGCCGGTTATTCGCTTGTACAAGGAGCGGATAATGCAATGATATATGAAAGTCTCAAACAGATAAAAAAGGAGGACACCTTCAAAAAAAGATTTAGCAGGATTCTTGTCTTTGAAAATATATTCGCTGTGATTGCATCCATACTTGGTGGAGTATTATACGCAACCATTACTCCACAAACTCCATTTCTGGTTCAAATAGTAATTGCAGTTATTGCATTCATATTTGCTCTAAGTTTAACCCATATCCCAGTTCCCAAAAAACAATCCTCAGTTATCAAACAACTCAAAAGCACTTTTAAATATAGTTTCCAAAAGCCAAACTTTTCAAAAATATTTATTCTTTCAGCAGTAATTGGAAGCATTTCAATTACGACATTTCAATATCTACAGCCTTTGTATAAGAGCATTTCCATAAATGAGGCATATTTCGGATTACTTGCAGCTGGAGCCTTCTTAATGAAAGGAATTGGCAGCTGGTACTCTGAAAAACTAGGGAACATTTTTTCGATAGATCATTATTTGGTACTCCATGCAGCTGTCTTTAGTTTATTGCTAATGCTAATACAAAAGTTTGATGCAATTCCCATAGTGGTTATCGCAATTGGAGTTATGTTCTTTTTAAGAGGCTTATATGCTCCCACAGTAAGCACATATATCAACAATAACGTCTCGTCAGACAAAAGAGCAACCATCCTTTCAATTAACAGTCAAATATTGTTTACAGTTTCATCATTGTCATTAATTCCCATAGGTTACATTGCTGAGATCTTCCAACTCAAAACAGCCTTTTTCTCAATAGGTATGATGTCTTTGATATTCTTGATTATCTACGTATCGCTGTTAAGGAAAGTAGAGTTACAATAATTCAAATCAACATAGTGGAGAGATAACCACGAGAGAAGAAGAACGCTGCCAGTCCCTATTCCATACTCTCGTACAGAAAACTGATCTACAGTCGATTATTTCCCTCCCTCTTTCCTCTCCAGTGCATCAAATCTTTCAACAAGCTCAGCATCTGGATCAACAACTTCGGCTCCAGCCTGTAAAGCACCAGAAATTTCATATCCTTCAGACAAAGCCTGATCCAAGCGACTACTTTGCATTAGCATCCCAAGCGCAATCATTCCGTCTCGGATTTCATCAATGTTGAAATTTGGAACTTCAATCTTTGATTCAATTTTCACCGCCATTTCATTTGCCTGCTCAAGTTGTAGCCTAATTTTTTCTATTAATATCTCTCCTTGTTTCACAATCTCAGGAATTCCACTTTTTAGGCTTGTTTGTCCGATCTTATAATGTTGGCAAAGAAGGTAAATGTAGTCATACAAATGCGCAACTTCCTCAATTCCTTTCCATTTTGACTCATATAGCTCTCGTAAAGCAGGTTTCGAAGGGGTTTTCTCTTCAGGCTCAACTAATTCACCCAACAGCTTATGTGCAAATTCACGAAGAGTACGAAGTTTAGGGGCAACATCATACATATACAACTCTCGCTGAGCGTCTTTACTAAACAAACGAGCATCCATCAATTTAAAGAAGGCAGCCTCATCAAATTCAGAGGTTGCATCTTCTGAGTCACAGGCAATCGCAGTATTGAGATTATTCGCAACCCCAGTTCTTATCATATGCACTTCAAGTTGCTGTCTCAGTCTTGGAAAATTTTCGAAAGTTGGTATCACTTTTTCCAAAGATCTCGGCATTTCAGAACTGCTATTACCTTGACGTGGTCGGTCCACTTCTGAAAGATACTTGATTAAGAAGTCAATATATTCTTGTATTTTCGAGTCGCTCTTGAGATCTATTTTATGTGGATGGTGATTCTCTCCTTCTTGTTTTTTTGACCTTTTATGAGTAAGCCACATGGATATCCCTACTCTTGCATACAAATCTTCTGGGGTAACACCATATTGTTTCCTCATTTCCTCAACACGTCTAGGTTGAGGTATGAAAGTTTCTTTTATCCCTTCAACAAGTTCTTTCAATGTAATGCTCTCTCTACCTTCGAGAACATTTTCTTCTATGATTCTAAAAAAATCTTTGGATTTATATCCACGACTATAACCATTGCCCTTTATCACAAAGCCCCATCCCCTAGGATCACAATCTTGGTGATACATGAGAGTCTCTAACAAAGAAGTGGCGGCAGCGTCATAATGAAAATTACTCAATGGGCCATTAAAAAGTGCACGAATAGCATAATTTCTGTCACTTTGTCCTTCTTTTATTTTAACTGGATGAGTCAGTTTGAACTCTATTTTATCCGCGATTTCAGGGAAAATAAGTTGATTAAATACAAATACATTTGCTGCCATCTGATGAATTTCAGCAACTGAGGCATCTTGAAGACCAGATCTCATTTTCCTCGCAATATGGTCTCGATTATTTGCCAAATAGTGAGCAGCATGTTCTGTAAAGGTGACTGGTTCTGGAATGGCTCGCTCCACGGCCTGCTTGTAAAGCTCGTCACTTGATATCGAATCAGCTGCCGCCTCAGCCCTACGTCCCTCAACATTGGCTATAGCTTGAGCAAAAAGTTGAGTGTCTTTATTCACAGTTTGGTGCTCGCTATGTGGGCTACTTAAAACAAGTGAAGTATCCACTATGTGTGCAGGTTCCTCGTTGGTTGCCACAGAATGAGGGACAAGTGCTAATGCTTTAGTCATAATTGTACTGTTTTGTAAAAAGTTATAGAGCGTAAAGTACACCAAAACAAAAAAAAGTCAAGCATGGGATACAATAGCCTCTCAACATTTCCCTTTGCCAATCCATGCTTTGCGGCTTATAATTGTTCTCGATAAAACAAAAATAACATGGATTTACAGCTTTCCTGGGACCTTTTCATCATAGTATTCTTTGCCATTGTGACGGCATACAGCTTTATCATTGGCCGTAAAGAAACTCTAAAAGTCATTATTGCGACTTATATCGCCACTTTAACGGCGGATGGATTAGGGAACCTTTGGGGGAACTTAGTGGGGGACACTGAATTTTTCAACAAACTGGTTAACTTCCTAGGCTTCGATGGGGGCGCAGATCAATTCTCCTCTATTTTAAAAGTATTGGTCTTCATTGGCATAATAGTGATGCTCGCGATTTTTGGAGATTATGAAGTAGAAGATCCACCCGAAAGCAATCCATTCGTAAATCTACTCCAGCTGTCAGCATTATCCCTACTCAGTGGTGGATTGATATTAAGTACTATCATAGTATTCGCAAACGGAGGAAGCTTGATTAGTGGAGGCACAGAAATTACAGAAGGATTCCAATTAATATATGAAGAATCAAGATTTGTCCGCGGTCTATTAGACTGGCACGACATCTGGTTTGCCCTCCCTGGGGTTATCTTTGTCATTATAAGTATGTTACAAAGGAACAAATCAGAGTAAAACCCCTTGATTTAGTTGAGTTTCTTTAATAATATTGCCGCGCCTTTTGAATTTCTTCAAAACGCAGTTGGGTCATTAGCTCAGTTGGTAGAGCGGCTCCCTTTTAAGGAGAAGGTCGCAGGTTCGAGCCCTGCATGACCCACCAATTCATTCAGAAAACGGCCATATTTCGGTTCGCGCTGCGATTCAATTAAGCATGCTGTGAAGAGGGAGCATAGCAACCGATTGAGCAGGATGATGATTAATCCCCGAAGTGGGACATTTTTTTCAACACGTGCGGGTGCACGCTTATGAAAAAAATCTCTTGGCTCACCGAAATCTGACCATTTTCTGAATGAATTGGGGCGTGTGGGCGTGTTTTTGGGGTGGTGGGGAGAGAGGGGAGGCGCCGGGGGGATTGCTCGGCTGGAGTAGGGGTTTTTACTAGAATTATATAGTCTTTCAGTAAACACTCTCAGAGCAGATAAGGCTACAATGGACTCTCAATACCTGAAACAGCCATCTTTGTTACTTTTGTATAAATCTGAGTAGTCCGAATACTTTGATGCCCAAGTAAGCTTTGTATATATCGGATATCAACCCCATTTTCCAACAGATGGGTTGCAAAACTATGCCGAAGAGAGTGAAAAGTTGCACCATTGACTATACCTGCCCGTACTTTTGCCTTTGAAAAAGCCTTCTGAGCACTCCTTTTATGAAGCCTCCCTCCACGATCACTATAAAACAAATAATCTGAAGGCCCTTTCCCCGCAATAAATGACAAAAGAGCTTTTCTTAGTTTAACTGGAAGAATAGTCACCCTATCCTTATTACCTTTCGCATTCCTGACATTTATCAGATTACTCACAAAATCCATATCTCGTACCCGCAAAGCAACCACTTCCCCCACTCGCAGCCCAGCACCAAACGCCAGTGCCATGAGAGTTTTGTGCTTTTGATTAGGCGTTTGTGAAATTATTGCATAAATCTGAGGCTTAGTAAGAACGACAGGCGTCCTCCTGGGCCTTTTCGCAAAGCGAATCCCTATAGGAGCTTTGCAGTGAAGTACATTGTTATAGAAGAACTTAATTGCATTTAGCTCCAAGTTAACAGTATTAGCAGAAAGCCCTCTTTCTCGCTCCAGGAGAAGGAACGTTCGAATATTTTCAACATCTATACAATCATAGTCAGTCTTTTTAAATAGGAGGTAACTCCTAAGTCCATGTTTATAAATTGCCAAAGTTGAAAGACTATAATTCCGAATGCGAATTTCTCTTTCGAGTAAAGTGAGCAGCTTTTGAATAGTCATAATAATAATTACATTCCACTCCATTCTGCAATCAACACATTAATCCAACATTAAATATTGCTAAATTCCCTCTAGCGACGCAGAATAGAGTTTTTTGCCATCGCCAAGAATTTTTATTCAAGTGGAAAGGATGGTGTTGGTTTGTGTATGGAGAGGGGTGATGGTTTGAAGATGGAATTGCGGGTTACTTGTTCATAAAAAAGGCGACAGCACAAAACATCGCCCTGGGCGGTTCCGCTCCTTCGTCGCTGCACCCAAATTTACATTCCGCTTTGCTCCATGTAAACTTCGCCCAGAACGAACGTTGTACGAAATATTATTTTTTAAACCACAAGCGCTTAAATGAATAAAAAAACGAAGAACACATTGGGCATAATATTTACTATTATTGTCATTGCGTTACTTAACTACAAAACAATCGCAACGCTTTTTAAAGACATTCTTTCCCAAAATGGATTAAACCAATATAGTGGGCAAATTGACAGTTGCCTCAAGTCAAAAGAAAGTTCGGTTGGTGAACGAAAAGTATTGGGGCTGGAATACGCATGTGCAATTGAAGTCGCAGCAACAATCTATGAAAAAGAACCCGACAAAGCTATTGATTTATGCAAAAAATATTCTCCATTTCCAGCACTGTCGGCTGATCCTAGTAGTGAAAGAATTCAGATATCTGCCTGTAAAAGTAGCATTGAAAAACATTTAAAATAAAAAATAATACTTCGTACAACAGCGCATATACAAAATTGCTTCGCAACTTCGCATATGCGCCGACGTTGTATGCCATCGCCAAGAATTTTTATTCATGTGATAAGGGTGGTGTTGGTTTGTGTATGGAAAGGTGTGATGATTTGAAGATGTAATTGCGGATCACTTGTTCATAAAAAAGGCGACAGCACAAAACATCGCCCTGGGCGGTTCGTTCACCTTCGGGTCACTCTCCCAAATTTACATTCCGCTGCGCTCCATGTAAACTTCGCCCAGAGCGAACGTTAGGCGACATTTGATAGCTCAATTATGGAACCACACATAAATA
>SWBW01009905.1_pt4 | contig 37851 bp, 39 predicted proteins | sample 4693041 | NCBI WGS metagenome assembly SWBW01 (sample SAMN10267271, study PRJNA491770) | bioreactor metagenome | isolation source: DHS bioreactor inoculated with marine methane seep sediment | place: Japan: Omine Ridge, Nankai Trough | collected 2006-05-06 | reverse complement strand
CCGCACCATCCCCCCGGCGTCTCCCCAATATACTTCCCCCACCTCCCTACCCTCAAATCCAGCCGCACACAGTGCCGGCGTTCCCCCACCCCCCACCATCGCAAATAGCCAGAATAACACAAAGTAGCCAGATTTCGCTGAACCAAGGAATTTTTGAAATAAGCGTACATCAAGTACGTGTTTTCAAAAATATCCGCAGTGTGAAGTGAAATCTGGCTACTTTGTGTTATTCTGGCGGAGAGAGAGGGATTCGAACCCTCGCTAGGGGAAAACCCCTACTACAGGATTAGCAATCCCGCCCCTTAAGCCACTTGGGTATCTCTCCAGTATTTTGTCCTTTTAAAGTGTCAGCAAACGTTGTTTTGCTTGCCACGGAATAGTAATATGAACACATACAAAATGCAAAAACAATTACTAAAGTCCCCTGACCTAGCTTGACTTCTACTGCTTTTCATTTTACAAAAGTCGAAAAAAAGATTATAATAACAAGAATTGTTGAAGCTGTTTTTGGGCGCCTATGAAAAAGCGCTTGTGAGAGCCAAGTGGCTATTTGAGTAAAGTCACTACTATCTAATTTTATTTGTATTTCATAATTACTCCAGGACGGTCTATCTTGAAAGATTAACCATGTCTATGGTAGTTAACCAAACTAGTCATGCCGCATTCTTGTTGCAGAAGTGCTATGTATTTAACTCTCCTGGAAGAGTGGGCTTAATTATTTGCCACCCAGTATATAAATATGCATACTAGAGCCAAATCAAACAACAAACCAAACACACATGGAGATCGAAATAAATAACTTGTTTCTATACACCGCATTACTTTTCGTGGTGCTAGTAGGCTTAGGCGAATTACTCAGAAGAAGCAAATTAACAGTCTATGTTCTATTTGCCGTCCTGCCTCTCATGTTAATACCGTACTGGCATTTGTATGGTGATATGGATCTGTTTAAATGGGTCAAAAACTTCTCAATTTTTGGAGCGATTTTTTGGATGACTCTAATCCGACTAACCAAACTTAAAAATGAAAAATGGACCTACACACTGATGTATGTTTTCGTGGGAGTTAACATAATTGAGGCAGTGCTCTGGGATATGAAAACTATAGATATACCTAGTATATTGAATATTATTTCAGGTCTGGGGTTAATATTTTTTCTTCGTGATATTAAAAGCGCAAAAGTTGATAAAAAGAAACCTCATGATCTACTCAGTCCAAATCTAAATTTTCATTGGGTAATCTGGTATACAGTCTGGAATTGGCTATTCATTTACATGGCCTATCCATACAGTAGTTTTCGACATATTGGAGTACTCGGAGCTGCCCTCGTTTTATCTCTACTAACCAAAGACACATGGCTTCAGGCTAGAGCATATACCCTGGGGTTATATCTATTCTTCCGGGCGACATTTATAGAAGCTGCTTCTACAACGGATATCATAAGTCGCACTGATTCCAATGTAGCATTGGTAATAAGTATTTTAAGTTTCAGTTTGATGGCAGGCTATGCCCTGAATTACTATAAACCGCAATTATTGAAATTGATAAAAAAATAATATGGAAAAGCCAAGAGAAGGAGACGAAGAAACATTAAAATTGAAACAACGGTTTATCACAATGCTGTCACATTCACTTACCGAATATTCAGATGAGATACCACAAGAAATCAAACGGGGCCCTACCACACACGGAGTTCCTGCTACAACGCACAAAGTCCAAAGTAATTGGTTAGGACCGGCCCTGAGCACCATACAATTAGCGCTACAAAAATTCCCAAACGGAGAACTAGAAAGGTCCAGGAAGTCGTTCTGGGAAAAGTTTCAAGCAAGTGATGCGGCATTTTCCCAAGCAAAACAAGAGGGCAGGGCTACTGAACCCACAAGACGACATACAAGAGAAGAAGTTGATGAAGTAAACACTCTCCTTGAAGGCGTCATTCAGCATTTAGAAAACAGCATGTAACAGGGAAAATTCAACCACAGGCAAGCAATGACTACTTCACTCTTGGTTGACAAAAAAGAGTCAGGGTTTATCATATCTCCCAGCTTCAATAATTAACTTCATAACAATTATGACGAAGAGACTATCAATGAAGAAGAGACTATCAGATGTAGAGGGGGACTTAGGAAAATTTTTCAGCGGAAAAATCTCCGAAGAGCAATATTTACATCCCAGTGAAGAAGTCGCAGATATTAGAGGAGAAGCAGAGTGTAGGGCAGATATAGTTACAAGAGGGCAAGGGAATCGAGGATCACTAAGAGTTCTTAGCGTGCTTTTAGCATACTATGGACCGACCATTTACAAAGAAATTACACCACAGCTAGGCGAGGGAGCTGAAATATTTGAAAAATTCGCTGATTATTTGAGAGAAAAAAAGAAATTAAATACAGGAAGAACGCACACTCTATTTGATTATATGAAAGAAACTTTTGATATTGATCCGCCGAGCAGTGAGTAAACGGTTAACGCCATTATTTTAAAGTGGTGCGCCTGTTTTGTGGTATATTTTGATAGCCGAAGGAACTCAAGCAACACACCCCATAAAGAGGTGATAATCTGCAAAAGCCTGGGACTATGACATTGAGAAGAGTTGAAAGATCTATGTACTTAACAAAAATTAAAAATGAAACAAAAAAGTATATTATTCGTCTGCACAGGCAATGTTTTCAGAAGCGTGAGTGGAGAATATGCATTCAAGCAATATCTTTCAGATAATGGAATTTCAAACTGGAAGGTGAGTTCAGCAGGAATAATCGCAGAGTGTGATGGGATTTATCCCAAGATGCGGACTATTTTTGCAGAGAAGGGGGTGAAGAACGTCCGACATAAACAAAAAAAAACCACTAAGAAGCTGCTGGATGAATATGACATAGTTATTGGAATGGCGCAGAACCACATCGATTTTATGAAATCAAAGCTCAATTTTCATCGTGCTCTGCTCTTCAATGAACTGGCCCTCAAGAAAAAAACCTCAATTTGGGATGTTGAAGATGAGGTAAAGCACTGGAGAACAAATCCGAAGGGAGTTGAAAAAAAGGTTGAAAGAACTGTGAGGTATATATTCAAAAAGACCCCTGAATTATTTGAAAACATATGCAAGAGATACTACATATTCAGTGACTTCGTCAGCGGACAGAAAAAACATGGCAACGGATTCCCGTTCATAAAACTATATGAAACCAAAAGCACTATATCTTTTATGTCGATCGATATTCCCTCAAAAGAAGATGGACACATCTTGGTTATCCCAAAACAGAGATATGCAGATTTTTCAGAGATCCCCAAGAATGTTTTAAACGAATTAATCCAGTCAATCCAAAAAATCGGAACTGCAATCAAAAAAAACCATGGGGGGTATAACATCCTACTCAATAACGGATCCGACGCCGGACAATACATTTTCCACACGCATTTTCATATTATCCCGCGTAACTACAATGATGGAATAAAAATCGAATTATGGGATCACAAAAAACTTTCACAGAAGGATTTTATCAACTTGAACAACAAACTAATTAAACAAATCAAATCCGTATAACCTATGAAACTTTCAATAAAAAAAGGCTTTAGCTTCGGCTTAACTTCAGGGGTGATAACAACCTTGGGGCTAATAGTAGGACTCAATTCCAGTACTCATTCCAACATAGTTGTCATGGGAGGAATACTCGTAATAGCAATTGCAGACGCGATGTCAGACGCTTTGGGTGTTCATGTTTCTGTGGAGTCAGAAGGTAAGTACACAAGCAAAGAGATATGGGAGTCCACGATCGCCACCTTCTTGTCCAAGTTCATCATTGCACTAACATTCGTCGTCCCAATTTACTTTCTTGAGCTACCCACTGCAATTATAGTCTGCATCCTATGGGGACTCTCATTAATTGTGGCATTCAATTATAAGATGGCTAGGGAGCAACATGAAAAGCCTTCCCAAGTAATACTCGAACACGTGCTCATCGCAGTGATTGTTATCGTAATTACACATTATGTAGGGTTGTGGGTGGAGACATTGGGGTAGGCTGCGCAAAGTTATTCTTTATGACTGTATAATTGAATTTGAGTTCTCATAGAGGCATTGGTAAAGTAAACAAAAGCAGGAGATCCAATAATATCTATATGTACAAATTAGCCGATTTTCACACTTTCGACGAAGCATTCATTCGTAGAGCAATATCAGAAGTATTTGCAGAGGCAAAATGGGTTGAAGCATTCCTAAACGAAGATCACCACGGCGTCAAACATGGTGATCAGGTCCGAATTGGATGTAATAAACTAATCGGCAAATTTACTGATCCCGAAAAAGAGGAATTCATTGAGGAGGGAAAGGCAATCAACAAGGAACACCCCTTTGAGTCCGCACAAGCGGTTACCCAATTGGCAGCAGTCTTTCATGATTGTGGGAGGTTTAACGATAAAGGAGAAGTCATCGGAGAAGAGCAAAAATTTCACAACGTTCTGAGCTCAAAAAGAGCTGTTCAATTCTGTGAAAGAATCCACGAAGAGAATGCAATTCCTTTTATTGCAGACGCTACCATTTCACATGACTATCAAAACAAAAAGCTGACATCTCATTTAGACGCACCAAAAACAATAATTGGAAAAGTCGTACAGGCATCAGATCAATTAGGCTGGTTCCATCCGGGCTCAGTTCATCGGACAATTGAGTACAGTAAGGCAATCGGAGTCGAATTTTTAAATAAAGACCTGGATATTCAAAAAAGAATCGACTGGACTCCATGTGTACATGATGCCAATGATGAAGACGCTATCACAGTTTTATTACATCAGCTTTTTGGGCCAACTGACGCTGAGAGATTTGGCATTGCCGCCGCACAAGAGACAATCCAAAAGAATAAGAAGTTGCTCAAAGAGAATATTCTGAAAGAATCGAGAGCAAGGGGATGCGAGAAAGAAGTATTAGAGTTGATTGAATTATTTCAAAACAGATAATTGTTTTTATCATAAAACACCATGAAACATAACAAACTAGTTCGAGATATTATTCCCGAAATCATCAGAAGCAGAGGGTCTACTCCTTTCACCCACATTGCTTCCGATGAAGAATACAAAGAAAAATTAACTACAAAGCTTCAAGAAGAAGTCGATGAATTCGTAGAAGAACCAAGTGCAGAGGAGCTCGCAGACATATTGGAGGTGGTCTATGCTTTATGTGATCTATATAAAATTGACAAAGACAAATTAGAACAAGTACGAAGAGAAAAAGCAGAGAAGCGAGGGGGATTCAAAGAAAGAATTATTCTGGATACAGTTCAGGAGTAAAAAAACTATGAAAAAAATAGACAAGAGCCGAATTGTCATATACGGAAGAAAAACATTAAAAGAGTAACTAAAAATATTATGGCTAAAGTTAAACGAAGCTGGGACATGATTCCAGAAGAAAAAAGGCAAAGATATGTTGAAGAAATTATTGGATTTTTCCAAAAAGAACGAGATGAGAAAATTGGAATGATTGCAGGGGAAGAAATTTTAGATTTTTTCCAAGAAAAAATGGGTGGAGAAATTTACAATAAAGGGGTTGATGATGCAAAGAAGTTGCTTGGACAGCGATTCGGGGATTTGGAAATGGATTTAGATTTATTGTGCAAATAGTAACAATAGCTCGTCGATTTTTAATAAGAAACTGTGTATCATAGACACACAAAAACAGCCTGCTTGCACAGGGCAGAACAAGTGCAAATATTGAAAAATCAGTATGCAAACAAAAACAAATATCCCAACTATCCTAGTTATTTTTGGTGCCACAGGTGATCTGATGAAGAAAAAGATTATTCCCTCGGTATATCATCTTTACGTGAACAAGCGGCTTCCCAAAGACTTTCGAGTAATCGGGGTAGCGCGGCGAGAACTTACGGATAAACAATTTCAGAAGCATGTGGAGACGTCTTTGCGAAAGTCTCTCCCAAAAATTAATAAAAGCGCTGCCAAAAAAGTTTGCGAATATTTTACCTATAGCCAAGCCAAGTTTCAGAATGTCAGTGGCTATAAAAAGCTAAAGGCAAAACTGGATGAAGTTGAGACAAAATGGAAAATTTGTGCAAACAAGATGTTCTATTTAGCCGTCCCACCAGAGCATTTCGAGACTATATTTAAAAACATGGCGAAAGTTGAGCTAAACAAACCATGCGGAGGGCAACTTGGATGGGCACGCATGTTAATTGAAAAACCATTCGGAGAAGATCTAAAGTCTGCCAAGAAACTTTTCACGCTACTCCACCGCTATTTCAAAAAAGAGCAGCTATACTTTATCGACCATTATCTTGCAAAAGAAATCATCCAAGCCATTTCACATTTTCGCTTTTCAAATAATCTGTTCGAGAGCTCCTGGGATAAGAATTCAATCGAAAAAATCGACATTCGCCTATTTGAAACAATCGGCGCAGAAGACCGCGGCGCCTTTTATGACCGTGTAGGAGCACTCCGAGACGTACTGGGTAATCATTTGTTACAAATGCTCGTTGCCATCACCATGGAAATGCCACGTGCTCCCAGTGCTGCATCAATACGCAAACTTCGTGCAGAAATGGTGGAAAAGCTCCGTCCCTGGACCGCGGCAAGAATCAAAAAGCACACATTCCACGCCCAATATTCCGGGTACCGAGCCATCGAAGATGTAAAGAAAACATCCACAACCGAAACATACGCCAAATTACGAACTGAATTAATTGCTCCAGCTTGGAGGGGCGTGCCAATAGTTATGGAAGCCGGAAAGCGAATGAAAAAAACAATTAAAGAAGTGGTTGTAACATTTAAACACCCGACTCTCTGTGTTGCTTGTCCTTCAAACCAGCATGTTCACAACTCGGTAACGTTTAGAATGGCGCCAAATGATGAAATCATCATAGAATTCTGGACCAAAGTTCCCGGCTTTGAAAAGAAATTAGAAAAACGCGCGTTCAGCTTCTTTTTGTACGAAAGACAACAAAAGAAACAGTATGTGGAAGAATACGCAGAGCTGATTTATAACTGTATGATCGGGGATCAGAGCATTTTTGTTTCACAAGAAGAAATTGAAGCGCAGTGGAGATTTATCGATCCGATCGTAAGGACATGGAAGAAAAAGACCACGAAACTCACATCATATTCACCTAATACAGACCTGGCGAGAAAGTACGCTAAACATTTAGACGTCACTGAAGAATTTGCAAAACAGGAAATGGACAAAGACATGGCGATTGTGGGGCTAGGAAAAATGGGAGCAAGCATGGCCAGGCGTATGATGGACCAGAGGTGGAATGTGGTTGGGTACAATCGTTCAAGAAAAACCACGGATGAGCTTGCGAAGGAGGGGATGATAGCGGCGTACAGTCTGAAAGAAGTAGTAGCCCTCTTGCCACCACATAAAGTGATTTGGCTTATGGTGCCATCCGGAAAAGCTGTAGACGAGGTAATTTTCGGCAAGCATGGACTGGCACAATACTTATCATTGGGAGATGTGATCATAGACGGTGGCAATTCATATTATAAAGACACTATAAGAAGGGCTACTAGGTTGAAAAAAATAGGTGTCACCCTTTTGGACGCTGGTACATCAGGAGGCCCAGAGGGAGCACGAAAAGGAGCATGTTTGATGATAGGTGGAAGAAGGCGGGCATTCAAGAAAGTGGAATTACTTTTCAAAGATTTTGCCATGCCTGACGGATATCAATTTTTCAATGGAAATGGAGCCGGCCACTTCGTCAAAATGATTCACAACGGAATTGAGTACGGAATGATGCAAGCAATTGCCGAGGGCTTTGCGATTATGAAAAAATCACCATATAAATTAGACTTAACACGGGTAGCCGATGTGTATAATCACGGCAGTGTAATTGAATCCAGCCTTATGGGTTGGCTCAAGGATGCATTCGTTGGATACGGAGAAAATTTAAAACGAATCTCTGGAGTAGTATCACACACAGGAGAGGGAAAGTGGACAGTAAAGACAGCTCATGCGATGAACATTGCAGACAAGGTAATCCACGAAGCACTGCTTTTCAGATACCGATCAGAAAAGAACCCAAGCTACACAGGCCAGGTCGTCTCAGCACTCCGCGGAGAGTTTGGCGGACACCCGGTTTTGAAGAAGCAGAGAAAAAAGAAATAGAAAAGGTCCACATTGTTTGATTAACTAACAACTGCACATGGTCCCAATAGAATTCCTTAGACAATACCGCTTCAGCGGATATGCCATTTTCGACTTTGCTGCCGCATTTCTTGGCATGTTGTTGCTATCCCCATTACTGTCACTACTTTTCCGAAAGATCGGAATAAATATCCCCAAAAAAAACTGGGTAATCCTAACTTTGCCAATTAGTATACTCGCTCACTTGCTTGTCGGAAACATAACCCCAATGACAAGAGACTTTTTGGACATTCAGGGGCATTACATATTAAAAATAATTATCGTTGGGTTCTTGATATTTGGATTAAGTGGTATAAAAAGAGTCAAGAAAAGAAAATAGTTTCAACAGCTTTCCATGACCACACAACGACATAAAAATATCCCTGCTGCATACCTGACAATGATAAAAGACAATCAAATCCTGCTCCTAAGACGCTTCAATACGGGCTATGAGGACGGGAAGTATTCAATGGTGGCCGGTCACGTCGACCCGGGCGAGCATTTCACAAAGTGTATTATCAGAGAAGCGAAAGAGGAGGCCGGCATAATAATCAAAGACGATCAATTAAAAGTGGCTCATGTCATGCACAGAAATGCGGATGCAGGGCAGGATAATGCAAGAGTTGATGTATTCTTCATAGCCGAGACATGGGAGGGCGAAATCACAAACAAAGAACCCCACAAATGCGACGATTTATCATGGTTCGATATGGACGAGCTACCCGAAAACGTTATCCCATATATTAAACAGGCAATTGATAGGATAAGAAATGGCGAGAACTACAGCGAACATGGGTGGGAGTGAAAATTTCTCAATAATATATTTAAGATGATTTATTTAATTGGTGGTCCACCAAAATGCGGGAAAACCACATTAGCCAAGAGGCTATCCAAAACAAAGCACATCCCCTGGGTTTCAACAGACACTCTTCAAAGCGTTATCAATCCATACATAAATGAAGAAGATCATGCTGCCAAATTCCCAACAACCGCACAGCGTGAAAGCAGCAATGACGAGAAGTACTCAAAGTATTCAACCGATGAAATCATTCAAGCTTATCAGCAGCAAGCAAAAACTGTATACCAGGCCATAGACATGTTTGCTCTTTGTGAAATGACGGATGGAAATGATTTTATCATCGAGGGATATCATGTTGAACCGGAATTAGTCGCCGAGTTGAACGCCAAATATAGCGACAAGATCAGAAGTATATTCCTGGTGAAATTAGATGAAGAGAAATTCGTTCGAGACATTCAAAAAAGCAGAACTCCAAACGATTGGATAATCGCAAGAACCGAAAAGGAAGAAACATACGGGAAAATCGCCAAGATGATATGTGAATATGGAAAACACTTTAAAACGGAGGCAAAGAAACACTGTCTAAAAGTCCAAGACATGGATCACGATTTTGAAGGTCAAATTTCAGAGGCTATTCAATATCTTACTATCTAAAAAACTTCCATTATCATGAAAACAAAAATCCCCCTATTCATCTCAATAGTAATAAACATCATACTTCTAGCGTTTCTTTTAATATATGTATTCACTCCTTATCTGGATTTTGCCGCAATAAACACCAGTCTCCCGAGACTATGTGAGTACATCGAAAACACACAGCCAGAGTTAGACCCTTCAATGTGTAAACTGAACAGAGAATAAACATACGAAAAAGTGATCGTCAAACCACAGCACCCATGAAAGCCAACATAAAAAAACGACTACAAAGCAACATCTGGAAGTTTTACTTGCATGAGATTCTCGCCGGGATGTACTTCTCTGTGCCGATTATGGTCCTTTTTTGGCAAGACAATGGGTTGAGCCTAACAGAGGTGATGGTTCTACAATCGCTTTTCGCAATTATGGCGGTTGCTCTTGAAATTCCATCTGGATACTTTGCAGATATATATGGCAGGAAGAAAACGCTAATTTTAGCGGGGATAGCAACTTTAATTGCAATATGTGTTTATAGTGTAGGGCATAATTTTTACGATTTTCTTATCGCCGAAGTCTTTTTTGCAGTGGGCGTCTCGTTCACATCGGGAACCGCTTCCGCATTCATATATGACACACTTCAGGAATTGAAAAAGGAGGAGACTTACAAAAAGATTTGGGGGAATATCCTTTTTACAGGGATGCTAGCTTTAGCTTTCGCAAACATGCTCGGAGGATTAATTGCAACAATTGATTTGAGATATGCACTCTATGCCTCAATACCATTTCTCGCATTCATAATACCCGTAACATTTACATTACAAGAGCCTAAAAGAAACAAATTGATTATTGAAAAAGGATATGTGAGTGAATTACTCAAAATTATAAGAGAAACAATTTTCAAAAACCCAAAAATCCGATGGATAATCGTTTACTCCGCAATCATAGGTTCTTTTAATAGTGCAGCATTATGGTTGTATCAGCCATATTTCAAAATTAGTGGACTGGACATTGCATATTTCGGTTTTGTTTTCGCAGGCTTCCAACTAGTCGCCGCACTTTCGTCAAAATACGCCCATAATATTGAAGAAAAACTTGGACAAAGGTTTTCATTGATACTGCTAGTTATTCTTGTGACAGTTAGCTACTTATTAATGAGCAACTTTGTCTTTCTATTCAGCTTCTCATTCTGTTTCTTACAACAATTTGTAAGAGGCTTCAGAAATACTATTATTGCAGATTATCTCAACAAGCTCACAACATCCAACATCAGAGCCACGGTCTTATCAGCTGAAAGCTTCGTTGCTAGACTTTTTTACGCAGCAATTATCCCAATAGTAGGTTGGATAGCTGATGTATACACGCTTGTCCAAGCCTTAAGCGTGCTTGCGATTACCACCTTAGTATGTGGATCAATAATTTTGTTTATTCTTCATAAAGACAGGGTAGTATGAAGGGGCAAGATTCACCCCTGACATAAAATTTTATAAAAACACCATGGAAATACTAATCGGTTGCGGAGGCGCAATAATAAAAGACAAAAAAGTCCTGCTTACTAAGCGGGTTGCATCTAAACATAATTATCCTAATTGTTGGACATTTCCTGCAGGAAGAATTGAGGAAAGCGATGTTGATTTGGCAGCAACTGCCGCAAGAGAAGTTCAGGAAGAGGCAGGCCTTGAATTTATCCCGAAGAATAAACTTGGTATCTATGAGACCAAAACAAAAAGTTCAAGATTCATCGGATTTATCTACTTGGGCGAATGGTCTGGTGAGGCAAAACCATTAAAGAGTGAAGTTTCAGAGATGAAATGGTTTTCATATGAGGAGACAAAAGAATTAGACATGGCATTTTCATATGATAAAGCGATAGAGGATCTATTCAATAATGGATTGATAGAATAACTCACAAAAATAATGGACATTGTTCAAGAAATAAAGACTTTTGTAGAAGAAGAATGCAAAAAGCCTGGCAGTAAATATGGGCCTGATCCTTTTGTATGTCATTTCATCCCTATGGTTAATCATGCTGAAAGACTAGCTGACGAACTTGGCGGAGATAAGGAAATTATTTTGATTGCTGCGTGGCTACATGATATCGGGTCAATTATTCATGGGCGTGAAAATCACCATATTACTGGGGCGAATATTGCCGAGAAGAAACTCAAAGAGCTTCAATATCCCACTGAAAAGATCGAACTAATCAAAAAGTGCATACTCAATCACAGGGGATCACAACAAAGCACCAGAGACAGTATAGAAGAACAAATCGTTGCAGAGGCAGATGTGTTAAGTAATTTTGACAATATCGCAGGGATGTTCAAGGCGGCGATAGTTTATGAGAATAAGACGCAAAGAGAAGCCACAGATTCGGTTAGGCAGAAATTGGAGAGAAAGTGGGAACAGCTGCATTTTGATAGTTCAAAGAAGTCGATTAAACCGAAGCTTGAAGCGGCGATATTGCTGTTGGAGTAGGACGTCCAAACAATGTAGACTAGACAAAATTAATGACCCAAGAATAGATGAAAATAATCTTAGGCTCACAGTCGCCATTCCGAAGACATGCATTAGACATCTTAGGACTCGAATATGACACAATTGCCAGCAACATTGACGAGTCAGCCATTAGACATGAAGACCCAATTGAGCTTGCCCAAATGTTATCAAGAGCCAAGGCCCAAAAAATTGGGGAGGACCACCCAGATTCTGTAATAATCTCCGCAGATTTATTTGTAGTGCATGAAAATGAAATAATCGAGAAGCCACGTGATGAAGGTCACGCAAAAGAAATGCTCAAATCCTTTTCAGGTAATACTTTCCAAATTGTGACAGGCCTCACGGTTTACAACAGCAAAACAGAAATATTCCTTTCAACCACTGAAGTTTGCAAAGTAAGGTTTAGAGATTTATCAGATTTTGAGATTGATGACTATGTTGCAAGGTTTCCCGCAGTCAAATGTGCTGGAGGATTTGAGGCAGATGGACTATTAAGATTTGCTGAACACATCGAGGGAAATTACAATTTCAAAACCGCAATTCCAGTCAACAAGCTAATTGGTTTTTTAAGGGAGAATGGAATAAAAGTATAGTTATTTTTATTAAGAATCATGATCTCAACCGAAGAACTCAAAAAAGAAATTAATGAAATACAAGCACGCAATGAGCGTGTTGAAATGGACAAAGCATGGGAAACAAGTTGGACCAGAAAGCTGCTTATTCTAATACTGACTTACCTGGTAATTGTGATCTTTTTCTTCGTATCAAAGCTTGATAACCCCTTCGTGAACGCTATTGTTCCCACAATCGGGTTTTTCCTTTCAACGGTAAGCGTTCCAGTTGTTAAGAAGTGGTGGGTGAAGAAGAATAACTAATTAGGGGGCTAGTCCACTGTATAATTGTGTTTATCCAAAAAATATCATATTCTATATCGCACAAACCCATAACAAACAGCAAAATGAAAAAAGCGATGATGATTCTGATGATGCTAATCATGCTCGGCGGCATTGTCTTTGCTGCGCAAGGAGTAATGATGCATATGCAGGTAGACACAGAGGAAGCCACCTTCCACCAATTGCAAAATGATTATTTCATGCAAGCAAAATCAATCAGAGATAGTGCAGAAACTGGCTCACAACTAAATAAAGACCTTGTTGCAATAGTTAACTATCCGTCTGAGTTGATGCAACTCAAGCTCATTGGAGTTGGGAAAATATTAACAGGAATATTTGTACTTTTATTCGGGATCCTAATTGCACTTATCATGATGCCAGTCCGACTAGGCAAGATGATTGGAAAGAAATAATTTCTGGCCAACTAGGCAAGATCGGAGTAACCTAACAAATACATATCATTCAGTACACGGATGATATGTATTTTATAATTATTTGAAAATCATGAACGAAATCACATGGGATGAATTCCAAAATGTAGAACTACGCGTTGGGACAATCACAGAAGTTCTTGCCTTTCCAGAAGCCCGAACTCCTGCATACAAAATCACCGCGGACTTCGGAGAAGAAATCGGAACAAAAAAATCCAGCGCACAAATCACCACTCTATATACAAAAGAAGAACTGATGAACAAACAAATCATTGGAGTTGTGAATTTTCCACCAAAGCAAATCGGTCCATTTATCTCTGAGTTTTTGGTAACAGGATTTGTTCAGGAAGATGGAGCAGTAGTGCTGGCAGTACCAGACAAAAAGGCCTCCCTTGGTGCCAAGCTTGCATAGGAAAAGTTGTAAAAAAAACAAAAAAAATACGCGTGTCAGCGAAATTATTCTTATTGACAGTATTAACAATGAAACCAAGAACCTTACGCGGTTTTCTTCTTTTTTGAATACGGTACAGGATCCAGATTTAATCTCGTCCCATGTGCCGCAGGTGTTCCATCTGGTAGAATGAGCCTTCCATTTTTCCTTCTAGCAAAGCCTGTATATGTAATGCCTGAATCAGGTTGCATATCATTGATTAATTCTCTCAAACGCACAGCATATAATCTAGCATTGGGATCAGTACCCACAGTAGCAAGATAAGCCCGGTTGTTTTGTTCAGTCGTATTTGCCATTTTTAGAGCCTTTGCATTTTCTCCTTTCAGCGCATAACTCATGGCAGTTCCATAATAGGCTGAAGCTTGAAGAAGGAAGTATTGTTTTTGTGCAAAATCTTTTTGATCCCCCTCGGGTAAATTATCAATGAGTGGCTGAGCATTCTGTCCATGATAGAGAAGTTTCCCAATACTTGCAGTGGCTCCCCAATTAACACCTGAACATATGCTGTTTAATGCCCATAAGTGATCTCGAAGTGCTATCGGCAAATTTGCAATACTCTGTCTCTTTTCATATCCTGGAATTAATTCAATTGTCTTATCAGCTTGTTTTGCCATTAATTCTTTAATTCTAGCAGGTTTTGTGGCAAGTTTTTTCGTCTCTGGATCATATGGCACCCCACTCCCAAAAGTATTCAGGTCATAGTCAACACTAGTACCTACAGTCTCGGTTTTAACCCCAAGAGCCAAATTAATTCCGTTAATCATTGCACTTGCACAGTTGTTTTTCCCCTCAGCATTCAGACCATCATCGAGATTCGTACTGTCATCCCCATAATAATTCAGCACGTCATTTCTTTTCCCATCTTTAGTAAGATTTTTCAGATTTGACCTGGTCATCCCCCGTCCGATGCCAACTAGCGAGTGTAAGTTTCCTGCCCTATACTCATCAGCAAGAAAATTCCTATATTCTTTTATTAATTTGTCAGCTTCTATTGATTCTTCCTTTCCTTTACTTTCGTAAAAACATCTCTTCGAGCCAATGTAAATATATGCTTGCAAAGGGGCTCCCATTACAATTTTCATTCCATGCTTTTTTGCTTCTAACAAAAGAGCTGTTGTCTGTTTCTGCATCACTGCAAGGTCAGCTCCAAAAAACATTTCCGGTCCAAAATTTACAACAAGAATACCTCCCTGAAGCTTTGAAGGGTCGATCTCCTTAAGTGCAGTTAGTGCTTTTTCAGGATTGTCAGCGCCACTAATATGCTGAGCTCCAGCGGATGCCAAATCTTGATCCTTAGCCATCTCTCCTGAAAGTGAAGATCCCAGCATAAATATGTTTTTCCCTTCTGGAACATCGAGTTTAGCTCTATTCCTGTTTTCCGAAGCAGCCGGGACAGAAACGACAGGAACGGTATAAATTGACGGTCTCACTTTATCGTCTGCCTGACGTTCCGCATAATATCTTCTTATTTTAGTTTCATGACTTCTCAAAAATTCCAGCCTACCTTCCATTGTCTCACGATAGCTGTATCTCAACTGATCTGCCATATTCAGTAAACGAAATATTTGCCCAATTTCATCAGTTTTACCTGCAAAAAAGTGATCAAGATGATCAGGAGAAGCAATCTTTTCAGCTCTGTTATAGAAAGGCATGGCATGGGAGAACTGCTTTTCACGTACTTCCTTCGCCTCTTTTGCATCAATCTGACCCATTGCATGATCCAAGCTTACTTCTTTGTGATGATGTTTTGCTTTTTCTTTTCCCTGCTCAATAGCCAGCGACACATCTTCTTGTTTTTTTTGGGCAAGTTGTGGTGAAAGTGCTTGTTGAGGTTCATTCGGCTTTGCACCTGGTTGGCTGAGTGGTAAAGAAGGTTGACTCTCTCCATCTTTAAACACCAAGAGTCTTGGTTTAACAATTCCCAACGAATTATGTTTTTTCTTGTGCATGTATATTAAAGACAATTTATCGTGCAATTATACCAAAAAACGGCCGAAATAACAAGAAAAGTTAACCCACCGCACAAAGAGATTGTTGGACGTAATGTAAGAAATCAGTAATGATTATTGTATAGAGACCAGTATCAAAATAAATAATAAATAACCAAATCATGAATAAAATAAAATTTCCCGCATCCATCGCAGTTCTACTACTCATTTGTACTCTATTTGCCACAAATGCAATTTACGCAGCAAGCTTCACGGACATAGAATCTCACAAGAATGAAACGGCAATTGAATACATCACTGAGGCGGGAATTGTTGAGGGATATTCAGACGGTACATACAGACCCAATGCTCTAATAAATCGGGCGGAGCTTCTGAAAATTATCCTAGAAGCCAATGACATAGATACAACTGACGGACTCTCCAACTGTTTCCCAGACGTTGGCACTCAGTGGTTCGCCAAATATGTATGTAAAGCAAAAGAAATTGAAGTAGTTGGAGGTTATCCAGACGGCACTTTCAAGCCAGGTAACAATGTGAATTTCGTAGAGGCACTCAAGATAGTCGAACGCAGTTACGGGGCAACAATTACAGAGGGCAATCCGTGGTACCAGGGGTATATCGACGAAGCCAAAGCCAAAAATCTAATCCCTACTGACATCAACTCAAACAGCGCGCTGATAACAAGGGGGCAAATGGCCGATATGATAACAAGGCAATTGACATACGAGGATGGAACTCAGGAGGAAGTCACAGAAACAACCACCGTAACAGGCACAGGAATGGTCGATACAGGACAAGTCAACTGCTACGACAATAGCGGCTCATTTACATGCCCATCAAATGGTTCCAGTTACTTTGGCCAGGACGCACAATACGAGGGCCTACAACCATCATACACAGACAATGGTGACGACACAGTGATAGACAATGTGACTGGTCTGATGTGGTCACAAGGAGTGGACACAAACAAGGTAAGTTTAGCGGAGGCAGAACAAATCGCATCGGCAATGACACTGGGTGGGCACACAGACTGGCGAGTCCCAAATATCAAGGAAATGTACTCTCTAATCGATTTTAACGGCTATACAGGAGCTTCCCAGGACATGACATCAGTCCCAAGTAATGCAGTCCCATTTATTGACACTGACTATTTTGATTTCGAGTGGGGGCTAATCGACCAAGGAGAAAGATATATCGACGCACAGTGGCTAACCACAAGCAAATACGTCAGCACAACAATGAATGGAGCTGAAACACTTTTCGGAGTCAATTTCGCAGATGGAAGAATCAAAGGATATGGATATACAATGCCAAATAGACCCGGTGCAGAGAAAAAATTCTACGTCCGTTATGTCAGAGGCAACTCCTACGGAGACAATGACTTTGTTGATAACGGCAACGAGACAATCACAGACGGGGACACCGGCTTGATATGGCAAAAAGACGATTCAGAAGTAGGTATGAACTGGGAAGATTCTCTAGCATATTGTGAAAACCTGGCTCTTGCCGGAAGCGACGAGTGGAGACTACCTAACTCAAAGGAGTTACAATACATTGTCGATTATTCCCGCTCCCCAGCCACAACCAACTCACCAGCAATAGACCCCATTTTCAACACAAGCTCCATCACGGATGAAAAAGGAGACACGAATTACCCATATTTCTGGACAAGCACTACCCATTTAGATGGTCCACAACCCGGGACAAATGCAGCCTACGTTGCATTCGGCGAAGCCCTTGGATATATGAACGGAGAATGGATAGACGTACATGGAGCAGGCGCCCAAAGAAGTGATCCAAAAACAGGGGATTATACTGATTACCCAGATGGACACGGCCCACAAGGGGATTCAATTAGAATTGAAAACCACGTGAGATGTGTAAGTAATTAGTTTGAGCACACAATTTTAGTGAAACTCAAAAAAAATCTTTGCATGAAAATAACTCATGCAAAGGTTTTTAACATATTAAAGTGCCAATCCCTTCTCCGCTATTATGGCTTCTACGTCAGCTGGATTGTCCAGGTCATAAACCATCGAATCATTGTTTCCATAAACAACAGAGCCAGTTAAATGACAATCCGTAGCAAGAACTTTTCCAAAAGCATTCCGTATCATTCGTAGCATTTCGATTATGTCATCTGGTTTCTGCAATGCTTCTCTAATGGTTGGACTCCCCTCTGTTAGAACTTTATACATCCCACATCCACCCCCTGCTTTTGCATCAAGCGGCCCATCTCCCTGTGCACCAAAATGATAATCTAGTTTATTTACCGGTGCTCCAGCTTCTGCCGCAAATTCAATCGATCTCGTTAAAGCTTTTACATGATGTGCCGGCATTTCGTCTTTAAGTTTTGGATGCAATACAAGGGCACCTCCTGCATGAGTAATCTGAGCCGTCTTTGCAATTGGATCATATCCGGTATCATCCAACCGTCTATCCACACAGCCAAGATCACAGTTTTTAATTGTTGTGAAATCAACAAATTTTGTATCAGCCTGTTCTCTTACTTCAACCTGGAGTCCAGCTTTTTTCAATTCCAGAATAAGCCAGTGTAAATCGGCAGAGCCACCTTCAGGGCAAGTAATTGTCACGAGCTTATTGCCAGGCGCATTATGACTAAATGCCACATTTGCTGTATCCAAAACAGTCTGCAAAAGATCTGAATCATATTTTTGAAGAAGTCCTAATGGAATTCTAAAAGTATAAAAATCATCCTCATTTTGTGCCACCCTTGATTCAACCGGTTCTATTGCTAAGTAATTACATGCTTCCATATTTCAAAATGTTATTAATAATCTCACTAATTGGCAGCGATAATAGCAATTCAGAAGAAAAATTCAAGACTATTTCATAAATTCAAAATATTGCAACTTCACGCAGAATTTTTGTAAAATCACCAAAACCATATAATATGATTTCATCAAGAAAAAGTCACCATGAGTAAGCAAGAATATTACAGAAAAGAGTATAAGCGGTTAAAGCCCAAATGGGAGAATAGCTCTGATATCTTTCGTGACATAATTAACGACTACACAACTTCAGAAACTAAAATCCTGGACGTAGGATGCGGACACGGCGACCTCCTAAAGCCAATTCACGAAAAGACCCTCCATTCATACGGCATCGACCCAGATAAAGAAGCAATAGAAAAAAACACATTCATAAAAAACACTTCGGTCGCAGGAGCCGAAAGTTTGCCATTTGAAGACAATTTCTTTGATTTAGTCGTGTCTGCCTGGGTACTCGAACATTTACCAGATCCAGAAAAGGCTTTTAAGGAGATTCACAGAGTATTAAAACCAGGCGGAAAGGTAGTTTTCCTAACCCCAAACGTATGGAACTATAACGTCTGGATTATCCGCATTATCCCAGAAAGATTTCACGATTCCTTAACGAAAAAGTTGTATAACAGACAAGAAAACGACACCTATCCAAAACAGTACAAAATAAATTCAGAACAAGATATTAAACAAACTCTTGAACCAATTGGCTTCACAAAAACGCAAGTAATTTTAAACGGAGACCCCTCATATATCAGTTTCAATCGCCCACTTTTCAGTGTTGCTTGTTTGATAGAAGAAATATTCAACTGGGAACCAATGCAATTCGCAAAGGTCCACTTGATCGGTGTGTACGAAAAATAAGAAACGCTCAGTTATTCAAGTTCAGCCAACCTTTGCTGCTTTTTCCCCTACTAATTCACAAAGAATATTTCCAAGATCAGCAAATTGATAAGGTTTTTGGATAACTTGACTTACTCCATATTGGTCCATTTGCTCATGCAGCACTGGGAGCTGGTCTCCAGACATCAGTACAACTGGCATGCCCGGATGTGATTTTTTGATATTTGCTGAAAGCACTAATCCATTCATGTCAGGCATATTCATATCCGTAAACACAAGAGCAAAGGTCTTCTCGTCCAATAGTTTTAAAGCATCTTCTCCATTTGATGCGCAAACAACCTCACAACCTAGAGCTTCAAGAATTTTTGATGTTACGTCTCGCACAAGTTCGTCATCATCTACGAAAAGTACTGGTAATGGTGTCACGATTTCCAGATTAGTGTCATCAAGAGGAGTAGGAAGGGCACATTCCACTGGTGCTAAAGGAAGATACATTTCAACTATTGTGCCAATGCCAGGCGAAGAAAATTTAATTCCAATTTTTCCTTGGAGCTCCTCAACTATTCTTTTAACCTGCCCCATCCCAAGACCACGTGGTTTATCCTGCCTTTTAGTTGTAAATCTCTGTATAAATGCGCTCAATTGTGTCTCCTTATCCATCCCTATTCCATTATCTGAAACCGTTAAGTACACACTATCATTGAATTCCTTCGCTTCTATCATGATTTCCCCTTCAAAAGGTAGTTCATCACGCAGTTTCGCAGCTTTTGGCATTGCTTCGATACTATTTTTTATGAGATTAAGAATTACACTAGTTAATCCACCAAATTCTCCCAAAACACGCAAATCGTCTTGGCAATCTGAACTAATCCTTATGTGTTTTAGGCCATACTTTTCAGCATACTGATCCTTTAATACACTGATTTGCACTATCACATCATCAAGAAGAGATTTCATATTGATTGCTCTCAATACCGGAGAATCGACATTACTTCCAATAATACGCTCTAATCTTTCTACCATTGAAGTCGAGGCTTCTGTAGCCATTTGTGCTGCTTGCAGCATTCTCTCAGTGTCAGAACATAAAGTGTTGTCCAAAAGGGCAAGAAACACTGCACCACTAATCGTCTGCAAAAAATTGCGTAAATCATGTGCAACTCCAGCAGCTTGTTGTTCAAGAGATCCAAGACGATCATAACGTAGAGCTTTTTCAGTCCTTGCCTGCAAAAGCTGCTTTTTTGTCTCTGTAGGTATCAGGGATATATTAAGGCTACTCGCCTCTTGAGCCATACGTGCAAGTCTAGCTCGCATCATTACGATAGCATCTGGAGATTGTTCGGCTTGTTGAATAGCTTCCTCACCGCGATCTGCAAGACGTTCAGCCTCTGCAATTTCCCCCTCTTGCTTCATAAGGTCAGCCTCTGTTGGAGCCTGGCCCTTGTTTCCAGAATATATGATTCCACTGGTCATAAAACAATATTCATATTAAGCAACAACTTTGCCATCCATTTCGCAGGATGTAAAGAAAAAAATCCCTTTCGGAACGATTATACAATCAACACCCCATACACGCAAAAAATCGCAATAGCTTTAATACACAAATATCTTGGAGATAGGTTTAATACATACTAAACAACCCCCTGCGCAAGCATCGCATCAGCAACTTTAATAAACCCAGCAATATTGGCGCCTTTTACATAATTGGTATAGTCGCCATCTTTTCCATGGACAAGACACTGCCCGTGAATATCCTTCATTATCCCCTCCAGCTTATCTAATATTTCTTCTTCGGTCCAATACATGCGCAGCGAATTCTGCGACATCTCCAACCCCGAAACAGCCACCCCACCAGCATTAGACGCCTTCCCCGGAGCAAACAATATTTTTGCTTCATGAAAAACTATAATAGCATCCGCATCACATGGCATATTCGCTCCTTCAGCCACCGCAATAACACCATTTTTCACCAAATTCTCTGCATCAGTCTTATTAATTTCATTCTGAGTAGCACACGGGAATGCTAAATCAGCCTTCACATCCCAAGGCTTGCCTCCTTCAAAATACTCCCCACCATATTTATCCACATATTCTTTAATACGCCCCCGCTTTGTGTCCTTTAAATCCTTAATAAAATCCAGTTTTTCCTGAGTAATCCCACTTTCATCATAAACCATCCCTGAAGAATCTGAAGCAGTCACAACTTTCGCTCCCTTTCTAATCAACATTTCAATGGCATGCTGCGCCACATTCCCAGAACCAGAAACCAAACACCTCTTCCCCTCCAAACTGTTCCCAACAGCACTCAACATATTCTCCATGAAAAATATCAACCCATATCCGGTAGCCTCTGGCCTAATCAAACTCCCACCATGTGACAACCCCTTCCCAGTCAACACGCCAGTAAACTGATTCTTCAACCGCTTATACTGCCCAAACAAATACGAAACCTCACGTCCACCCACGCCAATATCGCCAGCCGGCACATCAGTATCATGCCCAATATGCCTATACAATTCAGACATAAAACTCTGACAAAACCGCATCACTTCATTGTCACTTTTCTCCTTCGGGTCAAAATCAGAACCGCCTTTCCCACCTCCCAACGGAAGGGTAGTCAAAGAATTCTTAAAGACCTGCTCAAAAGCCAAAAATTTCAAAATACTCAAATTCACTGAAGGATGAAAACGCAATCCGCCTTTATAAGGCCCCAAAGCCGAATTCATCTGAACCCTAAAGCCACGATTTATCTGAATTTCACCAGCGTCATCCACCCAAGGAACTCGAAACATAATAACTCTCTCTGGTTCAACCAACCTATCCATAATTCGCGCATCCAAATATTTTGGATTCTCCTCTAAATATGGAAAGACAAAAGTTGCAACCTCTTCTACTGCCTGTAAGAATTCAGGTTCATGAGGATTTTTTTCTTCCACACTTGATAGGAAGTTTTGAAGTGAATTGTTCATTGGTAAAGGATGAAAAAATATTGCGCACAAATCTACGATGGCTGTTTCTGATGTACTTTGAAGGGCTTTTGCAGTATACTTTCGTAAAGTTTAACGCAAATCAAATTCTATACTGCGCAAGAAAAACTGTCCAAATATTCCACTATACTAAACATCTAAAATCATGAAAAAAACTTCTTCAACAAAAATTTCATCATTAATAGGAAAGGGATTCGCACATATTCAAGACGGGTTTGACCGAGTTTGTGTCTGGGGATTTGATAAGCTCAAAAAAGTTGACACAAAGACAGCACCAAAAAACGAGAACCAAATTGTCCATGGGGCACGGAAAGTTGGTGGATTTGTCGGCGAAGTGGGTACAGAGTATTTCGAGGAGTACAAGAACTTGAAGAAGGAAGAAGAAGAGAAATAACGCACACTCGCACTGGAGTTTGACAGGAGCCCCTCTATGACGATCATCGAAAAAGTAAACACTCTGTAAATAATCGCCGCCATTCATTGTACACTTAATTTTTAAGCCAGATTCCAGTATCCGAGGTGTATTGTCGTGCTGAAAAGTTGACAAAAAGCACAAGCATGCACTAGGATTCTTCCCAATCAATAACAATAAACAAATGGAAGAGGCTAGATTCCTATCAATACCAACTATTAAAGAGCTAACAGAGGCAAGGTTTGCAGATACTGCAGCCATGCGCGAGTATTTTTATGCATGTGGATTTGTGGATGAAGATTTTGAAGAAATGCGGTTCGGTAATTTACGGTTCGCAGCAGACTGTGCTTATTCAAAATTCTTTCCAGGGGCACTTGGAGTAATGGATAAGGCAGGTTGGCGTCTCGGCCAAGACACACTTGAAATAATTGATAGAGTGGTGATTAATGGGTAGTCAGGCACGGTCAATATTCAGACAAACCTTCCAAAGCTCTATGTAATGGGAGCAGTTTGTCTTTTAGGATCTGGTGCTTATAAAACCTCTTTTATAACAGTTCGAATCTACTAGGGGGAGGCACTATTCAAGGATGTGGTGAATATGCATGAGAAGCACGCGAGCCCCCACGAACTCTTTTGTGCAGAACACGACCACTAGCACAACCATTTACACAACCACCAACACAGCCCTGAACACAAGCACCAACACGGCCAAAACGTTCACTGAAAACGCCAACATCCCAAATCCCACTAAAACAAACAGGGGGCCAGAATTGTAATTATGAGTAGACCACATTCCAATTATCCAAACACAATAGACAACCTCCAACAACGACTTTCTACTGCGCCGCCCATAACATAACTTGACGGGGCCACGCCACCCACAATGTTTGTTTGGCCGCTAAGATTACACTAAAATATAGTCTTAACTTATCACACTCAACTCATGGCAAAACAAATCGAACAATTAACCAACAAGGAGCTGCACGCGGAATGTAAGAAATTCGGAACTGCAGCCTTGGAAGCCAAGCGGAAGTTCGCAGGATTATTGCCGGAAGTAAATAGAAGGGAAATTCAGGCTCGGGCGGAAGGGAAATCATGGTTGGTAAGGAAAGGGTATTCCGGCATTTTTGAATTTGCCGCACGGCTAGCCGGGATGAGTCGGGATGAGTCGGGATCAGGTGAACCAAGTGTTGCGAGTAAGTGAAAAGCTTTCTGGTTTGCCCGATTTACAGAAGCTATTGTTGGATGGGGAGGTTAGTGTGAATAAACTTGAAAGAATTAGCTCTATTGCTAGTGTTCACAATCAGGCGGATTTTGTGGCAAAGGTTAAAGTATTATCGCAAAGGGCAATGGAAACTTATATTAGAGACGTGAAACATTCAACATGGGATAACACAGAAATAGAAGAGTTGATGCTGGCAGAAAACGAAGAGCAAATTGGCTTATTCAAGAGCAGCAATGGCTTGCACGTGCAAGAATTGAAGAAAAGCCAACAGAGAGGGTGGGATGTCAACCAAGACATGAAACAGCCAAAACCTGGAAGCATCAATCAAGACCTTAAGCTCATGCAGACATTATCTGAAGAAGTGAAACAAAAATTAATAAAAATCTCAGAGCAGGGGCATGATATCAATGAAATATTAATGAACCTTTTGGCAAAAAGGGAGGAGGAGATTGATGGGAGTATCGAAGAAATTGGTGAGGAGGTGCAACTCGAGCAAGAGAAGAAAGCTATAATTAGCATGCCAACGGGGAGATATGTGCCGGCGAAAATTCGTAAAGTGGTGGTAGAAAAATATGGGCATAAGTGCAGCGAGGAAAACTGTAAGAATATTGCCAATCGGCTGCATCATGAAAATGAATTCGCAAAGTGGAAAACCCACGACCCAAGATACCTGAGACCACTATGTAAAGAGCATCATGAGCTGAGGCACGCGAGAACCTAAATGGTTCTGCACGGAAATCAATGTGGTAAAGTGACTACTGAGGGGCTTCACAGGTTGTGGTACATGGAAGAGCAGGACGAGACCTTTTTCAGCCTACGACGATTGACAAGAACTAAAAACAGCAGGTACTATCCAACACTATAAATAATCTTTTACAGATGGAGAGTCAAATATATGGTGAAGACATTGAGTTCATGGCTTTGTACAACACAGAATTTCAGAACAGATTAAATGAAAGAGAACAACGCGAAGGTTTGACCAGAGATGAACTATCAACTCTATCAAGACCAGAAATCTTTGCGAGACTCGAGTCTGCTATCGGCAACACCCCCAAACTTGAAGTCCCCCTTCCAAACGGCAACACTCTTATCCAAGTTGACGAAACAGCCAACCCTGCAGAAAGCCACTACGACCGTGTATACATCCACCTTCTAAAATGCCTCGAACAAGAAAAAACAATATCCCCCGGGGACACGTTGCTTGAAACAACTTCAGGTAGCGCTGGAATTTCTTTTGCTTGGATAGCCAAAAAACTTGGGTATAAAACAGTAGTTTTTGCTCCACGCTGCATTCCAGAACCAAGACGCTTCGAGCTTATCAACCTATGCGACGAAGTCTATTTGAGCGACGACGAGGAAGGATACCTAGAAGCGTGTGCAGAGAGGATGGTCCTCTATTTGAAAGACAATAGGAAGCAGGTGAAGGCAACGGGACACAAAATTTGGATGCCGAACCATTCTCAAGATCCAAGGACACCCGAAGCGTTCCACAGCGTAGGAGATGAAATTTTGGCAGCCTTCCCAGGTAGAACAGTTGACTATTACATAGGAGGTGTTGGCAATGGCACAACAATACTCGGTCCAATGACAAGGTTGAGGCAGATTTACCCACACATAAAAGGCATTGGATTCGAACCAATGAAGGCTTGCCCATATTACAAACAGCATCGAGCAAGATGGGGAAGAGTAGCCCCCAAACTTGTAGAAGAAAATGATATCCCTGATGGTTACTCATTTCACCAGCTTCCAGGCACAGGAGGATACGGGAGAATCAATTTCCCCTTCATGAATGAAGCTATTGCAAAAGGCTTAATAGATGACATAATCCCGGTCCCAACAGAGAGACTTCTAGAAGCAGTTCCATACAATAATGACGTTGCCCCAGATCACCAACAGGGCAACACCTCCCTCATCGCTCGATACATCGCAGAAACCATGGCAGCCCACACGTCAGGCAAAACCTTCCTCAGTTTAATCTATGATAAAGCCGACAGATATGGTAAACCTAGACTCGAAATTTAAATTAGAGAATGCAATACGTTGAGGATTACCTGAAAAAACACGCCATCGAATACACAATGCACGAGCACCCTGCAGTATTCACATGTGATGATGCAGAAATTCATTGCAAAAACACCCCCGGAACGCCAGGGAAAAATCTTTTTTTACGTGATAAAAAAGGGAAAAGATACTTCCTTGTGATTTTACCTGCGAGCAAAAGAGCGGACCTGAAGTGGGTAGGAGAAGTAGTTGGAGATAGTAAAATAAGCTTTGCCAGTCCGGAAAGGTTAAAAGAAAAACTCGACCTGACTCCAGGAGCCGTGTCACCATTTGGATTAATTAACGATGCAGAAAACGAGGTCGAAGTACTGGTGGATCAAGATATGTACGATGCGGAAGTTGTAAATTTTCATCCAAACAGAAACACAGCTTCAGTAGAAATCACAAATGAAATGTTTCACAAACTATTAGAATTGTTTGGAAATAAATTTAGCATTATTCAAAGTTAGATGCGTTCTTTACACACAACCAGAGCAATAGGGGAGGAGGGGGAGGAATCAACCCTTGAACTATGTTGGACAAGGTCAGAGCCTGGCAACAAACTTCATTTCTATGACTACGGTGTAACCCGCGCAGCACCGGAAGGTGATACTCGAGACAGGCTAGAACATTATCTCCGTACGTTTAAACCAACGGAAAGAATCAAGATATACGGACGAATTGCTGCAAATACAGGACTTAAAATTGAGTTAGCAAGGATATTGGCTGATTTTGATAGGAAAAAGATCAACTTAAGATGTTCAGAGGTACTCAGAATTCTGGAGGAGAATGATTCCGGACTAAGGATAAAAAATTACTTGTCGTATTTTACAAGATTACTGCAGGAAACCCTTTGGGCAACAGATGAAAGCGATATACATTTTCCAAGCTCGCTATTTTAATAGACTCCATTTTCAGGTAAAATAGATAGAAACCTTTCAATTGAACATGTTTATAAACATTGGTTTCATTTCAGAAAACATTTGCAATGGCCAAACATATATTCAACAAAGCTCTTCGTATCCTACTTTCCACAAATGCCATGATTCTTTTGGCTGGGGCAATGCTAGGCCCAATTTATGCACTTTTCGTTGAAAGAATTGGAGGTGACTTGATGGACGCCAGTATTGCGGGCGCATTATTTGCCTGCGCAGCTGGGGTGACCACTTTAGTCTCAGGAAAATACAGCGACAAAATTAAGCAAAATGAATTAGTTGTTGTACTCGGCTACATAATAATGGGAATTGGCTTCCTGCTATACACTCTTGTTGATTCCATCTGGCTACTATTCGCAGTCCAAGTAATCATCGGACTAGGCGAAGCAATTTATTCTCCTGCATTCGATTCCGTTTACTCAAAACACTTGAACAATAAAAAAGCGGGCAGCCAATGGGGCGCGTGGGAATCGATGAATTATTTCACAGCAGCTATTGGAGCAATAATTGGAGGATTGCTGGTTACCCAATTCGGTTTCAACACAATGTTCATTATCATGGCGATGTTATGCTTCGGCAGCGCATTATACATTTACCGTCTACCTCGTAGGGTTTTGTAGTATGTTGAGAAGGTCACACAGCTTAAAATCCCAAAACTTTCAAAACAATATATGCGGCATAAACGACCAAGAGGACAACTGCCTCCTTTTTGGTGAGCTTTTGGCCTGTGAGGAAAAACAGTACCACCAGAAGTGAAGTGAAGAATAGATAAGGGAGATCAAACCACAAGAGACCGTCTTCTACTATAAACCCGCTAATTGTAGTCCCAACCCCCAAGGTAAAGAGCACATCAAAAATATTACTTCCCAACAAATTACCAATAGAAAGCCGCGGGGACTTCTTAGCAATAGCACCAACAGACACCGCAATTTCCGGCAAACTTGTACCAATGCCGACAATCACAGCTCCCACAAAAGATTGAGCCAACCCCCACGTCAAAGCAATAGCCAAGGCATTATTAATAACCATATCAGAAGCAAAAATGAGCACCACAAAGCCACCTAAAAGTGACATAATCGACCAGGTTACATTCATGGGAGGAGCCTTTTTAACCTCAGGCTCAGGCCCTTTTTCCGAAATGTATAACATAACGAAATAGAAAGCATAAACCAGCAGCATCACGCCTCCATCAAGTGGAGTCAACATCCCATCATAAGCCAAGAAAAACAGCAGCAACACTGATCCCAATAACATGGACCCCTCACGCACAAGCTCCTTCTTTGTCAGAAAAAGACTTGTCCCAAACAATCCAATTATTCCCAACGCCAAACCAATCTGCGACAAAGCCGTCCCCAGCGTTTCTCCCACAATCAGCCCAGAAGTTTCAATCCCAGAAAGCCTATGAAGTGCACCATTTATATCCACTACCAGCTCTGGAAGATCAGTTCCAACGGCCAGGATAGTAAGACCAATAAATATATGCGAAATCTTGTAGTGTTCTGCAATATTAAGAGAGCCTGAAATAATCAAATTAGTACCAAGCACTAGGCCGATGATCCCCAGAATTAATAAAACAAATTCCATATGATAATTTCAATAAGTTGTCGAAAACCCAATCTTACATATATAATATGGCACGACTACCCTGCTAAATAAATACCAAATATGAACAAAATCAACAAAGTTATTATCTTTGCAATCATTCTAGTTGTAGTAGCAGCCGTCTATCTTTTTGCCACGCCCCAAACAGCGAGTATCAGTTTGCCATAGGAAAGCCTTCCCACTGAAGCGGTTGAACGAATTTATTATTTATTAGTACATGCTAAGCCACGAACACCATCATCACCTTTCCAAATTAGTCCAAATGAAAGAGAAGCTCGGGAAGATATATATGCATTTGATTATTCAAGCATTCGCGGTTTCTATGATCTCAGTTTTTGTGCCGATTTACCTACTAACTATTGGATTTTCCCTTGCCCAAGTAGTTACTTTCTTATTAATTGAGTGGACCCTTTTCGGCTTACTGAGTCCTCTTTACGCAAAGCTCATCCATAAGATTGGCTTACGCGAAGCTATTTTAATACGGACGCCGTTTCTAATTCTTGCATATCTGCTTCTATTCCTGCTCGAATCGAACACAACTGTCCGAGCATTTTACTGGATTATTCCCATCATAGGGGGAATTTCCGGATCAATTTATGCCCTTTCCATAACTTCACTTTTCGCAGAATCGCTTGGCAACAAGAATCATGGCGAAAAAACCGCCAAATTAATTTCATATCCACAAATAATATCCGCTGCTGGTCCATTTATTGGTGGCTTTCTAGCAAGTCTAATTAGTTTTCCTTTCGTAATTGGATTAGTGGTAGTATTTCTGATTATTTCAATCATACCAATTGGCTTAATTAAGGAAAAAATTACTCATCCAAAATTCAATATTAATGTTTTTAAAGACATCAAAGTTGAATTTAAAGAATTCTTAATGCTCAACTCTTATGGAGTAAAAAGCATGATCTTTTTTGTTGTATTGCCACTCTCCATTTACTTTTTTTCCACAGACATACTCGTCGTGGGAGCTGTCATTTCGACCATAGCCCTGGCACGTGCAGGTTTTACAATGTTCCTTGGGAAATATTGTGATAAACATGGACACAAAACCGTTATTCGCATTGGGGCGATTCTTACGTCAATCATATTGCTCCTACTCGGATTTTTCTCTCAAAGCCCATTTCTATATGTATTAGCAATAATTTCTGGTTTCACAAACATAATGACAACTCTGGTATACGAAACTCATCTATACGACAAAGCCCGCAAACATCCAAATCCACTAGAATTCCTAACCTTCAAAGAGTTTTCTCTTTTCTGGGGGAGGCTAATCATTTTTGCGGCCATGCTCATTTACCTCCCCAACTTCGAAGTCAGCTATTTCATCGGAGCTGTGACTACCCTGTTCTTCTTTTTCTTATAGGTCCCGAATACAACTTACGGGGCAGGCGTCATCTCCCAACCACTCAAACGTGCCATCATATACCAGAAGGCTCGGCCTTTAAGATTACAATTCAGTGACTGGGAATGTGCACAAGACACGCTTGCACAAGGGGGAGCCCCAGCATTTGCAACACACCACTCAGTAGACCAATTCCCACTGTCATAGTCATTATTGTCATTGGCGCCTTGATTCAAGAAATATGTGCCATCTGGGTTATAACTTTCAATGTCGGCAAAATCGAAAAGCACTTTATTATATTGATTTGCAAAGTCACGCACCATTTCATTGTTGCGGTGTAAGGTTCCTGATTCCCCAGAACCATCCAAATGTCCTGTCATATATACAAAAACAACATTTGGAAAATCCGATTCCAATGAATCCATGGCAGATAAATATGCATTTACATCATCTGTAGACATACTAGACATCTGGCCACACCATGACCACATTACTAAATTAATATCATTAGTATTAGTGTTGAGGAGATCTCGAGTTTGAGATTCCCAATCTCCACCAAGGTCGCCTGAAAGCAGCCCCTCATTGAAATACAGGGCTCCATTTGTTCCACTTGAGTTGTAGCCATAAACAGCCTCCTGAGTTTTCAATATGCTCATTCCAGATGTGATTTGGCTTCCGTGTGAAGTATGACCATATGCAATTTTGAAGGTGGCCTTTGCGGTGTTAATTGCGTCCTCAGAGACGCTGGCAAGGGAAGTGTGGTTATGGTTCACGATTAACGGAGAAGTACGGTGAACAGAGCCTACAACTGTTGCAGGAGTAGCAGGAGGTTCAGTAGACGGAGCAGGATCTTCTACAACCGGCTCAGGATCAACGACTTCAGGGTCAACCTTAGATTCAGGAGCAATATATACTGACACAGGCTCCGAAAATCGATCTTTTGCATTACAAATCATCTGGGCTGCCTCTGCTCGGCTTAGAGTAGAGTTGGGCCTAAATTCCGTGTCTGCTGAATAACCGCTCACTAATCCATTTTTATACGCTATGTTAACAACATCCTTTTGCCATGCTAAATATACATCCGTAAATGGTGAGGAAGGAACATTATCAAGTGAAATTTTGAGTGCCTTGATTAACAAAGCGGCCCCCTCAGCACGAGTGATATTATTCGATGGTCTAAAAGTTAAATCCGGATACCCATCTGCAACATCATTCACTTTCGCTGAACACACATATGGCGCATACCAAGCAGTCGTACTTACATCATTAAAACAGGACTCGGATAAATACTTGTCGGCTCCTGGATAGTAAATCATCATAACCATCTTCAGGAATTCAGCTCTGTTTACTGAGTCATTTAAACGGAAAGCTACGTTTTCCCCAGATTCTATAACACTAATATCTGCTAACTTTTTAATACAGGTGGCCGCCCAGTGATCTGTTGGGACATCGGCAAAACCTTCGACAGTATATAAGACTGGTTTAGTTTCGTAAGTGGTAGGTTCCGGTTTTTCGGTTACAACTGTAGTTGCGGTTCCAGAACCAGCATCAACCTTCACAACAGTCTTTGAACAATATCTTGCAGGAGAGGCAATCTGACAAACTCGATAATAATTTGAGCCCGCTGGAACCTTTGAGTCAGTATAAGAAAGAGTATTTACATCGCTATTTGCATGAATATAACTGTCATCTGGATATACCGGGTCGATATTCGTTGCAGAACGAACTACTTTATAGTAATTAAATCCCTCCGTATGAGAGTACTTACTCCATGTAGTTTTCACAGAACCATCACTTTGCAGAGTTGCCGAAAAGCGTATGCTATCATCATATGTTACGGCATCATAACCAGAGGAAGTTGTCCCCGTTGCATACACTGACCCTGTAATAGACAGCATGAAAAGCACTGCCATAAAGGTAGAGATAATTTTATTTCGCATGGAATATTTATTATATGGTTGGATACAATCCTACATTAGAAATAAACTCCAAAACAGCAAAAAAGTTACACCGAAAGTTGTCACCCCAGACCACTCACCCTGTCATCCCGGACCGCTCACTATGTCATCCCGGACCTGATCCGGGATCCATCCCTCTTTTGCTAGGGGACATTACCAATGTAAATAGACCCCGGATCAAGTCCGGGGTGACACTGTATGGTCCAGGGCAACAGGGGGCGACTACCCTAGTAACTCTTCGCAAACAGCCAATCATGCTTTGCAGGCTCCCCTGTAATAAAGCATTTATCATTTTTCGGCTTTTTGTCCTCATTTTCGCGAAGCAAAACTCGAGACACCATTGAGAATTTTTCTTTAAGTAGTTTTTCCGATTCAGTCGTTTCACACCAGCTAGCCTCAAAAAAACCAACCTGATCTTTTATCTCATCCAAACTTTCAATTCGATGAACATGAGTATCAGCAAAGCTCTTTGCCTGATCAAATAAATTCTTATGAATATCCAAGAACAATTTCGGAATCATTGATGATAAGTCCGCAGCAGCCACCTTCTCTTTCTCGCCAGTATCGCGCCTATACACAGTCACTGCATCCTCCTCCATTTCTTTCCCTCCAATTTCCAGACGCACAGGCACGCCTTTGATCTCCCATTCATTAAACTTAAACCCAGGAGACATACCATCCCGTTCATCCACTTTCACTCGCACATCTTTCCCAAGACTCTCACACAATTTATTTGCATAAGCCACAACCTCTTCACGATTCTCATCACGATAAATCGGGACTATTACTACTTGAATAGGCGCAATATTCGGAGGAAGCCTCAACCCATTATCATCTCCATGAGCCATAACAACAGCTCCAACTGACCTCCAGCTCATACCCCAACTGGTCTGATGTCCAAGATGCTGCTCTCCATCTTCTCCTAAATACTTAACATTGAATACTTTTGCAAAATTTGTACCAAGATAATGACTAGTCGCACCTTGCACAGACTTCCCATCTTTTACCATAATTTCGACAGTAGTGGTCGCATCCGCCCCAGCAAACTTTTCCATATCAGATTTTCTGCCCTTGAAAACAGGAATACCCAAATATTCATAAACCTTCTCATAAACATCCAGCATCTGGCCAACCTCTGCAACAGCCCCAGCCTTATCAGCAAAAACCGAATGCCCCTCTTGCCACAAAAACTCACTCCATCTCAAAAACGCACGAGGCCTTTTTTCCCAGCGCACTACATTATTCCACTGATTCAATCGAAGAGGTAAATCGCGATAACTCTGAATCCACTTAGCATATGTCTTATACATAGCAGTCTCACTGGTAGGACGAACCGCCAATTTATTTTTCAATTCTTCCCCCCCCCCGTGAGTTACAATGGCTAATTCTGGTGAGAAACCTTCAACATGCTCTTTCTCAGCTTCCAAGTTTTCAATTGGTACAAAAATCGGAAAATACACATTTTCCGCACCAGTTTCTTCAATCAAACGGGCCATCTCAGCCTTAATCAACTCCCACATCTTATAACCGTACGGTTTGATTACTCCACACCCCCGCACCTCTGACGGCTCAGAAAGCCCAGCTTCGCGCACAACATCTTGGTACCAATCAGGAAAATTCTCACTTTGGGGAGTAATAGTCTTTTTCATTTGAGTTCAATAATTGTTAAAACTTACACTAAACTAACGTGCTTAAAATTTAGACGACAAATACTCCTCAATCAAGCGAATATGCAATTGATCCTTTTCCCGATTAACCAATTTTTTCCATTTCAGCACTTCCGTAAGTTGCACAAACCGAATCCCCTCAATGATTTCCGCCCCCTCTATCAGGGCATTCAGATCCCATTCACCAGGACTCCAGTTGTTATAAAGCTCCACCTGTCCATCAAAAAACAAGATCACCTCACCATCACCGGATTTCGTCGCAACCGGTTTCTGCAAGTCAGCAGCTTTTTCCCAAGCAGCCCCTCGCGCAATAATGTCCAAATCCCTCATATCTTTAATATCATGCGCAAACATGGGCCCGCTGCCAAAAATTGCGAAGTCGTCGGAAGGAAGGTTGAGGGAGAGAAGTTTGTTAATGAGGTGATGGGGTTTCATATTATAATCAATAAGTAGTAATTTCTCAGGAATGATTATAATGCAAAAGGGGGATAACCGCACAAAACTTTTATTCCCCCTCAACAAAGCCCTATGCTATACTCCTCCAGAAATTAATAACAAAAAATGAAAAAGAAAAAATACTCTCTAGAGCCGATTGTCTTTCTAAGCGGAGCCGTTGTAATGATATTTGAATTAGTAGGATCCAGAGTGATGGGCCCATTTTTGGGTACTTCAATTTTTGTGTGGTCCAGTTTAATTGGGATTATTCTTGGAAGTTTAAGTATTGGATACTATCTTGGCGGAAGAATCGCAGACAAAAGACCAACATACGAGATGCTGTCCATGGTGATTTTTGCAGCAGCCATATTAGTTGGAGTAACAATTCTGATTAGAGACCCACTATTGATATTTATTTCCTCGACTTTTGATATGAGACTCGGTTCTGTGATTGCTGCGCTTATATTATTCACCCCCGCCAGCATCATGTTGGGAATGGTTTCCCCATATGCAGTTAAGCTAAAAATGGATGATTTAAAACACTCGGGAGCTACAGTAGGCAACCTTTATGCAATTTCCACAGCTGGAAGCATTGTTGGAACCTTTGCAGCCGGGTTTTATTTAATTCCAGCCCTAGGCACGATAAAGCTATTAATTACGTTAGCAGTGGTCCTTGTGCTCATTTCTTTGTTGGCATCTCATAAAAAAGGACTAGTAGTGAAAATAATCTTCCTTTTAGTATTCATCGCGGGGTATCCAATAGTAGACGAGATTAATCGACAAAATTTGGAAAATAATTTTATCGACATCGACACAACATACAGCCGGGTTTGGATATACGATGAAATGAATGATGGAAATGCACCACCATATAAAAAAATGAGCATCAATAGCAAAAACAGCTCAGCTATGTACTTAAATAGCGATGAATTAGTCTATGAATATCAAAATTTTTATCACATCGCTGAGCATTTCAACCCAAGTTTCAAGGAAGTTCTAATGATTGGAGGGGCAGCATATTCTGTTCCAAAGGATTTTCTAAAAAGATATCCTGAAGTGCAAATGGATGTTGTCGAAATAGATCCACAACTGACTGAGCTGGCCAAAGAACACTTCCGTTTAAAAGATGATCCACGTCTGGAGATCTTTCACGAAGATGGACGTACATATTTAAATCGAAGTCAAAAAAAGTATGATGTGATTTTGATGGATGCCTTCAGGTCACATTTCTCAATCCCTTTTCAATTGACTACACAAGAATTAGTTAAGAAAGAATACGATATGCTTAATGAGGACGGGATAGTGCTTGCGAACATTGTCTCCTCAATTGAAGGCGACAAAGGAGAATTTTTACGAGCCGAATATGCAACTTATAAGAGCATTTTTCCTCAAGTCTACATATTCAGGGTTAGAGCCTCAACCGACCCAAGGGACAGACAAAATCTGACGCTTTTTGCTATCAAATCAGAAAAAAAACTAACCTGGGAAAACCCCAAGCAAGAAATTAACGAATATTTAAAAAGATTACACACAGAAACAATCACAAACGACATGCCAATCCTCACAGACGACTTCGCCCCAGTCGATCAGTATGTGTTGAAGGCGATGTCATGATTTGTAATTCAGTCGCCTATACAGTGAATTATATTGCTTAATTATTTCATAATCATCAAGACCAGCAGCAACTTTTTCATATAGCTCTGGATTCTTTTTTCGTAGGGACTCTCTTGCCCTTGCATAAAACTCCTCCAATTTTGACTCATTCATATCTGAAGGGGACAAATACCTTCCAGCTTGAAGTGAAGTGGCATTGTTCATGAGTTGTTTTAATTCTTTAGCGTCGGCCTCATTTGTACCAGGAGAAAAACTATCAAACAATTCTGGTTTCACCTCTCTCATCCTTACTCTAAACCTAGCACTTTCTTCCCAAAATCTCTTGAACTTAGGCTTAGTCTTTATTTGTTCAAAAATCTCTATTTGCAGATCATTATATGATGTCTCAAATGCATTGTAATGATAGTCAGACAAGGTTAAATTTCCCAAATATCCTACAAGGATATCCTTAAAAGCAAATTCTGGATATTCTTTCTTTATACGCCACAAAGTTTCAATCTCAATAATATCGACATCCTTCGCAAGAATCAGATATTCTTGTTCAATTATTTTCAATAGATTTGCCGGTATTTCTGGAAGAGCTCGTTCTTTTCTAAGCAGTGCTATCACTCTTGAAATAAAAAACTGATTCTCTGCCATACTAGATTCTTGCAGTGCAACTTCGCGCAAAAAATCCTGCGCGATAATAATCAACCGCTCGTCATCAAATTGGCTCAAATTATGTGTTTTGCCAAAATTATCATGCGCAACCCGTAAATAATGTGCTCTTTGTTTTGCATCTAATTTATCAGCAGGAATGATGTAAGGTATGATTTGAGTCTGGCTTTCCATTTTTAAAAGATAATAAGAAAGAATGTGAGCTAGCTGCTCTTTCCTGTCAGGAGAATTCTCACTCAATTCCAAAGCAATTTGATGTACAGCTGGCTCCATGCGGGTAAGAGTCTGGTCCAGCTTCACCAATTTCCCAGTATCAAGATCCCTTTTTCCCCAGGTAGTATCAATGATTGTTGCATTGGCCTCAGTCTTTGCAATTGTTACAAATGTATTCCAAGCATGACCAACCGCATCGAAACTAGTTTTATTGCGTTTGACTCGTTTCGGAGCGAATTCATCCATGTTGGCTACGTACAAACAGTATGTGTCTTGTAAACGATTAAACATCGTTTGATTAGATTTCAATGATTCAAAAACAGCCTTAGTCATACTTGCAAAATTTCTACACACTCCATTTCCCTCCCAGTCATCATTGTCTTTGTTTGCGAGGCCATCTTTCAACAAATCAATAACAGTACTTTTATCAGCCTTTGTTTTCTTGTCAGAATGAAGGTGATGGTCATCTCTGGCTCCTCTGTGCTCAACTGTATCGCTGTCGTTGTACCTAGTGAGGTCAATCACCAGCCGCATTGTTAATTCAATGGCTTGGCGTGGAGATAGACGATCCAAGTCTCTTATCCCCAGTTCATCAAGTAAATCTTTGCCTTCCCTATTTAAATATGAAGAGACAAAGGCAAGCAGCTCTTTTTTCCAGTTAGGTTGTTTAATTGTTTCTTGATAGGTGGACGCACTACGATCTTCCGCCGCCATCCTGTCTTGCAGGAGAAGGTATTTACGAATAGATTTAGGAATTTCCTTTGGTGATTTTGAAGGGGCTACTTGGGGACTGAAACTATCAAAGGCCGAAAATGCCACACGTTCCGATTCGCTCACCTGCAATTCCAGAATGGGATTTTTTGTTAATACTGACTTGTCCTCAAGGCTTTTCAGGTAATAATCTCTTGCCTCTTGCCATGAGTCAAACTCTTTTGAAGTTGTTCCAACATACCAGCCAGTTTTTGAGTCAACAGCTCCAGGAAAAGTAGCCTTATACTTGCCGTCCTCAGTTTTTTCGATGTTATGAAAAGAGTTTGGGTAGGTTTTTTTTAGTGAGGCTCTTTCAAACATCTCCCTAGTGTCCGCCTTGCATTCCTCTATTGCATCTAGCGCTTCCTTATGTGTCCCAAATTGTACTCGAGTTATGCCTACAATATGACCATTTTCCCAGTCAAGAAGACCAGGGAGCACTACCTCAACATTACCTTCCTCTGTTTCTGAAACGTTATACAAATCATCAAAGTGAGATTTCCGTTGCCTTCCTTTGTTTTGTGGCTGATTTTGGTCTGCAGTTTGCATAATTAACGCAAAAACAATATTATTAATTATAACACAAAACGGGACCAAGGGCTACTACCGGGGGG
>SWBW01009887.1_pt1 | contig 38494 bp, 36 predicted proteins | sample 4693041 | NCBI WGS metagenome assembly SWBW01 (sample SAMN10267271, study PRJNA491770) | bioreactor metagenome | isolation source: DHS bioreactor inoculated with marine methane seep sediment | place: Japan: Omine Ridge, Nankai Trough | collected 2006-05-06 | reverse complement strand
AAAAAACCGGCATAATCGGCGCCCGATAGCGCCAGTGCCGACAACAGGCTGTTCACCAGATCGATGTCGTCCGGATGTTGCGTTTGCAGACCCAGTTTTGCCCGCATGGCTTGCAGATAATGCTGCTGATAGGTTTGCCGGTACAGGCGCAGCAAGCTGGCGGGAATGGTCGGCGAGGACAGCAGCGAAGTAAACGCCTGGGCCAGCGCCAGACAGTTCCAGCGGCCGATGTCGGGCTGCTGGTCATACTGATACCGGCGCTGGTCGTCGGACGGATTCGGCGAGAATACGGGATCATACGCCTCCATGAAACCGAACGGCCCCAGGTCCAGCGTTTCGCCGCTCAAAGTCATGTTGTCGGTATTCATGACCCCGTGCACGAAGCCCGCGCTTTGCCAGCCGGCGATCAGGCGAGCCGTTCGCCTGATGACTGTTTCCAGAAACCTCAGCGGCCATTTTTCCGCCGCTTCATCAAGCAATTCGGGGAAATGCTGTTCGATGACAAAGACAAACAATTCGCGCAGGTCATCGATCTCATCGCGGTGATGAAAGTATTCGAAATGGCCGAAACGGACATGCGACCGGGCCATTCTGACCAGAATGGCGGCGGTCTCGCTAGGGTCCCGCCGTATTTCAGTGCGGCTGCCGAGCAGGCAGAGCGCCCGCGTGCTGGGAATGCCAAGCGCTGCCAGCGCCTCGCCGGCCAGGTATTCCCGGATCGTGGCGCCGAGCGGGTAGCGGCCGTCCAGGGTCCGCGAATAAGGCGTCAGCCCCGCGCCTTTCAGCTGGATTTCGTAAGTCTCGCCGTTTGCGCCCAGCGTCTGGCCCAGGGTAATGGCGCGGCCGTCGCCCAGCCGCGAGGTGAAAATGCCGAACTGATGCCCGGCGTAAACCGTGGCGATCGGCTGCATGCCGGGTAGCAGTTCATCGCCGTTAAAACAGCGCAGTGCCGTTTCAGTGCCTAAGTCTTCGGCGTTCAATCCCAATAGCCGCGCCGCCTGCTCATTACAATGCACGAAATAGGGCCCGGCCAGCGGCGTCGGGTCGACCCGCTGGTAGAACGACGGCGACCGTTGCAGCCAGAGGTTGGTCCATGGCAGCGTATTCATTGCCATCGCCCGCGGTTACCGGCCGAGCGCCGCATACAAGACCTCGGCGATATGCAGCGGTCTGGCGTGGCCGCCGTTGAGGATTTGCTGCTGGCAGGAAAAGCCGTTGGCGACAACCGCGGCATCGGGCTCCGCCCGCAAGGCCGGATAAAGCCCCAGCTCCGCCATTTCACGCGAGAAATCGGCATGTTCGGATTCCAGGCCGAATTGTCCCGCCATGCCGCAACATGATGACTCAATTTGCTGGCTGTCCAGATCCGGAACCATCTTCAGCACCTTGCGCATGGCCTTGGTCGCGCCGACCGCCTTCTGATGGCAATGGCCGTGCACCAGCAGTTTTTGCCTGCCGCGCGAGTTGAACGCCAGCGTCCAGCGCTTGGCCGTTTGTTCCCTGGCGATAAATTCCTCGAGCAACAGCACTTTCCCGGCCAGTTGCCTGGCCTGCTCGCCCAGGCCCATGCTCAGATATTCGTCCCGCAGGCTGAGAATACAGGAGGGCTCCAGGCCGATAATCCAGCGTCCCGCGTCGATGTGCGGCTTCAGCGCCTGCAATAGGCGGCGCGCTTCATGGCGGGCCTTCGCGATCATGCCGTTGGCAAAATAGGTTCGCCCGCAGCATAACGGCTGCCGGGCCGCATCGGCATCCCCTTCTTCATTCAGCACATGCACCCGATAGCCCGCGGCCGCGAGCAACGAGACGGCCGCCTCGGCAACGGCGGGATTGAAATAGCGATTGAAGGTATCGACAAATACGACGACTTCCGGCATGTCGGCGTCATTTTTCTGTTGCTCTCGTACGGATGTCTCGCTGAACGGCCGCTCGGCGGGTTCCGGCAGGCGCGCGCCGGCGCTGATGCCCAGCAATCGGTCCACGCACTGCGCCAGCAACGCGTGGCGGTTGCGCCATCTGATCAGCTGGCCCGTCAGGGGGAAGCGGGCCAGTAATGCCGGCAGCGCCGCAAACAGGCGGTTGCGTAGCGGCGTGCCGGTGGCCCTGAAGCGCTGGGCCAGAAACTCGGCCTTGATCAGCGCCATATCCACTTCGTTCTCGCATTCGCGTTTGCAGCCTTTGCAGCTGACGCACAGATCCATCGCTTCGACCAGCTCGCTTTTCTCAAACGGTGCGTCGCCGAACTCGCCGTTGAGCGCCGCTTTCAGCAATTTGACGCGGCCGCCGGTCGACAGCGCCGGTTTGCCGCTGACGCGAAAGCTGGGGCACATCACGCCTTTGCCGGCTTGCTCGCAGGCACGACTGCCAATGCAGACCGCAATCGCCTTGGCGTAATCGCCGCCGGTTTTGGGAATATCGGCATAGGCGTCCCCCATGCCGGCCTCTTTGTAAGCTGACCAATCGAGAACGAGTTTCATAATAGCCCTGAAGTTGTTGACAACAGAATCAGAGCAAAATGGATGCCAGCGCCGAGATTTTTCTAACTTATTGTTTTATTGAAAATTTTCCGGACGGGGAATATGTAGGAAACCTTACAAGCCTCAACTTGGCGTTAAACCACGAAGAACGCGAAGCTCACGAAGAAAAGCAAAACCTCGCGCTCTTCGTGGTTAATTAATAATGCGCAGGTCTGCTAGAGCAATCAGCCGTTACTTGAAAGCAACGACTGTTGTGAAAACTGAGTTTTATTATTGGCAAGCCTGTCTGAAAAATACAGTAGGGTACGAAGCTGTGAAAGAATTCATTTTTTAGCCCAAATGAATAAATAACCACATGTGCGTTCCCTGGTTCCGTGGGAACCGGTACCGGGCTTTGAGATCGGCATGTCGTATGGCCCGGTATGCGTTCCCACGCAGGAGGGCTGTGAAAGAATTAGTGAAAAACGTCATAAAAAGCCTTATTCACCACGAAGATCACGAACGACTGCAGGGATGCAGGAGGTAGAGCAACGCAGGAGCAGTTGCCGAGGACACGAAGAAAAAATTAATTTAATCAATAGCTTAAAACTTCGTGCTCTTCGTGTCCTTCGTGGTTAATTAATAATGCGCTGACATGCTATCCATTGAATGGACGGACTTTCCGCTTAAGCCGAGGCCTATCAAGGAAAATGTAGGAAAGCCTACAAAACCTCAAGCCGCCGGGCTTGATTCAGCTTTTCATGACGCCCAGCACCATGGCGATGTGCGCCAGTTCGGCCGTGGTCGATACCTTGAGCTTGCTTTTGATCTGCGTGCCGTAATTGGCCACGGTTTTATAACCCAGGCATAGCTCATCGGAAATTCTATGCAGAGTCAGGCCCTTTGCCAGCAACCGGAAGACATCGAATTCCCGGGCGGACAAGGTGTCTATCAGCGCCCGATAATCGGCCTGGTTCGTTTGCGCGGGCAGGCTTTTCCTTAATCCCTGTTCAATATAAGCTTCGCCGGCGGCTATTTTCTCTAGCGCTTCCACTAAAATCTCCGGCGCGGAATTTTTGGTGATATAGCCTTTCGCGCCGGCTCCCAGCGCCCGGTTGACATATACGATCTCGTCATGCACGCTGAAGACCAGTATCCTGGCCGCGCTGTCGCGCAGCAGGATGCGCCGTATGCTTTCCAGTCCGCCGATGCCCGGCATCGATAAATCGAGCACGATGACATCCGGCTGTTTTTCCAGGTAAAGCTGGCAGGCCTGTTCGCCCCGCTCGGCTTCGGCTATCACGTCTATATGGTCCACGGAGGACAGCAGCAAGCGGAAACCGGCCCTTACCACGGCATGGTCATCCACCAGAATAACTTTTATTTTTTCTTTCATTTCAAAGGAATAGTCGCGATGATGTTCATACCTTGTTGTGGCCGGGTCTCCAGGCGGAACTCGCCGCCCAGGCTTTTGATTCGCTCTCTCATGCCTAGCAGCCCGAAACCCATTTTTATTTTTTCCGGCATATAGCCCTTGCCGTTATCCGTCACCTGCAGGCGCAATTGCTTGATGGTCGTCTCCCGCGGCATTATTTCGAGGCAAATGATAGCCTCTTCGGCCTGCGCATGGCGAACAATATTGGTGATGCACTCCTGCACGACCCTGAAGACCTGGATGGTGATTTTCGGCTCCAGTCCGTCAACGTCATCGGCACAATTCAGGAGCAGTTTCAATTCGGGATTCCGGTTCGACCATTGGTTGATCAGGTCTTCCAGGGTCGCCTTCAAGCCCAGTTCGGTCAGGATCAGCGGATGCAGGTTGCGCATCATGGAGCGCACGACCGTAATCAGATGATCGCAAATGCCGGTAATGGCATCGGCGATCCGTTCGGCCTCGGCTTTGTTGCTTTTGGCCGTGACCGCCATGACTTTAATGGCGGTTAACGATTGCCCCAGTTCGTCATGCAATTCCTGCGACAGACGTTGCCGCTCTTCTTCCTGGATTTCCAGCGAGTGCTGCGTCAGGGCGCTGTTTTCCTTTTGGGCCACGTCCAGTGTATGAGTCATGTGGTTGATGGCCTTGGCAATGCTGTCGTATTCCTGAATGGAAAAATCCGGCAATTTGTGCTGATACTGCCCCTGCTCGATGGCTTTCAAGCCGTCGACGATGACGGCGATCGCCTTGAACGCCTTGTTGAAAGCCAAATTGACGGCCAGAAACGTGATCAGGGTCATCACCAGCAGGGACACGAAAAATGAAAAGCTTTCCTCCCATACCTCGACGATCTCATCCAGCGGATCAGCCTGAATGATCAGCGTGATCTGTTCGCCGTCCGCGGTAGTCAGTTGCTGCTCCAGTTGCGGGTATTCGGCCGATACCAGATTGATAAACCATTGCGGCGGCATATAAGCCTCGGCGTCGATGTCCTCTCTCTGCTTGGCCGAATAGCTGATCACCTCTCCCTCCGGCTTTTTCAGTTGAATATTTAAATGACGGGTTTGCTCCAGCGAGACGAACCTCGGCAGCCAGGTATCGACATCGAACGCCGTCTGTTGCGATTGCGGAAAATTGAGCTGAATGAACTGGGCGGCCAGGTTAAGCGATGAATCGATTTCCCGGCTGACGGCGTCGCGCGCCTGCCAGATGGCCACGGAGCCGCCTAAAATCAGAATGGCGATACTGGTAAGGAAAATCCTGATGTTGATCTGATAGCGTAAACTCATCTTCGGTTCGCCTAAATTCTCAATTATGGTGTTCAGGTTCCTCTCCTCCTATAGGAAAAATTCTTTTTTTTACCATCGCTGTTTATCTTCTTGACGGCAATGCTATGTTGTGTGCTTTTTTTTGCAAGAACACGCTTATGAAACACATTATAACGGCTGCCCTGCTGATAGCGGGCAGTATCGCTCATGCGGAAACGGTTTTTGTGACGCTGGAGAAAGACAACGCCCTTGCCGTTGTCGATCCTATCACAGGCAAGTTGCTGAAAACCGTTGACGTCGGCCAGCGTCCGCGCGGCATCGCCATCAGCAAGGATTACCGGCACCTTTACATCGCCGCCAGCGATGACAATACCATCCGCATCATTAACAGCGACACCTTTGCCGAGGAAGGCCAACTGCCTTCCGGCGAGGATCCGGAAACGTTCGCGTTGGCCCCCGACGGCCGGTTCGCCTATGTCTCCAATGAGGACGACAGCCTGGTGACGGCCATCGACATTGATCAACGCAAGGCCATCAAGACGGTTCCGGTCGGCGTCGAGCCGGAAGGCATTACCGTCAGCCCAGACGGCAAATGGGTGGCCAGCGCGTCGGAAGCCACCAACATGGTGCACTGGATTGACCGCAACAGCCTTGCCGTCGTCGATAACACGCTGGTTGATCCCCGCCCCCGCGCGCTAAGCTTTACCGCCGACAGCCAGCAACTCTGGGTGACATCGGAAATGGCCGGCACGGTGACGGTTATCGATGTGGCGACGCGCCAAATCATCAAGCAGATCAAGCTGGCCGTGTCCGGCGTCACGGATGACAAGATCCAGCCGGTCGGCGTGCTGATCGACAACGAGCGGCAGTGGGCCTATGTGGCCATGGGACCGGCCAACCGGGTTGCCGTGATCAATGCCCAGACTCTTGAACCGGAGAAATATTTACTGGTGGGTCAGCGGGTCTGGAACCTGGCGTTCTCGCCGGACCAGAAACGCCTTTATACGACCAACGGCGTCAGCAATGACATTTCCCTGATCGATCTGGAAGCCCATAAGGTCACCAAGTCCGTGGGCGTCGGGCGTTATCCGTGGGGCGTTGCGGTCAAGCCTTAGGCGCTGTATCCCCTTGGCACATGTTACGCGATAGGTTGAATTTGGATCATCATAATTAAAGTGTCGCCAGCGCGACGGTGATTTGAATCGGCTTGCCAATGTAGGTGGGAATTCACTTGTGCCCTTCAGGGTGTTCGCACGGGTATTTAAGGTAACTGCGAATACCCTCTGGGTCACAAGTGAATTCGCACCCATCGGAACTGACTTTATGCATTTAGGATTTGGCTAAAAATGGCTTCCTGAAATGACAATCCTGCACAGGATGTGCCGACCCAAAGCAAGCGCTCCAGGCGGCGCAATGGCGCGCATCGCTCGCGGACGATGCGCCTCCTGACGTCGGCTCATCCTATGTTTAAACAGGGAAATGATTGACGACCCAATTCTTGGTAGTATTGAGATCGGCTTAATATAGCGTCGCTAGCCGAAAGCGGTGCTGCCCGGCACGGCAAACGGGATAAAAAATCACACATGCGTAACTTCAGAACCTTAAAAAATAGCGGATGTTCGCCGTCAATTCGTCCAAGGAGCAAACGCGGGCACGGCGGCTCGCCGCTTCACCCCTTGCCGGCGCCCTGCCTGAACCGGAATGCCCTGTCGGCTGTATCAAAAACCCGATTAGTCTATACTCATAGACTGTTTCTACATTCCATAATTTAAGCTAGGCTCACACGATGAATGAATGGTTTTTTTCTTTTAATAATACAGTCAGCGGTCCCTATACATTGGATTATGCAAAGGTTTTCGCCCGCGAACACCAGGGTGCTTATTGCTGGTGCCCGCGTTTTCCCGACTGGATTCCCATTTTCGAGGCAACTGAAATCAGGCCGATGAAGAAAGACGGCGTCACGCCTTTTCCGCCGCCGCCTGCGCATATGATGTCGCCCAAGCCGACGGCATTGCCTGCCGGCGTTCAGCCGGTCAATGCGGCTGGTACGCAACCGGATGTCCAGTCTTCCGGCGGGTTTGGCCAGCAAGCGGTCACTGACGGTATCGATTATAAAATCTACGGTCATGAAATGCAGTTTGTGGAAATCGAACTGGACCCGCAAGAGAGCGCGGTCGCCGAGGCGGGCGCGATGATGTACAAAAGCCCGGGAGTAAAAATGGAAACCATTTTCGGGGACGGTTCGGCCAATCAGCAATCCGGTATCATGGGGCTATTGCTGGGCGCGGGTAAGCGCTTGCTGACAAACGAAAGCCTGTTTGTTACCGTGTTCACGCAAAACGCCCATGGTAAAGGTAAAGTGGCGTTCGCGGCGCCTTTTCCAGGCACTATTCTCGCCTTGAATTTGAACGACTATGGCCAAAAACTGATTTGCCAGAAAGACAGCTTTTTGGCGGCCGCCAAAGGCGTGCAGATCGGCATTCATTTCCAGCGCCGTATTTTGACCGGCCTGTTTGGCGGTGAAGGTTTTATCATGCAAAAACTGGAAGGCAATGGCTGGGTGTTTGTTCATGCCGGCGGCTGCCTGCAAAAAATAGAACTGGCCGTCGGTGAAACGCTGCATGTCGATACCGGGTGTCTGGCGGCGATGACCGGCAGCGTTGATTTTGACATTCAACAGGCCGGCGGCATTAAAACCATGCTGTTTGGCGGCGAAGGCTTGTTTTTTGCCAAGTTAACCGGCCCTGGCACCGTTTGGCTGCAAAGTCTGCCGTTCTCGCGCCTGGCAGGCAGGATGATGACATCGGCGCCGCAAGGTGGCGGCAGACAACAAGGCGAAGGCTCCATTCTAGGGGGACTGGGGAATTTACTCGATGGGGATTGATGCAACCTTGTAGGGAGAACGGCTTTTAGCAACGCGCATGCAAAACTTCATCACATGTGCGGATGGGTTTCCGATGCAGGTGCGAATTCACTTTTGCTCCAGAGGGCATTCGCAGTCACCTTATCAGTGCCCGTGCGAATGAATTCACACCTACATTAAGCCGGTTCAAATTACCGCTGCGTTAGCCGCATTTTTTAATCGATCTCTATGCCTTTCGCTGCCAGCGGGCTGTATCAAGACGCTTTCCGCAGTTCGCCCATGCCGTTCGGCTTTTTGACCACCTGCAGCTGCGTCTTGAAGCGTTTCTGCACGCTTTCGACATGGGAGATAACGCCGACGATTTTCCCGTGCGTATGCAGGCTTTCCAGGGTGCTGATGACGGTATACAGGTTTTCCGCATCCAGGTTGCCGAAGCCTTCATCCAGAAACAGCGAGTCCACGGCCTTGCCGTTGTTGGCCAGCTCCGAAAGCCCCAATGCCAGGGCCAGGCTCACGATAAAGCTTTCGCCGCCGGATAAGGTCCGGGGCAGACGGCGGACGTTGGCCTGATAGGTATCCTCGATCTCCAGCGCCAGCCCCTGCTCACTGGGTTTTCGCCGGATGTAATACCGGCCGCTGATTTTCTCGAGTATTTCGTTGGTCTGGGCCAGTAACCGGTCCGCAACCTGCCGCTGCACGCGGCGACGGAATTCCATGCCGCTTTCCGCCGTAATCTGCTGCGCTTCCGCCAGGCATTGGGCGGTGATGGCTTCCTGGTCATGAAGCCGGGCCAGGACCGCATCATGCTGTTGCTTACGCTGCGCCTGTTCCTTCAGGATTCTTTCCAGGCGCTGGACTTCCTGCCGCGCGATGTCTATTTTTTCGGCCAGGCTTCTTAACTGAACCTCTACTTCTTCCTTGCTCAAGGTCGTGTCTGCTTGAGCGAGCTCGGCCTGCAACAGGGCATTATTCTGCTCCAGCTGTGCCGTCATGGTTTCAATGTCCGTCTCCAGCGCGGTCAATTGCCCTTCCAGTTCCGGCTGGCGATCGATCAGCTCCAGCATGGCCTCAAGCGCCTGCAGGCTCTCAAACTGCGTGCCTTGCAATTTCTGCTGCAGCGCCTGCCGCAGGCCGGCAAGTTCGGCTTCCTGTTGCGCGATCGATTGCTCCTTGTCGGCGATCAGCTTCTGTTTCTCGATCAGGGCCAGATGCAGGCCGACGGCTTCTTCCTGCCGCAGCCGGCGGCTGTAGACCTCAAGCTTGTCACTGTCTTCCTGGATCTTGGCCCGGGCCGCGGCCTCTTTCTGGCTCAGCGCGTCCAGTTCCTCGACCAGTGTCTTGCGGCGGAACGCATAGCCCTGGTATTCCTGGCGCCGGCTGTTGAGCCGGTCGAACAATAGATCTTCCTTACCGATGGCCGGCAGTTTTTCGCCGAGCGCGGCCAGCTGTTCAATGAGCTTGTCGGTCAGCTGTTTTTCTTCCTGCTGACACCTGGCCAGTTCCGCTTCCGTATCGATCTGATCCTGGGGACGCCCCTGCCACTCGGCATCCAGTCTTTCCGTATTGGCTTTCAGCTGCTCTATGGCGTCTTCGGTCCTGACCAGCAAGGCTTTTAATTTTTCAATGCTGTCCTGCTTGCTCTTGTATCGGGCCGCCAGCGTGACGATATTTTTCAATTCGTCGGTTTCGGCGTTCAGCAGCTGTTTCATCAGTTTGGTATTATCGATGCTCAGCTCGCGGCTGGCGATATTGAGCCGGTTGCTCAGCATCTGCCATTGCGACTTGATCTGCGCCAACTGCGTCTCGGTTGCCCGGTTTTTTTCCTCTTGTTTTTGCGCGACGGCGATTTGCTGCGTCAGTTTATCGGCCGTTGCCGCCAGCGCCTGGACTTTGGCCCGCTGGTCGGCCAGGGCCTGTTGGGAATTGGACACGGCCGGCGGACGTTTGACATAAGGGTGCGTCAGGGAACCGCATAACGGACAGGGCTTGCCTTCCACCAGATGGTGCCGTTCCGCTTCCATTCTTTTCAGCAGGGCTTCCCGGACAACCGACTCTTCCAGCGCCCGGACGATATTTTCCTCGCGGCTCAGTTCCTGCCGGGTCTTTTCCAGATCGCGGGTCAATGCCTCGAGATCATATACCGGCGCCTCTCTGCCGAAGAGGTTGCTGAAAAAATCGAATCCGGCATCGGCCAGTTTCAGATACGCCCGGGCCAGGCTGTTTAATTCCTGAAAGTCGGCAACACGCTCTTGTTGTTCCTGGCGCAGCTCTTCAATTTGCTCGGGGTTATGGCCCTCCGCCAGCGTTATCAGTTCCTGCTCTTCATCTTCGAGCTTGGCTTTCAGATCGGCGAGTTTCTTGATTTCCCGGTCGGTCGCGGACTTGCTGTTTTTCAGCGAGGTGGTCGTATTCTTCGACCATTTGGCGAAGGATTTCTGTTTTTCCCTGAGCTCGGCCAGTTCCGTCCTGAGTTTTTTCAAACGGCCGGTTTCGGGAAAATCGGTCAGCAGCGATTGGTCGGCGGCATGCTCGTCCAGCCAGACCGATACGTTCCCCAGCACCGTCTTCTTTTCCTCGATCTGCGCGCCTAATGTCCGCAGCAAAGCCATCTCCGACTGCTTGTCGACATTCAGCAGATCAATCTGCGCCTTGGTGCTGTCTATGGCTTCCTTCTGTTCGGCGGCGGATTTTTTGCCCTGATCGGGCGGGATGTTTTTGTCGATATTCGGATCGGCAAGCAGGGTTTCCAACTGTTTCAGCTCGTTGCGATAGGCGGCCAACGCGGCTTTGTCCTGCTGAATGTCGTGCGCTTTACCGGCAATCGACGCCACATCGTCTTTAAACAGCAGCGCATCCTGGGCGAAGGCGAGCTTGGCCAGGTTTTCCTGCTGGCTCTCCGCCTGTTTTTTGGCGTCCTGCAGTTGTTTTTCCTGTACGGCGATGTCACTGTTCAGCGCCGTTATTCTCTTCAGCGCAGCCTGCTGTTGTTTCAACTGGCCGTGCTGGTCGCGCAATTCGGCGTATTGCTCGTTAAAATCGCTTAAATCATGCTCGTACGCTTCCAGCTTTTCGGCTTCCATGAGCGGCAGGGCCGCCAGATCCTGCCTTAACTGATCCAGGCTTTTTTGCGCGTTCTCGGCTTTTTCAAGAATTTCCTTTCTATAATCGGTATAGATATCACTGCTGATGATTTTTTCCAGGATATCCATGCGCTCGGTATCGAGGGCATTCAGGAAGGCCGCGAAATCGCCCTGCGCCAGCAGGATGGAACGCGTGAAATTGCGGAAATTCATGCCGGTGATTTCGGTGATCAGCGCGCAGACCGAATGGGGCGTATCGGCCAGCAGTTCCTCGGTTTCCCCGAGACGGGTCAAGGTCATGACCGGCGGCAACGGTTCCGCATCGGGGCGGCCGCCTTCGCGCGCCACCTGCCAGCCGGAGCGGTATCTTTCAGCGCCGATGGAAAATTCAATCACCGCGAAACACTCGGCCGTGTGTTTGGTCATGACATGCCGGGCCGGACGCTCAAACCGGAAGGTCTCGCCGTATAAAGCCAGGGTAATGGCGTCGAGAATGGCGGACTTGCCCGAGCCGTTAGGCCCGGTAATGGCGAAAACACCGGTATCAAATGGCGCCTGGTCAAAGTCGATGCGGTTCTCGCCTTCTAAGGATTTGATATTTTTAAAGTGAATGCTGAGTATCTTCATAACTTATTGTTTTTTATATGTGTGTTATTTCGTGCTCAGGCATTTGGTGAACGCTCTGGTGAACATTTTTTATGAGATCGCATGAGACGCTAAAATACCCCATGATACAACTAAGAATTAACCGATAAAACACCAGGCATAAAAAAACCGGCACTGAGGCCGGTTCTGTGGATGTTGCTATATTAAAGTTGCTCGGATAACGCCAGGGCAATGTCATGCTCTCCCGCTGCATTCAAGGCAGCAATGGCAAGTTTGATCGCGGCTGTTTTTCGCGCTTCCGGATCGTCGCCAATGTAGCGCGGCCCGAGCAGCTGCTCCACGCATTGCGCCCAGCCGTGTGCATCGTCCGGCTGTTCTGTCATGTGCGTTCCCGTACTTGCTTCAGAATGTTGGCGTCAGGATTGATCCGAATGCCTGGCGTGTTCTTGCGCCTGGTCTTCAGCTTTCGCTTGCCTTCACTTTCTGACAATGCTTTGCGTAGCAGGCTCGATGCTGTTTCGTTGAGCGAGACATTGAGCCCGGTTTCATCATGAATCTGCGCCCGGTGGTCATCGATCCGTTGCTTAAGCTCGTTATCAATGACCAGGCTTATTTTTGCTTTCATAGTTTCCTATCCTCCCAATGGCTTGCTGACCACTTGGGCCTGTGCGGGGTTGAGTAGCGATCAGCCAGCAATGCCGCCTTTGCTTTTGAGTTAATAGCCATCACGGCGCGGTCAATCTGCGAACTGTTCAGATCAGGAAACAGTACAGATATCATCCGGCTTGATTCAGATTTTGAATGATACCAAGCCAATGCAGCGTTGCCTGCCTGCACCAGTACCCGTGCATTGCCCTCGTCATCATCAGACCTGGCCACTACGCTCAGCCCCTCAATGATTGCCAGCACATCGGCTGGCAACTCGGCTGTTTCCGTGCTGGGTTTCTTTCGCTTAAATGGATTGAGCATAATTATGCCGCGCCGGTCCAGAACAATGAGTCATCCGGTATGGCCGCTACCATATTCACAAATAGCGAAACCTCAATACTGCCGTCAACGTTCGCGCGCTTCATGATTAAATGAATATCATCAGAAATAAACACCGCGCTGTTTTCCCAGGCCCCGACGATCGTATCTGTCATTACATCGGTCAGTTCGGCCTCGATGCCCTCGGCAACCAGTACGCCATCATGACGAATCTCGGCCGCGGTTCCATTGGTGCCGACCAGGCCGCGCAATCCTTTAAAGTTCACGCCGGCAGCTGCGGCCAGTGCAAGGGTAAAGTTAGCCGGCGTTGTCGCCAATACGGCCGCAGTCAAAACCCTATCCGCTTCACGCGCCAGGCCTCGCGCTATTGAATCCATGATTTCATATTCCAGATGGTCCTCGGTAATCTGTTTTGAGTCGGCGCGGGAAACGGTAAACATGACAGCTGCGCTCGGGGCGTCGAACATTTCAGCTGTTGCGGATAAAACGGGGTAGGTTGATGCAACAACGTTATCACCGTCCGCGATGATTGCGAACTGTGCCGGACGAATAATCCTGAAGTCCTGATTGCGTGAATACAGAATCGGCATATCGCCGTCGATGATGGCCGGCGCGGATTGCGCTTCTACGATGTGAGCCCCGAACTTGGCTACTTTCGAATGCTCGAGCAATGCCGCGCCCAATGTCCGTTTTTCATTGCCTGGCTGATTAACGGTGCGCGGATAGTCTGCTTTATAGTCGCTCGGGACAGCTGGCACAAATTGCCTAAGCCCGAGCTGGGTTGATGCGCCGGGCGCTTTGGCATACGAAAAACCGGGTCCTGAACCCCGGCCGCGAAATGATCTTCATACCCAAGCTGCCTGCGGGTATGCTCAATCATGTTTTTAATGTTCAGCTGCGTGTAATTTCTTCTCATTTTAGTATTCAGAATAGTTATGAAAGAATCCTCATTTTTCAGAATAATAAGGATGTTTTCCACCTGCGGTTTTTCCTATCTGCCGCGCCAGGTATTCGCCTCGCCTACGGCAATCAATGCATCGTCTGATGTGTAGCCGTTTCGCGTGAATATCTCGGTCAAAAGCGGCAAATCCTTGCGCCAGGCATCACCAACAGCAGTCAGCCAGCTGAACGCCACCAATGTGCGCGGGTCCTCTGGTTTCCTGTTGCGGCCTTCGAATGCTCTTAGGCCTATAACCAGGTGTATCAACCAGGTTGCATCATACAGCCCGCGCCCCTGCTTGGGCATCAGTCCGGCCTCGGCAAACTGGCGAACGCGCCTATCTGTAATATCAATCAGTGCGCCGGCTTCGGCAGCGGTCATTTTGTGAAAATTTGTTTTTTCAGTCATTTTTGTTAACTCATATTAGGAAATGGTAATGCGTAAAAAATCGCACGCACATTGCGAGAGTTGCGGGGGCGTACCCTCCGCAATGGGATTTTTCAGGAAGGACCCGCGAAAACTCACCGGGCCCCATACATACTACACCTGTGCTCTGTACTGCCCCACCTGCATACGCCTGTACCCTGTACGCCTGCGCTGCACACACCAGGGCCGCGGCCATGCAAGCTGAACGCCTGCCAGTGCCCGCACGTCTGGCAGGTAATAATCCCGCCTGCCTGGTGAGCGTCTACCAGCCCACCGCCTGCACCCAGCCCGCCTGCCAGTGCCCGCACTGAATGCAGGCTACCTGCTGACGATCTGTCTACCTGTGCAGCATAGTAAGCCAGCGCTTCTGCGCTATGTCTGCATTGGTTAATCACGTCATTGATGATGGCATCATCGGTTTCGCCAATGCTGGCGCAATAGGCGCGGGCTATTTGTTCGGCGTTGGTTATATTGGTTTCAGTTTTAGATTTTGTTTTTTTTGAGGGAACCGGGGGAACTGAGGGAACCGCCGCGCCGTTCGTGGGTTGTAGCGGTTCCCTCTGCTTTTTTCGTGAGGGAACCGGGGGAACCGCCATTGCTGGCGGTATTATTTGTTGTGTCTGATTTTCAAATAACCAATCAAGCATGATCTACATCCTCAGACGGTCTTATCCAGTACAGATTTGCTTTTCTGCCCCCGGTTATTGATGTCTTTTTTGAGCGCTTGCCATAATCATGTTCAACAATCCAGCCGTCACTATCAAGAGCATCCAATACGCGCTTAAAATCATAATTGCCGCCCGCTTCTTTTAAAGCCGCGCTAGTGAACAGATAAACGCGCCCGCCCGGTTTATCTACATACCATCCCGCGCGATCTATGCGCGGTTTGTCGTCTCTGTCGATAGTTTGCGCATCTTTATCCGTAAATTTAATATCGCCATATTTCAGGATGTAATCGGAAACATTCTGCAAAATCTGCTTATGCTCAGTGGCTCCGTTTCCTCGCATTTGGAGCCACTGTTCAAACATGGCTTTGCAAGCATCCAGTGCCGCGCTCCGTTTCCATGGCAATATTCCTGCCTCAATCGCCAGTTCCCCGGCCATTGCATACAGGGCAAATCGTGAAGCCGCCCGCGCCGCTTGCCCGTCTTGACATGGGTATTGCTGCTCGATCTGCGCCAGTATTCCGCCAAAGTTGCCCCCTCCTTGCTGGATGATATATTCAATAAGCTTTATGCCGGCATGGCCGTAATGCTTGGCGCACTCTGTTTTAAAGTGATCGGCCAGCTCTCGCCCGTCTGTAAAATCGTGCAGTTCATCGAATACGCCGAATTTCCGCGCCGCCGGTATATTGAGCAGTCTTACTAATTGCCCGGCCTTGGCTTGCTTGCCGCCTTCCTGCATGGCCGCTGTTATGGATCGCTCGCCGGTCGATAGCAGAGTTAAGCGCCAGCGGTGAACTTGTCTTGCCGATCCTATCCGGGTTGCTCTGGTTTTGCCGGTTCCGTTGCCCAGGCTGTAGATAATCGAACCGACTTCGCGCGGATCGGCCTCGTTGATTTCATCCAGACATAAGCAAGTATCAGACAAAAGCGCCGCCGCTCCTTCAAGGCCGTTTGATGTGGCGCGCCAGGTGCGCTTGAAGTCATCGCCGCCCCATACCGAAGCGCCCACGATTAACGCTGTTGTTTTGCCTATGCTGCTATCACCTACCCAGTGAATGCCGCCCGAGTCGCGATGTACTTTTGCCAATAACGGTCCGGCCAGCGATACGCAAATAGAAACCATCAAAACCGGGTTTTCTTCGCATAGCGCCGCCATCGTTTGCCATTGTCGATAGTCTCCGCCCGGCTTGGCTGCGCCGTCTGCTGTCATGCTCTCGCTCTGGAAATGTACGTTTTCATCACCGATAATCCGATCATGCAACACAAACGCGCCGCCTTTGGCTGTCCATCCGGTACGGGTTGCCGCCGTGATTACCTCTGTCGGGATTCTCCATTGCAGGTATGTAGAAAGATGTGCGCGGTTTTTATGCTCGATCTCGACACCGGCGGCCAGCAATTCGCCGCGCAATTCCTCGCACGATCCGCGCAATAGCTCCATGGGCATAGCCCATTTTCGCCATCTGCCTAAGGTGTCCCTGAACCTGAGCAAGCGCCCGAAGAATTGCCCGTTCTCTGTGTTGGTCACGCCGTCTATGTGGATCGGGGAACAGATGCGCAAAGCAGTCTGTTCCGGTGGCTTTTTCTCCGTGCCTTCTGTTTCGTTACAATACCAAACGCCATGCCGGCGCTTGCCATTCAGATAAAACCAATCGTCCTTGACTATAAAACAAGGCGTATCCAGGTCGTCAAATGATAGCTGTTCGATTTCCCCCTCTTCGGCATCGTGCAGGGGGTTGGTTGCCTCGCCAATATCAATATTGGTTCCCTCGGTTCCCTCTGTTTTTTTAGCGGGGGAACCGCTGGAAGCCGCGCCAATGCTGGCGGTTCCCTCGGTTCCCTCGGTTCCCTCTGTTTTTTCTTGATCCAAAGTTAAAACGACGTCACCCGCCTTCTTGCCTCGCTTCCTTTTTACAGTTTTGGCTATTGAGCTAACTTCCTTCATTTCTGTTTTTTGGGGAACTTCACCCTCAATGGCCGCGAGTTTTTTACTCATTCCGCACCCCCGGCGCAAGTGGGCGCTTTGGCGGCGTTTATCTCATCATTCCAGTCATTGCCTGGCGTTGGTGGAATCATGTATTTTCCGCCAATGGCTAACGCTGCGGCCCTGGCCTTGACCTGCCCGGTCCCGCTTTTGTCATTATCGCCCATGATGATAATTTCGGCCCTGGGGTAACGCCTGCGGACGACCCGCGCCACTGGTTCAAGGTTGCCGGCATCCAGCGCCACAAAAACCACATGCCCAAAGTATTCGTGAATGCTCGCGCCAGTTGCCCAGCCTTCGCAGATTAAAACCCTATCACCATGAACATATTGACCGATCACAGAAAAACATTCCTTTTTCTTGGCGTTTTTTAAGAACCGTTTTTGGCATCCATCCTCTGTATAGAATATCCTTTGCAGATTGACCGCCTGCCGCAACTCGTTATAGATAGGAATAATCAAGGTATTGCCGCGCAATCGGGCATTATGCGGCTGAACTTGTTTATCTATTAGGTATTGGTGTTGGTTCAGCGATGTAATAAGCCGGGCTTGCCGCCAGATTTCGCGCGCTTCCTGGGCGGCTATTTCGTGCTTTCGGTCCTCCTCAATCTTGCGCTCGATCTCGCGCAATAGCTTTTCTGATTTAATTGCCGCCCGATCCTGCGCCGATAACTGAACTCCTTTTCGGTTGTCGCTCCATTTGAATTCTATTTTGGTTGTATAATCCATTCCCCATCCAGCCGAACACCAGCCGCCAGCATGAAGCACATAAGCCCCGTTTTTAGTGCCTGGCCTGTGGCCTTCTATATGGATTCGGTGTAGCTGCCCATCGGCAACGATGGGACCCACAAAATTAACGCCGGCATCAAGAGCGGCCTGTCTGAATTTTTCTTCAATATTATTCATTTTTTTTGCTTCCTTGCCGGGTTGCGTCCATAACAAAACAGATTTATACTGTCAACACCTTTTACAGGTAACCTTTGTGATGTTAAATCTGGATTGTTTATAGAAGCCCCGGCTCAATTAATTTGGTCCGGGGCTTTTTAATGCGCGCCGAAAATCTTAGAAATGATTTTCCGCCGCTGCTTCTTGGTCTGTGCTTCAAAGCACCAATGACCTATCCTGCAATCCGGAAACCTGTGTATCACTTCCTGTTGAAATTCTCTCGCTTCCTCTGCCGTTTTGAACCATGGGCTGATTGGGTGCTTAGTGCCGGATGAATCGTTAGCAAGCTCAATAACTACAGCGTAGCAATGCACATCGAAGCACTCAGCCTGCGGGTTAAATGTGATTTGGTTCTCATCTGCTTTAATCATTGCTCGCCCTCCATCGCTGCTATGGCCGCGTGCAGCTGCTCTGCCGCATCGAGTAGGGCCCGGGCATCTTCTATCATGGCTTGGGCGCTTTTCAGGTTGGGCTGCTCAAAAACGGTCAGCATTTCGAAAGAGCCTTTTACCGCCCGGTATTGCCGCTCAAGTAATTGGATGTGCTGACGGGTGGTCTCTTGGTTGTGATTGACAGATGCGTTCATTGTGCGGCCTCCATTCTGGAAAACTTCACGACGGCATTGGGGATTTCAGCAACCAGGGCGGCCGCTTGGCAAAAGGTCAGGTTACGACAAATAACCCGCTTTCCTTCTGGGGTTCGTTTAATCAGGTTGAATAGGGAAACGTATTTTGATTGGCTGGATTTAGCCGGTTTTTGGGCGTATTGACGCATAGCGGGTACTCCTTGGTAGAGGGATAAACCGCCGCCCTTTGGTTCGAATCGCTGGGTGGCGGACTGCATCGGGTTCGAACTACCGGCCAAGGAACCGGCCAACCTTTTTAGGGGTTGCCCAATGCAGCCCGCCATAACAGAATCCAAACGGCACAATGCCGCCTGTGTTTTTGATGGGCATAAAAAAACCACGTTGGATAGTGGCCTTTTGGGGCCTTGGTTTTCCGAGGTTCGAATCCCGGCTTTCGTTTTTTGCGAAAGCGAGATAAGCATAGACGCTCTGTGATGATTCGTCAAGATCATGCGCCTTTACCTCTCGCCGCTTCCAGTTCGGTAACCAGCTTCTTGATTTCATCATCAGATTTGCCGGCAATGCGGGCATTGATGATTGCCTGAACTTCATTAGCGGGCCAGGCTACGCGCTCGCCGCCTATCTCTATAGGACTGGGGAACAATCCTTTTTTGATCCGTCTGTAAATAGTCGCGCGTGACCAGCCGATTGATTGCTCGACCATTGGTCTACGTAAGAGCGGATTAATTGCGGGTAAAATTGCAGATTGTGACATTTGCTAAGCCTCTCTGAGCTTGTTTGAAAATGTCATTTTCTCCGGCGATACAGCCCGATTTCCACCTGCGGTTTTTCCGAATCAAAAAAATTAATTGTTATTTTTCAATCATTTAAAAATTTATGATTCGATAAAATAAATTATTTTTCAGTTTTTTACCTGCTTTTTCTTATTGGTGTCACGTTCCAGGCCGCGCCGTTTTCGCATGAATCAAGGTAATTTGCCCAAAGCTGAAGCGCCTTTTTTCGTTCTTCAAAAAAATCATGCCGCCCATAGGTCCCGGCCATGCCGATAATTTTATGATTTAGGCAGCGCTCACTGATAAATTCATCTACTCCCAATTCCTGCATCTTGGTCTTTGCTGTTCGGCGTAGATCGTGAACAGTAAAATGCTCGATGCCCGCTATTTTTTTCAGCGCTACATTAAGAGTAACTTCACTGATATAAGGCAGCCTGTTGTGCTGCGCCTTTCGTGCCGGCAACAGATAATCACTGTCTGGCGATTGGGCGAACAACTCGCCCAATGCATCAATGGCCTGTTGTGATAGGGGAATGTCGATTTTGGATTTTGTTTTCGTGCGGCCTTTTGCAAGCGTCCATACTGCGCCATCAAGATCAAAATCAGATTTTAAAGATTTGGTGAGCTCGCACTTGCGAACGCAAAGCAGCAGCAATAGCTTAATGGTCAGGTAGTTTTCACGGCCAAAACCTTTTACCGCTGCCATTTCTTTAAAAAGAGCGGTCAATTCTTCTCGGCTAAGATTTCGTTCTCTGGGCTCCTGGTTGCCGCCAGCATAGGAAATATCAAGCCATTGCGCCGGGTTGAAAGGAATGATGTGCTGAGCTGCAGCATAACCGAAAACCTTACGCGTAAACTCTCTTAACTTATTGGTGCTGGATGGATAGCCGCGGGCCAGGTCTTTTTGATACATGGCATTGATATGCTTCCCGGTCACATCCTCCACATTCATCTTACCCAGGTATTTACTCAGCCGGTTAAGATGCCCATGTACCTGCTCAGGCCTGACTCGTTTATGCAGAACGCGCTCCTGATAATATCGCTCAGTCAATGCAGATACCGTGATCCGGTTTTTTTCGGCCTCGATCGCGGCCAGCGCCGCCGACTTTCGGCTCTGTTTCTCGCCTGCCACATCGTGCCCCAGCGCCACACGCGCATTAAGCTCTTTTGCCTGCTTTCTGGCCTCGCTCAATGTCATGCCCTTGTAACTCCCTATAAACATCTGTCGCCGCTTGCCTGAATATCGGTAACGAAATCGCCACATCGGGGAAGCCATGGACTCGCGATAACAGAGATAAAGCCCACCTCCGTCTACCTTATCTTCAAATCGTGTATTGCTGGTTATCCATGCCTTTATTTGAACATCAGTTAGTTTCTTCATTATCAGGACCTCATGCACTCAATATTTTTTTATTCCACAAATATTCACCAGTCCATTTGGTGAACGCTTTGGTGAACATTTTTTTAGAGTTTACATGAGATCGAATGAGACAGCCAGAATCAAAAAACCCGCATTATTAGCGGGTTACATTGGGTTTATGGATCAAAGTGAGATCGTATGAGACACCGATTGATATTTTTAAAGTGGATACTGAGTATTTTCATGCGCTGACGACTCTGCCCGGCAAGGATTAGGTTTTTTCAAATCTTTGCATTATAGCTCCGTCGATCAATATTTTCTTGTTCAGGCTCAGTCTTTTATAACGAATGCCGAAAGTCAGCCGGTAAAATGGGCATTGCGGCAGTTGCCCGTGCCTGACTCTCAGGCATCCGATGGCTGCTGTGCCGCTTTTGACGCCCTTTTGGCTTCGTACATTCTCCGGTCGGCGAAACGGATGACGGCATCGGGGTCGTCATAGCGGCCGGGGCCTGTCTGGTATATGCCGATGCTTAACGAGATATCCTGCCGGAATTCCCCGAGAACCTCGTTGAAGCGGTGGACATAGATATCCCTGGCCTGCTCCTCGCGGCAATTGGGCAGAATGATGCAGAATTCATCGCCGCCGTAGCGGAAGCAGCTGTCTTCGGCGCGTGATATGTGTTTTATGACATCGCCTATCATGCATAACACTTCATCGCCGCGTTGATGGCCCTCGATGTCATTGATTTTTTTAAAGTCGTCGATATCGAAGTAGACAAACGACACCGGCTCGGAGCGGCGCTGCGCGCATTTAATGGTGTAATCAAGCATTTCGGATAGAAAACGCGTATTCAGCAGCCCCGTCAGCGGGTCCCGGCGCGCCAGTTCCTCCAGTTGTTGCGTCCGCTCCCTGACCTTGACTTCCAGCGTTCGCGCGTAATTCTCGGATTTTTTCCTTTCAATCTCGACTTCCCAGACCAGGCTGTGGATATAAGTCTCAAACACGAGTGTGATATCGAATAGCAATAATTTATCGAGCGCCGATAGAATCGCCTGGTGGGCCCTGTCTTCCGGAAACGCTTCATTAATCGGCCGGCTCAAAAGCGTTTTGAGCGAATGCGTAGTGGTAAGATAGAACTTGGGCGCGACCCCCATGCGTTTATGAATCAGCCCGATGCGCAGGCGATTGTTGATATAGTCAATGCCGTAGAGGCCGCCGAACAAATCGAGAATATAGCTGCGCTGCACTTCGCGCAGATGATTCAGGATATCGGCATTATCGATCAACAGCGCGAGTTCAGGTATGCCGATCTGAATTTGGTAAAATTCGTCAATCAGGGCATCTACTTGCATCTCGATGACCGGCCTGCACTTAACCAGCCATCCGGCATCGGCCTCGGTGAATGACAGCAATGCCTTGCGGCGCTCGATATCCAGTTCGGTAATGCACATTTGCTCCATCAGGGTTTTGTCGGTCGGCTTCATCGGCATCTCTGGCAGGTAAACAATTGTGACTCAAGGATTTGGCTGAAAATGACTTCCTGAAATGACACGCCTGCGTAGGGTGTGCCGACCCAAAGCAGGCGCGCCAGGCGGCGCATCCTATCGTTTAAACAGGAAATTGCTTACCGCCAAACCCTACACAATTACTGCGACAATATTTACCGGTTAAAGTTGACCGCGCGGACAGACAACCGTAGATTTCAAGCCAGCGGAGGCTGTTGACAATCGTCCCGATTGCCACGGTTACCGCTGCATTCTGCCCAGATCTTGTATGGCATCCACGACCATGCCCGTTCCTATCGTTATCAATAAAATATCGGACGCCACGCGCACATACCGGTGTCCTGCCGGAGCCGGGTTCAACGACCAGACCAGCGCCGGCGGCAAATCGTGAAAGATCACCTCCCGAGAGAGCGGCCGGCCAATCCGCCACTTTTTAACCTGGCCGCGCGGCATGCAGCCGTTCCCTTTCTTGACCAATCCGGGCGGGCAATGCCCGGCACGATACTGCTGGACATAATAATCGTGAATGACGGTTCGGTGCCGGTCGAGGAAATAGCCGTTTCTGTTTATGCTGCCCCCCGCGCTCCAGTTACGGTCCGGCCTCTGATTCCTGGAACGCTCGAAACTCTCGTGTTTGTCTTTCTGCCGTTCCTTGCCGCCTTGGTTGCCGCCGCTCCACGACGGCTTGTCCGCGTGTACCGGGCCGGCAATAAGTAATCCGGCCATGACGAGAGCCACTGTCTGGCTGATCCGCGGTGTGATTCGTTGCATGTTTTGTCTCCAGTAAATTAGCAGGCGCATGAATGCGCCAGGTTGACAGACCCGCGGACTGCGGCGGCGATTTTTGCCTGGCAGTCGCATTAACGGCATTGGCCTGGCCTGCCACCACGTTGAGTAACGCTCAATCTCATCGGTTTTTTGAATTTAGACAGGAATTGCCGTTTTGTCACTGTTTTCCCCAATTAAATGTCCTGGCAGTGCAGACGGGCCCGGCCGATTTGTGGCCCTTCCGCGATTGAATTCAGATTCAACCGTTCGCCCGGAATGCAGTCTAAGAGCTTAACGTAACGGCCGTGAGTCATGGCCGCGGGCGCATGAAAATAATTAATTGAACGTCGTTTAATTTTGAATTAAAGTAACTTCTCAAGACATAGTTCAATGTCTGCTAAGATTACGCCAGGAGGAATATCATGCTGAAAAAAATACTACATTGGCTGCTGACTTTAATCTACAAGGTTGAAGTTAAGGGTCTGAATAACTATAAAAAAGCCGGAAATCGCGTTCTGATCGTAGCCAACCACACGTCCTTTCTGGACCCGCTATTGCTGGGCGTTTTCTTGCCGGACGACATCACTTTCGCGATCAACACGCATATTTCCCAGCGCTGGTGGCTAAGGCCTTTTCTAGGGCTGTCGCACGTATTTCCCATGGATCCGACGCATCCCATATCATTAAAGAATGTAATTCATCATCTGCAGCACGAGACCCGTACCGTTATTTTCCCGGAAGGCCGCATCACCGTGACCGGCTCGCTGATGAAAATCTATGACGGCACCGGCATGGTTGCCGACAAATCCGGCGCGACCATTCTGCCGGTCCGCATTGAAGGCGCCGAATACACGCATTTCTCGCGCTTGCGCAATATCGTGCGTTTGCGCCTGTTTCCCAAGATCACGATTCAGATTCTGCCGCCCACCCTGATCTCCGCGCCTGACGACTTACGGGGCAAGACCCGGCGCAAATACAGCGGCCATGTGCTGGCGGATATGATGACGGAGATGATGTTCGCCACCAGCCATTATCGGCAAACCATTTTTGCCGCTCTGCTGGAAGCGCGCAAGATACACGGCGGCAAACATCCGGTTGCCGAAGACCTGGATCGTATCCCGCTGTCGTACGATACCGTGATCACGCGCACGATCGCGATCGGCAATGCCCTGGCAAAAATCACCGAAGCCGGCGAGAACGTCGGCGTTTTCCTGCCCAATTCGACCAAAACGCTGTGCGTGACCTTGGGCTTGCAGTTGCATGGCCGCGTGCCTGCGATGCTGAATTTCTCCACCGGTTCGGCCGGCATGATTTCGGCCTGCCGAACGGCACAGGTAAAGACGGTGCTGACCTCGCGCCGCTTCATTGAGATGGGCCATTTGAGCGATGAAGCCGAGCAGTTGGAGAAGCAGGTCCGGCTGGTCTATCTGGAGGATCTGGCTGAGCGGATCACCCCGTTAGCCAAATTCAAGGCGTTGGTGCAAAGCAAAACGGCTAACTTGTGGTACGACCATAATCGCTACAGTCCGGACAGCCCGGCCGTGGTATTATTCACGTCCGGTTCCGAAGGCACGCCCAAAGGCGTCGTGCTGTCCCATGCCAATATTCTGGGCAATCACAAACAGTTGGAGGCGCGCATCAACTTTAACGCGCAGGATGTCGTGCTCAATTTCCTGCCCATGTTTCACTCCTTCGGTTTTACTGTCGGCACGCTGCTGCCGATCCTGAATGGCATGAAGGCCTTCTTCTATCCGACGCCGCTGCATTACAGCATTATCCCCGAAATCGCTTACGAGATCAGCGCCACCATCATGTTCGGCACCAATACCTTTTTAGCGGCTTATGCGAAAAAAGCCCATGCCTATGATTTCTACAACATGCGCTATGTCGTGGCCGGCGCGGAAAAACTGCAGGAAAGCACGCGCCAGACCTGGGCCGACAAATTCGGTATCCGCATCCTGGAAGGCTATGGCGCGACCGAAACGGCGCCGGTCACATCGGTCAATACGCCGATGGATTACAAAGCCGGCACGGTCGGCCGTTTCATGCCCGACATGGAATACCGACTGGAACCGGTGCCGGGCATCCATGAGGCGGGCCAGTTGCACGTCAAAGGGCCTAACATCATGCTGGGCTATTTATTGGCCGACAATCCTGGCAAGCTGGTGCCGCCCGAATCGGTTTACGGCAAGGGCTGGTACGACACCGGCGATATCGTGCATGTCGATGAGGAGGGTTTTATCAGCATTCGCGGCCGCAGCAAGCGCTTTGCCAAGGTCAGCGGCGAAATGATCTCGCTGACAGCCGTCGAGCAACTGGCCGTGAAAGCCTGGCCCGAGGCGGACCATGCCGCCATCAGCCTGCCCGACGTCAGAAAAGGCGAGCAGATTATCCTGCTCACGACGCAAAAAAATGCCAGCCTCCACGACCTGACCGCGGTCGCCGACGGCATATCGCATATCGGCCTGCCGAAGAAAATTCTCGTGGTCAGCGCGATTCCGGTCATGGCCTCCGGCAAAACCGATTATCCGGCGGCGACCGCGCTCGCGTCCCAAAAGCTCGCGCCGATTGCCAAGCCTGATCCCGCAACCGGCAACGTGTCATGAGCCGGCAAATCTATCCGCTGCTGATTGCGCAGTTCCTGTCCGCCTTTGCCGACAATGCCATTTTGTTCACGGTCATTGCCATGGTCATGCAATCGGCCCAACTGGCCAGCTGGTACGTTCCGGCGCTGCAAAGCGTGTTTCTGGTCGCTTTCGTGCTGCTGGCGCCCTGGGTCGGCGGCTTTGCCGACCATCACCCTAAATCCCGGGTGCTGATTATCGCCAACCTGATCAAGGCGGCGGGAGCCGGATTGCTGCTGCTGCAGGTGGAACCTTTACTGGCCTACTGCGTGGTCGGCATGGGCGCGGCCATATACAGCCCGGCAAAATACGGCATTCTGCCTGAACTGGCGGGCCATGAATTTCTGGTCAAGGCCAACAGCTGGATCGAGGGCTCCACGATACTGGCGATCCTGTTGGGCATGGTGATCGGCGCCCGGGTCGCCGATTATTCCGTCACCTGGGCGCTCGCGGGCACCATCGTACTGTTTGTCACGTCCGCCGTGGTCACGCTGGCCCTGCCGGCCCGCGTCGGTCACCGCAGCGACACGGACTCCAGAATCATGACATTCGGCCGCCAGATCGGCCAGTTTTTCACGACCCCGCGTTCGCGCTTCGCCATTATCGGCGCCTCGCTGTTCTGGGCCGCGGCGGCGACGCTGAGAGTCATTATCGTCGCCTGGGCGCCGCTGGTATTAATGTCCAGGAATGCGACTGAAATCGCCGAGCTGACCTTGTTCCTCGCGGTCGGCATCATTGCCGGCTCGGCCCTGGTGCCCCGGTTGATTCCGCTGGAGCATCTGCGCCGCGCCAGATTCCCGGCCTATCTGATGGCTTTGTTTATCTTCGGGCTGAGCCTGACCGACAGCCTGTGGCCGGCCCGTTTTGTACTGTTTTTCATCGGCATGATGGGCGGCATGTTTATCGTACCGGTCAATGCCGCCCTGCAGGAACTGGGCCAGCAAAGCATCGGCAGCGGCAGCGCCGTCGCCCTGCAAGGCTTCTTTCAAAACCTGACCATGCTGGCCGCGGTCGGCGGCTATACCTATGCCGCCTCACGGAATGCCGATCCGGTACTGGCCATGCTGACATTGGGGGCGGTGGTTTTCATCTCGACTTTTTTGGTGTCGCTGCGCCTGCCAAACAGGCAGTTGCAGCCCGCCGGCTAGTCATGTGGCCGGTGTATACTGGCGACGGCTATTCGTTCGGGCTCACGCCGGCATCGATGGCGGCGGCCTTGCCGCGCTGCTCATCGACCCTGGCCAGCAGCAGCAGACCCGCGATAAAAAACAGCAGGGTCGATACCAGTGACAGGCGATGGTTGCCATCGCTCCAATAATTGATCAGGCCGTAACTCAAAGGTCCGACGATAGCCGACAGCCGGTTCACGACGCCCCACAGGCCCAGAAATTCGCCGCAGCGCTCGCTCGGCGAGAATTTGCTGACCAGTGCCCGGCCGACCGACTGGCTCGCCCCCATGGCCAGGCCTATCATATTGCCGACGATCCACATATGCGCGGACTGGTCGGCCAGCAAGGCCGCCGACACGGCCGCGATCCACAGCAGCAGCGTCATGGCCAGGGTCGGCACCGAACCTATGCGGTCCTGCAGATGCCCGCAGATGAAGGCGCCGACCGCCGCGGTCACATTCACCACCATGATCAGGATAATCAATGCCTGCGTATCAAAGCCCATGACCTCCTGGGCATAAATCGCGGCCAGCACCACGACGGTGCTGACACCGGACTGGTACACGCTCAGCGTGATCAAAAACCGGAACAGATCGCGAAAACGTGCCGCTTCTTTAAAAGTATGCGCCAGGCGCCTGAAGCTGACCGTCAGCACAGACAGGTGCAGGTCTTGCGATGACGGTACCGCGCGCTCGCGCAGCCATAAAAAGGTAGGCGTCGCCGTCATTGCGAATATGCCGGCCGTGATCAGCATGGTCACCGGCACGGATTCGGTTTCCGGCACGCCCTGTCGCTTGGCCCAGGTGATGTAGGCGAGACAAATCCCCAATGTCAGAAGTCCCCCGAAATAGCCCAGACTCCAGCCGTAACCGGACATTCGCCCCATGTTCCGCGCCGGCACGATCTCCGGCAAAAACGCCGCAATCAGGTTCTCGCCGATGGCGAACATGATGGCCGAAACGGTCACCAGCAGCATGGCCGGGACGATATCGCCGGGGCCGATCAGCGCCAGCAAGGCCGTCGAGATGACGCAACCCAGGGAGGACATCAGCAGAAAGCGTTTTTTGCTGGCGCGATAATCGGCTATGGCACCGATAACGGGCCCGCCAACCATGACGATAAGATTGGCGGCGCCGATAGCCAACGACCACAACAGCGTTGCCGAACCGGGCATGCTGCCGGCGACCACGCCGACAAAATAAGCGCTGAATATCGTCGTCAACACGACCGTGGTATAGCCGGAGTTGGCGAAATCGAACAACGCCCAGGCCAGCAATTCCCGGCGTCCGGCATGGCCTATGGCGTGATTAGTCTGATCGGCTGGCGGTTGTTTTTGGTTATTGTTCATAAGCTAAGGATTTGATCGTCAAAAATTTTCCTGTTTAAACATAGGATGTGCCGGCGCAAGGCGGCGCATCGTTCGCGAGCGATGCGCTTCACTGCGCCGCCTGGAGCGCCTGCTTTTGGCCGGCACATCCTATGCAGGCGTGTCATTTCAGGAAGCCATTTTTAGCCAAATCCCAAGGCGTTTGACCGGCTAACACACTTCCGCCACCCAGCCGCGGATAAAATTCCTGACCAGCAACACCACACTCTCTTCCACATTGTGAACGCCGACCAGATCCAGCTTACCGGTCAGGGACAGTTCGCAGATGCCGTGAATACCGCCCCATAACGCCCGGGCCGCGCGTTTTCTTTGCGCTTCGTCGCATTGCGGGGCCAGCCGGGCGAACTGCGTTTCCATTTTCCTGAAAACCTGATCGATTTTCGCCTGGTACCAGTCCGGAACCTCTGCCTGCTCCGGCAGGCGGTGCTCGAAAATCATGCGCCAGCGGTTAAAGTTGCGGTTGGCATACGACAGGTAAGCCCGGGCCAACGCTTCGATACATTGTTCCGCCACAACGTCGTCGGCGTCGTCCAGATGCACGGCGATATCGTCCAGCGTGCGGCCTTTGATATGCAGCCCCAGATCGGCCATGTTGTCGAATACCATGTAAATACTGCCGACCGTATAACCGATCTCCAGCGCGATTTTGCGTACGGTCAATGCGGAATAGCCTTCCTCGATGACTATGTTTTCGGCGGCCTTCAGGACCATTTCCTTGATTTCTTCCAGACTGTGTTCGCTTCGTCTTGCCATGCTAATCATTCCATAAATTTAAGTTGAGGTCTTTTCCCTTGTATTCAGCTTGTCTTCGCTCGGGTCGTGATTTTCAGCAAAGTATTTAATCAAAAACTCGACAAACGTCGTGAGCTTGGCCGGCAAAAAACGCCTTTGCAGATACGTGGCGTATACGGCCAGAGCGGGAATGCGATACGACTGCAGAATTTCCACCAACTGGCCCTGGGCCAGATAATTCGCAACCGATATTTCCGGCGCCTGGGTAATGCCCATGCCCAAGGCCGCGGCCTGGCATAAGGCTCTGCCATTATTGGAGGCGAAATGCCAGTTGGTTTTAATTTTAGTCTCTTCCTCCCCTACTTTAAACAGCCAATAATCCTTGTGCGGCGTATCGATATAATGCAAACAGCGGTGTGAATATAAGGCATCGATCTGTTCGGGCTCGCCGTACTTGGCCAAATAGGCCGGCGACGCATAGGTGCACAGGCGCGTTTCGGCTATTTTGCGGGCCACGATGCCCAGGTCCAGGTTGTTGGTCACTAAAATAGACAAGTCGAAACTGCCTTCGCTTAGATTGACGCGGCTGTTATGCAGGGTCATCAAAATCCTGACATCCGGGTGCTCGCGCTGATAGGCGTCAATGGCGGGCACCATGTATATGCCGCCGAAATCAATCGGCGCGCTGATCTTCAACATGCCTTTTACATGCCGGCCCAGCTGCGCGGTGTAATCGTCCAGTTCCAGGAAATCATCGAGCAATTGCTTGCCGCGGTGATAATAGATTTCGCCGGCTTCCGTCAGACTCAGCCGACGCGTGGTCCGGTTCAGCAAAGCCACGCCCAGCGACTCCTCCAGTTGGGCCATGTACTTGCTGATCATCATGGCCGAGAGATTCATTTCGCGCGCGACCGCGGCGAATGTGCCCAATTCGACAATACGGCAGAAGACTTGAATATTGTTTAATTTACCCATAAGCCGGCACTTTATAAACCATGAGTTTATATTGTATAAATTTATAGCCCTATTTAAAACCCTGGTTTATTAGTCTAGACTTTCAACCGGAGATAGTTTTAGGGCCGCGGAGTCTTATACATGTAATATGATAAGGCTCCGCGGCTTTTTTATGGCCGAATAATAATAAAGAGAGGTATTCATGAGCAAAATCCTGAACGAAGTTCTGTCAGCGAACAGAGAGTATGTAAACAATTTTGGCGACAAAGGCGATCTGCCGATGCCGCCCGGCCGCCATTTCGCGATTCTGACCTGCATGGATGCGCGCCTGGACCCGGCCAAATATGCCGGCCTGGCCGAAGGCGACGCGCATGTCATCCGCAATGCCGGCGGCCGCGCCAGCGACGATGCGATCCGTTCGCTGGTCATTTCCTACAAACTGCTCGGCACGCGCGAATGGTTTGTCATTCATCACAGTGATTGCGGCATGGAGACATTTACCGACGATATCATGCGCGATTTGCTGAACAGCAGCCTGAAAACCGCCTCCGTCGATGAAAACGGCTGGCACGATTGCTGCGAAGGTCCCGGTTCCGCCGAAGGCAAGTATATCGACTGGCTGACCATCAAGAACCAGGAACAAAGCGTGCTTGAAGACGTGACGCGCATTAAGTCGCATCCGCTGGTACCTTCCGACATTCCTGTGTACGGTTACATCTATGACTGCAAGTCAGGGCGGCTGATTGAAGTGCCGGCCGCCACTGAAGCCGGAAAGGCTCGGTAAGCACTGCTCTGCCCGCCTGAAAAGGCGGGCAATTTCCTCAAGGCGTGCTTGCGCGTCTGCGATAACAGTCTAAAATCCATGGCTTGTTTTTTACTGTTATCTTCTATTATGTACAATGAATTGCTCCCGGTCGTCGATGAGAATGACCGCGTGATAGATACGCTGCCGCGCCATCACGTCCATGCCCAGGCCCTGCGTCATCGCGCCGTGCACATCCTGGTCTTCAACGATCAAGGCCGGCTGTTTCTGCAGAAAAGATCGCTATTGAAAGATCTCAATGCCGGACTGTGGGATACCTCGGCGGCAGGCCATGTCGATGCCGGCGAAGACTATGACCGTTGCGCGCTCCGTGAAATCGAGGAAGAACTGGGCATCAAGGCAGACGACGAACTTGAACCTTTGTTCAAGCTGCCGGCCACGGCCGCTATCGGCATGGAATTCATCCAGGTTTACCGCTGCCGGCACAATGGCCCTTTTACGCTGGCGCCCGATGAAATCGAAACCGGCGCCTGGTTCTCGAAGCAGGAGCTGTCCGTGCGCATCGCGGCCGACGATCAGACATTGACCGAAACCTTTAAAACGATCTGGCGACACTACAGGCCTTAATCTCCATGATTACCCAACAACAACTCAATGATTTTTTCGACAGCCTGCTGAATCCGCAAAGCTACGCCGACTATTGCCCGAACGGCCTGCAAATCGAGGGGGCCTCAGAAATCGAGCGCATCGCCTTTGCCGTTTCCGCGACACGCGATTCGATCAGGCAGGCCGTCGACAACCGGGCCGACGCCCTGGTCGTGCATCACGGTTTATTCTGGACCTTCCACGGTGCCCGGCCCTTGACCGGCGCCTTTGCCCGGCGCGTCTTGCCGCTGGCTAGGCACAACATCAGCCTGTTCGGTTATCACCTGCCGCTGGACGGCCATGCCGAGATCGGCAATGCCGCGACCTTGGGCCGGCTGATCGGCTGCGGACAGCAACAGCCTTTCGGCGATTACAAGGGGTCGGCGACGGGCGTCAAAGGACTGCTGGCATCGCCTCTGACCGCGCCGCAATTACAGGCAAAGCTCGCCGACGTGCTGGAACATGCGGTTATTATGGCGACGCCGGATAACGAGGCCCCGATCCGGTCGGTCGGCATTATCACGGGCGGTGCCAACAGCGACTGGCAACTGGCGGCAAAGGAAGGGCTGGATGCCTATGTAACCGGTGAAATCAGTGAGCATGACTGGCATGAAAGCCAGGAAAACGGCATCCATATGTTCGCCGGCGGACACCATGCCACCGAGCAATTCGGCATACAGGCCCTGATGGAAAAAACGCGCGGACAATTCGATGTGGACTGTTTTTTTATCGACAGCGATAATCCGGCTTGAATGCCGGAACGCCGGGCATAAAAAAAGCCCTGTTCAGGGCTTTAGTGTCACTTGTATGCGATGGCGGAGCGGACGGGGCTCGAACCCGCGACCCCCGGCGTGACAGGCCGGTATTCTAACCAACTGAACTACCGCTCCGTTTTCAGAGCGCGTATTCTATAACATTTCCCTGATCCGTCAAGCTTAATTCTCCATGAAACCGGAAAATCATTTAATTAAGGTCAACAACAACACTGAAATCAGCTCCGTATGGCTGATACCCGAGCAATATCAGCACGCGCTGATTATTGCGCATGGCGCCGGCAACGACATGCATTCCGGGTTTATCAGTACCCTGCATGAAGGCATTGCCGAAGCTGATATTCTGACTGTCAAATTCAACTTTCCCTATATGGAACAAGGTCGTAAGGCGCCCGACCGACCAGCCGTTCTGGAAGCAACGTGGCAGGCTATCATCGATGCCGTTCTGGAGCGAACCCGGCTCGCGCCGGACAAACTGGTACTGTCCGGTAAAAGCATGGGTGGGCGTTATGCATCGATGATAGCGGCGCAACGGCCGGGATTCGGCGGCGTAATTCTGTTCGGCTATCCGCTGCATGCGGCCGGCAAAGCCGATAAATTGCGGGCTGGGCATTTATCGTCTATTTCGGCGCCACTGCTTTTTTTTCAAGGCACGCGCGATGCCTTATGCCAACTCGACCAACTGCAGACGGTGTTAAAGGCACTGCCCGTTAAGGCCGACCTGCACATTATCGAAGGCGGCGACCATTCCTTTAAGGTACTGAAGCGGCTTAACCGCAGTGAACAAGCAGTCATGGACGAAGTCATCAAAACCAGCGCCGCATGGATTCAGCGCCTTGGGGCGGGTTAGGCGCGCTGACCGCTCTGCCTGTAATCTGCCTTTGAGCGCGTCGAACTCGCCTTCTTGCAGATCATGCCTGACTGATGTTTCGCAGTTATAGGGGCGAATTTACTTGTGCCGGGGTATTCGACCCGGAACAACATAGCGTACAGTGCGAATAAATTCGCACCTACACCGCTTAAAACCGACTGCGCCACATTCTAAATCGGCGTAAAAGCAAAAAGCGCCATTCACTTTCCACCTGATTCAGCAGTACGGGATGAATAATAGTAGAATATTCCCAATTCATTATTATGCTGGAGTTTGTTCTGTGGAAAATTTCTCCCCTGTTTCTGCGTTAACGGGCGGCGCGCTGATCGGTATCAGCGCAACACTGCTGCTGCTGTTCAATGGCCGCATGGCCGGCATCAGCGGCATCATGAACGGTGTCTTCAATTCGCCGAGAAGCGAAACGATCTGGCGCCTCGCCTTTCTGGCAGGCCTTGTCATCGGCGCTTTTCTGTTTAATCTGATTGCCCCAGGTTTCTTTACGATGCGGCAGGGTTATCCTTTAGGCCTGCTGGCGGCAGGCGGTTTTCTGGTCGGCTTCGGCACCCGCATGAGCAACGGCTGCACTAGCGGCCACGGTATCTGCGGCCTCGCCAATTTATCGCCGCGCTCGCTGCTGGCGACATTGACGTTCATGGCCGGCGGCATTGTCACTGTTTACCTCATCCGCCATGCCCTGGAGCTGGCCGTATGAAAAGAATCCTGTTAGCGCTCCTCAGCGGCATTCTGTTTGGCCTGGGGTTGTCGCTGTCGCAAATGGTCAATCCCGATAAAGTGCTGGGCTTTCTCGATATCGCCGGCAACTGGGACCCCAGCCTTGCTTTTGTCATGATCGGCGCTCTGGCGGTGGCATTTGTATCTTTCAGATGGGTGCTGAAGCGCCCTGGGCCCTTACTGGACGACGGTTTTCATGTTTCCAGACGCCGGGAGATCGATAAACCGTTATTGCTGGGGGCCGGCCTGTTCGGCATAGGCTGGGGCATGACCGGTTACTGCCCGGGCCCCGCCGTGGCCGGTTTGGGATTGGGCACACTGGAGGCGCTGGTCATGGTCGCCTCGATTTATGCCGGCTTCTTTGCCCAGAAATGGTTTGCTGATAGGAAATAAAGTACAAACGAATTAATTCACCACGAAGGACACGAAGTTCACGAAGGAAGCCAGATTAAAACTTCGTGCTCTCGATTGCTGCTCCAAACGCAATTCTACCGCCTCCATAATCCCCATGGATGGGGTGAATGCAGAGAAATGACGGGATCATTTACTGTCCTTGGAGGCGTTCGTGTCCTTCGTGGTTTGACGCTTTAAAATTGATGTGCGGGGCGTTAAACCAAGTGTCCCCACATATCGTATTCATCGGCTTCTTCCAGCTCGACTTCAACAAGATCGCCGACTTTCAGATGCGTCGCACCGTCAATGAACACCTGGCCGTCGATTTCCGGCGCATCGGCCTTGCTTCGGGCCACGGCGCCTTCCTCGACGACTTCATCGATCAGCACGGTTTCAATACGGCCGACACGCTGCTGCAGGCGCGCCGCGCTGATTTCAGCCTGATGCGCCATGAAGCGCGCTAAACGCTCCTGTTTGACTTCCTCGGGCACCTGACCCGGCAGGTCATTAGCGGCCGCGCCTTTGACCGGCGAGTAGGCGAAGCAGCCGACCCGATCCATTTGCGCTTCGGTCATAAAGTCGAGCAATTCTTCGAACTCCTGCTCAGTTTCACCGGGAAAGCCGACAATGAACGTGCTGCGCAAGGTGATATCGGGGCAGATTTCGCGCCATGCCCGAATTCTGTCCAGATTGTTTTCGCTGGCCGCCGGACGCTTCATCAGTTTCAGTATGCGGCTGTTGGCATGCTGGAACGGTATGTCCAGGTAAGGCAGGATTTTGCCTTCGGCCATGAGCGGAATCACGTCATCGACATGCGGATAGGGATAAACATAATGCATGCGCACCCAGATGCCCAGATCGCCCAGCGCTTCGGCCAGATCATAAAACCGCGTCTTCACGGACCGGCCTTTCCAGTCGCGGCTTTGGTACTTCAAGTCCAGGCCATAGGCGCTGGTATCCTGCGATACGACCAGCAGTTCCTTGACACCGGCATTGGCCAGGCGCTCGGCCTCGTAGAGCACATCGTCGACCGGCCGGCTGACCAGGTCGCCGCGCATGGACGGAATGATGCAGAACGTGCAGCGGTGGTTGCAGCCTTCGGAGATTTTCAGGTAGGCATAATGGCGCGGCGTCAGCTTGATGCCTTGCGGCGGCACCAGGCTGGTGAATGGATCGTGCGGCGGAGGCAGATGCTCGTGCACCGATTCCACGACTTCTTCCAGCGCATGCGCGCCGGTCACTTTCAACACCTGCGGGTGGCGAGCACGGATTTCGGCTTCCCGGGCGCCCAGACAGCCGGTTACGATGACTTTGCCGTTATGGGTCAGCGCTTCGCCGATGCTGTCCAGCGATTCCTCGACGGCGGCATCGATAAAGCCGCAGGTATTGACGACCACCAGATCGGCGTCCTGATAAGTCGGCGAAATGGTATAACCTTCGGCGCGCAGCTTAGTTAGAATTCTTTCACTGTCGACCAGGGCTTTCGGGCAGCCCAAACTAATAAAACCAATATGGGGGGCAGTCTTTGAGGCAGTCATTTCAATCTCTAATAATGTTAAACAGGGGACTTAAGCCGGATTCGCAATAATAATGGCGCGCTTGGGAGCGGGCAGGCCTTCTCGGGTCAGGGTTGGATCGTCGGGATCGAGAAAATCCTTGAGCGAATGAAAGGTCATCCATTCCGTCGTGCGCTGTTCTTCCGTACTGGTCACAGTCACATCGACGACGCGGATATTGGTGAAACCGCAACGCTTCATCCAGCCGGTCAACGTATCGCAGGTCGGCAGAAACCAGACATTGCGCATGCAGGCATAACGGCCTTCGGGCACCAGCACCTGCCCCGGCCCGCCGTCTATGACCAGCGTTTCCAGCACCAGTTCACCGCCCGGTCGCAGGCTTTCCTTCAATTCGAGCAGATGATCGACAGGCGAACGACGGTGATACAGTACGCCCATGGAAAATACCGTATCGAACAGCTTCAAACCATAAGGCACTTCTTCCATGCCGATCGGCAATACGTAAACGGGGGCTTCGCCATGCAGTTTCCGGATCGCCTGGAATTGCATGACGTTGAGCAGCAATGGATCGATGCCGACCACCATGCGCGCGCCGGCTCCGAGCATGCGCCAGCAGTGATAGCCGTTGCCGCAGCCGACATCCAGCACCAGGCGATTGGCCAACGGCGAGATGTGGTTTTTCAGGCGCTCCCATTTCCAGTCCGAGCGCCACTCGGTGTCGATGCCAATGCCGAACAAGTCATAAGGGCCTTTACGCCACGGATGCAGGATCTTGAGCTGGGCTTCCAGCTGTTTTCGGGCCTCGTCGCCCAGATCCTCGGGCCGTCCTATCCGAACGGCATCGGCGTCGAGCACCGAGTCGCCGCATCTTGCTTCCGGCAGCTGCTCGATCAGCGCCTGCCATTGGGACAATGTACCGTGCTTGGCCGGTTCGAACGCGCGAGCCAGCTGTTGCGGTAGAAGTTGGGTCCAGGCATCGGCCCTGGCATCGAGCAGTGTGGTAATTAATGGTTGATAATCAATCATTCAGGTAAAGAAAGAGGCGCTGTTGGTATCCGAACACAGCATGATCTGAGAAAAAACGGGAAGGTGTAGGGTCAGTCAGGGCTATTTGAGTATTGCCACGAAGTCTGCATGCTTCGTGGCAATCAACTAAAACACAAGGCAAGCAATCAGGAGTGGGTAGCGGTTTTGCCTGATGCAAGCGCTTCGGCATTGCGTTTGGCCAGACCGTCAATTACGGCGTTTAAAGACCCTTTGGTTTTGACTTCATTGCTGAAGGTCGTGCGGTAGTTGGTCACGAGACTGACGCCCTCAATCATGATGTCGTAGGCTTTCCATTGGCCTTTGCTCAGCACCATGCGGTAATTTACCGCGACTGGCTGTATGCCGGGCTGTAACACTTCTGTTTTGACGATGACTTTTGTTGCTCCGGGCTCCATGTCCAGCGGCAAAAACCGCACCGACCAGTCGCGAAACTCGACAAAGGCTCTGGAATAAGTTCTTACCAACAGCGTTTGGAACTCTTGTTTAAAACGTTGCCGTTCTTCGTTAGTCGCCGCTTTCCAGTTCTGTCCCAGCACTAATGCGGAAATTCTGTCGAAATCGGTATGTGGCAAAATGACTTCGTTAACAAATCCCGCAACCTGAACAAAGTCCTGAATGAACGATTCATCCTGCAGTTTTGCCTGTAATTTTGTCGACGCTTCTTCAATCGCTTGTTGTGGAGGCAAAAGCTCGGCCGCCATGCCTTTCGTCATCGGCATCAAACCGAGCATTACCGCAAAAAAGATAAATACCGTATATTGTTTAGCCTTCATAAAACCCCTCTAAAATTGAAACCAGCGAACACTTTCCATATTTCGAATATCAGTGATCCACATTCCCTGATAAAATAAATCCCCGTCAAATCGCCCGTAAAGTGTCCTCAACGAACCCGCGAGACCGGGGCCGGATGCTCTGATAATTTCCAAACCCATGACTATGGATAAGATGACATATAATAACATCAATTTTCCCCGCACACGCATGAGAAGAATGCGTTATAACGATTTTTCCCGCCGCTTGATGCGCGAGAATCGTTTATCCGTTGACGACCTGATTTACCCGATGTTCGTCACGGAAGGCTCGAACCGGAAAGAAGCCGTCGCCTCCATGCCGGGCATCGAGCGGCTGTCCCTGGACTTGCTGCTGGAAGAGGCGCGCGGGCTTTATGAGCTGGGCATTCCCGCCATTGCGCTGTTTCCGGTAACGCCCGCCGATAAAAAATCCGATGATGCCGCCGAGGCCTATAATCCTGACGGCCTGGCTCAGCGTAGTGTAAGAGCTTTAAAAGAGGCGGTTCCTGAACTGGGCATTATTACCGACGTTGCCCTGGATCCCTTCACATCGCATGGACAGGATGGTCTGATCAATCAGGACGGCTATGTCATGAACGACGAAACGATAGCTGTGTTGGTCAGGCAAGCCTTGTCCCATGCCGAAGCCGGCGCCGATATCGTCGCGCCTTCGGACATGATGGACGGGCGTATCGGCGCGATAAGACAAGCCCTGGAAAGCCAGAACCATGTCAATACGCGCATACTCGCCTATTCGGCAAAATACGCATCGAGCTTCTACGGACCTTTCCGCGATGCGGTCGGTTCCGCCGGCAACCTGGGCAAGGGCAACAAATACAGCTATCAGATGGACCCGGCCAATTCCGACGAGGCCCTGCGCGAAATCCAGCTGGATCTGCAGGAAGGCGCCGATATGATCATGATCAAGCCCGGCATGCCTTATCTGGATATCATCCGCCGCGTGAAGGATCAGTACGGCGTGCCGACGTTCGCCTATCAGGTCAGCGGCGAATACGCCATGCTCAAAGCCGCCGCCATGAACGGCTGGCTGGATGAAAAACAGGTGGTTCTGGAGTCCTTGCTGGCCTTCAAACGCGCTGGCGGCGATGCGATTCTGACTTATTTCGCCAAATCCGTGGCGCAGTGGCTGCAGGAATAACTTTTTATTAGCTCGCCATCACTGATGAGATAGGTATTTACTTTATTTATAACGCCGAACTGGAACCCGTACCATGTCAGAAGACAACCTAATTACCCCACAGAGAAGATTTCACTTTGAAGAAGCTATCCTGGTCCTGCTGCTGATTCTGTCGCTGGTAGGCATCGGCATTACCGATTTTTCTCCGGCCGACGGTTTTGGCTACTGGATTATCATGGTGTTCGTGTTCGCCCTGTTTGCGATCCTGATCGGCTGGCTGCAGTCTAAACATCGTATTGACGATTTCAAAAAAA